>VFQN01001877.1_pt1 | contig 33941 bp, 49 predicted proteins | sample 3512371 | NCBI WGS metagenome assembly VFQN01 (sample SAMN10412370, study PRJNA504923) | tailings metagenome | isolation source: Replicate 2 from Balatoc abandoned mine | place: Philippines: Itogon, Benguet | collected 2017-08-28 | reverse complement strand
ACCACACGGTGCCCCGTTGCACCGTAGCTCATGCTTTGATCCTGCGATGTGGTAAGGCGCCAAGTGTAACAATACCGATACCGATGGGGGAAATCCCTTCCCCTGGCGCCAATGGAATTGCAGGAATACGATCCTTACTGGTCCACAAATGTTGTTGGTCAGGGGCTGTAGTTGTGGGACGCAGCATGCACGCCGCCACGAGCATTCACCGGTACTTGTTATATGCCTCCACAACAGCCCAGGCGCCGCGCTGCACCTGTGCACTGGATGCTGCGGTGGAGCGAGGCGAGCTGCGCCGGGCGCCATTCAGGCGTCCCAGATCTACGCCCCTACACAAGTATTCAGTCTGTCCATAACCCTGAGCCAGCCAGCCCGGAAACATAATGTCTGCGTGCTGTGTATGTACATGCCCACTCACGGCTCTTTGCAACAAGGGTGACCAGCTGACCACATTTCATTGCAGACCGAACCACAAAGTACCAAGGCAGCTTGCGTGTATGTACCCTTGCATGCGCATGCCACGCCAGCACGCCCACATATCCCTTCCCAAGGGCAGTGCGCACGCCCATACGTGCATTGCAACGAGCACGACGTTTGGGTATAGCCAGGGGTCCTCGACCTTCAACTGTCACAGAACCAAGGCGAACAGCAGCTGGCTCTGGTTGAGGCATACAGCGGTCACCAACACATCGGATGCACCTGCTGTGTCCATTGCCACGGTACTTTGTCGCCTTGACACGTGCGTGACACACAGGTACAGGTGCCAACCTGTGCCCATAAAGCCAAAAGCCAACAAGCCTACGATGGAACTGGAAGCCGTTATAACCGTACCAAAACCGTCATATCCACCAACGCCCCTTGACGTACAGTAGGATCTCCCAAAGCCGTCATGCTTACCCGATTCAAGGCAGGTATCACCCAACGTGATGGACTCAAAACCCTCAAACACAGGAGCAGGGTTGCTGAGGACGCGCCGGGTCGGTGAGGGAGGCTGAGCATAGTTGCTGAGCTTTACTGCGGCGGAGTAGCCCGTGGACACCTGCCTGCGTACCGTTCTTGTGACCCAAAGCCCAAGCAAGGGTTATGGTGAGGGTTATGAGCCCCACAACTCCAACGCTTATCCCGATGCCAAGTATGAGCTTGCGTCTCCGAAGCTGGTGTTCTAATTTGTGTCTTGAGCGGCCGCTCTTTTCGGTCGTCAAGTCCGTCCTAAACGCCTGCATCTTATATGTTCCGTTCTATACCCAAAGGCTATAATATAGACACGTCATGGCAAGGCAGTCAGGTGCTTTTAGGCGAGGTGCAGGCAGGCGCTCGATGCAGCGAGCCAGGGTTGATGGTGGAAGCGAAGAAGAGTGTGTGAGGGTGTGGCGGCTGCGGGTGCAGCGGCTGCGGCTGCGGGTGCAGCGGTTGCGGCTGCGTCTGCGGGTGCAGCGGCTGCGTTCGAAGCCCTTGACGCGACCATGGCCCTTGCCGCGGCCAACGCCAGCAACCCTGGCAACCGCAAGCGCAAGTGTCAGCCTGATGACGGTGGTGCAACGAAACAGCAGCGGGCGTCGGCCGTGGGCGCGGCGCAGGCGGGGGTGGCGGGGGTGGTGGCGGCGGGCCGTGTTCGCAAGCCGTCGCTGAAGGTACAGGAGAAGGCCTGAGCTGGTTGACTACTATTCGATACGTGATCCTCGTGAGCGCTGTATGATAGCACGCAGGCTTGGAGTGTTAGAGCTATGATTCAGAGCCATGACTCGTACAGGTTACCGGTTCAGTTAACTGCGGACACGTGTACATACCGTATGCACCTGCTCTGGCAACCAGTGTGCCGCGTGCGCTAGGCCATGTCCGCCAATGCCATACGCATTAATTTGATTGCGTCATTTTTTCTAGTACGTGAGCGCGTGTGGCTAGTGGTTGCGCAGTGCAACTGGCGCAGGGACAGGACAAAAGTAGTGCAGGTTGCAAGAGCTTCGGACCCCGGCTGGTTATCGTGGCATTGAAATGCGAAATGCTTGCAACATATGTGGTGTTGAGGGCAGGCGGTCGCCAGCGTGCGTGTGACCATGACGCCGTTTCGTTGGGGAAATGCACGGCTGGGCCCCGGCTGGGCGAATCTCACCCATCAGATGACGACATGCGGAACTGCAACACCGACACGCACTTGCCGCAACTAGGGGCACTCTGCCTGCAGCCAACATGGTGGGACACCCAGCGGAAACGGAACAGCATCAGGTGTGGCCGGTACAGACCGGAGCCTTCAACCTTGCTGCCAACTGCAGCGTACAGAAACTGCCGCCCTTGAGAGGCGGCGGCACCACGTGTTCCGTCCGAGTTCCCGCAACACAAGGCAAAATACGCAGCGCCTCCCACCCCCTTCATCCACCGTCACACATATCAACCCGGCTAAACACATAGCTTATTAAGCGACAGGCAAGCAAGGGCCTTGCGCGCCATCGGACAGTTGTGGACAGCTTCAAAATGTTGGCCACCTGGCGCTCCTCAGGACGCCAGGGGGTGCAGTAGCGTGCAATGAACAGCACGAAGATGGATGGCCACCGTTGCCCTGGCTTCAGCTGCACAGTACTCCGGCTTGTGTGCTACGGGTCCGGGGGTGGCAGCACCCGCCAGGACCCATCCATGGCCACGCAATGCTGCCAACGCCCTGGAAGGCCTCAGTACCGTACGTCCAAGACAGAGCGCTGCAAAAAAGGTTGCCGTTCTTGCCAGATGCACCTGCACAGCCATGCAATACCTAACGCACCGAGTAACAACAATCCCGAGTACGCCCCTGCCACGGGCCAAAACTGTTGCATGCCAACTGGAGAAGCCCCTTGGCATTATGTATTTGGCTCTCCACAGCGCTGTTGCGAGCGACCTCAAAGCGACCAGCGAGGATAGGTACCAACATTATGTATGTGAGTTAACGGCGCAGGGAACCCTATCTCTGCGCCCCGTATATTCGATAGATTCATTGCTTGCCGCAGGGTGCCACCAGCAGCAACCGTACCACCTGCGCCGCGGTACACCGCCATAACCACTATCCAATAGTCGGCGTTGCTTGCAACAGCCGGCATCATAATAGACATTAGTCATCTTCAGCACACCGCACGATATCCATATACAACCTCGACCCAACCCTAGTGAGTGCTCGCCGACCTCGCCGACCCCTTGCACCCTTGCTCCCTGCGCCCGCCACACGCGCCCCCGCCTCCCCGCCAGTGCCCATGCCCGTCACCCCCCGCACCCCTCCCCTCATCACTCCGGCCTGCCGCTGCCCTCCATGGACGTCCTGGGCGTCCCGCCGCACATGCGCTCCCGCCTGACGGCCAGGAAGCGCTCCTGGCTCCACGGCTGCCAGCCCTCCACGCTGCACCCCGCCTCCCCCCACAGCAGCAGCTGCAGCAGGAAGCCCAGGTTGGGGCTGGACGCAGGCCGCACGGCGCGCACCGCCTGGCGGGCGGCCGCCAGGGTGAGGCCCTCGCTGGCCATGAGGTAGGCGACGAGCACGGCGGGGGAGCGGGACACGCCGGCAGCACAGTGCACCAGCACGGCGCCTGGAGGGGGAGCGGGGTGGTGCACTGACCGGTGACTGGAAATAGTGGTTGGTACACGGCATCTGGGAGATTAGGGCGGATGATTGAAAGCACGTACTAGGGAGAGAGGAGTTGTTAGGGTAGAAGGTGAAGCAGGATTAGCAACAGGTGCTAGAATGGCTGTAGGGCCAGCAGGGACGAGGGAAGGGCAGGATGCAAGGCCCAGGCTCGTGCTTGAAGCAATGTAAAGCTGTGGTAGTTTTCAAACAAATTAGGAAAGCCAATGGGATCTTCAGGCGTTCATTGACAGAGCCGAGCCTGGCACTGCTTGCGCCAACGGCAGCTGGGCGCACGCACCTTCACGCCGCCCCTCGTCTATGAAGCGGATGCACATGGGCAGGTGTGTCACCAAGTCGTCAGTCTCCCTGTCGCGAAGGTCGATGTGCATGTAGGCGTAGCGGGTAACACTATGGGTTGGCTCAAGCTCCCGTCCGACCTGCTCAGTGCACAGCAAGGCACGTGGGAGCACGGTCAGGCGGGCCGCCTTCTTAGTCACGCCGCAATTCCTGGCCAGGCTTCAGTTGCGCAGCCGGGCACAACGATCCTTCCAAATTGTGGACATCAATTCCATTTACTGTGAGCCAAGAGGGAAAATCGGGACCTTCCCGACCCCGCTGACACGACCAGAAAAGCGAGTTGCTTTTCAGGCCACAGGCAGAGAGGTGGACGCGTTTACTGGACACAAATAATAAAGTGTTGATGCGTAGCCGTGGGGCGCTCGTGCGAATTTCGCGTCGTCACACCGGGTCGGACGCATTGCTCCTTGCTGCGGCTTAATTCGAGCCCCCACCAGACACGCGTATCCTTACCTGCAGTATATGCGTTATCCCATGGCGAGCGAGCAATGCCGGCTCCCTCTCGCCATCTACGCCCGAAAGATAAAGTCCTGGCAAAACCTGGCAGAGCCTGTCCTTGGAACCGCGCACGCGAATGATAGACTCGATAACTGTGAACCTGGATTTGTGAAAAGTCTGAGCGCGCGCTTCGGTCGGCTGCGTCACAGTTGCAAGGAGCGTCATAGTGAGTGCTCGCACTTGCTTGGCGCACCAGACAGATGGTACACTCCTACGTGTACCAAGAGGGACATTCAAGTGGTTCCCTTCAGCACTTTATGGGTTCGAGCCCAAAAGCGCAATCACAGCCAACCGCTCGCAGCGACAACTTTGACCCTCCCACCCGCATAGTTGCGGGGCGCCCAAGGGGAGAACTTCCTCCCTGTCCGCCTGCCAGCTGGCACGCTCGCCTGCACCTTGCCAGGCTATACAGGTGAAGGGTACGAAACCCACGTCGTCATGCAGCTTGCAGTAGGGTTCCACATCATCACACGGCACCCCCAGCTGTGGCGTGTGCGTCCTCCGCCGCCGGCCCGCTCCCATGCGTAGCACGGAGAGGTGGCTCTGGGTGGAGATGGGTGGCCGCAAGTGGGTTGCAGAGATGCACACTGGCCTTTTTTTTCCTGTCCTCCCCGGCTCCCAGTGCGTTGGGTGCGCTCCCACGTGGCTGCTCATGCCGCTGCCACCAGGCACTAGTAGGCTAGTAGCCAGTACTCTGCTGGGGCACTGCCATTGTATACGCCCAGTTGAGGTGTAACGCGGGGTGTAGTTGTCGCTTTAGGTCGCTGTCTGGACACGAGTTGAGCTGGATGCAGTCCTTACACACCGGGAAACGTGTCTATGCAGGTCGTGGCAGGCACCCGCCATCGTACACGGCCCAGGGCAGCAGGCCCATGGCCTACAGTGTATCAAGGATTCAATGGTTATTGAAGGGTGATCACAACCTGTGCGGCATGTACAATAGGCGCAGAGGTGGGCCAGTAGTGCAACGCAAGGGCGCGCGGACAGTCGGGTATAAAAGGGTACGCATACAGTATGCATACCAGGGGATGCATACTGCACGCCGGTGATGCGGTTCAGGGCACATTCACGCACCAGCAAGCAAATCCGAGCAAGGCCCATGCGCCTTTCCAGCAAATTGACGACTACCTGCGCCTACCAGTAAGCGGTAACACCGGAGCAAGGAGGCCTGAGGAAGCCTCGGCAATTTCCCATGGACTGCACATGTGCTCTTACCGTACAAACCACCCTCGCCGACACTGCTTTCCGCTCACGGTACACTGGACAAGCAAGGGCCTTTGCCTGCATCCACATAGCGGTGTAGGTCAAGACGCTAAGGCAGGATCAGGCACCAACTCCATGACGCACACAACTGTATGCGTCAGTAAGGCACTCAGCCACACTGTTAAAACACATGGTACAACGGCAGGAAACGTGGCTCACGCAGCCGCTTGCTGAACGCGCGCCTGCTACCCCGTGAGCGCACAGCCACAATCCGCTTCCCAGGTGCTGGCATTCGGTACAATGCAACTGTTGGCGCCACCGTGGCCACTGCAACGCTCTGATCGCCTTTGCTGCCTTCCCCCACAGCGGACCACCGTCGTGCGGTGGTAGTGTACGCATAGCCCCACCCAGGCCCCACCCGACACCCCCATGCGCCTACCACAGCTGCTGCCCAGACCCAAACAGCACGGTCCGCCCTCTACAGCTTCGTTACACATCTCCGACATCTACCTTGACAGCCTGTATTGCTAGTAACTGTATAGGCACTCCCCCACGTGCCGCGCCGGCTGCACCCCCGACACAGCTACCGCGTGCCCTGCTGCTGGGTGGACCCATGCCGCCCTTCAGGTGCCGGGCAGGCCTGCTCTTAGCGGCACACCACAGCTGCAATCACACCGCTCACTTGAATGCAGAAAAGAAACGCCGTGGCCATCGTAATAATCAAGAGTATTACTCACGGCATCCCCTTGCGACAAGCCACAGTGAGCTCACAACCCAAAACGAGCTTGTGCAAGCTACTGCACCAGCTCACAGCGAAGCCTCTGCAGCCCCCTGCCACTCCACCTGCGTGCTACCCTGGCCCTGCCCCTCTGTACAGGACCCATGGCCGCCTCGGCAGAAACTCGCACAGCCCAAGCCATGCTACGTAGCAACCACATCCCCTGTGCCCGCTGCTTCCGCCATAGCGGGTTGGCAGCGCTGCATCCAACTCCCTCTCGGCAGGAGGCGCGCGAGGGGAGGCTCCGCACCGCCAGGGGGCGGCCAGGTGGCTGGGCCGAGCTGGTGGCACGCCCTCCGGCATAACGCCAAGACCAATGCACGTCCAAGGGCACACCGGGAGCCCCAAGCCAGCCGTACATCTGCCCATTGTCAAGTTGCAACACAGGCAGCAATGGTCGTCAGCGAAGCTACCGGTAGGCAGGGAACGGGTGAACCAGCCAAAGGAGCACGTTGCTAGGTCCCATCATGCCTGGCTGGGCCGCAATGATCAAGGCGCGCTGCGGACACAGACCCAAGCGTCATGCAAGCTGTGATCTTCGTGCTCCACGGTAAACGCATACTAGGCACCTGCAACCGAAATGCCCTGCCTGCAACCCACCTCCCCCCAAGCCCTGGCTCCCTCCCACCTGCTGGCCCCAACCACGACTTGCCCCTTTATCGCCCTGACCCTGCGGCACCAGCACCCGCCTCGGCCGCCGCAGCTTTTCCTTGGCAGGGGGATCAGCCGGCGGCGGGAACGGCAGGGGAGACCCACGGGCCGGGCCCCGCCGCTGTGTTGTGGGCGGTGCTGAGCGTGCTACGTAGCTTCGCCTCGCCCGCCCCCTGCCCCTGGCCTGAGCCGCCACCTGCTGCAGCCGCTGCCGCACCTGCTCCTGTGCACGGGGCCGCCGGGACGCAGCCGAGGGCAGAGGCGCAGGCGGGGGCCCTGACTGCGAGCGCGGGAGGCTGCTGCCTCACCGCGGAAGGCCGGAACACGGGTTGTCGACAACGACGACAGTTGCGGGGCCGGCGGGGGTTGGAGCCTGGCGGGTCCCATGCCCTGTCCGGCGTCCCCATTGCCCCGCAGCAGCAGCGTCCGCAGCAGCGCCTCCTGCTGCCGCCCCACGTCCCCGCCCAGCGCCTCCCACTCCTGGACGGACACGACCGCCACGTTGCCTCTCGCCGTACACGCGCTGCAGCTGCCGGTTACTAAGCTGCGCGCCCCCGTCCCGTACATCGGGCTCCTCGCAGAGCACGCTGACGGGGCTGTCCACCACCACCGCCGCCGCCCTGCCGCCCTCCCGCCGCACCTCCACGTCCACCCAGCGAAACACCCGGGCACGGACACGCCCTCTGCCATGGACCTGATGTTTGATGCTCAGCGGCCCATCGCCGCTGGCATCACTGCAACCCTGGCTGCGTCCCTGCGGGCAATGCTGCGTGTTCCCTTGCTGCTGCATCCCCTGCAGCAACCTGACTGCGTGCACGCCCAACGGCAGGTAGGGTCGGCGAGCGACATGCGCTCCCCGGCCTCCCGCCCCACGGCGCACGCCAGGCTGCCCCCGCTGCCGGCCGTCGCACCCGGCAGGGTGGCGGCCAGGGCCTGCACCTCGGGGGTAGGGTGGGCCTCCAGCCCCATTTGAGCATGCCAGGATTGCGCGTGTCCTTTTGCTTTCGTAACCTGCACGCCCACCGGCCTCCCGCCACCTGATGGCCACCTCCCGCAGCAGCGCCCCCACCTCCCCAACGGGGGTGGATATCGCTGCGGGGCCCCTCACCGCGACTGCCCGCAGCGATTTGCCTTATTCTTGGCCCTCCCTCCGTCGCGAGGACTCCGCCAGGCCGCCCAGCAGGCACCCCACCAGCCGCCGGTCGTACAGCCCCAGGGGGGCCAGCGCCCACGGCATGATGGTGCAGTGCTGCGTGTTCACCTGGTCCCGCATTGCAGTCATGGCGTCGGCCTTTCGCTTCAGCACAGCTATGCATCTGGAGGCCGGTGCCGCCCGGCTGCCAGCGCCAAACAAAGGCTGGACCAGTCCTGGCGCCCCGGGGCTAAACAGCGGTTGTGTAGACGCCTGGCTGCAGCGCAGCTTCGACAGTAACAGGCCTACCTGCCGTAGCCCAGCTTGGCCAGGGCCCAGGCGGCGTTGGCCAGGTGCTGGGCGTCAAACCCTTGGAACCCTCGGGCTGTCGCAAGGGCGCCGGCTGCCACTGCAAAGCTGTATGCCCCTGGCTCTGCAGCAGCCTGCAGGTGCGCCATGCCTAGGAACATGTTGGAGATGCGCTGTGTAATGAAGCCACTCTGCCGCTTCTGCACCCTCCGCTGCACGCCCTCCGCCAGGCGCTGCACTCCCGGCACGCCGCTGTAGCCATCCAGGCACCCGGCCTCCACCAGCTAGCCGGCCCAGGGCCCACACGCTGTTGCTCAGCTGCTGCTGCTCCATACGCCCAGTACATCCCGCCGAAGCCTCGCCCTGGCGGGTCAGCAGCGCAGGGTGGGCGTGGCGCAACTTGGCACTGGCTGCTAGCAGCTGGCTCGGGCCGGATGCCATTGATAGTGGCGCCTCCCGGCCTCCGACAGCGACCACCACAGCTGGGAGTGGTCCTGGCCGTTAGACCTGCACACCAGCTCGCCCCATCCCTGCCCCAGCCGCCCCAGCTGCCCCGGGCGCGGGCGGCGGCGTGCCGAAGGGTGCGGGTGGCGGCGGCGGTGGCGGCGGCCAGAGGGTGGGCGGCCAAGGAGGCCTTACGGAGAGGCCTCCTAAACGCCCGACGCTGACAGGCATCCAACCAACCGACAAGCCCTCCGCGCACCAGCCGTGCAGCGTCACCGGTGTGCTGCCCCCGGGCTACACATGCCCCTGCTAAGAGCGCGACAGCAGCAGCGACAGGCAGGGCGTAGAATGAGTGGTGCTGACGGGCTGGTGTGCCCCCAGGGGGCAGTTGCATGCATGGCGTGGGAGCCTGGGTGCGGGAGCGGGCCTGGCGTGGGAGCCAGGGCAGTGGCGTGGTGGAATGCCCCGCTGGGGGCAGTGGCGTGCTTGGTGCGTGTGCTAGGACGGTGGTGTTGCAGTGTCCCCGCCAGGGGGGCGGTAGCGAGCTTGGAGTGAGTGCTAGGGCGGTGGGTGCTAGGGCGGTGGCGTGGCGGAGTGTTCCTTGGGCGGCTGTGGCGTGTTTGGGTGCTGAGGCGTTGGCGTGGCAGCCAGCTGCCCAGGGTACGGTGGCGTGCTTGGGTGCCAGCGCGGTGGCGTGCTTCAGCGCCCCACCGGGGCCCACTTGTAAGGAGTGAGTGCAGTTGTTACCCTTCCCGGATTTGGGATGAGTCGAACCTCCTTGCCTGGGCGGCAATGCCCCAGATTGGCACAATCCAGCTGCTCTCCCTGTGATCCCAGCAGAAGTACCGTAAGCATCAATCTCCATGGTAAAGATTTGCTTGGTGCTTTGCCGCCTCCGCCAGCGGCACCTCGCCCCCTGCCCCTGGGCCCAGCCGTGCCCCGTCTTGGCCACCGCCGCCCACAGCGGCATGAGGCAGCCTTTGGGCTCAAGGAGCAGCGGTACCAGCGGCAGGTAGGCGGAGGCCAGGGGCTGACCCACGGCGCGGCGCTGGGGGTCTACTGCATTGCGGATCTCAGTGATGATCCCAGCCAGCAGCGGCAGGAAGCTGCGGGATGACAAGGTGGCATGGGAACACCAAAGGGCAACAAGTGGAACAAGCCAACTGCACCAATCAACACAACGAAGCTCCAAGCACCTCTGCGTGCCAATGGCGTTCCTCACCGGAATGCACGCTCGCCAATGCCTGATTCTCTAGCGCTTCCCGTAACCTGCATGCCAGTGTGTATGCTAAACAGTTGATACGATCCAGCCAGACACTGACCCCTTGGGGCACACGCTGCGTGCATTGGGCTCCCTGGCAGCTGGCACGCACCTTTCCAGCTCGATTGAAGGCGGTAGCGAAGTCTTGCAGCCGCCCCTTCCTGGCCCACTCCCCCAGGGCGCCCCGCTCCACCGCCCGCTGCGGCTCCCCCAGGTCGCGGGCGCGGCCAAGGTCACCTGCCCAGGGCCCCAGGGGCCGGGCACCGGCTTCCGTAGAAACGAGCCCAGCCAGGCCCAGCTCTACGAAGGCATCGCTGCCCGCCGTGTGAAAGAGTGTGATACCGTGCGCGACGTGGACTCCCATAGCTGAGGCAGCGGTGCTCTCCCAACAAAGCAGTTGCTGCCGTTGGTGTTGTCGCTGCATCCAGCTACGGTATCCCCGCGCGAGCATAACGCCTTACGTAGGAACCTACTTACGACCTGTTCTTACAATTATGTTATGACCTTACTCATTATCAGCAGTCATTTCTCCGTTTCATAGCTCTGCCAACATGAACATGCCTCGTACACAGGGGAGCGCCTGCTCGTACATGCCTGCTGCCTGCTGGGGTGCCCCTGAGCCCGTGCAGCACCCCTTGTACGCCGCGCAGCCGTGAGCTGTCGCTGCACAGGTGGCCAAAGACAGTGCGGCCTTGGGGGATGCACAAGGGGCCGGAAGCACTGAGACTTGCTTGACGGTTTTGTGGACATGCCGTGCCTGGCCGTGCGTGGGACCACGAGCGCCCTCGCTGGTCGTTGCTGCCGTGCCACTGCTCCTGCCTCTGCCTGGCCTGGCCAGGGAAGAGGGTGCTCCGCAGTGTTCTGTCATCTGCTCCTTGGCGCCTCACATTGTCGGGATGGCTGAGCTGTCTGTAAGTGGGGCCTGAGTCCCAGGCTGCCGAGACGTGCGTGGAGAGGTACCGGGCATGGCACGCAGACCCTTGGGCCCATGTTTACACACTAGCTGCCTCATATCACCCAAGCATGTCTCACAACACCGGGATCACACGGAATAGCAGCCTCTGAAACATGGTAAGATGGCAGGCGTCCATTGCACTTCATGCATGCCACGGGCGGGGAGAGGTGGGGCATGGTGGAGGCTGCACTGCAGCAATCGGGGAACCCGTCAGCTGGACGCGCTTGTTATTGACATCGTGAGATCAGCTTTGCAGGGCGTTACTAAGTAAGATCTACAGGGCACACTTGCTGGAAACGTCGAAAGTGTCGACGTTAGTCACAGTCTGTCCGAGCGAGTGTTCCCACCACCAGATGTGAAGGTGCTGGGAAAAGGTGCATTTATACACAGGCCGCATCCAGGCAACAGCAGAGGAAAATTGGATCAAACAGGTAATTGGTACCAGCTCACCCTTCGTAATATTGGTCGGCGCGCCCGCCGCTGCAGCGTTCCAACCTCTTCACCTGCACGCTGCAGCGACACAACGCTGTGGAAGAAGGTCAAGAATGAGTAATGAGACTTCAATCAACGTTTTTTCTGCGTATACATATGTGCGACGTATAGAGACACAAAGGGCCACAATGGCTTGGGCGCTGGCTGGGCCCAAGCATGTATACCCGTACCCGTACATCGTGCTCATTCATTGCTATAATGCTGTCTGATACAACACTCCCACCTGGCGCTCCTGCTGCCTGTGAGCACTTGCACATACAGGGAAACACCAAGTAAGCACTATGCAGTCTCCAAAGGCGAGCTGTGCGATGTCAGCTGCCTCCCAACCAAGCTCGACAAAAAGAGTGGTATTGGCGCTCCTGCCAGTGTGCGCCATAGCTTTGACTTGCGGCTTTGCGTTGGGGAACTGGTATGCGTCCTCGACTACCGGTTTGCTGCTGGGAGCGCGTCAGGGCCGGGCACAGCCCTCAAGGGCTCTCGGTGGCAACCTGCGAAGTGGCCTTGGTCACAGCCTGAAGGCTGTTGATGTAAGGCTAAACACGGGTAAGTGACTGCTCATCCCTTGGCGATGGGATGGGACAGCTTTGGGGGAGGGATGTAACTGTCAATTCGACGTTCAGCCATCATAACGTTACCTTGTGCCGCCAACGACCGGTGTTGCCAGGGTCTCGCTTGTTAACTCGGCCATGATGTCGCAATTTGCAGGCTCAAGACAACTTTACTACGTTGCACGCTCCACGGTTCCTGGGGCGGGCCTTGGCATTTTCGCAGCGGAGGACCTGCCGCGCGGCACCACATGGAATTCCGAAGACGGCTCGCCAGAGAACACCGTGGTGTTCTCGCGCGCGCAGTGGCAGACGCTGCTGACGACCATCGAAATTGTAGAAGCAGCTGGTGAGTGGACCTGGGAGGTTAGCCAACCGTCAATAGGGCCAACCGTCAGCCCGCACCTTCCTGTCGTCGGACAGCAGGATACAGGCAGGACAGGCAGGCAGGCTGGCTGGCCGGTACGCGGCGGTTTTCAGCTAGCTCAAGCACGCTGCCTCCCTGCCATGCGATGCCGTCTCCACTGCAGGCTTCAACTCCACCGGATATCATAAGCTGCTCTCTCTGCTCAACACCTACATGTACTACAACCTGGAAAGAGATGAAATGGTACTCGTGCTCACACCGTCTGGCTTTACCAACCACGGCCCAGAGCCACGTGCCGGCCGGGCTGGCCAGGGCGGTAGTGAGCAGCACCTGCCAACCGCCAACTCGGGATTCTCCAACGACCCAAGGCGAGCATTGCGTTTCAGGCATACAGCGGCACACCGCCGCACTTGTTACTGCCGATGCCAATGTGTGCGTGGATGCCGCTGGCTGCTGCTGTTCATCTCGCGCACCACCCCAGGGAGGGGCGGGTCTCCCCTAGCACAATCGCATCTTTCACCTTGCGCCACCTTGCCAGTGGGCGCGCACAGTACTAGTATCACGGACTCAAGCTTTTAAGTCGGCGACCCCGCCGTAGCGCACATGCAGGTGCGGCATGGACTGATTGCGACTCGTACGCAGGAAGGCCCAAAACGCACGTCGTGCATGCAGCAGAGGCTCACTGTCAACCCCTCCCTTGCCCTCTTCCTCCACAGTGGCTTACTGTCTGCAACCCTGCGGGACGTGAAGCGTGGCGAAGAGATCCTGGAGGACTACCGCACCTACAACAACCCCTGGCCACGGGGGGCGGAGGGTGCACACGCGTATGACAAGATCCTTTCGTAGGCGGCAACTAGAGATGCTGGCGACACGCAGCTGCGAGCGGTGGTGTTGAAGGCTGTGCATACTGAACCTTACACATAGGGAGGCTGGCGCACGCCTGCGTGTGGCGGTACGGGGAAAGCGCTGGAACGGGCTTGTAATGCAGCTTGTCCGGGCCTGTACCTTGCCTCTTTTGAAGGCAGCGTAAGTGCCTGCATGCACGTCACGCGTTGTCCGCACATCGGCAGTGGACTGCACCGTCTGCCATTACTCACGGGGCATCATGCACATGTTGGCAGCGTAGTGGTGTAGCGATGCAGCGTAGTGGTGCGCATAACACTTGTAAACATGTGGGCACTCGTTTCAGACTGACCAATACACACGTGGGCACTCGTTGTAAACTGGCCAAACACGTTGGCGTTGCGCCGTTCCCAGCTGCCGTATACGGCATGAACATGGGAAGCTACGTGCAACCCAGCTGCCGTATACGGCATGAACATGGGAAGCTACGTGCAACCATAGCCATTTTCGGTTTGGACAAAGCGTATGGTTTTGGGCCTTCCATGCCAGGCCCCGCACCGCATGGCGGCCAACGTTGCAAGGCGCGCACAGTTACTGTGGCATGAAGCTCACGTAACAACTCCGGTGTAGGAAGCAAGGCCTGTAACAAGCTTCCGGCGCAGAGGTACGACCCTGCCATGCACCCTACATACGCTACGCCTTTGCACCATGCGTCCTGAGGAAGCAGATGCTTTCTTGGTGAGGCCGTTGACCAAAATTGTGCGCTGTCAGTTGCCAGCAGCAGGCGTGCCTGTAGACGGGCTGAAGTTCCTCCCTTGGACCTTTCGTACATGCACATGCTAGGGGCACCTCAAGGCGTCCTGTGTCCAGCACGCGGCCAACACGGCCACGCCGCTCTCCCATCACTCCACGTCCCTTGCCTCATGCTTACACATCCTCCACCTGCCGGCGTGCAGGGACGGGGCTGCCCCACTTTCGTTTGCCCTTCCGCCCGTTACCCCTTGAGCCCGTGCAGCATCTCCTGCATGTTGCGCAGCCGTGACGTGGCGCTGGACAGGTCCCCCAGCATGGCACGCGCGTGGGCCTGAAGGGGGCATGGCGAAATGGGTGGAAGGCCCGGTTGTATGTGTGTCAGGGTGTGCCCATCAGTGTGCGGTCTACAAGGGCGGACCGGCGACAACCCTCGTGTGCGAGGTCCTGTACTGTTGGGCCCACGGCTGCGGTGCCTCCATCGCCGCTGGGTGCGTGATAGCACACAGCGGCCGGGGGTCCCTTCGTTCCGGAACCCAAGACTCACAGGATGGCCTGAGGCAATGCTAGCGACATGCGGGACAGTGCAGAGTCATGTGTAGGGTCGCAACCGGCATGCTGCCGTACAGCCCACCTGCAGCTGGTCCCAGTCCGCGGGCCTGCTGCACGGCCCCCCGCCCATGCGGCTGGCACGCACCGCCGCCCCCAGCGCCCCCAGGCTGCGCTCCAGGGAGCCCAGCGCCGCCGCCAGGCCGCCCACCGCCGCGTTGTCATCCGCGATCAGCCCCGACAGGGGCCCGCCGCCGCCAGCGGCGGAGGGAGCAGAGGGGGCGGGGGCGACCACAGGGCCGCTTGGAGGCACCAGCTGAGGCTGCGGTGGACATCGAGGCGTGGCACGGTAGTTATAGGGTCGACACCGAATGATGTGCATACTCCACGTTATGACGGTGGACACAGATGCGTGCAGCACGTTCGCTGCAGCGCATGGCAGCAAGGCCTGGACTGGAGGTGAAGCCGGAACGTTAAGCGTACGACACGTAAGGAGCCCCACCTGCAGTTGCTGCCACTGCTCGCCGTCATTGTCTTGGCACCTCGCCGCCAACATTGCTTCTAGGGCCGCCTGTACCAGGAAGGCGGCAATGTGAGTGAGGGTTTGCCAACTGGGCTGCACACAGCACCGCTCAGTACACTAGCCTGCCGAGCAGTCTGGGGTCATGTCGTACAAGGGAGGTGCAGTCGAGGGCCTTCGGAGTGAAAAGGCTCGTGTTCCCGGCTTTGGGCCTACAGGCTCTTCCCCACCTCCCACACCTGCAAATGCACATACTAGGACTAACAGGCCCCACCTGCAAGGCTCCCATGCCCTGCTGCACCGCGCGCCTAGCCGCTGCCGGCGCCGCTGGCCTGCCTAGAGGCTCCTGCGCCTCGCATGACGCCACAGCCGCCTCCGCCAGCACCCCGCCCTTGCCTGCACCGCCGCCGCCCGGCGTTGCCGCCGCTGCCGCTGCTGCTGCTACCTCCTCGAGTGGAAGCGTGCGCTGCAGGTACGACTTCAGCATGCCTGTGACGCTGCCGTAAGTCTCCGGCGGTACAAGCGCCCGAGGATCGTACGACTGTGGTGCCGTACGCAGCAGGGTGACGTACGACTGCATGGCGGCGTGCGCCACGGACCAGTGGGGATGGCGCAGCAGCGGGTGCCACAGCGCCTGGAGCGCGGACTGCAGGCACAGCCAGCAAGGGAATCCACTAGGCGGTCAGTATGTTGGCAGCACATCGCGAGCATGTGCCAGGAAGGCTTACTCGGCAGGGGCAGGCGCGTCAGGCAGTACTCCTCCAGGCTGCACCCCTACCTCGTGGGCACCCGCCGCCGTTGCCGCGCCGCTGACCGCCACCGCAACCGCTGCCACGTCCGCCACCACGCCCACCGCCCCGCATTCCGCCAGCCGCCCCGCCGCCGATAGTAGCACAGCCGGTGGCGGCGCAGCAGGGGCACCAGACCCCGCCCCAGCCGTTGCTGCCCCTTGTGGAGCAGCTGGCAGGAAGCTGAACGTGCGGGCCAGCAGCTTCAGAGCTGCGTGTGCCACCGCCAGGCCGCTGCCGGGCACTGCCACCGGTGGAGCGCCGGGGTGCGGGGCTAGTGGTGGGACGCTGCAGGGGGCCTGAGCGGTGGCATCCTTGCCGGCGCCGGCCTGCACAGCGCACGAAGGCACACATGCATTACGAGCGGCAAGCGATGCCTTGGGCACATTCGCAAAGAAATGACGGCCAGCTGCTCGGCAAGGGAGGAGGAGAAGAGGAGGGAAGGAGGCTGAAGCTCACCGCTATTGGCCTATGCACCCACCTGCTGCACCACAAGGCTTGCCGCCAGGGCAGCCACCTCCGCCAGCGGCACAGGACTGCCGCCGCCACCTGCAGTCAAAGCCGATACGGAGGCAAACGGCTTCTCCTTAGTCCTGGTCTTGAGACCATTGTCAGAATCGTACAACGCGGTGTCCGCCACGCTGCTGGCACGTTGCAGCAGCAGGCACGGCGAAGCCAACCCGCACACACCTCCTGAGGGCTGCTCCCGCTGCAGCGTTAGGGCGTGCGCCACCGTGACCTCCAGGCCGCCCAGCAGCTGCACCAGCCAGTGTCGGGCCAGCGAGGACGCGGCCGCGGACGCCGCGGCTGCAGATGCGGCGCTGCCACCGCCGCCCCCGGCCGGTTGTGCGGCCGCTGCTGAGAGCACCGCCTGTGCCTGCAAGGTAGCACCAGGGCATGACAGTTAGCAGGGGCTCACTGCATGCCGCGCACGTAGGGAGTGTAGCATTATGGGCGGACATGTACGTACAGCATGGCAAGGCGGCCATGGCTTCCCACCTGCCGTACCGCCGCCAGCAGCCGTTTTGTGCGGGCCGCCAGCTTCTGCTCCGAAACAATGCCAGCCGGCGGATGGGGCGCACCGCCGTCTGCCGTTGTGGCCGCCGATGCAGCTGCTGCCGCCGCCGCCGCCGCGCCCCACAGCGCACGCGCTGCCGCCGCTCCGCTGAGGTCCAGAGAGCCCGAGGCGTCATCCTCCCCGGCGCCGCCCATGGCGCTGGGCTGCGGCTCCTCCACCGCCGGACACGAAGCAGCAGCCACCGCCGCCGGGTTGGGAGCAGCTGCCTGCCAAGCATACCATTAGCAACAGCTGTATGGGTCGCACAAGTGGGCCCAACACAAGAAGCAAACTGGAGGCACTGCAAGTACCGGTATGCGCTGGAACCTTGCTCACCGCGAGCATGCTGCCGAGCAGCCGTGCAAGCCGCACGCTCACGTCCGACCACGTGCCCGCCCCACACATGCCGGCCGCCACACCAGCGCCGCATCCACCAGCTCCCTCCGCGGGCCCTGCGAGCGCGGCGCCCGCGCCCGCGGCCGCCACAGCGCGCGCAGCCATGGCCGTCATGCGTGCCACAGCCGCCACCAAGCGGGCCGCCAGCTGCGGCTGACTGCGCTGCACCAGGGTGCCCAGGCTGTCGGCCGCCGCCTGGGACAACAGCGGGTGGGCGGACGCACCTGCACGGGAACAATACCGTTGACCGTGGACGCACCACCACGTGAGAAGCTGGAATGGTGTCCAGTACAGCTGAGCTCTATGTCCCGTGCGTGGCAATGTGTGGCTGTAGTACTGCATGTCCTCACCCCAGTTGCACAGCGTGGCGCACACGGCCACGAAGGTGTCGGCGTCCTGCCCCGCCTGCGCCTCGCCGCACGCCGCCAGCAGCGCCAGCGGTCCGGCCGCCAGCGTGTGGGGCAGGTCCAGGCAGGGGGCGGCGGACAGCAGCGCGGCGGGGCAGGAGGCAACCTGCGGCGGACCGACGGGCCAGCTCATTCAGTCAAGCTAGTCCACGTAAGAGCATGGGGTTACCGAAGCCCTGGCAGCTTGAGATCGGTCAACCAACCAATACGGGCAGTCAAGGAACTGATGCTGAGCCACATGCACAGCATGGTGCTGGTGTTCAGTAGAGATCTGGGTCGGACGACCCACCAGCTCCATCCCGTGCACGGCCGCCCTGCACGCCGCCCACGGCAGCAGCTGGCCCGCCAGCGCCGCCCGCGCCTCCGGCCCCACGCTGCTGGCGCGCTGCAGCAGCGCCAGCCCCGCCAGTGCCACGCCCAGCGCGGTGCCCGGGACGCCGCTGCCCGCTGTGGCAGGCTGGTCTGCGGCCCAGACAACCCCGCCGGCGTGCGTCGTGGGAGCGGGTCCCGCCAGAGAAAGCAGGTACGCTATCCGGGCCTGCGGCGCAAGCGTGTGTGCAAGTTCAGCATAGATTGTGAACGGTGTAACCTGATGGGGGCTTCGCAGAAGGCATGAGCGGCGTGGCCAAGGAACCCTGTGGGGTTGCTAGCTGCCCCTGGGCATCGCCGCAGTGATGGCCTACCTCAATGTCGGCCATACTAGCGTGCGCTTGATGGGGCTGGTCTCCTGCTAAACCCTGCCGCTGCTCCTGTAGTCAGGACCCATGAGTGGGCAAGATGGGTTGGTTGTTACTTGGCCCAGTCGGTAGTTACTGGCTCGGGAAAACCAGGCATGGGAATGTGCGCATACCGTAGCAAACGCGCCACGGGCTCAAGAGCCTGCGAAGACGTATACAGGCGCATGGACTCGCTACGGCATACTTGTCAATCTACCCTCTCCCGCCACTGCCACATAAGCATATGGCCTTGCTCACCGCCGGCTGGTCCAGCCCCACAGCGAGGAGCCCAGCGAGCTTGGAGGCCACGAAGCTGTCCAGGTCGCGAGCCAGCTGCGACTGCCGCTGCTGCTGCCCCGGCCCCTGCTGCGAGTCTGTGCCTGCCGGCTGCTGCGACGGCAGCCGCGCCGCCGCCAGGCCCGTGCCCGCGATGTGTCCGTACGTCTCCGCCGCCGCAGCAGCGATCTGCTGCCAGCACCCAGCAGCGGCGGTGGGGTGGGCCTGCCCCACTCGACCGGCGTGCTGCAGCCAGAATCGGGCTACCTGCGGGACAGAAAAGGGGCAAAGGATGATCCAAAAAGGAACGAGTGCCCACCCCGAGAGTTCCCCACAAGTTTTGCGCCTGCGGAAAGCCTGCGCGCCATCCCGCACAGCTTGGTGGCCACCAGCTGCGTGCCGGGCCCCAGGACAGCCGCGCCCAACCGCCGCGCACCTTAAGGTGCGTGTCGTACTCGCTGTGCGGCCCCAGCGCCAGGGCGTGCACCTCGGCGCCCATGTAGCCCAGCAGCGAGCGGAGCACGGACTGCACGGCGGAGCCTGGGGACCCAGGAACATGGTTCGCACAAGGGAATCCAATGGGGACAGGCCGCCTTGGTGCATATGGACAAGATGCAGTGCAAGTGAACACACGCCACTCTGAATGCTTTGCTTGGTGGGGTCACCGTCAACAAGTAATTGCCAGGTGCTGGTCCCAACCCCTGTACTCAAATATCAACTGGGTCAGCTCAGGAAAGCAACTGCCGCAAAGATACTAGTGACCCACATCGCCGAGATCTCACTGCGCCTCACATAGGACCCAGCATAGCATGTAGGGCTGCAACACCGACCTCTCAGCAGCTGCTGCACCGCGTCCGGCGGCAGGGCGGTCATGAGGCGCGACAGGCCATTCCACAGGATGTTGATGCCGGCGAAGGAGCGCATCTCGCGGGGCACACTGGGGTCGTTGATGCGGTCGGCGCTGGCCGTGCCTGGGGAGCGACGGTGCGGGCACAAGGGTTACAACGGGACCCAGGCACGCAAGTGGGGATCCATGGCAGGGCTGTACATACGTCGCGACTTAACCATTTGGGTCAAGCTGGGTGGCGAGGAGTTGTGGTGACGAGAGCCTGGCAAACTTCGATACTTGAAGCAGGCAAGTCTGGTCCGGGCAGAGTGGAGGTGTGAAACGTACTCGCACAAGGAATGCCTGAACGGCAAGCTAGGCCCGACGCTTTTCCAGCGGCCCTCACCCATGGTCCGCAGGCCCTCGAACACGGTGTCGAACAGGGCCCGGCACGCGGACAGCGTGGCAGCGCCGTCACCACCGCCAGCCCCCGGCGCGGCGCCTGCCCCCGACGCCACGTGCTGCCCCACAGCTGAAGGGGCACAGGGAGTTAGGGACACGGTGTGGACTCACAGGATAAAAATGCCAGAAGGTTGAGAAGTCGCATGAGGTAGGCTGAATCTATAGCAGTTGCCAAGCGTTCGCAGCACCGTGCCAGACAGCTTTGCTTAGAGCTCCGTCAGTGAGGCTGCTCAGCCCACTACACGCCCACGCCGCCACCCGGTCTGCCGCCGCCCACCTGCCCAGCACGCCGCCGTGGCGTCCAGGGCCACTGGCGCCAGGTCCCGCACGTAGCACCGCGCGGCGTTGCCTGCAGCAACGTAGCGCTCGGGGCCCAGGTCCTCGTACCACCTTGGATGGGCAGATGCACACCAAGCAAGGGTTGAATGGTGCGATCCAGTGCGTTGGGCATGCAAATGGATGGGAGACCTCCTCGAGACGTCCATCCTGCATGCTGATATCGGATGATGTGCCAGCCCTTGCGCTGCCTGGCCGCATTCTTGTGCTTGCTGGCGTATGCCACAAGCGAAGCAGTTGCGCCTGGAGAGCAACACATCTGCTCTGCACGTGTGCAGAAAGGCTCCTGCGAGGGAACGGAGCACAATGTCCATCGGCCGGGGTGTCCGCCATGTGTCCTGCTGGCCAAGTGCCACTTACTCGCGGGATAGGAACACCTGAGACGCTAGGTCCAGGGCGGCGCCGAAGAAGGCCTGCATGATACACCGTGGAGCAAGGGATGGTTACTGCATGGTCCGGCCACAGCCTTGCAACTGGACCAACAGGGGCCTACGCAACTGGCTGAACGGGATGTAGGGTTGCATAAGGCAAGGATGCACAGAGAATGAGGATGAAGTTCGCATGTACGGATGTGCACTGAAGTCTAGCAGCACCGCACCTGCAGGTGGCCGCATGTGGCAGGAGCGGCAGCTACGGCGCCCATGCAGCCGGCTGCTCCACGTGACAGCCACGCAACCATGCTGCCAGCCAGCTGCACGCAGACCTGGTATGCACAACAGGAAATATGGGTCAGTCGCGGCGTCAGCAAGGCGTCAGCTCTGCGCAAGAACCCACGTGATTGACCCCATTGCCACCTGAGCTCCACAGAAACGCAGCAGCCAGGGGTGTTGCAGGGGGCCTTCTGCCTTACCTGGACTGCAGCCTGGCGGTCCAGCTCTGGACAACTGCTCTCCTCCCATGAGGCTGAGATGGCGTTTGCAACCAGATTGATGATGTTGCCTACATGACAAGAGGGACCTGGGTGGTCGGCTGTCGAGGACGGGGTTCCACGCGCGCTATCAGCACGTGAAAGACGCAAGAGACGCACCCGCATGAGTGGCCTCTAGACCGGTAGCTTCAAGCTGTTCAAGGTGCTCTTGAAGCAGCTGAGGCAGCTGCGGGTCCAGTCGCCGAGTGCCGAGCAATTGCTGCAAAAGGTCCGAGCGGTCCACCTCCATATCCGAGCCCTGAGTATACAAACATTATATGTAAGCTGACAAAGTGTAAGTTTCCTGCAGCAGTCGATGGTCCGGTGAGCTTGCCTGTAAGCCTTCGTTCATTATGCTCGACTTTGGAGTTTGTTCATCCACGGCCTAGCATGGTCTGTAAGTATCATATTAATTTTATATGATGATTTTGTGCTGTGTTAAGGAAGAGCGTGTCCATGCTGGGTGTGGCCGGGGAAATGGGATGCTGGTTTCGGGGCGACGGCGGGAAATAACACATCTCGGCAACCAGCACTCCAGTGAAGCCCCAGCAGTCAGCAGCACACCTGTCCCCCGTGCACGTGCCTTGGTGCCGGTGCTTTGCTTTCAGCTGTTGTCTTGCACGGATGACGCATGGTTACGCACCCACGCCACCGATTGCATGGGCCCAGCGCATCTGGACTCGATGGATTTCGAAAGATGCATGGCAGACTGCGCAAACCGTCACCGTATAGCTATTAAGCGGTTACCTCACGTGGATGAGGGGACCGTCTCTCAGCCCCGCAATCCGACCCATGGCCGAGATGCCTGCTCAAACCCTTCTTCAACAGCCCACCAAGCCAAAGAACGCCGTTTGCGACATCGCCAACCCATTTGCCTCGTCCAGTCATCCTGCATGGATTCTCGTGCGTGCATCCTCATGTGGCCCCGTCTCACGCCTGGGATGGGCACCTTGGAGACTAATTGCTGTTGCAGCGCCAATACCCCAAAACTGCGACAGCCTCCGAACAAAAGAAACACATCAGCTAGTGTGTCCTAGTGGCAACGGCCGGGCCTGGGCACCTGCCGCTGAGCTGGTCAGGTGAGTCCTGATGTACGCGGCACAGCCGTACGCCTACCGTACAGCCGCCAGCACGACGCATGAGATGCTTGTGCGTGGATACCGGTAGTTCCTAGTCTTATAGTAAGGCGCCAAGTGCTAGTGGGTTAAAGCCCAAGCCTCCCAGTGCCACCACGCAATTCACGTAAGGGCTGTGTCGCGCGTGTAACCAGACACTCCTCGCCCTTTTCCCACGGCCAGCGCACAGATTTTGAATCGGTTAGAGGCATCAGCCGTTGTCTAGACATGCAAACGGAGAACTTCACACCTTGCAATTGTGTAAGCCGCAAACGACCAACGCGCCAGTGCCTGCGCCGCGTCCTGGCACTTGCCTCACCCCACCCCCAAATACAATCACCCACGCCCCTCTTCATGGCCGCAGCAGCTCCGCCGCCAGGTTAATGAAGGCCCAGCGGTCCTCAGGGTGCAGCGCCAGCGCCGGGGCCGTGGCGCTCCGCACCAGCTCCGAAGCCACGCGCGCAACGGCCAGGCTGCGGCGGCTACCCCCGCAGGCAGCGCTGTCGAGGTCGCTGCCGCTCGGCGTGGTGCCGGCGACGGCGGTGGCGGCGGGGTCGGTGGCCGGCGGCTGGCCGGGGGTGAGCTGCTGCTGCTGCTGCTTGGAAGGTTGCGGGCGCAGGGCGGCCTGCGCGGCGGCGTGCTGCTGGTAGGCCATGGCCTCCTGCAATAGAGGGTTTGGGCGGGGTGGGGTGGTTGTGAGGCACAAATGGAACGACTTGCAGTCGAGAGCGTATGAGAAGAAGTTGGTATCTGTGTTATGGGCTGGAAAGGATCGCTGCTCGCTGATCTCCAGTAAGGTTACGCAGGAGTGCATAGTGTATGGCTTGAACGGCAAGGTAACGGTGTGCACCCAGGCCAGCGCACCTGCGACAGGGTTCTGCTGTATGAGATGAAGGCCTGCTTGGCGGGGCCGCTGAGCGCGGGCAGCTGCAGCGCCAGGGCCAGGATGCGCTCAGCCACCTGGGGGCGGGGTCGACCGGGCAGTGGAGGTAGAGGGTCAGACAATGTATACACTGATGCTTGGTATTGGGCGGAACAAAGACCTGAGCGACAACGCAAATGTCACAAGAAGCAACGGGTCGAGGGATGGTGCTGGCAAACGATGCTGGCATAATGCAGTGGCAGGCAGGCAGGCTCACCGACGATGCTCCATTTGGTGTAACCCGTCGTGCATTACGGGTGACACAGCAACCAATGGAGGAACTGTTCCATGGTAGAAAGGCACTGGGGGACCCACCTGCGCCACCAGCTCCCCGTACGAGTGCAGGGGCGGGAAGGGCTCCACTGAGCCAGGGGGTGCCCTGGGGCACGGGATGGGGGCAATGGTGCGGTAGCGTTGTCAAGCCAGCTAGTGGGTTGAAGGAGAGTATCGGTTCCAAGGGGTGCTGCTTCCGGAAACTCGGCGCTGCGCGGGTACGGTACGATGACAAAGCAGTATGTAACCCCCGAGAACCTTGCAGGTACGGCACCGCACGCACCAGCGCACGCTCTTGCAGCTCCCAACAATGACGTACAGCCCACATCCGATGCCCACGCCGGCCCTGACCCAGCCGACACGGCCTTACACCTGGGCCACCCGTCCTTCTGCACACACCCCTGCCACACCGCCCCCGCCCACCTGAGCTTAAGGTGCTCCCTCAGCGAGTGGCACTCGGTCCTCAGTCGCGCCAGCTCCCCCTCGTACCACGACGCCCTCCGCGCCGCCTGGCTCGGCGCCCCCGCCCCTGCCCCTTGCCCTGCCCCCGCACCCTCCGCCGCCTTGTCGCCGCCAGCGCCCTCCGCGCCCCCTGCGCCCTCGCCTCCTGCCGCTCCCCCCGCCGCACCCGCACCGTCTGCCTGGCCGCCCACTGCCACCGCTGCTGCGGCTGCATCCAGAGCGGCATCGTTCAGGCTTGCCGACTCGCAGACGCTCATATGGCGATCTGCGAGCATGGCGGCGGTCAGAGCCAGGTCCACATCCGACGGCCCCATGCCGCCGCCAAAGGGCCCCACGCCCATGCCAAAGGGCCCCATCCCGAACGGAGCGCCAAAGGACCCGAAACCGGGCCCCGCAAACGGCGACGTGGCGACGGGCGGGAAGCCCCCGAGCTGCTGTGGGGCGGGGTAGGGGTTGTCCTGCTGCTGCAGGTCCTGGCTGGGGTAACCGAGGTGCGCGTAGTACGGCTGCGGAGCGGCCGGTGCTGGGGTACCGTACCCGGGGAAGGGCTGCGGCGGGTATCCGGACGGCAGCGCGCCGCCACCGGAGCCCCCGCCTGCCGGTGCCGGTGCACCGCCTTCTGGCGCTGACAGAAATGCGGCCGCTGCGGCAGCCAGGTCGGCATCATCCGGGCCGAAGCTGTACAGGGTCGGCGGATACCGCACATCGGTGCTGTAGCCGCCAGCGGGGCCGGCCCGCGCCCCCATGCTCGCATCACCTTCGTTGTCGTCCCCCACACGGATGTCGAGCAGGATCTGCCCACATCCCACCACCGTGTCGCCGCCCGCCTCGCCACCGCTCAGGCCGCCAGCTGCCGCCGGCCACTGCCCACCAGCCGGCGTTGCCCAGAATGACGACGCCTGCTGCCAGCTGGCGGCGCCGTTCGTACCCGGCATGTACGGCATCTGTTGCTCCTGGTCCGAGCCGCCCGTGTCCGAGTACCAGGCGGCGGCGCCGTTGTTGCCACCCTGGAAGTACGACCCGGACGTCTCCGGCTCGTCGTTCGTCGTCCAACCGTCGTACCCTGACGAACGGCGGCTGGTGCCGCCAGTGTTGCGGCCCTGGCGGGCGCCTATGCTACTGGTGCTGTACGGTATGGTGCCGTACGGCGCGGGGTAGCTGCCGGGAAGCTGCTGCTGCTGCTGAGTATGGCCGTTGCTGTGGGTACTGTGGTGATGATGGTGGTGGCGGTGATGGTGCTGGTGATGGGACTGCTGCTGCTGCGGCTGGCCCAAGCCAGGCGCAGCGGCAGACTGGTGATGGTGGTGGTGCAGCTTGCGCTCCGACTTGTGGCCGTGGTGGTGGCTGTGATGGTGGTGGTGGTGGTGCGGCTGCGGCCGCGGCCTGTGTGACACCGTGATGAAGGCTGCCGTGATGACACCGTTCGCGCCCTGCACCACCTTGTGCGCGGGCTGGGGCAGCCACGGTGGGTAGCAGTTGTCCCAGTCCGGCCCCGGACGGTACACGATCCTCGTCCCGTCATCCACCGGCTCATCCGACGGGGCACCCATGGAGCTGCGCCGCCGCAGCGCCTCCACCCCAGTCGCCGCGCCGCCGGCACCTGACGCCCCCGCAGCCCCCGCCGCCGCCGCCGCCCCTGGAAACCTGACAAGTTTAATCTTCTTCGGCGGCCCCGCCCCTGGTGGCCGCGCCAGGCCCCCGCCCGTCGCCGCGCTGGCTGTCCCGCCGCCGGACACCCTCCCAACCACCGTACTTCCAGGCGGAGACGCACCCCCGCCTTCGCTGCCAGGTTCCTCCCCTGCCGGCCGCTTCTTCAGCAGCTTCCTCTGCCCGCTGGTATCCCCCGCCTGCCCGCCCGCCGCCGCCGCGGCAGCCCCAGGCGGTGGCGCCATCGCCGACCTCAGTCGCCGCTTCATCGCCGGCTCGCCGTCCGCCCCAGCCGCGGTAGCATCGCCTGCTGCCCCATCCTCATCGCCGTTGCCATTCGGGCTGGTGGCCCGTAGGTTGGCGAGGGTGAACTCGTCTGCGGCCGCCAATAGCAGCTGCGCCTCGCGTTTGATTCCGCCGGTGCCGGGCCGCTTGCGGTCGGCCGTGACCGACAGCACCATGACCCGTGGGCCGGCCAGCGACCAGGAGCGGATGCGCACCTCGCGGAGGGACCAGGCGGCCAGGCCCACGGACAGGTCCACCACCGCGTGGAGGGCGGGGGCGGCCGGTGCAGTGGTGGGGGCAGGGGTTGTTGTTGTGGTGGTGATGGCTGGGGCGGAGGCTGCTGTCGGCGCGGGTAGGGGTGCGAGTGTGGGCGATGTGAAGGCGGATGGTGGTTGTGTGGCGGCGGAAGATGTTGAGGCCGGGGCTGGGACAGGGGCCGTGGGCGCGGGCGCGGCGGCTGGGGTGGGGGCTGCTGAGGCTTCGGGTGCCGGTGGCGCTTCCGGAGCCACTGCTGTAGCAGCGGAGGTGTCAGCAGGCTTACTGGCGGTGGTAGTGGCAGTTGCGGGGGCCGCGGCTGCGTCGTGAGCACCTGGAGCGGTGCTGGCAGCTGCGGCATCCGCTGGTGCGGTCGTAGGGCCGGGCGCTGGTGTAGTGTCAACGGCGCCCGGGTTCGTAACCTTGCCCACTGCTGCGCCAAACACCAAAGCATCCTGCTGTGCCGCAGGCGCAGGGCCTGATGCCGCCTTGCCAGACGCAGAGGATCCCTCGGCAGCTACCGTTGCAGTTGCAGACTCCGCGGCTGCAGCTGCTGGTGCCGCCTGTGCATCAGCTTTCAGACTCGCTGACCCCATTGCCCCGGCAGTCACCTCGGCCTCCTCGCCAGCAGCCATGCCCTCTGCTCCTGCAGCAGCTGGCTTAGAGCCGACAGTGGCACCGCCGGCCGCTGTTACCGCCGCTTCCGGGGGAACAGATGCGGCTGTGGCGGGCTCAGCCACTCCTTCAGCCGCTGTGGCCGGCTGCGGCTCAGCATTGGCCTGCGCTGCCCCGGCCTCGAGCATCTGAGCATCCGCTTTCCGCTCCTGCGTGTGCGCCAGCTCCAGCACCAGCCCCTGCTGTTGATGCTCCGCCTTGGCATCCGCGCTGTTTGTGGGCACCGTACCATCCGCCGCACCACCAATATCAGCGGGTCCGCCTTGGTCGTCGCCCTTGATTTCAGCAACAGGCGCGGGGGCGGGAGACTCACTGCTCGCAAGCGCCCCATCCGCCGCCCCTGCTGGCGCTCCGTCCGACACTGCCGCCACGGGATCTGCAGCAGCAGCCTCCACCTCCATGGGCTCAGCCTGGCCTGCTGGCTGGGACTCGTGAGGTCCCGGAAGCCCCTGGGGCTGAGCGCTCCCCTGCGGCTCTGTCCGTCGCTGCTCCTGCGTTGACGTCTGCGCTTCCGCTGGTGCAGCGGCCGGGGCTGGCCCCGCTGAGGTCCCGGCATCACCTTCAGAGCCACTGCAGGGAGCACCCGAGCAAGCAGCTCCTGCCGGAGCACTGGCCAGGTGAGGGGCGGTGCCAGCACCCGCAGCCTCCACCATCTCGACGTCAGGCGCGCCCTCCGCTGCCGCCTGGCCCTGCTCACCAGGCTCGGCACCGTCCACTTCCTTCATGCCCTTCCCAGCACCAACACCCTCCACGGTGCCTCCCGCCCTGTCCTCGCCCGTTAGGTCCACCACTTGAGCCTGGCCGCCCTCTTGTGCCTGCCCCTGGGCCTGCTGCTGCTCAGGGTCCCCTTCGGGCTGCTCTGTAGGCTGCTCCTTGGGCTGCTCCTGCGGCTGCGGCGCGGAAGGCTGCTGCTGCTGCTGCTGCTGCTGTTGGCCCTTCTGTCCTGCCTTCTGCCCGGCTGCCTTGGGCCCCGGCCGCACCCCTTGCGGCTTGCCTGCCTCAGGCGGGGCCGGAGGCGGCACTGGCCGCCATACAACCGGCGCGGTTGTGATGTAAGGGAGTATCTGCGCGACGCACGGTGTGAATTTCGGTTGAAGGCAAGGACTCGACGGCAAAAGCGAAGTGCAAAAGGACTTGCACAACGACGCAGCACACCGGTCGATGCCATGCCAGTCCGCGGCGCGTGAGCGCTTTCATCTTTGCCGTGGGGATCACGCATGGCGACATAAGACACTCGGACCCTGTTGATCTCACCTTGCCATTGACACGGAGCACCACGTCCAGCTCCGAGACCGCGGTGCCCACGTGCAGCGAGCCCTCGGCCAGCGAGCCCACCGGCAGGGCCGAGCCCAGAGCAAAAGAGGGCCCTGCTGTCAGCTCCGCGCCCGTTGCGGCCGGCAGAGCGGCATCTGCCCCGGCAGCCGCCACCAACCCGCGCCCGCTTACATCCGCAGTGAGCGCCAGCAGCGGCTGCTGCTGCTCCTGTTGTTGGTCAGCACCAGAACCTGCCAGGGTCCTCAGCGGCCCGCTGCCGCTGGACGGTGGCGGGGCCAGGCCAAAGGCCTCGGCCACCAAGGGCGGTAGGGGCACCTGGGCAGGGTCGGCCATGACCACCCCCGGGCTCACCTGCAGCAGGGACGCAAAAGGGGACGAGCACAAGTGGCGGAAACGGGGACACGGTGCGCAAACGGCTCAGTGGCGGCCGTAAGAACCGACGGCCGTGCATTCTCGCTTCCGGAGTTGGGTGTTACTGTCACTCCACGGCCAACCCGCCTTGCTCCTTACCTCTTCCAAGATCAGCTTTCCGAGCGAGGCCTTGCCGTCACCAGACCCCGTCGGCCTCACGGCGCCCGCCGCCCCACTCCCACTCCTACTCGCCCCGTCGGTCTCTACTGCCACCACTGGCCCCGCACTTGCCCCCGCCACGGCCTGCTGCTGCTGCTGCTGGTCGCGCGCCATCAACAGCCCCTCCACCGCCCTCATCCGCCGGTGCAGCACCAGGGAGTGCACCAGGTGCAAGGAGGGCTCCCCTGCGTGCCGCCTGTCGCCACGTGCCACGGCACGCAGCACGCCAAGGTGCGCGCTGGGGCTGGCGCGGAAGGCCTCCGCGGCCTTGCGGCTGGAGGCCGTGCCAGGGGCGTACTTGCCCCACTCCACCATGACGCCGCCGATGGGCTTTGGCTTGCCGTCGTCTGGGGTGCGTAGTGCGGGCGGATGGAAGGGCATCAGGTGAGAGAGGGAAGAGCCATGTGCATCTGACGACAGGGGAGCGCGGCACAGGGAGCAGTATCTGCGGGTGCACAAAACCAGCGATAGCCGCGCCCTTCTCGCTACCAGCACCATAACCCCATACTATTTGCCTAGTTGGCTCGGCTACCTGACAAATCGCCGTGCATCCCAATGACGCACCTGCGACGGCCGCTGGGCGCGCCCTCCCGTCCTGCGGCTTCTGCCCAGGCCTAGGCGGGCCCTGTGGAGCGCTCCCCGGCGCTTTCACCGCCGTCGCCTCGCCTGCTGCAGCCGCCGCCGGCACCGTGCCGCCCGCCGCAGCTTGCGCGGCGGCGCTCGCTGCAGCCGCGCGCGCCGCGGCCGCTGCGCCCTTGCGGTGGGGGATGCCAGGGGACGACTTGGGTTTGGGGGACTTAACGGGCGCGGTATTGGCGGGAGGGTCCCCGGGGGTTGGTCCGGTGGGGGAGGTGGAGGGCCGTGCAGCACTGGACCGAGTGGCGGGCGGTGTGGGGCGCGCTGCGGAAGGGGCGGTGCGCGGGGCTACGGCGGTGGAGGTGGTTCCCGGTGCGGGGGGTGCTGAGGCTGCAGCGGCTGCGGCAGTCGCCCTTGTTGTGCGCGCAGGGGGAGCTGAGGGTGACGCTTGAGCTGGGGACGCATCCTGGCCGGCCCCGGCAGGTGCCCCCGCGGACGCCGCGGGCTGCTTTGCGGTTTCTGTTCCGGCGGTCGCCGTGCCGAGGCTATCAGACGCCCGCTTCTGGGCGCCGGTCGTAGCTGCCGCCGGGGACGGCTTGCCCCCGTCGGCGGGCGGTGCCGCAGCGGCAGGGCCCTTGATCGCTGCTGGCTGCCCGGAGGCTGCCGCAGAGTTGCGGGTTGCGACGTTGGGCTTAGGGTTGCCTGGTGCTGCTGGTGCTGCTGCTGCCGCTGTTGAGGGAGAGGCTCCGGTGGGTCGCGCGCCGGGGGCGCCGGCAGCCTCTGCGGGCTCCAGCTTCACCGCCCGGGTGGCGCCGGAGCGTGTGGAGGGTCCCGCTGCATGCGCCGGCACCGCGGCTGGCGGGGCAGCAGCTGCAGGGGCAGCTGCTCCAGGGGAGGTCTGCTTGTCCTGCTCCGAGCCCCTGGTGGGCATGCGGGTGGCAGAGGCTGGCCGGGGGGCTTTGTCCCCAGGGCTTGCCCCTTGGGCAGCAGGGCTCGCAGTGTTGCGCTCGGGCCCTGTGGCGGGGGGGCTTTGGCCGCTGGGCACGGGGCGCGCTGGAGGTGTGCTTCCGGGCGGGGCCTTCCCTCCGGAGGTCCCTGCGCCGGCCCCTGTCGTGTGGAGTGGTAAGGGAAGAGGGAAGGCGAAAGGCAGCAAGGATGACAGGAGGCTCAGGGTGTAGGGTGTAAGCAGGCAATGCGCATGCACACCTAAGGTGAAGGTAGACACCCGTGCCTGTGACGGTTGGCGTAACTGAAACCGTTGTGGTTTCGCTTGACAAGACTCTCGCACCTTTTGGCTTGGCCTTCTCCGCTCCAAAGCTTGCCGCCCAAGCTTTTCCTAGCGCACGAAAGTCCGGGGCTTTCCCGCCCGGTTTGGTGAAGTCGACAGGGTCGTGGTCGGTCGCGGGCTTCTTTCCCACGCGACGAGCAACAAGCTCATCTGCTTCTTCAACTGCCAGGCGCCAGTACTGCAGACAGAAGGGAGAAGGGGATTCGGCACTCATTTTTGCTTGTGAAGCTGAAAGGAGTATAAGGTGGACATGACTGCAGAAGAAAATGTTTTGAGGAAGGAACATAAAATGCGTGACAATGCACCGCGACATGGCCACAACGAAAATACTCAAGACTGAAGTGCCACACCTTGCTGGCGTAGTTCGTGTTGGCGTGCTGCTGCTTGTACTCGGCGAAGTCCACGATAGCTTCTCTTGTCAAGAATGCATATTTGTTGTCCCCTGGGTGCAGGCAAACAAAGAGCGGGAGAAACGAGTCAGCCTCCGTGCCCCGCAGAGGCATCGTCCTTACAGCGTAGCACGAGCACGTTCCGACACACCGGTTGAGCCCAATAATAGCGACTTACCTAGAAACATGACGAGCAGCTTTCCGCTCCCAGGTTTGTGCTGCTTGCGGACCTCTGGTGGTCCTTGGTTCGGGTGCATGACCTGCCCTGGCCACCATGGCAGGGACCTCACCTTCCCCCATACAACCCAGCCAACAAGTTGTGAGGGGTAATTGTCAGCCATGCTGTCCTTGGGTGCAAAGACCTGTCCTGTGCAGCTTCAACAAAACCACCGAGCGAATGGAGTTGTGGCTCCCATTGCGAAATAAGGAGCATGCCAATTTCCTTGGTGTCACTGATCACCTGCGGGCGTAGCCCAGCAGCTCGTCTCCTAGGATTTTAGCGGTTGTACGGCCCTTGAAGGAAGCCCGAAACAGGCAGAACCGCTGTATCAAACACTTATCTACCGCACCTCCATATACTTATCAACTGTCGTTTGCCAGCCCCTCATTAGCGCGACTGCGACTCCATCAGGGCTCTACTGCGCCCAGCAGGGACCCTTCGCTGTCACTTTTACCAACTCTGATGGTAACTTGCACTAGGTGATGCTGGTAGCTTGCTGCTCTGTCGGTGTTCAGCCACTCCGGCGCCTTGTCCGTGGCCCCTTCCGCACCCCACTCTCTGTCAGTGTGTACCAGCGAGCTGAGGAATGGCGAAGTACGGGACATGGATGCTGGAGAGCTTGATACTCAAGTATTGCGACATAGGGGGCAGCTCCCGTGGCATGAGGTGCGTTGGTACCAAGGGCACCGGTCGTAATAGAGCACTTGCTTCCCCCCTTACAGCGGGGCGGACCCCCTGCCAACAGACATACAATCAGGATCCCGAAACCTACGGAACCCGACCCTGTGCATCCAGCTATCGAGGGCTTGCAAACCGCAACACGCCTGCCTCGACATTGACATAAGGAGCTTGACTCGCCCCCGCACACCACGCAATAATAGTGCATGCCAAGCCGTTGCATGCCCGCATCGCACCAGGCGGCACACTGCCATGCCATGCGTGTGGCAAGGAAAGATGAGCCCTCCATGGGCGGGGTCTGATGCCTCCTGGGTGTTCGGGACGCCGTGCGTCTGCGTCTGGTGCACCGTTCCACAGGTATCGTTTTCCTGCGGCTGCTGCTGTTATGTTTCATGACACTACTACTGCTGCAGGCTGTTTGCTAGTGAGGTGCTGCCTCAGTTTCGGGAGCGGAATCCTCAGTTGGCTGTTGAGGAGGTTGTACGGCGGCACCGTCACCCCATGCTGGTGGCCCTCTACCGTGAGTCCACTGCTTGGGCGGAGGCGGGGGCTGGCGGGCCGCCGGACCCGCTTGCCGCTGGGATAACATCGCGATTCGGACGCCCTCTTGTGCTACATTGACAATGCCACATGGGGACCGAGCCTGGATATCGGTGCCTTGCGCGTGAGGCAGGATCAGTTGCTGCCTGCCGCTGCTTGGCGGTCGCAGTGCAGCAGGAGCCCAAACCTGCGTCGCAAGCTGACGGGCTTGCCTGCTACACATGTGTTGTCACCCATGGCAATCGCATCTTGCTCATTAGTGACAGGGTTGCATGACTGACAGGGATGCATGACGGCTGGACATGCCCTCAGCCGCTGCCCAGAGCAGCTGTGCCGTCAGTACCCCAACCTGCACGGCCCGCCTTGCCTTGGGCCGTGGGCCCTAGCGAAAACCGCTTGGTCGTCGCGTGGCCCCACTGATCCCCACTCGCCTGTGCGCGACGCAGGCAACGGCCGCTCCAAGCCTGTGTGCGTCAAGAACCTGGCGCCCGCGGACATTGTGGAGCACGTCAACTGGCTGCGCAACAGCCACGGCAGGGGGCAGGAGTACCAGGTGGGGAGGGCAGGCACGCGGGCGGTGGCGACGCTGCTGGTGCTGCACACGCGTCTGCTGATTAAGCACCACGGGACTTCACTTGCATGGTGTCTTTGCTGTACCCGGAACGTGCGTTTCGGATTTTCGAGCTGCAAGTTTCGAGTGACCGCAGAGACGACTGCACGTAACATACCGTAAGAAAGGCCCTCACGCGGTTTGCACGCTGTGCGCCATGCCGCCGCCACCACAGGTAGTCCGCAGTCGCCACCTCACGCGGTCGCCCAGCATCCAGGGCCAGTGGACCGTCAACACCTTTGCGTCGCAGCTGGAGCGCGAGACCCAGCGGCGGATGGAGGCAGCGGCACGGCAGACACAGTACTAGGTGCCATGCTCTAGCACTAGGTGTATTGTGCAACGCAGGTTTGCATAATAGTAATGCGCGCTTGCGGCGTGGGTTGGGACATCAGAGGTCTGGTTGCTGAGCAAGCTGCTCAGTTTATTGCATGTTGGGCGAGGGTTGCAAGAGCGTGGCGAGCGCAGTGAGCACGTGAGGCAGGCGTGCTGGAGTACAGAGCGGCTGCCAATGCGGGTGCTACAATGCGATGGGCCACGGTCCCGCGAATGGGAGAGCCTGGCGGTGCAATTACTATAGGCAAAGGCAACTTTCGGCAAAGAATGGGGAGAGTGGAATAAGTGGATGAGGCCAAGAGCAGGTGCCCACGAGTTGGCTGTTGCAGGGCATGGACGACGAGGACTGGGTTTGGGCATTTTTGACATTTTATGTTACATTCCAGGTGGTGTGGCCACACGATCCTTACTGGTCCCGAC
>VFQN01001876.1_pt1 | contig 33968 bp, 44 predicted proteins | sample 3512371 | NCBI WGS metagenome assembly VFQN01 (sample SAMN10412370, study PRJNA504923) | tailings metagenome | isolation source: Replicate 2 from Balatoc abandoned mine | place: Philippines: Itogon, Benguet | collected 2017-08-28 | reverse complement strand
GCAAATTAATTGCCTCCCGGCGAGCATGGCAATTAAATTTGTGCCACTACGGTACATGAGCTCCGATTGGTGTTCCCGCCTGCCGCCCGTCCCGATGGCTCACACATTACGTCCCGTCCCCTGGCCTTGCACATGCGACTCTGCTTACATGGAGGACATGTAGCCCAGGTGCTCACACGTTTGTGCTTTTAATAGCAGCACGTGGGTAGAGTGGCACGACGTTTGGCGTGGTGGCGTGAAGCAGCCCCGGCACCCTCTCCCAGCTCCCCCCGGCCACTGTTAAAGGCCTACACAGCCTCCTCCACTCTGTGAAACAACCTGCAGCATGTGCTCGTGCCTTCATCCGGAGGCATTGATGCCGCCCCTAGCCGCCGATCCCTAGCAGCTGGCTTACACATGGGGCAGCAGGTCCCACTCCGTGCGTCACTGCAGCAGGGCCCTCCGCGCCTGCTCCTGCCCCTTAACCCGTTCCCATTTTTTCCCATCCCTGCCTCAGCCCCCCACATGCCCAAGTAGTCCCCATTCACGTGCCTGCTTTTTGCGTCTGCCTGCGCTGCGTCTGCCCCGTCAGCTGCGTCTGCTGCTGCATGTACCTTCACCCAGCTTCACCGCCGCAGCTGCTGCACTTGCCGCTGCCCTGGCTGGGATGGGGAGGAGGGGGTTGCCCCACAGCGGTACTGCCCAGCACCACGAACCTGGGATACAAGGAAGTTCCCGGCCTCTGCCCGCCACTGGGCGGCATACAGCCAAGCACAACCACTACGGTACGGTACCGGCTGCACGGTCGGCGGCGGCATCCACACCCCCAGCGTGTCCCCAGCCGTGGCCCCTGGGGTGCAAGCCAGCAGCAATAGCTGCACCCTGCTGCACCACGTGCAGCCAAGGTCCAATATGGTCCAATGTAACTGCTGCTCCGGTGGGTACATACAAGGAGTTTGTCCATTGATGGCCAATATGCAAGGAGGTTAGGGGCCAGCATGGCACAGCGCGCCTGGGCGTGGTCGGTGTTCCCACAAGGCTACCGACCCCAGAACGCTCACCCCGCCCTTGACGCCCCAGGCAGCAACACGCGCTTGTCCCCAGTGGTGCACTGTTGCTTGCTGCTACGTAGGACCTAGCTGTATGTTGATAAGTGCCGCTACTTTTCTTCTTAGGGAACACAAGTCATCTGTGGAGGGTGTACCGTCATGCCCCACGCTGGCCCACGTGCCACGGCGCCAGGCATCGCCAGGTGACGAGCTGCAGTCCACAGGCGGCTACCCGTTGCCGCCCGGGCGATCAGCGGAAAGCCCAAGGTCAGGAGATATCCAGCGCATGCTGATGCGCAGTCACGTTGGGGCTGCCGGCTCATGCACGTGAACGGAAGGACACTGCGGAGGTGGAGGCCGTGGAGGGTCCATCCGCCCGAGTGGGAGTGGCGGGTGGGGGGGCGTGAGAGGTGGGAGATGCAAGCTGCTGAGCGCAGACCGGGCGCAAACGTCTCCACGCTTCAAGGTTGGAAGGCTGGGTCTGCCGCGGTATGGAGTGGGGCCGCCCACATGACATGAAGCCCCTTCTGGGCTAAGCCGTTGCAAGCCGACCTGGGTTGCTGCTGTGCTGGGCACGCATCGGTCAGCTGTTGTGAGCCAACGTGGCAGAGCCCCAAACAAACCCACTCGGCTTCATCTCATAACTTGGCCCCCTGGCGTCGCTGGCGCCCGAGCCGTTTTGGTCGCGACAGGAGGTCAGCAGTTAGGGCACCTGGTAACATTTGCATTTTGAATCAAAGTGCAATAACACAGGAGATTTCAATGCAAGAAGCAAGAGCGAGCCCTAAGAACACGGCTTTCAGAAGCGTACGGCTTGTACGGCATATCGTCAGGCGGTCATAAAAAGTCAGTCATAAATGGTAGTCATGTAGCCCGCAGGTGTGAGTAGTGATCTTATTGACTTGGACATACAGTAGGGAGGAAGCGTACGCAACAATTATCGTTGTCTCGGTTGCCGAAACGCACTAAGCAAGCCTTCTTACTTCATGACCGGGGAAATGTACTTGACGCAACAGAATGGTAACATGTACGCATTAGTAGCGGACGGTCCACGAGAGCGCTCTGGCGCGCCTGTCCCCGAGCGGGTCGACCAGGTGGCTCAACTACTTCTTCAGCTGCAAAGCCAGTCCCAAGGAGGGCAGCTGTCTCGTAACGCGCAGCCGATGGTGCTCAACCTGGGAACAGGAGGAGCCCTGGGAGGAGCTGCAGGCGGAATGCAGCTCGCACCAGGACCCTCGCAACGCGAGCAGCGTGAACTCAATACGCTATTACTGCTACAAGCGTTACAAGCGCAGGGCAGGTTGCAGCCCCAACCTCAACCGGCTTTGTCACCTGCTGCTCCACTGGCGAATGGCCCGTCGCCATCAGCTGCACCGTCAAGGCAGCAACAGGACATGCGGGACACGGACAGCCTGTCAAACAGGTTGGGTGTTGCAATCGTGCAAACAACTGGTACATGTGACGGTACATGAGTCATAACCCAGACGCCAACTTGAGCCTCCTACTCTTTCTTGACACTGCAGCGAGTCCGAAAGCCCTGCGGCGGGCAGGCCTAACCAAGAGCGGGGGCATGACCGCGGGCTGTCGGCTAACACGCGCACAAAGGAGAAGAATCGACAAGCGCAGCGCCGCTTCCGAGAGCGCCAAAAGGATCTCATCACATCGCTGAAGGAGCGTGTCGAGAACTTGCAGGACAAGGTGGGCCTTTCGAGAGCGTATTTAGCCAGTGGGCCTCCCGTTGGACTCCTGCCTCCTGCCTGGACGCCTCACCTGGCAAGTCACTGTCCCAGCCTGCACTTCAGGAAAATGCAGCAGGCCGTTCACACTACTGCATCTACCTGCTGCAAGGAGCCCACGCACGTTTCGAGGGCTGCTACCCGTACCCTCCAGTACCAATGAATCCCACACACGACGGCGTTTCAGGGGGCCCATTCCTGCCCAGGCCCACGCGTCCACTCGACCCACATCGCACACCGCTTGCCCCCCCGCAGGTGTCCCGGAGCGAGCGCGAGATCAACGCGCTCAAGGAGGAGAACGCCATGCTGCGCGGCCGCATCGAGGGCAACCTCATGGCGGGGCCGGGGGCTGCTCCTCCCCCTCTGGGCACGGGGCTGGGGGCCGCGCCCGGCGGCCTGGCGGGACTGCTGGGCGGCGGGGGTGCGCTGGCGGGCCTGCACGCGACACCAGCAGCAGCAGCAGCAGCCGGCGGCGGCACCATCACGCTCAGCGCGGACACGCTGCAGCAGCTGCTGCAGCTGACGGGTGCGCGGGGGCTGGGGCCGCTGGGCGGGGCGGCGGGGGGCGGGGGCGCGGGCGCGGGCAGCGGCGGGGGAGCCGAAGGGCTGCTGGGTGGGGGCATGGTGCTGGGCCACGGGCGAGACGGGGGTCTGGGGGCTCTGCCTGTGAGAGGGCTCAACATGGGCCTGGGCATGGAGGCCGCAGGGGGGGCGGGCGGGGGGCTGGGCTACAGCCTGGGGCTAGGGCTGGGCTCGGGGGCGGGCGGTGCTGGAGGGCGCTGACGTGGCGGTGGGCTTGGGCCTCTGGCAGAAGGCGCCATGGCAAGGGAAGGGAAGGGAGGCAAAAGAGATGAGGCGTGATGGGGCGAGAGGCCTGTGGGCTGGGAAGCAGGGGAGGGGGAGTCCGCAGCCATGGGCGCAGCAGAACGGCATCTTTCGGGGTTTGGAATTGTGGGCGTTATGCTGCTACAGCGGGTGGGTGGCTGGGGCGCTGTTAGAGGACGGGCGGCGAAGCGCCGGCTCCTTGTTGTCCGTTCGAGTGGTGGCACTCGCGGCGTTGGGTGCCTGTTTGAGCAGTGCCCGCTTGTGCTGGTGGTGCGCGCGGGGTCACTCCTTGCTTTGTCGCAGCTGCGACCGGGCTGCCAAGGTCTCGCCCTGGCGGAGGGCAAGGGTGTGGTCAGGTGGCCTCCCTGCAGCTGTGGTCAGGTGGCCTCCCTACGGCGCTCAGGGCGGTCGGATGCTGGATGAGTATTGTGTGCAACGGTGGTCGGTAGTACTTGGGCTTGATGTGTGCGCTGTGCATCTGTGTCTTCTGCTTTGAAATGGCGCCCTATAAGATGTGCTGCTTATAAGGCGTGGCGCAATCATGTTTAGTGCACATTTACTGACAGAACAGGCTTTCACTGAAAGGCACTGGACAGCAAGGCAAAACAACACGCGCAACAGCGTTTGCCCTGCAAATGGAACTGTGTGTCGCGCAACGCTCTGCCGTGCCCGGGGTCACCCGTTAAGCAGCGTGACGGGAGAGCGTCGCGTGCACCTGTGTCGCTGTGTGTAGGGCACTATTGATCAGATTGCCGGCAGGCAGTGGCCTGAGGACATGAGGTGCTTTGCTGTTGCCGGACATCGTGGCTAAGCCGCTTGTGCCAAATGTGCTCGTTGCGTGCAGGCTGACAGGGGCCTGGCACGTGTGGGTAACAGGAAAGGCGGTTTGCGTTGGATGTAGCCTCTGATGGGTTGCCTAGAGATGCACCCGGTTTGCTTGCGTGCTTGGCATTATTTGCAGCGGTGGACGCTTAAGGGGCAATGTTACTGTGCTGTTACTGTGTGTTAGATACCCTGCTGTACTGGACCTTGAACTCAAATATTTTGCCGCTCGCCTGGTATGGCTCATACTCTAGAGGCAACAACGGTTGGGTGGAGCTCCAACGGTACCCTTACACGTGCCTAGGTGTGTAGACGTGTCACCAAGCCACTTGGTGTAGGCCGTTGGGATGTGTTGCAATATGCCGCGGAACGTATGCCACAAGCAAAGACGCAGGGCTGGCGCGCAGCACTTGGTATGTCGTTGGCGCTTTGCCCATGCGGCCGCCTGCCGTACACTAACGAACCAGGGAACACCGCTAGCGGTTGCCAGTACCGTCCGGCACGTGTGGTGTTGTGCGTTTCAATGGGCCTCTTTCTTCACCAGTTGTTCCTGACAGGCCGCCTTGTTTTATCACGAGTTGGTTTTTCACAGCCCGCAGTCGTGGGGGACCTTACTCCCTTTCCGCTGCGGAGCTGGTCGTGCAGGGTGTGGCGTCGTGGCGACCCCTGCTGGGTGCCGGCCATGCATGTTTGACGCAGGTTACCAACGTACCAGCCATGTGTCAATATAGCAAGCATCCCTTCTGCACCTGCATGTGACCACAGGCGGATGTAACATGAAGCGTCGCAGCGCAACACAGTGCAGCACGTGCTTCTTTGTGCGCGCAGTGCGGCCTTTGTGGGGTACGTCGTATCAGTGCCGGAACGACCCCTGACATTCTTGCGCTGGGGGTAATGAAAGAGACAACGATGGAAGGTTTAGCCCCTAGATCCCACCGCGCTCAATGAACTGCAACTTGCGGAACTAGCTTCTTGGGCGCTGCCAACAGGTTGATAAAACCTGGCAGCCTGTGTCGAGTCCACACCGCACGCGTAAGCATCGCAACACTTCACCTTACGGACGACTACCTAAGCGTACTGTGCTTTTGTCAGCATTCCCTGAACGGTGCATGCCATGCAGGCTGCTGCCTCCCTCCAGCTGCCACACAGAGTTGCGGACGTCAGCCATCGTTGGGCATAAAGGATGTACATGTTCTATTGCCAGGCCAGTTTCGCCTCTCCGCTAGTGCGTGCTCCTGGGGCCAACATACATGGCCACATGGCCAACATGCTCGCTCCTGGGGGCCGTACACTGATGCCGTGCAAGGTCTCCGCAGCAACAGGTCATTGCGCCCCAAGCTAACTGCTACGCCTGGCACAGTAGCCATAGTAAAAAACGCACTGCGGCATGCTGGTGCGGAGAACTGCCAAGTAAAGAATACGGTAACAGACACCTTTCGAGAACAAGGACCGTCAAGGTTCTCAGCAAGGCAACGGAGGTCCTTCATGCGACAAGCAAGGGGAGAGGTGAGGTGGCATGACTACCTGACTGACACCGCACACGTGCCACCGCCGTCTCTCGAGGCTCATCACCCCGTTCATCCCCGCCCTGCCGGCGCCCCCCTGTCCCATGCTGGCCCATTAGGAATAGGCCCATACGCAACTGCCGCTGTGCTGCAGCAGGCTACAGCCTTCTGTGATTACCTATCCAAAAACACAGGAGGCAGGCACCAGGCCCCGCAGCCACGCCCCCTCCTCCGCGCTGAGGTCCCGCACCTCCCCGCCCCACAGCCCGCTCCATGCCTTGCCTGCTGCCCACCGGCGCCCCCTGACCCACCAGCCAGCGCAGCGCAGGCACCGGGCACCGCTCCACCGCCCGCGCCACCACGTTCTCTGCCCCCCACGGCACGCCCAGCCGCCGTAGGGCCTCCAGAGTGCCCCGGTCTCCCTTCCTGGCTGGAGCTGCATAAGCAGACGGACTCCAAGGGCCCGCCAGGCAGCCTGGGTGCTGCTCCACCAGCCACTCCAGTAGCACCTCAGAGCACGTCCGAGCCATGCAGCCATCCCAATCACCCTAGTGGTGCATACACACCAGGACCGCACCACACCACAGGCACGCGAGTTTCACCCCCGTGCGTGACGAGCTGCGTACTATACGCGAGCCTGTCACACCCACGGCCTACTCTGTGCGTGCGTACCATCATACGCCTTCGTCAGCCTCCGCCATCTCCCCTGTCCGCCATGCTGCCTTACCCCTGAACAACCCACGCCCCCTCCCTCTGCACAGGCACGGAAAGTTTAGCCAGTGGCTAGATTGCTGGCAGCACAGTCCCACTCAGTACCATTCAGTCGATGCCTATGCGGCAAGGGTTTCTTCGTTAGTCATCGCTAAGATGTAGCTTGGCCAGTCGCCCGACCACAACGCGCGCCACAACAGAAATCGCATACAAAAAGGAACGCAAAAAAGGAACGCTACGAGGACAATATGTGTTGCTTCCATGCGTATCGCTGTGTACGCCTCTTGCAGCATATGCCGGTGATGGCCAACGCTGACGGCTCGATAGGTCTAACGTGAATGCAAGATCCTTATGACATGCATAAGGATAACGGCGGGTGGGCCGAGTGCGTTGAGGACATCGCGACCCTACCGTCCAGGGCAGGGCAAAGGGCCCGGGCACCGTCCACCGTCCACCGTCCACCGTCCGTCCCTTTTCCGATACGTACTGGTGGCAGCAGTGACTACATTCGCTTGCCATGCTGTTGCTGGTAGGCAGGGTGCAAGGGCGGGCGTTGCTTGTCCTTCAGGATTCATGCTAGCGAGCTGCACGCACCTGACATGTGCGCCCCGGTTCCACACAGGTCCACACAGACCTGGCCCGCTGAAGCGAGTCACAAGGCAATGTTCTGCTGCCAATGAGCAGCACTGTCGTGATCAGTTGATTACATGGCGACTCACCATCTCACCCGGGGGCCCCTTCTTTATGTTGTGTTATGGTCACTACGGTACCCGCAGACACCACCGCACAGGCCCCCTCCTGGAGCCACACCTGCCGCGTTGTCATCCGCGGCAGCCCAGACGACGTCCGACCGCCAACTCAAGCATCCATCCACTGCTGGACCCCTGAGAACAGCTACTCATGCGGCACCCCGCCAAGCGGGAGCACAGCTGCCCAGCCGCCGCCGCCACCACCCTCGTCAGTTCCAGGCCCCAACCAACTGCTACCCGTATGGGTTGGCGCCGCCCTATACAGCATCCTCACTGCTACTAGTCCGCCCCTGGCGAATGCCACCCATATGAATAACCACACGGTGGCATCCACCTGTGGTGTTGAGCTGCGCTTTCGGTCATCAGCAGCGGGCCCCAGCGGTAGCGCTGCACCCTCCGCCGAGTGGCACTCGGCTCACAGCAGCGCCAGCGCCTTACACCAAGCCGACGCGCTACCACCCCAGTTACCCACCCTGCCATCTACCCCACCCCGCCCACCCTCCCTCCCTCCCCGCCGCCCGCCACCCCCCCGTGCCGACTGGGGCGTGTCGTTCCGCGGCCTGCCGCACCTGGTGCTGGTGGACAGCGTGCTGTCCGACCTGCCGCTCAGCCCACACGGGCCGCTGCTGCAGTGCGCGGGCTGCCAGTACCTCACCATCGCCAACCTGACTATGCAGCGCCTGGCGGGGCCCCCAGTGGATGATACCACAGCCCCCCTGGTGCACGGCGCGCTGCACGCCAGCGGCCTGAGGCGCGTGGCGGCGTCGCAGGTGGACTGCTCGGATGTGTCGCGAGGCCACGGCTGGGCGTGCATGCTGCTGCAGTACGCGCGTGCGCAGCAGGGAGCCGGGGATGGTGGGGGAGCGGGTAGCAGCAGTGGTGGCAACAACACCTTCGCACTGTACGACAGCACCTTCATGCGGAACACCGTGGTGCGGGCGGGGCCTGGCCAGAACGCGGAGGGGCTGGGGCAGCTAGGGATGGGGGCGATGGTGCTCACAACGGATGACTCGTGGGTGCTGGACCCACCAACAGCGGCAGGAGCAGGGGCACCAGCGGGCCAGCAGCCCAGCAAGGAAAGAGCAGCACCGCCGCAGGGAGGCACCGGCACACAGCCAGCAGCTGCAGCCACACCACCCTTGGTGCCGCTGCCCCTCCCCATGTCTAGCGTGGAGCTGCGCGGTGTGGTCGCGCTGGCCAACATGGGAGGCAGCGGGGGGCTGTTGGCCCTCTTGGACCTCATCACGGTGCGTGGGTTGACACCCTGACTGTGTGCAGGTGGTAGGAGGTGGGTGGTGCGGACGTGCGCAGGCGGGTGCACGGGCTGCTTTGCACCCTCCCTGCACGCCAATCGGTTGAGTCGATATCAAGTAGGGAGGAGTCGGCCGTCAGCGGTTCGTCCAACTACTGCTACCAGTCAGCTGCCTTTAGACTACGCCACTTTTGTGTTACGGAGCGCTCGCGCATTCGCACCAGCTCAGCCGTCAGCCAGTCGTCCTTCATGTGCTACACACTTGGAGTAGCTGACTTGACTACCACTGGTACTTACTAGTACTTTGTCCCCCTTTTCCCCGTCGTTTACAAGTACTTCTGTGCCCCCCGCCCCGCGCTTTACGCGTACCCCCGCCCCGCCCCGTCCGCAGGCGTCCGTCCAGCTGGTGGGGTGCAAGATTGGGTACAACGGTGCTGTCATTGTGGGCGGCGTAGTGCACGCTGGGGCTAGCGGCGGCAGCAGTAGCAGCAGCAGCAGCGGTGGTGGCGTTGGCAGCCACAGCGGCAGCAACACACAGGAAGGCGAAGACACCAGCGCTCTTGTCGGAGCGATGCAGCTGGACGGCTCATATCTACACAACAACCGTGCCTGCTGTGGGGGCGTCTTGAGCGTAGGTGGGCGCCTTGGCCGGCTCTCTGCCTCCAACAGCACTCTCATCAATAATACTGCGGACCCTCTCAGCTGCAGGCAATTTGTGGTTTATGGAGGTGTGGTGTGGGTGAATGGTAGCGTTGGGGATTTAGTGTTTGAAAGGGGCACGTCTGTGACGGGCATTTTGTCGACATACGCAGCGTTGTTTGGGGAGGTGATTGGCCTGGTTCTTTCCGCACAAGGCCCAGTCAGAAGCATAGGGATCACTGATTCAGAATTGTCAACCATTGCCGATGTGCAACTTTCATCGCCGCTTTCGTGGATGAATGAGCTTGTGTTTTCGGCCAAGTCCATTGGCAACGTTACGATACAGCATAGCAGGCTGGCGGGGAACATTGGTGGCGTGCTGTGTGTGAATGGCGATATTTCGTCTGTGGCGTTGCTTAACAGCAGCATCGTGGACGGCGGGGGTAAGCCTGCGCTGTCCTGCGGGGGCTCGGTGGGTCAAGTGGTCATTGCACAAAACAGCAGTGTGTCGCGCAACGTTGCCTACTATGGCAATGGCGCTGTCTATGGCGGTAGCTTCCTGCAGGTTGCGGGGGATCTTGGTAGCTTGGTCCTCACTAACAGGAGCGCGGTGGACGGCAACGCAGCTATTGGCTACGCCAGCGCCGGTGGCGCGGTGCTCGTGCAAGGGCATTTAGGGCGCCTGGAAGTCAGCGGCAACAGCAGCTTGTCCGGCAACCGTGCGCGGGTCGACGGCGGCGCGGTGGCCGCGGGCAGCATCGGCTCTGTGGTCATCACAGGTGGGTCGGTGGTAATCGGCAACGTGGCGGGGGACAGCAGCAGGTCTGGGCTGGACGCCGCCTCACAGGCTGTCCCAGCCCCTGCCAGCGGAGGTGCCATCTACGCCAACATGACGCTGGACGCCCTCGAGCTGAGCGGTGGAGCCCGGGTGGAGGGCAACCGGGCCACGCAGGACGGCGGGGCAGTGTACGCCCGGCTGCACTCGGCGGCACTGAGGCGCAACACGGCGATTCGGGGAGCAGGCGGAGCCATTGCGAGCGTCGGGATGGACCAGAATGTGGGTAGTCAGGCCGCATGGGTCGCTGCGTGCGCACGTGTGGGTTTCCCGCTTGCAACTTGCAATAAGAGGCCTGAAGAAGCACTCCACGTGGCTTGCTTCAGCGCCTGTATGTCCAGCATGCAGCGTTGGGCCGTTGCTTTGAGGAGGTAGAACATTGGCACATGCACGCATGCACGTGCACCGTTCGTCAAAGCCTGTCTGCATGCAACACTGCGCCGTTGCCTTCAGCCACTGTACTGTTGGCATCGCCAAGGGTGCCCTCCTGGTCATACCACTTGAAAGAACCCAAACCATGACTGCTCATGGCGCCCTCACAAAGCCGCATTATACTTGTGCTCCAGCCTCGTGTCCTTGCTCATCCGTGCCTGCGATATGCCTCAGGTCCTCAGCAAGAAACAAGATAAGAAATGCACCACGAGCGTCGCTGTGCGACAGCTTGCTTGGCTGCTGGAGGATGCCACGGTTGAGGACAACACGGCAGAGGGCGGCAGTGGTGGCGGCCTGCTGCTGGCCCTGGGCTTCGGCTGCATATATGCCGGGATCAGGCGCCAGCCCGATGCGTGCGTCACCATCACCAGCTCGCGGCTTGTGGGAAACAGTGCTGCGGGCGGCGGAGGCGCGCTGGCGGTGCATAACCCACACTTGGTTGCGGCGCCTAATGCGCAGCAGCGCACGGCGCCCGTTCGTGTGTCCCTGCAGAACGCCACCTTCCTAGGCAACCGAGCCGGCCGGGACACCTCGAGCGACCTGGTGCGGACCACCGCCAGCGCAGGCCAGAGCGGCATGGGCGGGGCGCTGTACGTGCACGTGCCCCCGGCATGGCGGGCCGGGACAAGTGGTTGGTGGGTTGAGAACTGCGTGCTGACTGCCAGCGGCGACACCACGTTTCAAGGCAACGCCGCCAGCGACATGGGCGGTGCTGCAGCGCTGGTGTGGTGCGCAGCGGTGCTGGGGGACGGCACACGGCTGGAAGGCAACAGCGCGGGCATCAGCGGCGGCGGGCTGGCGCTGCTGCAGGACCTGTCTGACGTGCACAGCTACCCGCCCGCGCAGCTGGGGGCGTGGGATGCGGACACCACGGACTTTGAAGACAAAGGCTACACCGCTGAGGACTTGCAGCTGTGCGGCATACCCACTGCCCGTGGTAAGGCGTTAGGGCATTGGGCCGGGGCCATGGATCGCGCAGCTGCTGGTGGCCTGACCAGAACCCCTGCCAAGAATTCATAGCGGGCGCCTGTGCACGTGCTGCATAAGCCACTATGCGTTGTAACTTACTTACGTTCCTGTTGTTACTGCTTAAGCATGTGCTGGTGCTGGTTGTCCGCATGCGCAGGTGCCTCCTTACCTGCCTGGCTGTCGGCACGCAACGCCACGTTTGAGCGGAACACCGCCCAGGTGGCGGGTGGCGCCCTGTTTGCTCAGAGCTTATTCCCCAGCAGCTGGCGCCGCGACAGCCCGTACCGCCTGCTGTACCTGGCCGCCAATACCACACTGGCCCGCAACTCCGCAGTCAGGGGCGGCGGTTTGTTTGCGGACCTGCAGGACAGCACAGCCTTGTTCCACGACGGGTGCGTGCTCGAGTCCAACCAGGCAAACGCAGGCGGTGGGGCTTTCGTTGCCATCAGTGACGGCAGCAAGGGTTTAAAAGGCGTCGGCAGGGGTTTCAACGATTGGATCGAATGGATCGATTGGAGCAATACCGGGCCCATTAGGAGCAGGCTGCGGGTGGTTGGCAGCCACTGGGTGAACAACTCGGCCTTGCAGGACGGCGGGGCGCTGTATATCAGCATGCAAGCAACACACGAGTCAGCAGCAGCAGGGGCGGGCGAGGGCATGAAGTGCGGGGCTGCAACCGTCACGGCTGTCAGCCTGCAGGGCATGTCGGCACGTGGCAACGCTGCAGCCGGCGCCGGGGGTGCGGTGTGCGTCGCGGTGGAGGGCGGCGATGCCGCGCGTGGGCAGCAGGTGTATGAGGCACTCGCAAGGGGCCTCAGCCCAGGGTGTGGCAGCAACCCAGCACCTGCGGTGTGGGCCGAGGGCTGTACGCTCGAGGGCAACAGGGCTGGGCTGCGCGGCGGCGCGTTGTGGGCGGGTCCGGGATCCGACGTCAGCCTCAGCAGCACCACCGTCCAGGGCAATGAGGCGACTGCAGGGCCTGGCGGCGGCGTGGCGGCGGAGGGCTGTGCGTGGCTGCAGCTGACCAATGGGAGCTACGTGGCGAACAATGCAGCGCCGCGGTCTACGGGCGGTGGCGTGTTTGCTGGCGGGTGCGGGCGGGTGCTGCTGCTGGGGGCGGCGGTGCGGGGCAACAGGGCGCTGGCGGGCGGCGGGGTGCACCTGCATGGCGGCGGGGCGGCGGCTGAGGGGGCTACCGCTACCGGCACTGACTTTGCTTTTGGGGCACTCGCTGTTCTTGAGCGCTGTGTCTTCGCCGACAACGCCGCTGAGCTACTCACTTCTGGCTCGACAGTGTCACAAGGTAGCAGCACCAGCAACAGCAGCAACGGCACCACCACCAGCACTGGCACCAGTGGCGGCGGCCCATGGGCTGGCGGCCGCGGCGGCGCGCTGTACGTCAGCGGCCGGGTGGCGGTTGTGCTGAGCAGCACAGACCTCAGCACGGGGAACACGGGCGTGTTCGGGTGGGGCATCGCCACCACGCAGACCTGCGGGCCTGCGCAGCCGCCGGCGCCGTCGCTCCCTGAGCCACCGCCCCGCACGCCGAAGGCGCCGAGGCGGCCCTCTGGTCCGCCGATGCCACCGCCGCCGCCGCCACCGCCGCCGCCGCCGCCGCCGCCACCGGAGCAGCCGCCTCCAGCTCCGCCGCTGCCGCCGCCGGCGCAGCCTACGCCGCTGGAGCAGCCGCAGCCGCCGAAGCAGCCACCCCCTTCTATCCCTGAGTGGCCTGCATATCCCCAAAGGGCGCTAGCGCTGCCGCCGGTACGGCCTTGAGGCATGGGGTGCATGCATGGAGCATCGGGCATTGCAATGTAACCGCAGCTGAGGCTCTCGGGCATTGCATACAATACCGCAGCTAAGGCTCTCTGCGCACAGGGCCCAGTAGGCAAGCATCGACGCATGACGCTGCCTGGTGCTCACACTCAGCAGCGGCCAGCGGCAACGCGTTGCGCACGATGCATGCACAGGCAAGCAGGCAGCAGCAAGCCAGGAGCAGCTGCGGTCAATGTAGACCCTTTGCCACCATAGCCAGCGCCATGCTCGTGTAAAGCGTGCCTCTTCCCCTCTTCCCCTTCGCAGGCACCGCCCTTGGCGCCACTGTATCCGGAGGCATGGGAGGCCGACCCCGACGCCGCCGCCCTGGGTCGGTCGGCCCTGACAGGCAGCCCGGCGTGGGCCGCCCTGTGGCGTGCCGCGCGCTCGGGCTGCTGGCTGCTGGCGCTGGCGGGAGACACGAAGCTGCCCCAGCAGCAGGCGGCGGCGGGGGCAGGGTCCCGAGGCCAGGGCGGCAGCGGTGCGCAGCGGCTGCAGCAGGTAGGGGGCGAGGTGCGATGTTTCGTAAGGTCTTGCACGACCTTGCGTGTATGAGCGCATTTTGTAGCAAACGGTAATGCAACGCCCCTGTGTAAGTGTGCGTTTTCCGTCGAGCCTGGCACGTACTGCTTTGATGTGTGAGTGGCAGGCAGGGGGTGGATGGGCAACGCAAGAGTGCATGCTAGTTGGACAGGACTGAGTACCGTGGTACGTGAGTACGAGCCCCGTACACACTCGTACGTACGACGCAGGTTGGCGTGCGCTTGTGGTCCGACGACCCCTCCCTGCCTGCACTGCACGCTGGATGCGAGCGGCAGCAGCAGCAGCAGCAGCAACAGCCGGACGGCGGTGTGCCTGTCACCGCATCCCAGGTTAGCTTGGGTGCCGGAAGCAGCGCTACAGGGGCGGACAGCAGTGTATCGGATGCGGTCACCGCAGCACTGCAGCAGCTGCAGGAACAGCATGCAGGGGGCTCTGTCAGTGCAGTTGGCAGCAGTAGCGTCTCGGCCGATGGCGGGGCCGGCGCTGGTGGTCCTGGAGCCTCAGCCCGGGCCGCCCAGCTGGCGAACCTGCAGAAGTGTGTGGCGAAATCCGACGCGGGCTCGGTGCAACGACCCGACAGCAGCAGTACCACAGACCCCACAAGCGGCAGCCTTGGCACAGATGCAGACGAGGCGAACCTAGTCCCCGTGGTTCCTGCTTGCCTTGGCGCAGTGTCGTTTCGGCAGCAGCAGGTGGAGGTGCGCCCGCGTGCTGCGAGTGCAGGCAGCGCCGGGGCACCAGCCTTGGCGGGCGGCAGTGGCACCAACACCCCGGGCGCGGGCGTGCTGGCCGAGGGGTGCGGCGGCGACGGCCCAGCGGGCACAGGGGCCGGCAGCGGCAACCTGCTGCTGCTGCGGCCCGGCGTGGCGTTTGAGCTGCGGGTGCAGTTGTACGACAGCTCCGGGGCGCCGGTGCGGGCAGGTGAGCGTGGGGCGCGCGGCGGTGCTAAGGGACCGTGCCTCATGCGGCAAGCAACCGTTGGCGTGGTTACGGCCGAACATAACTACGGAGGCCGCCAACACGGTTGCTAGTTCCTGTGCCTTGCCACTACTGACATGTTAGCGACGCCCGTAATAAGGTGGCGAGCAAACGTGGTATGGTTACGAACGAGCACAGCTACCGCCACGGTGTCGGCCCTTCCTCTCCGTGTCGCCCTTCCGTGCTGCAGACGTGGACGACTTCACCGCCCAGCTGGACCTCCTGCCCGCCTTCCTCCCCGACAACGCCACGCTGCTGCCCGGGGCCCCTAGCTCCTTCGCCATCCTAGACTCGGGGCTGGCGCTCACCAGCGGCAGCGCTGGCAGCAGCGCCAGCAGCGCCACCGCCTCCGCCGTCCGGGGCAGCCTGCTGGTGCAGCGCGTGTCTGGCGGTGTGGCGGCGTGGGCCCAGGTGGTGGCGCGCGGCTGGCCGGGGGAGTACCGCCTGGTGGTCAGCGCGGCCTCCGCAACAGGCGTGTACAAGGTGCGTTAATACACGTGGCTTTGCCTTGCTGCCTGCTACTCGCCTGTAGATCTTAAAACCTTTATGAAAGCAAAAGGGCTGGGTGGAGAGTTACTGCGTGGGGGACAGTTCTTGCGCTCGCCGTCAGAGGTGGAGCGTGTGCATACGCGCGACAGGCACTAGCCTCCGCCAGCCAAACGCTATTGCGCAGCACCGTTGAGCCTAGTAAGGGCTAATGAGGGCAACGGCCTGCCCCTGCAGGTCCCTCCCTTGCACATAGCAGTGCAGCTGCTGCCCTGCTCCGTGGGCGACTCCCTCTTGCCCGGCTGGGGCTCCCCCGACCTGCCCGGCGGCCTGACCCCCTGGACCAGCTGCCAGGCGTGCGGCGCAGACCAGGTGGGCCTGTGGCTCGACAACCGGCAGCAGCTGCAGGCGGCGACGGGGCCGGAGCAAGGGGCCTGGGATGCCGGCAGTGTAACGTCGGAGCAGTTCAACGCAACGGTTCAGGCGCTGCTGGGCAGGGGCAGCGGCGGAGCGACGGCTGGAGCAGCCACCTGCCGCAACTGCCCCGCCGGCGCGCAGTGCCCCGGGGGTGCGGTGCTGGTGCCCCTGCCGGGCTGGTGGCACAGCGCCGCCAACGCCACCGCCTTCCACAGATGCCCCTTCCCCGCGGCGTGCGGCGGGGCGGGGAGCGCCGACCGGCCTTCGTCCAGCTGGCAGCCTTTTTCAGCTGCTGCACACGTTCCTCCCACCATGGCTCAGGCCAGCCCCCGCAGCCGCGCCCTGGCCGCCTGCCAGGCTGCGTGGTACGACAGCGGCTGGCGTCCGGGGCTGTGGGTGGTGGCGGTGGCGGCGGCACGGGGACTGCTGGGGCCGTGGGCTGGCGCAGGGGCCCCAGCTGCCCTGCCGCCTGCCGCCCTGCAGGAAGCGCGCTTGGGCGGGCCGCAGGGGGAGGACATCCCTTGCCTGCTGTGGTACGAGCCGAACCTCCTGGCGGACAGCGCCTTGGCTGTCAACGGACATGGCAGCAGCGGCAGCCGCAGTAGCGTCTCTCAATTTGCTGCTGGAGCAGAAGGGCGGGCAGGGCCCTCCAGCCGGGCCAGCAGGGCACTGCACGCCGGCAGCCAGCCCGGCGGTCCCGATGGTGCGAGCAAGGCGCAGCAGCAGCCTCCAGCTACCTGGTCCGGCCTGTCGTACACGCAGCTGCAGTGCGCCGAGGGCTACACGGGCAACCTGTGCGCCGCCTGCCAGCCTGGGCACTACCTGCAGCCCGGCTTCGAGTGCAGCCCCTGCCCGGGCGTGGGCCGCACACTGCTGCTGGGGCTGCTGGCGTTTGGGGGGAGCGTGGCCCTCGTGCTGGTGGTGGCGGCCTTCAGTCTGGGCCAACAAGAGGACAGCAGCAGTAGTGCAGCGACCGTGCCAGATGCGGACGTCGTCAAGGTGGGCGCCGTTGTGGTCAGATGGCAGGCCTCGTTGTTCGGTAACAACTTTGGCTATCCTGCCGTGTTTGCTTGCCTGGTGTGGTGGGTGTGCCGATGTGCTGGGGGGCGTCTATGGGGCAAGCGGGGCCCGTACAGCTGCCTTGCATCAGGTCCCCTGGGAAGAAGGGTGGGTGGGGGCCACGGCAGGGGAGCTGCTCGTGTTTGGTAGGTGTGTCTTGTGAGCTGCGGGGGCGGGACCCGCCTGGGGTAGCGTGGACTTGAGCCCCGTTTCTTGTCATTATTTCCGGAAGCTGGAGCGAGTGGCTCCCATACTAACAGCGGGAAGGGTGGGAAAATCCGTGTCCCTGGTTGCCGGAACTAGCCGTGTATCCCGATTGGGACGGAGCTGGGCTCTAGAAGCAGACCCAAACGGTACAGCCGTACATACAAATGGCCAGCTGATGTCTGCAGCACTGCTATATCATCGCAATTGGCCCTCGCAGCTGGCGCTGCTCGCCATACCTTGTCTGCAAATGCGCACCCCGCCGCGCGGCCGGCGGTGAGCTGGAGGCGTGTGGTCGCATGCATTGCGGGCATGCTCCCCTTGCTGACGCACGCGCCCTCTGCACTGCACGGCCCTCAGGTGGCGGTGCTGTACGTGCAGTACGCGGTGGTGGTGTTCCGCCTCAACATCGACTACCCCAGCGCCATCACGGCTGTGGCCGCCGCCGCCTCCTCCCTCACGTGGGCCGACGCGCTGCTGGGCTTCTCCCCCGCATGCCTGGCGCCCGGGCTGGGCAGCGGGGCGCAGGCCACGGCGCAGCTGCTGGGCTCGCTGCTCATTCCCTGCGGGGCGGTGGCGGCAAGCCTGGGGCTGTGGGCGCTCAGGTGCGGGACGAAGGCAGGGGCTGCGGAAGTGCAGGTCTTGACGCCGCCTTTGCTCACTGCACCGCATGCTCCGTTCCGCTCCATGCACCAGCACCAGTTGTAGGACATTGTGCGCCGACTGCTCGGCAGTACTTGGTAATACCCGTCCCACCCCCGCAAGGCAAATGGTTCCATTTCTTTTCATCGGCCGCTCCGCGATCGGCCCCGCACGCCGTGCATGCGCCCATGCGCCCAGGTACCTCGCCATGCGCTGCTGGAGGCCCGTTTGGCGCACCAGAGCACATCCACCCGGACTCCAGCAGCCCTTGGCGTCGTCGGTCCTTCACGACGCAGCAGCGCTGGCGGGTACCGTTAGCCTCGGCGCCATCAAGCTGCCTCATTCGCCCAGTGACGTATCCGACACGCCCAGGGGGGCCGGCCCCAGTCCCGACGTTTACAGCCCTGCTACGCTGGCACACGTTCCTCTTTGCCACAGCGTATTTGAGCGACACGGCATAACAGATGAGGAGGACGTTGCACGTGGCGTTGCGGCCGCTGACGGCAGTTCGTCGGACAGCGCCCAGCCTGGGCCAGCAGTAGTGCAGCCATCGGCACCTCCAGGCTCGGGTACATGCCGTGTTGCAGTAATGAAGACGTACAGCGCTGCGGCCTCTCTCAACTGCCAGCCAAGCACCACCTCCAGCGACGCAGCTGGTGTCAGCGCAGCCATGCCCTCACATCGCATCAGGCCAGGGCAGGGCTTGGCTGAGCCTCCCTTGACAGCTGGCCGGACCTCCCTCATGAGTAAGGCCGCCAGCGCCAGGAGCTTCCTGACCGCCCAGATCAGCCGTGGCACCGAGGCCCTCGCCGCCGTGGATCGTGCCCTGCCGCTGGGCCACCAGCTGGGGGTGGTGCTGCTCATCGGCGTGTTCGTCATGTACCCCTCCTGGGTGCAGGCGGCGCTGGGCGTCTTCGCGTGCTATGCGGTGGATAGCGAAGGGGGCAGCCCCTACCCGGAGAACCAGCGGGTGAGTCCACGCCGCTTTGAGCGCTGTATCACAAAGGGCCAAAGACACGTCCGGCACATCAAAAGCGCGAGTACAGCTGCACCTTGTACCGTGCCTGGCCAGCCGCCTTGCTTGAGGGCCGTGTTGGCGCTCAGTCCATGCCAAGCCGTAAGCTACCTCCGTCCTGCACCGCCCCGCTGCCTCCATCCCGTCCTGCACCGCCCTGCTGCCACTCTTGCCGCTTGCTAGGCCACATGGCGCCGCGGCTACTGGGTCCGCGACATGACCCAGCAGTGCTACGAAGGACGGCACCTGCGGGTTTTCGTGCCCATTGGTGTAGCTGCCATCGTGGTGTTCTGCCTCGTTCCCCCGGTGGCCTCGTTCCTGCTGCTGTCGTCCGTGCGGCAAAGGCGCCTGCATGGCGCTCAGCAGCAACAAGGCAAGCCCGGCGGACGCCCCGGCAGTGGCAGTGGCGACGGCGGCTGCAGCCGCAGCAGTAGCAGCAGCAGCAGCAACGTGCTTGTCGTGAACAGCACCTCAGGTCGGCACGATCCCCTGCAGGCAAAAGACGTCCTACAGTTGTACGGGTTTCTGTACAGTCGCTACAGGTGAGACGCGCACGATCGCGCAAGTATTTTCTGAGCCCGCGCTTGGGGCATGTACGGCATGTACGGCGTTCCACGTGTGCCCGGCGGGGGGCCTTTAACGACCTCCAAGCGCAGCTGGCCTGGCTGCGGTCGTACTACCAGCCCACAAACATGTTTAAAGTAGTGCAATTTCTACGCGGAGAGCGCATAAATGCTGCAAGATGTTCCTGCCTCTTCCCATGCTTGCACGCTGGAATGGGCACGCGACCCGCAGTGCTACGCAGCCCGGGCCGGAGGCCCGAAGGGAAGCTGATTGTGTCCCATGATGATGATGACGTGTAGGCTTTTGTACAACACCTTGCGAATGCACTGTTAATGCGTACACTGTTGCCGGTGTTGTTCACTTTGTATCGTGGCGCAGGCCCCGCTACTGGTGGTGGGAGAGCGTGCTGCTGCTGCAGACGCTGGCGCTGGTGGCGGCCGAGGTGTTTGGCCGCACGCTGCCGGTGGAGCGGCAGGCGCTGCTGCTGGCGGCGGTGCTGCTGGGCATCGCCTTCGCCAACACCGTGTGCGTGCCCATCCGCTGCCGGCGGCTGGTGGTGCTGGAGTTCACGGCGCTGTGTGCGCTGCTGCTGACGCTGACGCTGGGGGTGTACCTCATGGGGGGCAGCCCCATGGACGGGCCGGACGCGGTGAGACCTCCACCTGGGGTTTTAGTTTAGTGATTAGTAATATTATAATTTAGTAATTTAGTAAATTTTAGTACGTCATGGGGGGCAGCCCCATGGACGGGCCGGACGACGCGGTAAGGCCCGCACCTGGGGTTCTGTCCACCTGCAACAAACGTATCAGCAGTACCCTGTCCTACGTCGCACCCTCAACATGCTACAGCTGATGGTGCAGCCCCCATCGCTTTCCTCCCGGGTGCATGCTACCGATGTCGCCGGCACACAGGAACTCTCAAGTATGGCGTGCTTGACTTGTATCACCTTGCTCGCGCCCTGCCTGCGCACCGCGCGCGCCCTGCCCCGCTCCCTGCTGCCCCGCAGGACGCCGTGGGCGCCGCCATCCTGGCCGCTAACGCCGCGACCCTGCTGGCGCTGGCCTACCCGCTGGCCGCACCGCGCGCCGTGGGGGCTGCGAGGAAGCTGGCCAGGGCGGCACGGCGCTGCTGCGGGCCAGAGGCGGCCCTGCTGCTGTCCTGTGCCTGGCCCTGCGCCTCGGCCTCCGATTCGCGCGAGCACCGCAGCCGCCGTGGGTGTGGAGCTGCTACCACCTGCATGAACGCAGCACGGGGTTTGGGGAGCTGGGGGCAGCTGTGGTGGCGGTGCAGCCGTGCAGCAGCAGAGGCGGAGGAAGAGCCTGTGAGCCGAGACTGCGTGCCGCCTGTCTGGTGGAATGCGGTGGTGGGGAGGTCGGACACCCTGTTTGGGGCAGGCGGCGATGCAGGCGACAGCACCGCGAGCGGCCTGCGCCTGCCGACGTCAGCGGGCCTTGCGCAACGGCCGCCGCAGCTGGGGCTCGGCGGGGTGGCACTGACGCTGCATGGCTGCCCCAGCGCTCGGCAGGGCGGGCTGCAGACGCCGTGAGGCGAACGTGAGGGCAGCTAGCTAGGATATGGCACTACCCGCACGCAGGCAGGCAGGCAGCGGTGTCGCCGCCAGCACCCTGCGGACGGCTGTGCTGCTTCCGGCATGTGTTCTGCACTTGGGTGCTGGATGTTACGACAGGGGGAGCTGCGTGCAATCGGAGGGTGCGCGCAGGCAAGCTGCCGAGGGCTGCGCGGCAGCCAGGACTGAGCGGAGGGCAGTGGTGTGCGCAGGGGCCCGCGCCGGGGCGGCACATGGTCGGGCCCGGCACCGCATGTTCGTGTGCATGAGTGTGCGTGTTCCGAGGTTCACTGCGGTTATGTTGAAGGCAAACACGAGGGCGTGGGTTGAAGCGTCGTGAGCGACGGAGGCGTTGCAAGGGGCGGCAATGGGCAAAGTGAGCGTGCGTGACGTAGTGCCGTACGTTGAGGTGCAGAGATAGGTAAGCAAGTTTGAAGCGAGGGCATATCGATGACCAGATTCTAAACGCGTTGAGGTGGCATTTGCTGGCAGTTGGCCAAAACGTTTACAGTGACCTGGGCTGGGGCTGCAAGCTACGTTGCGGCTGATGTCACATCGATTACTTGAGAGCGTGCGTGGGTGCATATATATCGGAGAGCTCGAGTCCTCGTCTCATTCTTTTGCCTGTAGTGCTATGCTCGCACCATGCAGCCACAAATGAACACTTATTACTCGAGGCCCCCGGTTCGGGGGGCGGAGCCTCCCCAGGTTTACCCCTGCCAGTGCGTGAGTTTGGGAGTCTGTCGCCTGTCGACTACGAGCTCGGACTCATCGGTGATGAGAGTCGTATGCCAGGCAGCTGGGATGACGCATGACGGTGGTGGATGCTGCACCTGGCTGCACCCACGTAGGCACAGGAGGAACCCCTGGCACCCTGGGACGGTGTAGTCGGGCGCTAGAGAAGGACGCGGAGGACGCGAGCCCTGGGCCTCGTCGCATATCATTGTATCGAACTTGTACAGTAGTTATTAGCTGTACTAACATCCAGCTTATCTGCTAACCCTCGCACCGGTGCCGACGCACGACCCAAATCCAGCAAACGGACCTATGGGCTTGTCAAGACACGTGTCATCACACGCGCATGGCCTGTCCATATCCTGCAAACCGCATCCACACAGCTAAGCAACGCGTGCTTGTGTGGTGCTCCAGCTGCTGTGACAGCAAAACGTAGGACAGCCCTGACATCCACGCCGCCCACACGTGTGACCCCGGCACCCGCCCGACAGTACTGTGCGGACCACGTCCATGACCACGTCCATGAAGCAACAATATACAAAGTAAAATCATGAGCTTCTTGTATATCTCGTTCTAGGTGGTTCAGATGAGTAGACTAAGCGTGGCCGGCACACGCCACCGTACCGATGGGGGGAAGAAATGAGGGGAAGAAAGCCTGGGAAATTACATGCCTCCCCTGGTCGACACTTCCACACTACCTCACAGTGTGGTTATTGTGCACGATGGCGTCCGCGTCTCTAGCTGTTGTCGCCTTCCTGGCGGTGGTTGCCACCGCCGTCTCCCAGTCGATGCGCCAAAACAGTGAAGACCAGAACACTTGGAACGCGATGGTCCGCGTGAAGCCATCCTGTGAGAACACCTACAATAATGTGGTCGCTCCTTTCTTCGCCAACGACCCAGCCTGCAAGGAGCAGGTTGAGAAGGCGCTGAAGACTTACAACAAGGCCGAGTGCCCTGTGACCACCCCTACCTCCTTTGTGTGGACCTGCATGAGCGGGTGGAATGGCAGCCGCGCCGACTCTGTGAGTTCTGCAGCAAACCGTTTGCCTGGAGTCGGCAGGCGTGTGCCGTTGCACGACTGACACGCGTGAGTTTTCAATTTGCCTCGCAGAACCGCGTCAACGCGTGGCGCTCGTTCCTTATGAACTGCGAGATCCTTTACATTGCTCAGGTGAGGTTGCTTGCCAAGGGGATGCAGTGCTCATTTGTACTCAACTGCGCCAGCCGCTGAAGGTCTTCCGTCTTTTTCCGTTTCATTGCAGCGCATCGACACCGGGGAGAGTGAGGATGGCTTCGTTTTCCGGGAGAACTCCTGCTTCCCCCGTTTTCCCGACATGGGCGAGTTCGTCAAGTGGCTGTCGAACCCTACAAGCGCCGCTGCTGGCCTGGCTACCAACGCCGTCACGGTCTTCTTCTCCGCTCTCCTTGCTGTCTTTGCTCTCCGCCTTTTTTGAGTCACCCATGTGGAGTCCGCCGGTGGGACGCCCTGCGGCGGGCGCATCCCTGCGGCTACGTGGCTACCCTGGTATCACGGGGCCTTATTGCAAGGCCTCGTGAATGGCCCACCTAAGTGCATGATATGCTGTTCGGGAAGTACGATTTCGTGTCGCTCCTGTCATGTGTACGCTGGCGTAAACGCCGGTATGGTAGCGGGGGTTGCAGGGCACGGGCAGTGCAGTGGTGCCCTTCGTGCACCCACGGATGCTTGTGTAGGCATGTTTGCACTACCACGAATTCACGACTGTTATGGGTCCATGCATACCAGTACTAGCATGTTTGGCACCTGAGGCTACATGGCCTGGACGCGTCGTTCTGGGTCGCCCTTACCTCCAGTTTGACGTTTGTGGCGTTGGCAGGCAACAGCCGAGTGGTCGTGTGGGTGCAGCAGCTGTTTTGCGTCATATGTGGCATTTGTCTCTGTTCAGCACATATGCTCGGCGGCTAACCTTTCAGTAAAGAGAGACGTTGCAGACACGTGTCTATGGGCGCTGCAGGCAGCCACTCAATAAAGGGAGACGTTGGAGGCACTTGTCTATGGGCGCTACAGGCAGCCACTCGTACTCGTCGGCAAGATGCGATGTTTGTCGTGTGCTTGGGCGGGGGCAGGATGGCTGCTGTACGCGTGCTATCGCGGCCGTCACGTGAGCCGCAGCACGCGGGGTTACGGTAGCCGCTGGTGAGCTGTGTTGTGACTGTGGATGTTTGGATGGGTGTTGCTGGGCTGATAGCACAGCTTATGCGTTTGGCCAAGCTGCTTTGTTTTGTGCGTGTGTATGTGTGCATGAGCGAGGAAAGCTGTGGTCCAGGGGTCCTGCTGTGGTCCGTCGGCAAGGTGTTCTCCAATGCTTACATATGTAAATTGCAGATGCCATCTGTGGCCGTCTCCTGGCACGTACCAGGAGGCAGGTACCAGGATGCCACTATGCCACGCTGTTGCCACGTACACATTGCAGCAACGTTGTGGATGGCTGTGCGACAAGGCACATGAAGCTAGGCAGCTTGTGACAGCTAAGTGCCATTAGCAGAATTCTGCAGAGACAGCTGTACACTGTCAGTACCTGTATGTCTAGGCTGGTACGAGAACGACACCCCTGTTAAGGCCCACGGGCTCGAGGGTCGCCATGATTGGAGCCAGTTGGAGCATGGAGGACATCTTGACAACATGTATAGAGGAGCCTGAAGTCTGACGTGAAGTCCAGCGCAGTGGCAGTGGGACCGCCTTTTGACACCGGTACAGCCCTAACTCCAGCACATCAAGTAATTTCTCTGCCCGATTGCAGCCAGGCGGCAATTGCTACATGTGTACACGAACACGTTACAGCACGAACAAATTACAACAGGAGCCTGCAATAAATACGTGGTGCACTTACAGTCCGCACGGCTCACCCTGAGCACGTGGCGCCGCAGGCGCGTCATCCACGCAAGCAACGGCAGAACTCTGCAACACCTGTCCTTTCCACAGTCTATCGCCCAACGACTATTGGAGATGCGGTGCGGGATGCAGGCGCAAAGCCTGAAATAAACGAAGATAAGCCGCGCAAGATAGGAATCACGCAGCAGGGTAGGGCAGGCAGTCGATGGCAACCGGCGTTTACGAGTTGCCGGCGCTCGGATTTGTTCTGTCTGTAAGGGACTCAGCTGTTGTTGCCCACAGTCCATCGCCCACCGTGTATGCCCACGTCCTCACACAACCCCGCCCTGCTGCCCACCACCAGCACTCCGCACCCCAGCACCCGCCCTGTTCCTCACAGCCCTGCGCCTGCCGCATCCGCCGCCGCCGCCGCCGCCGCCGCCGTCCGGCCAGCCCTCCGCCGCTCCGCAGCCTGTGCCGCTGCGTGCATGGCTGCCCATGGCAGCGCCTCGTGCGCTAGGGCCGCCCACAGCTCGGTGAGGTGCACAGCGCGCTGGGCCGCCCCCAGCACACGCTCGGGAGGGAGGGGCCGCGCACCCCACACCCTGGCGGGGCGGAGGCGGGGCATGGGCCCGGGGCGGGGGCGTCGGGGCGTTAGGGTGACAGCGTATGGGGTCAGAACACAGGCCGGGCGCGGGTCGACCGTGGAGTAAATATGCACGAGGGGACATGTTGTTGGGGCGTCACATATACGATACCCATTGATGAATGGCATCAGGTTCGGGTTGAAGCACCACTGACCACTTGCTCTCAGGCCACCCGGGTGGCTACACGCGGCACACGCACAGCGAAGTCTGCCAACGTTTTTTCGCCCCGAACCCCACATCCTACCCCTCACCTGTCCTTGCCCGCGGCCACGTCGTACTCATCGCTCAGCGCTGCGTGTTGTTTCGCCGCCAGCACCTCCAGCAGCGGCGGCCGGTCGCCCCACAGCCCCGTGCCGCCCAGCGCCCGCCGCACACCCTCCACGTGCGCACGCAGGCGGGAGGCGTGGAGCGCCTCGGCCACCCGCGCGGTGGGCAGCAGGTGTGCGTGCGGGTGTGCGTGCGGGGCGGCGGGGGGCGGCGGCGGCGGCGGGGGCAGGTTCGGGAAGAAGGGGTCCAGCAGCATGGCCTCCAGCAACTGACGCGTGTCCAGCAGCGGCTCGGAGCGCAACTGCCCACAGGTAACGTCCAGGGCGTCGACCTGCATGGGTATGGGTGGGCACGGGTGGAGTTGGGGTGGGGTGGTGTGGGGCAACCACACGTTGCGGGGGATGCTTGAAGTGGATGGGCTTGGCGAGATTACGGAAGAGGGATGCACGTGTTCGTAACTGCCTCCCGGCCAAGAACCTGTTGCGTGTAGGCGGCAACGCCACACCTGTCTACTTTTTACCATATGCTTCCGAAAGGCGGGTACTCTGCAACCGCGCCCATGGCAACCCAACCGGCACCGTCCCCCGCAACCCGTCAAAGGCCTTCGGTACAGTGCTAACTGAATTACAAGTTGTATCCTTGAGCTCCCCACGCCCTGCCCCGCCCACCTGCTGCGCCCCGTGCACCACCTTGGCCACCCGGCCGTCCTCCAGCACAGCACGCAGCGCCGCCAACACCGCACACGTGTACGCCTCCAGCCCGCCGCCCGCCTGGCCCTCTCCCTCCCCCTGCCCCGCGCCACCTGCCACTGCTGCTTCTGCTTCCGCCGCAGCTGCTTCGGCCGAGTCGGGTTGCGGCACTGCTAGGTCAATCACATAGACCGTGGCCCCAATCACCCTCGAGTCCTCACTGGTCCCGCGTGCGGCTTGGCCAGCAGTTGGTACACCTTGAACAAGGACGGCAGCAGCTGGTGGTGCCGCCGGTGGCACGTACAGCGCTACCAGGGCAGGGGCGCCAGCCACTTGCATCACCGCCACGCCCACCTGCGTGGCAGCTCGGCTGTGTGTTAGCAGCTGCGAAAAAGCATCTCGCCAGCTGCTGTGGCCGGGGCCCAGGGCCGGGGCTGGAGCATGGGTCTGGGATGGGGTGGCGGTGGAAGCGGAGGACGGTGAGGGTTCGGGTGGCGAGCCGGTGACGTGCCGAGCGCCGGTCCAGTGCACGTACACGGTGGTGGGCTCGGGCAGGGACTGCACCAGGTGTGGGGGCAGCAGCAGGTGGTGCAGGAAGGGGTGGTGGGTGTGCTGGGTGGGGTGCTGGCGGAGGGGGTCGTAGTGGTAGTTCGAGTGCTGCTGGGGTTGTTGCTGGAGGGGTGAGGGCGCGGCCGGCAGGGGGGTGCTGGTGCTGCTGCTGCTGCTGCTGCTGATGCCGTTGTGACGAGGGGCATCAGCGGAGGGCACCGGGGTGGGTATGGGGATGACCATGGGCAGGGAGGCGAGCCGCTGCTCGACGTGCACAGCCGCTGCCGCCGCACTGCCACCGTGCTCCTGCTGCTGCTCCCGCTCCTGCTCCTGCCGTCCTTCTCCATGCGGGGGCGCATCCTGCTGCTGCTCCTCGCGCTCACTGCGGCCTTGCGCCTGCGCGGCCCGTGCTAGCAGCTCGGGGTGCGTCAGGCGCACGGTGAACGGGACGTTGCTGGTGTCCTCCTGTGCAGAGGCAGACAGCAGTGCCGAGGTCAGGTGGTTGGGAGAAATGCAGGCCTACGTCGTGCTTGGTGTGGCCTGGTGCATAGAGCCGTGACCGTTCAACAGCATCCATGACTAGCAGCAGCACATCACAACGTCAAGGGCGCACTAGCACCGCCACTGCACCAAACAGATGACGAGCTGGATACCCCCTACACGCAACGCGCGAGCAGTGCCCCTCCCACCTGGGGCAGCACCCCGAACACGTGTGGGGCTGACAGGCACAGCCGGCGCAAGCCTCCGGCGGGACACTTGCGACCGCCAAGCAGCTTCCGTAGCTGCGCGTACAGATTGTTGGACAGCAGCTCGTGCGGCGGCGGTGCGTCCGACAGCAGCTGTGCTACGGCGCGCTTGGCCTCCACCTCCAGGAGGGCCGCAGCATGGGCCTGAATTTCGGACGGGGACAGCTCGTCGGGGAGAGAAAGCGTAAGCGGGTCAGGAGGCAGCGTGGAGGCGTCGGCCGGGAAGGGAAAGAGCTGCTCCAGATAGCGGTGAAAGGCGTGCGCCGCAGCCTCCTGCTGCCCCTGCCCCTGCCCCTGCCCCTGCCCCTGCTCCTGCCCCTGCCCCTGAGCCGGCTCGAGCTGCTGCTCCTGTCCCCTATGGTGCTCCAGCGCTACGCCTTGCACGCTGCCTTCGGCGGCCGCGCTTCGGTCCTCGTTCAGCATGTGCGCATGGGGCTGCTGATGGAAGGGCGCATATGCAGCTTGGTGGGGGCTGCTGCTGGCGTGGTGCGGGGCGTCAGCCGAGGGCACCGGAACGGGCACGTGAACGACCATGGGGTTGTAGGCCACCCGCTGCTGCTCCTGCTCTTGCGGCGCCTGTCCCTGCAAGGTCCCATTTGCCACAGCGATGGGCTCGCCGTTGCTGCGGGCCTCAGCATCGCTGCCGCCGCCGCTCCCCAGCTGGCCCCAGTCGTCCTGTCCTACCGCCGGCCAGGGGACGTTTGATGTGCTAGGTAGGGGCACGGGAGAGGGGCCGACCGAGACCACTGCCATGTCGAGCTCATCCGGCAGAACCGCTGGCGCGGCCGCTGCCAGCCAACCTCCAACCGCGTCCTGCTCCTCCCCCGGCAACTCCACCGGCGCTGCCGCTTCTGCTGATGGCCGATCCCCACTACCGCCCTGCTCCTGCTCCTGCTGTGCCTGCTCCTCTTGCTGCCGCCGTCGCAACTGCTCCTGCTCCTGCTGTTGCTGCAACTGCCTCGTGCGGTGCAGCTCGGCTGCCCGATCCAGCAACTTGGCGTGCTTCAAGCGCACGCTGTACTGGGCAGCGTTTGTTGCCTGTGGGATGTGGGTGTGGCCAATAGAATACAGTCAACCTCTTGGAATCAAGGTGGTGGATTGGAGGGTGGGAAAGTGCAGTCAGTGGGCGAGCGGTGCAGAGCCAGGTGGGGGGCCCACGCGCAGGGGAGGAGCACCACCCGAATTGCACGGTGCCAGACGCTTTAGTCCGCTGAACAAGAACAGGTTTATGTACACTCGCAGTTCAAGGTATGTATCCCGTAGCACCATCACATACTATGTAAGGCTGTCCATAGCACCAGCCTTGGATGCCCTTTGCTGCACTACCTCTCCATCACAAAGGCCCGCCCAGCGTTTACCTGCGGTATCACCTTGAACACGTGCGGGGCGGTGGCGCACAGCCGCCGCATACCGTCAGGGCACCTGCGGCCGCCCAGCAGCTGCAGCAGCGGTGCGCCCAGCGCCGAGGCATGCAGCTGGTGGTGCGGCGGCGGTGCGTCCACCAGCAGCTGTGCCAGCGCGCGCTTGGCCTCCACCTCCAGGCGGGCCGGGTCGGGCGTGGAGGCCCCCTGTGGGTAGGGGAAAAGCTTCGCCAGGTGGCGGCGCAGGGGGTGCGGCTGCTCCTGGGGGTGCTCCTGCGGCCGGCCCTGCCCCTGTTGGGGATCCTGCGGCACTGGCACCGCATCGTGCTGCTGGTGGTGGTGCTGCTGGGGTTGGAGGAGTGCGGCCGCGGCAGGTGGGGGGTTGCTGCTGCCGCTGCCGCTGGTGCCGGCGTGGCGACGGGTGTCAGCGGCGGGCACAGGGTTGGGTACATGGCCGACCGTGGCATGGGCGGCAGCAAGCTGTTGCGAAACGTGCACAGGCACTGCCGCCGAAACGTCCTGCTGCTGCTCCCGTTCGTGCTCCTGCCGCCCGTCTCCATGCGGGGGCGCGTCCTGCTGCTGCTCCTCAGCATTATCCACCTGGCGGCCTTGCACCTCAGCAGCCCACGCTAGCAGCTCGGGGTGCGTCACGCGCACGGTGAAATGGATGCCGCCAGTGCCCTGCTGTGCACGGACAGACACCATGCAGAGGTCAGCTTGTTTGACAGCTGCAGGGCGTACGCTTTCCCTTGAATACGCAAGCATCCTTGGCCTGACCTACAACATGACCCTCCACAGAACCGTGGCCGGTTGACAGTGTCTCAGAATACCATCGCCGCGTTCAGGGTGCACGAGCACCTTGACTGCACCAGGCAAACGACGAACTGGATACCTCCTAGACGCAACGCGCGTGCAATGCCCGCTCTCCCCACCTGGGGCAGCACCTCGAAAGCGTGGGGGGCCAACGTGCACAGCCGCCGCAGGCCATCGGGGTACTTGCGGCCGCCCAGCAGCTTCCACAGTGGCGCACCCAACTTGTGGGACAGCAGTTGGTGCGGTGGCGGTGCGTCCGCCAGCAGCTGCGCCACGGCGCGCTTGGCCTCCACCTCCAAGCGCTCCGGGTCGGGCGTGGAGGGCCCCTGTGGGTAGGGGAAGAGCTGCTCCAGGAGGTGGCGCAGGGGGTGGTCCTGCTGCTGGCCTTGTCCCTGTTGGGGCTCCTGCAGCTCTTGCACCGCCACTGGCGCGTTGCCGGCAGGGGCCGCGCCGCGCCTCTCGTACTGGCCCTGCTCCTGCCGGTCTTCCCGCGGCAGCTGCTGCTGCTGCTGCTGCTGCGCTGGCCATGGTCCTGCTGCTGCCGCCTGTGCTCCTGCTGGTGCCGGTTCAGCAGCTCCTGTGCTCGCCATTTGCCATTGCGCCTGCCGCCCCAGGAGCACTATGTGCGGCTCCACCAGCCGCACAGCCTGGACGCTGGTGGACTGGGCAGCAGGGCAGGACAGGAGGGGAACGGCTGAAGCATCGGCTGGGAAATTCTACTCTACCGTACCTACCCGGACTAACATGATGAGGTATGTGTGCGTTGAAATGAGGCATGTGAGTGCGACGCGCCGTCGGACGACAGCAAGCCAACGGTGCATCACATGCCGAGTGATCATCGGAGGAGAGGCAGCGGGAAGTAGGTGTACGGTATGTTGAGCGTTCCGACCCCAAATTGGCACAGGGTCAAGCATACGGGCCGACAATCGTGTTGCGAAGGCGACGTGAAGGTGCTCCCAGTGCGTGACACAGTACTAGAAGAACTTTGTCCCAGACCTTCCCGGGCCCTCAAACTCACCAGGTGCCGCACGAGGAACGCCCCCGGCTCCTCGTCAAGCACCTCCCGCAGCTTGCGCGCCGGCCGCACGCCCCCCAGCGCTTTGTACGTTGCGACGCACAGCTTGGTGAGCGGCATCTCGAAGCGGGCCGTTGTAGCCGCCCCGGGCGACGGCGGCAGCGGCCCAGCGCTGGTCATCGCCAGCACCAACGCCGCCTCCCGCTTGGCCTCCGCCTCCAGCCTCTGCACCTCCTGCTGCTGCTCCTTGCTACTGCCGTGGCGCCCGGCGCCAGGTGCGGCGTCGCGGGGCGGGTAGGGAAAGCGCCGCTGCACTGCCTCGCGCAGAGCGGCCGCCAGATCTGCAGGCTGGGGCTGAGGCGCCGGCTGCTGCTGCTGTTCCCGCTGTTGCTGCTGGTGGTGGTGGCGGCGGAGGCCTTCGGATTGTGCGTGGGGGTGAGACGGCTGGGCATCCGCGGCTGTCGCTGGTGGCGCAGCAGCGGCGGCACCACCAGCATTCACAGCGGTGGCAACGGCGGCAGCAGCACCGCCATCGCCGATAGCGGCATCGGCGTCGGCGGCAGCAGCAGCACTCCCAGCATGGGCAGCATCGGCGGCAACACCACCAGCAGAGGTAGCAACGGCATGGTCGGTGGCCGAGGCTGCCAGGGCCCGCTGCGCCTCCACGCCTTGGCGGACCAGCTCAGGGTGAACCAGCAGCGCGGAGGCCACCGCGGGAGTCTGTGGACGCGGAGGGTGGGGGATGGCGGATGGGGAGGCGGTTCGGGCGTGTGCGTTACAGGGGCAACTTGAGAAGCACAAGTACGGTCGCGCGGCGCTGCGGCCTGGGATCTTGGCGGGAGGTGAGGGCGGGCACATGGGGGATGGTGACGGGGTGCTGGTGAGCGCAGGGCAGGCTACACGCATCCACCTTACGAACAGCAAGGTGAGTTGGTGAGAAGTGCCAGCACCATACGACACCCGTTTCACGTGTGCCACCCACCAGCCGCATGGTCCTGAACACGTGCTGCTCCTCCAGCAGCAGGGCCTTGAGGCCTCGCGCCGGCCGCCGCCCGCCCAGCTGCTTCGCCACCGCCTGGCACAGCCTGCTCCACAGCTCCTCGCACGGCGTGTCCGCACGTGCCGGGTCCGCGTGCTTGTGCTGCAGCGGCCCGCGTAACGCCAGCACCTCCGCCGCAGCGCGCTTGGCCCTCGCCTCCAGCTGCCGCTCCTGCCACGCCGCTAGGGCCGCGGGGGAGGGGGATGAGGGCGGGGCGGGGGCTGACGAGGTGGAGGCGGCAGCTGGGTCGGGGCAGGCGTTGGGGCGTGGAGGGTCGGGGAACAGGTCCAGCAGGGCCGATTGGAGGGAGGCCAGGGCAGTGCCGCGTGATGGGGATAGTGGAGTTGCGGACGCATTAGGCTGGTGGGCGGAAGGGTTCGGGGACTGGTGGGCCGCAGGGGAGGCAGCAAGCGGCGCCTGGGCAGCTGTGGGGGTGGTGGCTGCTGAGGTGGGGGCTACTGGGGTGGCGGCTGCTGAGGTGCTGGCGGCGCCTGTGGTGACTGCGCTGGCGGTGGTGGCTGCTGTGGGGGCTGCAGCGGTGGATGCCACCGTGCGCGGGAAACCGCACAGCAGCTTGGCGACGTCGAGGCGTGCGTAGTTAGCCTGCGGGCACAGGACCGGCTTCGATGGCATGGGGGAGTTCAGGCCATGGGCTGCAAGCAGTACGTCGCACAGCTCATGGCCGAAGGACTGGGTGTGTGCGTTTGTACACCGCACCGCAATCGACACTGAAGACAACACAGCGAGAAGCACACATAAGCGCACCTCGCGCCGTGCTCGCGGCCATGCTGACGTGAAGCCGCGACTCCACGCTTCACATGGCCCCGCCACCTAGGTCCACCTGCCAACCAACGCACCGTCCCACGGCACAGGCCACCCACGACTCTACTCCAGCGCCTTACGCTTCACCCATACCTTCATGTCGCACTTGATGAGCCCCTGCCCATCGCCGTCGTCCGCCAGGGCCGTCAGCAGCTTCTTGCCTGGCACAGTCTCGACCGCTGCCTTGTAGTCAATTCTCAGCTGGAGTCTCAGCGCATGGCCAAGGTCCGGGCCGCTCATGCTGTGCTTCCCCATCGGGCCGGTGGCGGCACTTGCCAGCAGCTCCGCCGCCGCCCTGCGCAGGCGCGGGAGGGGGCCCTCCCCTGGCCACGCCGCCGCCACCGCCTCCGGCAGCCCACGGCCGGCGGCGAGGCGCAGCGCGTGTGAATCCACCGTCACGGTGCCGGCTCCGGGGTTGCATTGGAAGACGCTGCGGCTGTCCGGGTGGTGCAGGAAGGCGGTCAGGGATGCGACGGAGCGTTGCGAAGCGAGCGCTGCGGCGGCACCCTGCGGACGGGCAAGCAGGGAAGCATGCGCATCGAGTTATGCAGAGAAATATGCAGGTGGGAGCCAGCGGGAGAACGGATGTGCGGACACACTGCGGACAACCTCGGACTCGGGGCCGTCCGTGGCGAGCCCTGACATGACGACATACCTCACAGCCGCACGTGTGCAGCGGGGCTCCGCAACGACCAACAGGCCAACTGCACACGTGTTTGCCTTGCTCTAGCTGCTTGGGTATCAATATCTAAACACCAGACTTGCACGGCCCTCTCACCGAGTCCCTAGGCCGCTGCTCCAGCAACAGGCGCAAGGACAGCTGGCCCTGGTCCTGTTCCTTTCCCTGTCCCTGGCCTTGGGCGCCATGGCCCTGCACTGCCTGGTACGCAATGTACCGCCGCAGGCAGCGACCCGGCGCAGTGCCCGGGAAGGCCCACATCGGCAGCAGCCTGAGGGGCATCCCCTGCACGCCGTCGCTGCCGCCGCCTGTGCTGAGCTCGGTAAGCGGCAATGCGCTAGGCTGCTGCAGCTGTTGGGATGGTGTGCTGGAAGGCGGTCGTACTCCAGTCGGCGGCAAAAGCCCATGGTCCACCGTTGCGGCTGTGTGTGGGACGTCTTGGAGCATGGTGCCCAGGCGGGGCACGTGCACCGCAAGCAGAGGGTCTGCCACGCCCGCTGCCGTATCTGCTGCTGCTGCTGCCGCTGCCGCTGCTGCGCCGTCCTGTGGCCAGTCGCGGAGCAGCTTGCCGATCCGCAGGCGGGCCCAGGGCACCTGCGTGGGCATAACAGTCGTGGCATGCTTGCGAGTCAATGACGCGGTGGATGCGCAAGGCATGTTGCACTTCACCATCGCTCAGCCTTTTCGCCCGGGACCTCCTCCGGACTGAATCCACACGGGCAACGCACAGGCGACTGCTGTAAGCGGGCTGAACGCCCAACCCTGCCATGCATGGTTTTCCAGCTGACATTGGCATCAGAGCGGTTACCTAACCGACTAAACGAAACATTGTTAACCACCAACTGTCACGCAACCACTGAGGTAGGCGGAACCGAAGGTCGTGAGTTCGAACCGCACATGGTCTGCTGGGAGCACCCCGTAAGGGAAGGCCCATGCGCGTGTGTAAATAGAACGCATTACCA
>VFQN01001875.1_pt1 | contig 33974 bp, 57 predicted proteins | sample 3512371 | NCBI WGS metagenome assembly VFQN01 (sample SAMN10412370, study PRJNA504923) | tailings metagenome | isolation source: Replicate 2 from Balatoc abandoned mine | place: Philippines: Itogon, Benguet | collected 2017-08-28 | reverse complement strand
AAGGGGTCCAGGCCAGCTGCCTTCACGCCCTCGTAAGACACCAGGTGCAGGGCGCTTTCGCTGTGTGTGCATGGGTGTGGGCGCAGGGACCAGGAAGGGAAGGGTGGTAGGCAAGCACTAAAACGCGGCCGGGGATGCAGCACTGTGCTGAGGGCACTGGCGCGGTACAGCACTGAAAACATGGTATAGGTCTTACAGGCTCCGCACAGGTGGGCCAGTGCTCGCTTTGCCAGGCAGTCCCCTGTCCCGTCGTGGCGATTCCCACGTGATTCCTATGCGCTGATTGCATGTACTGCACACGAATGGGCTGCATCGAGAACTGCATTTGCACACGGTACGCACCCGAATGCCGCAGACCATCGCGCCAGCAGCGCTCCGTAGCCGCCATTGAGGAAGGCCGCGCTGCTGTTGGGATAGCCCTGCTGCATCGCTGCGCGCAGAAAAAGGCGGCCCAGGGATTCCGGCTGGTACTTCGAGCGGCCTAGGGGTCGGAGCGGGTATTGGCAAGGTAGGGCGGTTGCTGAAGGCCGAAAGCGGGGTTGGCGTGGAGTGGGGGCAGGTAGGAGCCATACGAAGCAGCTCAGTCTCCCGTTAGCTCCCATAGCTAAGCACATAGGCACAGCGTACCCTAGAAATTCTTCCCTGGATGGCGACGCGTAAACAGCAACATGGCAACACGTCACGACCTTTCAACAATCAAGATTGGCTGTATTCAAGCAGTCCCCTTCCTTGGAGTATGGTTCCACGCAGATCCATACATCGCTCCACCTGCCTGCTACCATCGCGCAGTCCTTCCAGGCACTGACCCACCCGTTTGAGTCTGGTAGTGTAGACTCAGCAGCATTGGAAGGGCATCTCGCACATAGGTGACGACAGACACGTTGAAACCACGCAGCAACTCAGTGAGCAGCTGCAACCTGAGGCAAGGTCGCATGGAGGTGTTGGCGGACGTGGGAATACTACTGATCATCAAACTGCTTCCATAACAGCCAATGCCAACTACATGCACCCAAACCCGGGGTTGGTGAGAGATCCCGCCGGGAAATCTGTCCAGCGCGCCTGCCATAGATTTCACATCCCATTTCCAACGCCCCCACGCCTGACACCCCACACTTGTCCACACATTACACTGAAAGAGTGCCTCAGAATTCTCCTGACGAGTCTAAGGGTTCTCATGAAGGAGCAAGATCAGAGGATGGCAACAAAGCACTTCTAGCCACTCTCGGCCGAGCCTCTCGCAACTGCACCTGCCCTACGGCGCGCCCCTGCAACGAACGGCATGCCCCTCAGCCCCATATGCACACACCTGTCATCCTTCACGAGGCATAGGTCCTCCGCCGACACGAACACGTGCCGGCCCGCCGCACGTGCCTCCTGCAGCGCCCCCCGGAAGCAGCTCACCGCGTCCGTTGCGCACGCCCAGCGCCGTGTGTCGTTTAGCAGCTGCCATGCCAAAGGTGCAAACACCTGGGCAGAATCCGAGGGGCGGGGTAGCGGGACGTCGGAGGTGTTGTGGCTCGGGGGCAGTGGTCCTGGTTCCGGGGAGCTGAGCAGGCGACAGTCACATACAAGCGGCAGCCAGGTACCAAATGTGGATGGTGCCTGACACCCTGGCCCCGGTTGTGGGTGGTGTTTAGCCATGGCATGCCACGTCCCTTTACGTAATGGCATTGTGCAGGTGGCCCCTGTGTTGCGGACGTGCTTCCATGGAGCGCAGAGATAGCAGCACAAGTCCGATTGGCCAGCCGCCTGCGCCCCAACGGCGCCAGATCCAAGCCATTCTGCATGCCCCGTGCATGACATGAACAGCGCGCTGCATGCGACAACCAGGCAACGTACTAACCCAGCGCGTCCCCACACTGCCTGCGAGGGCCCGTACGCTGTGCCCCTGTGCGGCACTCCGCGAGGCCGCCTCAGGCCAGCCAGCCGTCGTGCCCGCCACATGTCCCTGCCCCTAACCACCGTGGCGGTCTGCAGCTGCCCGTTAGTGGGCGGCAGTAACCTGTGCCGTACCTTTGGGGAGCAGTGCTGCTTCCCGCACTGCACACACAGCGGCAGCACCCAGCCATGCCGCTGAAGGTGGGCCTCATGACGACACACAGCGGACTGCACGCAGGGGTTTGGGGAATGGGATGCAGCCAACCCCTTCTGAGTTGTATGGGATGCATGTTATGTGCTGAGATGGGGCCAGTCAATCCCTGGCCTGCCCTGTACGCATGCTTGTCCTCCGTATTGACCCACACGGCAGGGTGCAACGACGGGGTGTGCGGCTGTGGCGTATGACAGGTGCAAACGTAGCCTGTCAGGCATGGCCGACCCGGTTAGCACGTACCCCACAGTCTTGCCTGCACGTAACTGGTGGCAGTCTTGTGGGGTCCAATGTGAAGGACTGCACGGGGTAGTGTGGTGCAACTGGCAAGCCTGGAAGCCCCGAGAAGCTGCAGCAGCAGCAGCATGAGCAGCCGCAACGGAGGCTCGCGTCCCAGCGTGCCAGTGACACACCCTCCAGCATTGCTCATCATATGCCTTGCTTACGCTAAGATACGTTTAAGAGAGCTTAAGAGAAAGACTGTCAGGGCAAAGGACTTTGTGCCAAAGCGGGGCATTTGCATTATTTGCGAGCTACGCGCCTACTCGTCCTACATTGGCATCTATGAAACTGAAGTAAGGTTGCTGGTTATAGCTCTTTGGCAATGCGCGAAGACCGTCACCGGCTCTTAAAGCCCTGGATGGCGCAGCTGTCGGTACGACCAGAGTCGTGGCGTCCATTTTTTCGGGGCCCCGGACGCCCGTTGAGCCCATTTGTTCATCTACAATGATCACTGGTTGCAATTTGGGCACATCTGGGCTGACGGGGGAGGGGTCGGGGGGCTCATTTGGGCTGGGCGGGCAGCTTGATGGGAACGCTGAGTAATAGTAACGGTTTGGCTGCGCTTGTGCGCCCACGCGTTGGGCATGGGTCAAAAAGACACATGTAATTCAGTCTTGAAGGGATGTTCAGGAGAGATCGCATGCCACAGTACGACTCGTATATTGCACCTAAGCAGCAGTAGTGCACCCCGCACATTTGCTGGCCCCGTTTAGCTAAAGTTTCAGACCCTGCCCGTGTGCCCCCTATTTCGTGTCGCCGCGCCCGGATTGGGTGGTTCTGGCACTACGCTGGCGCTGTGTATTACCTTCTTCAGGGCTGGTATGAGAGCCGCCAGTGCATGCATGCGGCTTCAGGTGGTCTCGTGGTCAGCGGCGCGGCTATGGTGTGGGGGCTCCAAGCCAGCGCTTATGGCTCCTGTTGGACACTGCGTTGCGCTGTGCAGGGGCTCTGCTTTCACGTGCTCGCAGCCGACAGCTCTGCAGGGCCACACCTAGGTCTTTTGCCCGCTTTGTGCGCGGTCGGGATCACGTCATAAGAAGCTGGGCGACAACGTGCAAGGGATGTCCTGCTGCGCACGTGCCGGGGGCGCAAAGTGCAGCACGCATGCAGGTTCTCAGCAAGATTTCCGGTGTCTTGTAGTACTCTAACAGTGCACGCGCAAGATTACGCCAGGTGACTCGCCGTCGTTGTACGGTCTTCAGCCTCTCGCAGACATATACCCAAGTGACCCATCTCGAGTGTAACAGTAAAAAGGGTGGTATCTGGCAGGTTGGCCCCTCGGCGACTTGCACTTTGACCCCTGCTGTGCCCCCCTACAACCATCCCACGACTCCACCCCTTGCTACGCTACGATTCCTCCGGAGTGTTCCGCAAGTGTCATGCACGCCGTGCCTTTACGGCAGGGTAGTGCGCTTGGCGCTACGGTTTTGCCAGGAGACGTCAGCGAGCCCCCCTTGGAAATCTGAAAACCACCAAGTAGCACTATGCAGCAAGTAAGGAGCCTAATCCAGCTCACTGACGCAGGCCTAAGGACCAGCATTAGGCCAAAGAGAGGGCACCCGTGCCCCTTCCTCTACCTCCCCACCTGTCGGCTGTCGCCATCAAACACTACTTTTGAGCTACCGGTGCACAGCGGTGCTAAACCCCGACGAGTGGCCCGACTCCTCAAGTACCATCCCATCTTGTCTTCGCACAGCTCGAATGACCTCCCGGACTCATTCTGCCCACCCCGCAAGTACGAGTTGAACCGATGACGCACGCCTAGACCTCACCCAGCAGAATATCCCGGAGACGCCGTGGTGATGCCTCGTGCGGCCTCTATGTGGCGTCCTGGCCCTTTGGCTGTCCAAGCAGATAGCAAGACCCCCGACCAGCCAGGTGCAGATCCTTGTACACCCTCTCTGCACCGCTACGCCCACACTCCGATGCATCCCACACCCCACACTGCCCCATTACCTCCCCCTTTCCCCTAACCCTCCCACACTCATAGCGCCCGTTCCTACCGCCCTAGCCCCAGCCTCCAACAACCCCGACCCCGACCCCGCCCCCTGGCACGCTACCGCCCCGCCCCCGGCGCCCCCGGTGCCGGCGGCGCCGCCCCCGCCGACAGCTTCTGCTGGATCCGCTGCAGGTACTTCTGCTGCGTTGGATCGGGGTTGGCCGCCAGCCTGCGGATCATGTCGTTCACTCCCAGCGCCAGCAGGCTCTCCCTGCACTCCCGGTGTGCGCACATGTTGCCCAGCGAGAAAAGCGCGATCTTGACCGGCGAGCCGCCCGCGTCCGCGCCGCCGCCGCCCGCCCGGGCGCCCACGGTGGCTGGGCGCTCGGGGGTGAGGGCGGTGTCCAGCAGGGCCTTGAGGGCCCCGCTGCGGATGAGCTCGCCGCACAGGGTGGACGAGTTGCGGACCAGGTTGCCTAGGGCGCCCGCGGCGTTGGCGCGTGTCTTGTCCTGTGCGAGGGTGTGCCAGGGGTACATGACAGGGATGATGAGCGCGTGGGCAGAGACCGTGGAGAATGCAATGAACTGAGCGCGGATGTGGATGTGTACGAGTGTGGTTGCAGCCGTGCTGTCCCTGCATCGCCCGTCCAGTTTTCGTCCGGCCGACCACGCCTCCACCCCTCCCGCTGCATGTTCAGGAGGAATTGGCGCTGGCGCTGTTATGCCCCGAATGCTGACCGTACCGACCTGCCAACCTCCTTGCACGCTGACCGTACCAATCAGTGCCCCCTCTTCACCTCTCGTCCCGCATCCCTCGTCTTGCATGCAGGCCGTGTGCGCCCCCTTATCCTTCAGCCGCTCTGGGCCCCCACAACACACGCACCTCCTCATCCCGCAGCCCCCTTATCCTTCAGCCGCTCTGGGCCCCCACAACACACGCACCTCCTCATCCCGCAGCAGCTGCACCAGCGGCACGATGGCGGGCTCCAGCGCGCCGTACAGTGAGGCGTTGTGGAAGCCTGCAGGGAGGAAGTGGGGGCAACAGGGTGGGCGCAGCAACACGGGCCGGTTGTTCGGTCCTGACCGTCCCGCAGCAGCACACCCCTGTGCAGGGGGGAACAAGCCTGACGCACAGCTGTGCTCTCCACTACATAGGCAAGTCTTGCAGGAGGCGCAGCAGGGAGGGCCGCTCGCTACAAGCGCGCTCCGCACCTGCGTTCCCGATGGCGAAGCACGCGAACTTGCGCGTGGTCTTGTCAGGGTCCGTGCATCGCTCTATGAGCGGCGGCAGCAGGCCGTGCCGCTCCAGCGCGCCGTAGAAGTAGGCCGAGTGGCGGCACATGTTGCCCAGCAGGTTGCACACGCGGGATCGCACGCCGGGGTCGGGGCAGGTCAGCAGCCTGGAGGGGGGAAGGGGAACAGGTTAGGAGGCACGCATGGGGTACAGGACAAAGGCACGTGCGGGTTCACGAGTGGGGTATCCAAGCCCCTAGGGGAGTGAATAAAGCATATCGAGAGGTGCTCTGCTGAGACGAAGAGTGGGTACAGCGGTGCGGCGCAGGGAAGCACATGTCAAGGTAGCAGCCCGTCCTGGTGAGAGGCACCAAGGAAGAGCGCCTGTCCGTCTTCAAGGCACATCATATGGTACCAGCAGTCCCGTACTCCGCCTAAACACCTGTGCGATGGACATTACAGGCCAGGCCGCACCTGCGTATGTGTGCGTAGATGTTGGCCTTGGCCAGGGGCTCGTACGTGTTGAACGTCTCCTGCGGAGCGCAGGGGAGAAGACGGAGTTACGGAAAGCCCATACCGCGTACGTCGCAGGACCTAGGGTAAACCTCCACCTTGCCCAACAGCTGAGCTTGTTTCGTGCACTTCGTCCCGTCGCACAGACCCCGAACTGGGTGTTCCGCCCCCACCTTGTGCAGGCGAGCCAGCTGGCTGATGATGAGCAGCACGTCCACCAGCACGGGCGGGGGGCAGGCCTCAGCCAGGCAGCGGCTCATGGTGCCGGAGGACAGGCCGCCTGCGGACCGGGGGAATAGGGGAGGAGGGGTGTGGGGAAAGGACTACAGTGCTAGGCATACTGCTGTAGCAGCGTCTGTGCTGCAGGGGAGTAGGGGATACCGAAGGCGCACGGGGTAGGAGAGGAGGGCATGGGGCGAGCTCTCTGGCCGCAGGGAAAGGTTTAAAAGCGAGAGGGCCAAGGATGGAAAGGGCATGCTGTACGGCAGGGAGTAGACGGTGCTGTGGGGATGCATGCAGGCCCCGCGGTTGGAACCAGCGGGCGACTTGATGGCATTTAGGAAGTGGACGTCAGGCCTCAAAAGGGTGTAGCAAAAAGCCCGGCTGCGGTAGCACTGCACATGGGCCGCTTTGGGGGACGAGGAAGGTGTACGAGGGGCTGCTCACCTGCCGAGATGAACTGCGTGGCGAAGGCGGGGTTGGACAGCACCAGGCGCGAGGCCAGGTTGACGGGCAGGTGCAGCTCCTCCCCGCTCAGCACGTCCATGCAGCGGACCTGGGGGCCGCGCGGGGGCGGAGGGGGGAAGCAAAGTACTGGTAACATGAGGAAGTAGTAGTGGTAAGGGGAACGGGCGTGAGCGGCGCATGCGCGTGTGGAATACCAGTATCCGGTCACCATGGTGGAGATGGGGCTGGGAGGAGGTGAACAGGAAGCGTACGCCATAGTGGGAACTCCTACCCCGTGCACCACGGAGTCCAATTGGCTGTAACAACGTCCGTGTACGCTGCACACCGGGAATAAAACTGATCTCCGACCCGCACACGGCCCCAGTCCCTCCTCACCAGGTGCAGCATGACATTGTCGTGCGCCAGCACATGGTAAGCACACACGGCCACTGCTCCCTGTCTCCTGAGACCCCCTACCCGCTCCGCCCCCCATACCCCTTGCGCCTCACGCACACCCCCCATGTCCTCACCAGGTGAAGCATGACGTTGTCGTGCGCCAGCATGTCCTGGTAGGCGCTGGGTTCCACGCCCTCGCCGCCTGGGAGGGGACCAGCAGCAACAGCAACGCGAGGAGCACAATCGTCAGGAATCACGGCGAAAGCACAACTGCACCAGGAGCACAGGCCCCCTTGCGCAACCAGTGGAAGAGGAGGGGCCAGACACAGAACGCAAGGCCCGGTCCTGGTCCCTACAGTTGGATGGAGCAAGGCAAAACGCCTGGCACAGCAGTACCACCCACCTGGCAGCGGTGTGAGTTGCCCGGCAATGAGGTCCACCGCGTGCATACCCCATGCTCACACAGCGCCGGCTCACCGACCGCAGCAGTATTTGGTCTGGCTATATAAATCAGCACCACCTACCCGGCAGCGGCGTGAGCGGCCGCGCGATGAGGTCCACCGCGTGCACGATGACGCCCAGCGCGCCCTGCGTGCCGCCGCCGCACGTGGCGGGCCAAGACGACAGCGCCGTCTGGTGGCGGTCGCCCAGCAGCAACGTCAGCAGCGACAGCAGCGGCTGCGACGCCATGGACTGCGGGCCCTGGGGGAACAGCGACAACGGTTGTGCAGCAACAGCGTCAGCGGCGGCTGCGAGGCCATGGACTGGGAGCCATGATACAGAGGCGGCAAGGACGGGATGCGGGTGGACGAACGGACGTTCAGAAAGAAGATGTGCGGCATTGCGCCGGGTTGCTGGTCAAGCGCTGGCGGCCATGGGGTGCATGGACTGTGCTGCGGTGCTGGTGCTGGGACAACACCTGCACAGAGCAAACAGGTGTGCTAGGTGCAGCGGCGCGCTGTTATGATTGTGCGTACCTCTGCGTCCGGCAGCGTGGTGTGGTGCACGGCCTCCAGCAGCGCCAGCACGCCCCTGGGGGACAGCTCCAGCAGCCCGCCCGCGGGGCCCGCGCCCGGCCCGCCCGCGCGGCCACCGCCCGCCATGAGCGACAGGCAGGCGGCGCCCAGGCCGCCCTGCAGCGCGGCGCTGCCGGCGTCGCTGGAGGCGCCGTAGCTCAGCAGCAGCGCCGCCAGCGTCACCACGCCGTCGAATAGGCCGGTGCTGTAGGGAGAGGGGGGGCAAAGTGTTGTTACGTGTTTACGGGCATAGCGCATCTACAGTGGGACAGGGTAAATGCAACAAAGTGCGGGTCACAAGCCCAGCACCCTGAGTTTGGTGAAGTTCAGCCACGAGCCAAGTACGGTAGGGAGCAGCTAGCAGCTGATCCAACCTGCTGGGTGTTCAAAGTACTCACCGTGCAGGGGAGCCCTCGATGGCCTCCAGCGCCGGGCTGCCGCTGGCGGGCGGGTGGTACTTGAGCAGCCGCACCAGCGCCGCCAACCGCGCCGAGCTGAGCAGCTCCGCCGGGGGCGGCAGCGGCCGGGAGCTGGCGGGGCCCAGCGTGGCGCCGCCCCCCGCGGCGGCGGCAGCGGAGGGCCCCGGCCCGGCGGGCTGCGCATAGAAGCGCAGGTAGGCCGCCGCCGCACCCGCCGCCACGAAGCCCAGCGTCAGGTTGTCGCCCGACGACAGCTGCAGCAGGCCTGCAGTGCAGAGACAAGCAGATACACGGTTGGCCTGGAATGCAGCTGGCGGCCTGCAAGTGGTCTTGCACAACCACCCACGTCGGAAGTGCACCCACACGCGCCATCCGTCCAACCCAGTGACCGCAGCCCCCCGCTATAACGCCGCCTTTTGGCGGGGTCCAACTACCCACCCGCCAGCCGCCTGAGCGCGTCGTCTGTCGCCTGAGGGACCGCCAGCGCGTTCTGTGCCGCCGCCGCGCCGCCGCCGCCCCGCCTCGCGTGCAGCCCCTCCAGCAGCGCCGTGAGGGCCAGCAGGGAGAGGGTGCCGTTGGCGCCCTCCCGCAGGGTCAGCAGCGCGTCGGGGGCGCCCGCCAGTACTGCCGCCTCGCACAGGCCCGAGCTCACGCGGCAGCACTGGAGCAGCAGCTGCGGGGCGAAGTAGGAGGCAGGGAGGGCAGCAGGTGCAGATTGGTGGCTGGGGTGTGGAGATGCGACGGGCAAGGGCGCTGTAGAGTAGAGGTACGATGGATAGCTGCCCATTCCCAGCCGTGGGAATGGGGCAGCTATCCATTTCTGCTTGAGGCAAGCAAAGCTTTCGGACTGCGTACCTGTAGGGAGTACAAGTCCACCTTGTTGGTACCGGCTGCCCCCTGCCCCACCCCCTGCGCCCCCGCCGCCTGTGGCCCTCCCGCCAAGCCCACGGGCGGCTGCTGCGCCCACTCCACCAGCGCCGCCACCACCCCCGGGCTGGTCGCCAGCGCCTCGCCCACGGCACGCCGTACGCTGTACGGCAGAGCGGCGTCGCTGTCCATCCCCCTGTGGGAGCGTAACACATGCCTTGAGGTAAAGAGCACAAACGATCCCTTGATAGGCAGACCTTACACATGGCAAAGCCTGGGATAGGAGAACGTAACGGCTCGGCACAACACGTGCACTCCTCACCCCGGCTCCTGTCAATTACACCACGGCGCATGACAACCACGCCCACCAACCCACCGGTCTGCCCCGCTGCCTGCGACTCCGCCTGCCATGCGGCTCGCTGAGCTCAGGGCCGCCGCGAGCGGGAAGTGGTTGACCACCTGACGAGGGTAAGCAGGGGGGAGGGGGGAGAGACAACGGCGCGGTCAGTACAGTAAGCATCATGCGGTGCCCGGCAGGGCACGAGCATCAATGCAACCTACAACACACAGCGTAGTGCCCGGGACACACAGGAGCACAATGGGGAGGTGCAGGTCTCGTGCACCCGGCCCAGGGCTGCAGGTGAACCAAACATCCCCTACCAGCTCCCTAGGACCGCCAGCCCGATACAGCTGCACACACCTGCGAGCAGGTTGCTGCGTTCGAGGGGCAGTACACGCACGCCGCCAGCGCCCGCAGCGCCGCCTGCGCCGCCGCCTCCGCGCCCGCCAGGCGTGTGTCCGCGCGCGCCTCCTCGATGGCGGCGCACAGGTTGGCGGCCAGGGTGGTTTTGCACACGCCGCCCAGCAGGTCCTCCGCCTGGCGCAGCGCGGGGCCGCGAAGCCCGGCGGAGATGGCCTGGGGTGGGCAGCGGGTAGCGGGGTCACCAAGCGCGCACTTGCACTTGTAGCCCCCAGCTTAGTGACAAACCACTTGTACGTCCCTTCCCTACTCTTCCTGCGAGCTGCGCTGTGGACATGTACCCGACGACCTTGCCGGCCCGCTGCCTGTGCCCCTCTCCCCCCATCCGACGACTTCAGACACCACCAGCCATGCGCCTCTCCCCGCACCTGCAGCCCCCGATTGAGCGTGTCCGCCAGCGCATGGCACGCCGCCGCCACCGCCGGCCAGCTGCTCTCCCGCCGGCCGCTGCCGCCCGGGGTCCGCGGCCCCCCCGCCGCCGCCCCCGCGCCCTGCCCCGCCCCCGCGCCGCACGTCTGCACCACGTCGCAGTACAGCCGCCACGACTCGTCCAGGCATATGGCGGTGTAGCCGCTGGTGGCCTTGTCCGCCGCGATGCCGCTCTCGGCGGAGCGGAAGCAGTCCACGGTCGCCAGCACCACGGACACGTTGCCCGCCGCAGGGTTGGCGGATGCGGCCTGTGTGAATGGTGCACGCGGTGCGCGTAAGGATTGTGCACTGCTGGGCTGCATGACTCCCATGCGACACGGCTACTACGCAGCGACTTGACAGCGCTGCCCCTAGATTCCACGTGTTTGTAGGTATGCATGCACGTACGTCCCCGGGGACGAAACGCGTCGTCATGCAAGGAGCGAATACCGGTACGTCTGATCCCTTAGGCGCCCCCACGGCAAGTCCCGACCCACCTGCGCCAGCTCCACCACCGCGCGCTGCAGGTTGGGCGCCTGCGGCCGCCCGTCGGCGTACTGCAGCAGCTGCGAGGCCAGGCGCAGCGCGCGCTGCAGCGGGGCCAGCGGCGGCCCGGGACTGGAGGCGGAGGCGGCGGCGCAGGCGGCGGTCGCCTCGCGCAGGGCGGTGAGCAGCGAGGGCACCGCCGAGGGGTCGGACCACAGGCCTGGACAGGGGTGTTCAGGCATCGTATGTGTGTGCAATTACGGGCTTTTCTACTGGAGAACGCCGGCGGGCTGGAGACACTGCAGTTTGCCTGTGACGAGCGTCCAGCAGTTTACACCAGACAAAACAACACAAGCCGAGGCGCGGCAGTGTGCAGGGGTTCCCTGCCCGGACAATCGCAGCAGCGCACCTGTTGCTGCTTCCGGGGACAGCCGCCCCCCTGGGTCGGCGCCAGCTGCCAACGTGAGACGGTCCAGGGAGGTCACCAGCTGGTCAACCTGCAGGGCGTGCAATTCGCAGGCAGCCTGTCTCAGGTGCCGGCAGGGCGGCTTTCGGACGGGTCATGCTCAGCCTAAGACAAAAGAGGCTGCGCACCCTAGCGCATTGCCGCAGTGGACCTGACCCCTCTCCCAGGCCTGCACAGGACTTGCTTGGAATATATACCGGTAAGCTTACCTGCTGTGGCGACCCAGCCGCTGCTGGCGACGCTGCTGACGCTGCTGCTGGCGAGGCGCTGCCCACGGGTGGCGGCGTTCGGGTCGCCACGGGCCCCGGCCGGGCGGTGGGCGGCGCGGGGGTGGCGGCGGATGCCCGGGCCGCCGCCGTGCCCCCTAGCGCGGGCACCGTGCGAGCGGGCGTTCCGTTGGCGGCCGCGGGACCCACAGCGCCTGGATTGGGCGCACGCGTGAGGGCTGCAGCGCCACTCGCACCCGTAGCACCTGTTGCAGCGGCAGGTGGCACATGCCGTCAAGCTTTTTGACGGTGAGCTGATGCGTAATGGTTGTCATGCACACCAGGGATGGGCTGGAGACGCATGGGGCTGCCGTCTTGTTCCAGGGTCCACACGAGGATAAGATCATCGTTACATTCGTAGCCCGCACGCAACGAGCCCAACACTGCACAAGTGGAAGTCCAATCGGCCATGGGTGCCCCACCTGCATTGCCCGTCCCTAGCGCAGGCAGCTTTTGCCCCGCGGGGACCGGTCGCGAGCGGTTGGTCTGCGGCGTCTCCGACTGCCGCGCGGGCGGCGTGGCGGGCGCCTGCGCGCCCTCCCGACTGCCAGGCGTCGCCCCGGACGCCACCGCCAGGACTGCCCCCGCCACGGCGCCGCCCTCCCCCTGTGGAGCAAGAATACAGGACAGCATTCGCCTGATTCCCTCCACTGTGCCTCCAAGTCACGGTGCCCCTTGACGTGTGCTCAAGCGGTCCAGACAGCGCCAACCGGCCGGCCGGCTCCAAGTGCATTTGGCAGGCCCCCGTCCTTCTCCTTCCTTGGCCCGACAGGCCTACCTTCCACGCCCTGCTGCTGTCCGCCACCTCCATGGCGTCCGCCAGCATCTTCTCCCTGGCCAGCCGCTCCGTGTCCGTCTCCCGCACGAAGGGGTGGTCCAGTAGGTGCGGCCAGCCCAGCCGGTCCTGCGGCTTCTTGTTGAGCAGGCCCTGCAGCGGCCGCCGGGATGGCACATGGGTACACAGCTATAGGTAATGGTAGTGGTGATTCTTCCTCGTAGCTTTTGCCCGGCACGCGACGGCTGAGCGTTAGGTACAAAGGGGCATCGTACAGGGGTTTGAGGATAGTAAGGTGACCTGTGGTGCGCTGCCAGGTCCTACCTTGAGGAACGACTTGAACTCGGGCGAGATGTTGGTGGGGAACTTTACCGGGTCCCGGACGATGTGCTGGATGAGGCTGCAGGCGCAGGATGAAGGAGGACATCGGGGCCCGGGTTACAGTAACGGGCACGGCGATGTGGTTGTGGATGGTACTGGTAGGGCCTGGCGTAGCGTGTGTCCCTTTCCAAGCTGCAAAGAGAGGGCACCCCAAACGCCGTACCGCTCACCTGTAGATGGAGTTGGTGTAGAAGGGCGGCTGGCCCTCGTACAATTCGTACAGGATGACGCCTAGGGACCATAGGTCGACCTGCACAAGAAACGGCATACCGAGGAGCCGTCAGCTTCCGTGGATAACGTGAATACACCTGGCACATGCCAGCCGGCTGTGCTCATGGTGCCAGAGCATGTGCCAGGCCCCGAGTACAGCCAGCTCGCCAGCCCGCCAAGGCACCCACCGTGTGGTTGTACGGCTGCTCCTGCACCAGTTCGGGCGCCATGTACAAGGGAGTGCCCTTGATGCTGGTCAGCACCATGGTGTTGCAGCTCATGGCGCGGGCAAAGCCGAAGTCGCACAGCTGCGGGCGGGGACATGGAGTCAGAAACGAACGGCTCCGTCGTCAGGGGTGGGTTCAAACGGCATCAGGTTTGAAGCGCATATCCAATCCAATCCGCGCTGCGGCAGGACTCGGTGACACAAGGGCCATTCGCTTCGCTGCTCAGCACCGCTGCCCACCTTGACCACGCCATTGGAGCCGATGAGGATGTTCTGCGGCTTCATGTCGCGGTGGATGATGCGGTTGGAGTGGAGGTAGTGCAGCGCGCGCACCTGGCCGCACGGCGAGGGAGGGGCGGCCCTGTCAGCTCCGGGTGCCTGGCAAACAACCGCATGCATCCCCCATAGCCTCGCTAGCGAAGCCACGGTTCAAGGCAGCACTCGATGAGGTGTCCCCCGCCAGGGTGCCCCTGTTGGAGTACACGCTCCACCCAGGCTCACAATCCCGCATGCGGCGCGGTCTTTCCTTTCCAGCCGGTGCCCGACTGTCATTGCCCCCACACGTCCCAACCCAAGGCCCCGCCCAACGCTCGACTGACGAGTCCTCGGTCGGCCCGCGGTTCCGGCCTCCCGATTGCCCGCCAAGCACCAGCTGCTTGGCGATGCGGCGTGCTTAACTGTGCAGGACAACCCCGCGTCCGTCCTGCCTCCCTCCCTTGCCGACGCTTGTGGACCCCGTCCTCGGCTTCAACCCCGCGCCACATAACAGCTGCTTGGCGACGCTGTGTACCTAATTGTGCAGGATAACCCCGCCCCCATCCTGCTTCCCTCCCTTGCTGACCCCGTCCCCGGCGCTAAGCCCCCCTCCCCCCCTTTACTACTACTGTGTCCCCCGCCCCCCTTCCTGCCCCTCGCCGCACCAGCTGCTTGGCGATGCTGCGCACCACGTCCTCCGGCAGCCGCTTGTCGTCCTCCAGGATCTCAAACAGCTCGCCCTGGCCGAATTCTGCAGAGCAGACATGCATGCGGGTGCCGAGGACGTGTTTCATCAGTGTGTGACCGCTCAGGCAGACGTGACAGGATTGCGCGTTGTGTGCAGCCCGCAGCCCAAGCAGTGGATGGGGAGAGCACGTGCACGGCTGGGTTCTCACCTGTGACGACGCAGAACTCCGTCTTCGTCTCAAAGGCGTCAAGCAGCTGAATGATGTTTTCATGGCGCAGCTGCCGCAAGATTTCGATCTCCTGTCGCAGGTTCTTTATGTCCTTTTCGGACTTCCCCTGCGCATGCAGAGTTGTTGCCCCGTCAGTACCTGCCCAGGTGCAGGGGTGCTAGGTGCAGGGGTGCTACTGCCGCTCTCTTGCCACTAAACCACCCGAGCCCCTTCCACGTTCCATGCACATTCCAGAGCTGGGCCAATTCATCGCACCAATTCATTGCACAATGAGGCAGGTGAGGCAGCTGCTTGCAAAGCAGCGACGCGTGTTCGCTAGTGGTGAGCTGCAGGAGAGAGTGTGGGTCCTCTGGCTGTCCAGCCCTGGTCCCGGTTCCCCGAGCTGTCACTGCCCTTCCCCGCCCCCCCCCCTTGGTGCTGAGCTGCACGTCGCCCCTGCTAGTCTCCGGCCTCCGACTTTGCAGCCGGCACACCAGTGGGAACCAGGTGCAGCTGCTCGGGGAGGCCGGGGGTCAGGACGCGACGCACCTGCTTGAGGATGAACTTCATAGCAGTTGTTTGGCCAGTGCATTTTCTCCGGCCCTTGTATACCTGCAGAACGTAATGCAGCCAGCTCTCGGGGCCTTGCCAGAACCAATCCATTCGCACTGGCTGCGCAAACCCGAGTAAGGACCTTGAGCGGTCCCCGACCCAGCCATGGGCACAAAATAGAGCGACAAACAATTGCTTGATGGCAGCTTGTCGTGGAAGCCTGCCCGTTTCAAATCGGTTCACATGCCAGGTCTCCTCAACAAAGAGCCCCTGGTGCCGCCCTGGCTCAAGCCTCAACGACCTTACCTTGCCGAACGAACCCTCTCCAATCAGCTCTATAACGTGGTAGTTATCGAGAGTCATGGCTATCGACTTTGCGGATCGAAAGGCAGAACTGCCACGGTCAACCCTCTTTTCGGCCTGTAAGCGACACGTTAGATCCTTTCATATGTCTTATTTGGTTGAAATATGCTCATTTTCCTTTCGAGGGGAAGAGGCGCGTGCAGGTTGAAGCCTACAAGGTCGCATGGCCGAGTGTCCCTGTCACAGTCATGTCATTCCGCTAAGGAATCAAATGGGTAGTTCAGTGCTATTACTACCTCTGCCACAGCGCATCCTCAGCGGGTACGGGACAAGCGAGAGGCATGAGGCCCTAAGGCATCCCGCTCGTGTCGTGGCCCCTGGCACGCACCCACTAGCATACCGCGCTCTCGGGAGCAGTCCGATTGCATGAGCCCAGAATGACACGTCTGGTAACGCGTGTAGAGTCTTGTGAATTAACTGCTTCCGGCCCCAGCTGCCGCTGCCCAGTGTGTTTCGTCATGACGTCCCACACAATCAGGTGTTGCAGCAACAAGGTCTTGCAGGTCATGTAGCGCGGCATTTCGACATTCCTGTAACAAGTAGGTGCAGGTAGGTGCCGGTAGGTGCCAAGCATGCGTCCCACGGCTAGGTGGGTTCAGCCTGGTTGACACGGTTAACACGTGTCAACGCCCACGGCACCTCATTCCGGCAGCGGACAAGCCAGTCCTCAACCTACCTCCACACAGGCAAGAAGACCCCGCTTTCTGCCCCATCCTGCAAGGCTTTCGTAAGGCCGCCCATGGCGCACGCGACCACTCATGCGTACATACGCACTCCTCAACCGCCGCTACAACCGATCGGCTAACTGCTTTAGCTCGTGCGCCCAGCCGTCCCCTGTCCCGGCCTCCTGCCCCCACCCCACCCCCTTCCTCCAGGCTCCAGCCCCAGCACCTGCTGCCGGGGCCTGGGACCGCCCCCAGAACAGCCCGAGTGCCGTCACTGAACGATTCATGCCCCTGGCCGGCCTGGTGCCTACAACAAATTGCAAACCACTCGTTCGTCCAACGCCTTGCATACTGACTGCATCACTTAGAGCTGCCCCACCGCTCAGAGGTGGCACTTTTGCAGGTGACCGCTTCAGTCCCTTCCCTACCCCTCCTCCTCCCCCTTCTCCCCCTCCAGCCCCAGCGCCCGCTGCAGGTTGTGCATCAGGCGCTCCCCGTAGAACGCCCGGTAGTGGCGCGGCAGGGGGCCCAGGTGGGACACCACCTCCTCCGCAGCCTTGTCCGCGGCCTCGGCCTGTGGGATATAGGTATAGAAGGAAGGCGACAATCCTCCTGAAGGTAACCATAAGCGCTCATGCGCGAACACTCGGGGTGTAAGGCTGCACGGGGGCAGCGTGGTGTGGGTAGTGTAACGGCAGTGCGATCAAAGTACAAGGCAGTCTGATGTGAATTTGCGACCGGCCATGGTCCAGCATTCACGCAGGGGAAGGTTGACCTAGGGAGAGTGCAGGGAGCGCAAGCGTGGATTGTGCGTACTGCCGTACCTGCACCAGGTCCCGGTTGCCGTACAGGTCCTTCTTGTGGTAGCACTGAGGTGAGGTGGCCACGAAGGGCGGCGCGGTTGCAAGGGAGGGGCTCAGAGACGCGCGCAACGCTGCACTCGCTGCCCCTAGCCGGGTTTCATGCGCATGCGCCCAGGCGCAACTGCTAACCCACACCTGCGTCACATCGTACGACGGTGCAGCACAAGGCAGGGGCCAGCGCAGGAACACACGAGCAAAGGCCAGGGAACACGTACAGGTCTAAGCGGCACGCTTGGCACTCACGTCCTCCGGCAGGTGCCTCCAGAAGGCGTTGACGGACACGCTCATGCCGCCCAGGGGCAGGGGCAGGGAGCCGCCTGCGATGCCTGCCACCGCTGCTGCTGCTGCTGTCACTGTCCCCCCTGGGGCCCCGCTGTCCGGCATGGCTGTGACGTTGTGCAGCCACAGGCTGGGCAGGAACAGCACGTCTCCGGGGGAAAGGTCGGCCACCAGCGGGGGAGGGCAGCGCGCGAACCTGCAGGAGCGGGCGGGGGAGCGTCATGTGGGAAACGGGTGTGCTGCTCGATGGTTTGCCAGTCCCAAAGGCGGTTGACATGAGCCTACTGTATTTATTTATTTATTTATTTATTTGCGCACCCACCTGGGGTACGTGCCCAGGTCCGGTGCTCCCAGCTGCACGATGGGGGAGGAGGAGCCGGCCACGTGCAGCGCGTCGTGCGCCGAGGGCGGCCACAGCAGCACGCGCTTGGTGCCGCACAGCTGCATGGCAGGCGGTGGGCGCAAGCGCACAACGGCAACGAAGTGGGTTTGAGCAAATAAGTCAAGGTATTGAGGATTGCGCGCAGAAGGCAGCGTGGGTGGGAGGACCGATAGCTTGGTGCTGTGCAACTGCATGGCAGGGAGAAATGTGGTGGTGCAGGGTTGATTGTTTTTCAGGAAGGCAACGCAAACTGTTGCAGACGGCAGGCATGGCGGTGAGGAAATCCACAGCACCCTACCCGCGGCAGCGTGGGGACAGTGTCAACGCGTTGCTAAGGACAACAGTTCGAAATCACCCCGTCACATACCTGTATGAGCACGTTGTCCATGACGTCGTAGTGCGTCCGTTACAAAGCGTACACGTTTTCATGGCAATTTCACAATTGTATTTCCAGACCACAAACAAGCCGAACACATCCCCCGCACGCACCTGTATGAGCACGTTGTCCATGACGTCGTAGTGCGTCCACAGCACCATGCCGGGGCTGCTCACGCGCAGCACGCTCGAGTGCAGGCGGTCGGGCTCGAACAGGGGCGGCAGCGCCAGGTCGGACGCCAGGCGCGGGAAGGAGGCGGACAGGCTGGCGGGCTCCTGGGGGAAAGAATGTTCACAGGGCAGGAGGCTGGGCGAAAGGAAAACGGACCCAGAACCGAGGGCTGGGGTGGATTGGACGTCCGGAGACGGGCGGGAGAAGGAGGCGGACAGGCTCGCCGGCTCCTGGGGTCGAGTGGGGACGAGGTGCGCAGGGGCGGGGAAGGACAGCTGGGTAAGAGGGAGGCGGTTGCAGGAGCGAGGGGCAGAGCGGGTGGAGGTCCGCAGCCACACGTGAAAAGGATGCGGACAGGTTGGCGGGCTGTTGGGGGAGGGGGGAAAGCGGTTCACTAGGTATGGGCATGAAGCTGAGCACGAGGGAAAAGGTTCTGGATGTGAGGAGTGGGGTGTGATAGCAGGTACGCAGCCAAGCAGGTCGGACGCGGCTGTGAACAAGCATGCCCCACGGAGTCTCGATAGGCCTGGCTAGGAAGGGCCGGGTATTAAGGACCGCAAGTAAAGGACAGTGAGCCGCAGGCATTTTAGGCCCGGCGAAGGAGATCACGACTACATATCCCGCACCCACACGCACCTTCCTAGGGTTCTCGCCAATACTCCGCAGGTACAGCACCTCCTCGCCCTCCCCGAACTCCGGCCCCCGCGGCACCAGCTCCGGCCAGCCGCCACCTGCGCCAGGCCCTGGAGCGCCCGCCACCCGCCGTACGAGCTCGTCCAGCGTCATCGTACGGAAGGCGAAGTTCTTGTGCACGAAGTCCAGGCAGCCGGACAGGTCGCGCGTCACGTGCACGCTGACCTGCGGGGCACGTGGCACATGGCACGTGGCAGGCGGCATCACTTCTGTGTACGGCACAAATCAGTGTACGGCATGGCGGACAGCCCGCAGCTAGACCACTGTCACCGCGTTGGAGTGGCCATGTCAAACCAGCACATCAGGTACCGCGGCCCTGCACCTGCTAAGGCAAGTTGGTGTCAAACCACCCTGATACAGCGGCGCTGCCGAACAGTCGTGTGGTTAAGCCACACCTCTTGCACCCACCAGCGTTGTCTTGGCCTCGGGTAGGGACAGGAAGTACTGGGCCCCCCACAGCTTGGGGGCGGGGCCAAGGTCCAGACCTGCGGTGTGCCTTCGTTCAGGTCAAATCGTGATTGGCCATGCGTGATTGCGTCCCCGCGCTGCTCCAGACACTGCCTTGCACCTCACCCCGCAGGACCACAAGCTCCCGCGGCGCGCCCACATCCGCCTCACTAGCCCAAGCATAACCCCAAGCCTAAGCATAACCCAAAGCCTAAGCATAGCCTCAAGCCAGAGCCTGACCCAACCGCGCTACATCTTACCCCGCAGGACCACGGGCTCCCGCGGCGCGCTCACGTCCCTCTCGAACGCCTCCCGGGCCATGCCGCCGCCCGGGCCCACGTCCACGTGTCGCACGGCACGCAGCGGGGCGGGCGGCACCGACCCGTGGGTCCATTGCGCCCCGGGGGCCAGCACGCGGCACCAGTGGCCCGCTGGGGGCCCACCGTGCGGCTGCTGGAGCTGCTGCTTCCCGTGGTGCTGCTGCTGCGGTTGGGTGCGCTGTGTGGAAGACACAGCACATGCAGCTACGGGTGGGGGCGTGGAGTTCGCCGAAGGTTGTGCAGCGGGGGTGTCAGGGAAGGTGGGGCCCGGCTCAAGGCGCTTCGAGCTGCGTGTGGCGGGGATGAACAGCACTCGGTCCGGCTGCTGGTGGTTGCTCGTGTCGGTTGTGGTTATTGTGGCAGCAGCGGGAGTAGCAGTCGCTGCCTCGCCAGCTGAAGCCTCCGCCGGGCAGCACTCGATGTCCATGACTATATGGCGGATGTGGGGGGCGTACCTGGGGGCGGGGGAGGAGGAGTGTGAGGAGGCGAGGAGTTCACCGAGGCAACAACACTGCAATTTGACAGGGCGCTGCACGCTTGCTAGCATGCATCGCCCATGTGCGGAGACGAAGGCGCCCCCTTCCCCCGGGCTGCTGCTGCCTCAGTGAGCCTGGCATGGCTGTTGCATGTCCACGGCCATGACCACAGAGTGGCGTCAGGAGCGCCCCGCAGGCCACGGCCACGGGGCAGTAGTGCCAGGACAACTGCCATTGCCATCCCCTAACTGCCTACGTACTGGCAACTCATCCCGGCCCCCGCTCCACCCACCACTTGACCCGCTCCACGTGCCGCAGGTGCAGCTGCCAGCGCCTGCCCGCAGCTTCCGCCAGCTTCCGCAGCTCGTCCATGGTCTGCTGCAGCCAGGCCGCCTCCTCGCTGTCCGTCACATTGTGATGCAGGTGCAGCCAGCCGCCTGGGGGCCACGGGGCCGTAGCGCCATACGATATGACCGCCGGTTCACCGGTCCTTCACATGCCAAGGTAACCCCCTCCCTGCTGCTGGGCAGAGGTCCACCAACGCCTGCCCCAGTACCCACTCCCACCCTTTGATTTCAGGCCGCAGGTGGCCGTCACCCAGCCCGGACAGCAGCAGGCCAGAGCAACGCGAGCCCCTCCACCCACACGCTAACGACGTGCTGAAGCGTTCTCACCCACCCTGCGGCTTGAGCGCCCGTATGGCCGTCTCCCAGCCTCCTTTACTTGACGGCAGCAGGCCCAGCATGACCCGGTCGGCCACGCCGGCGGGCGCCGTGGTACGGCAGTCCCCCGGCAGCACGTGGCAGCGTGTGGCCACGGGCGGGCCGCCGACCAGGGGCGGCTGCTGCAGGTTGCGGCGCAGCGCCTCCAGCGCGTGCGGGTTCCACTCGCACGCGTACACCTGTGCATCCAGTTTACCCAACTCAGCCGGGAGGACCATCTATGCATGCCCAATACACACGGGCATTGGATCTGTGTAGGTGCATTCAGTGTATGGACTCGAAGAGGTGCACACTGAGGTGCGTGCAACGTCTGGTTACAGTTGCACTCGTCGTAGCATGCGCCCGGAAGGACACCAGGGGAGGGAGTCCATGCGGCCCGCACCCATGCCCACCCCACCCACCACCCACGCCCGCTCCACCCACGCCCCACCTTCTTGGCGCCCGCCACCACGAGCAGCGGCAGCGTGTAGTACCCAATGCCTGTGTACAGGTCCACCACCACCTCCCCGTCCTGCTCCTCCTGCTGCTGCTGCTGCTGCTGCTGCTGCCCCTCCTTGCTCTGTGCACCCTTGCCGCCGCCACCGCTACCCCGCAGCTGCAGCCGTCCGATCCGTGTCCGCTCCGTCACGTTGCCCGAGCTGAACATGCAGCGCGTCACGTCCAGGCTGTACGACACGCCGCCCTCCCTGTGCGTCACCCAACCGTCGGAGCCCAGCAGCAGCACCGCCTGGCTGTCGCGGGTGCCTGTGGGTGTGTGGAGGTGGAGGCGTACCGTGATGCCAATAGTGGCAGGCAGGCACTTGGAGCTTTGGGTCGCACAGGGACTGGAAGTGTAGCGGTGTACACGATTGGCCGTCACATGCCTCGCGGAAAACGATGAGCGGCATGCCGTGGGCCTGGCTCACAGAAAGTCTCGCAAACCTCGCAGGCGCCGGGGCCAGGGGGCCAGCACAAAGGATGGGTTTTTCCGGGAATCAAAGCGTGCAAGTGGATACCTGTGACGCACCAATAGCTAACCCACACCTGTGTTGGCCACCGGCGCCTGCCTCGCGACGCGCGCCACGCCCAGCGCCTCCGCCACCGCGCGCCACAGCGGCAGCAGCGGGTCAGCCCCGCCCCCGGCAGCCCCACCGCCCCCACCGCCCTCACCGCCCTCACCGCCGCCCCCACCGGACCCCCCGCCGCCGGGCGCTGCCGCCATGACGCTAAGCCACTCCGGGCTGGCCAGCGCCGCCGACGGCAGCAGCACCAGGTCCCCCAGCCGCTCCCAGCGCGAGGGCACCTCGGCCAGCAGCCGCTGCACCAGCGGCAGGCGAAGCAGGGGGTCATCCTGCGCGTCTGCGCTTCCCTGCTGCTGCACCAGTGCGTCGCCCTCAGCCCCCACACTGCTTCCAGCACCGCCACCACCACCAACACTGCCGCCGCCCTGTTGCACTTGCTGCTGCTGAGCCGTCAGCTGCTCCTGCACGTACGGCGAGGCGCGCAGTAACGCCAGCACGGCGTCTCGCAGGCGCTGGACGGGGCTTGGGGGTACGCGGGTGGCGGGGGGCAAGCGGCACAGGCGCACCTGCGGGCGTGGGGGTGGACTGGGGTGGGTTGGGCATGGTAGGGTAGGGTTGGGGGCGCCCTAAGGCCAATAGGAAACGGGCTATGGGGCGGCTCGCAGGACACGGACCGGCGAAACCGTGACTAGCGGGTACCGGACCGGCGAAGCCGAAGTTGAAGCCGACAGGCAGCAGACAGACAGGGAAACGCGACAACCCGTTACTCGGCCAGCAACGGGCAACAGGTGGCGGATAACAGCTCGGAACTTGCATCGTGCCACGTGTTACGCACCTGCGCGCCCGCCGCCTCCAGCACGGACCGCACCGCGGCGTCCGCATGGGCCTCCCCTGCTACCGCTGCTGGTGAGGCCGGACAAGAGGCAGCTGACAACACGGCGCCTGCCTCCGCCGTCACAGGCAGCAGCACGGTGCGGGCGCCGCCGGCATCCTCCTGCAGCAGGCGAGATGACATCAATAGCAGGTTAAGGGCGTCGAGAATGCATGGCGCGCACCAGCAGCACTGGGCACGCAACCGAATGGCGCCAGCGGACCTGGTGTTTGGCCCGAGCCCGCAAGTCGAGGTCAGCCAGTCAGCCCATGGCTCGACGAACGCGAGCAATACCACCGCTGCATGCACACGTGATGCAGCCCATGGGTACACAGATGCACGGCCCGTCACCTACATGCCGTACCAATGTCGCATGCACCGCCGGACCCACCTGCTGCTGGCTGCTGCCGCCCCTCCTGCCGCTGTCCAGCCACCCGCGAGCCTTGAGCGCGTCCTTTACCCCCTTGGCGCTCCGAGAGGGCACAGCCACCACCCAGCCCTCCACCGCCTCTCCGCCCTGCCCGCCGCCGCCTCTGTCGCCTCCAGCCGTGGCGCCAGACCCCCCCTCCCCACTCGCGCCTCTGTTCGCCTCTGTCACCCGTGCCGCCGCTGCATCACGCTGCATCACGGCTGCCAGGTTGCCGAGGCCCAGCTCGTAGCAGCCGCCAAACACGGTTCCAAAGCTGAAGCAGAACGCGCCGCCGCCGAACAGCAGCAGCTTGTCGCTGCAACCACCGCCACCGCCGGCGCCGGCGCCTCCAGACGCCGAAACCACCTCGGCGCAGTGCCGTACGGGCAGGAACTCCAATCGCGAGTCAACCGCCGCCGCCGCCGCATGCTGACCGCCCGCCGCCGCATGCGTGTCGTACGCATGCCACGTGTGGTCGCGCGTGTCCAGCACCCACAGTTGGGTGTGGTGGTGCGTGGGGTAGCCGCCAACCAGCAGCAGCAGCCGCCCCCAGGCGTTGAGCGTGTGGCTAAAGCAGGCGGGCGGCCGTGGGTTAACACCACCACCGTCCCCGCCACCGCCGCCGCCACGGCCATCTCCGCTGCCGCCGTACACGCAGTGCCACGTGTACGTGTCTAGGTCCAGGTAGTACAGGTCGTCAAAGTGCATGCCGTACCCACACGTGCCGCCGTGCACATACATGCGGCCCGAGCCCGCTGCTGCTGCTCCTTCCCCAGCGGCAGGCGGCAGGTAGCACGCCGCGTGCGACTTGCGAGGGCAGGGAGCCCCCGCCGCCGTCGCCACCTGCTGCCACCGCCAGCCCTTGGCAACATCGCCGCCGCCGTCACCACCCGCCTTGCCGCCGCCGCCGCTGCCGCCGCCACTGCCCGTACGGCTGAGCACCCACGTGTCCCCAAGCACCGTGTCAGCGGTACGGCCGCCGTACACCACCACCCGCCACCCCTCCAGCAGCTCTGCCCCGCCAGCCCCTCGCCCCGCCCCTGGCCCTGACCCCGCTGCAGCAGTGTTAACACACCCTTTCGGTGGCACCGCAACCGCCGAGTGGCGGAACCGCCCCGGCCACGCTGGAGGCCCCGCCGCCGCCACCGGTGTGCACGGCACCACCTCCGGAACCACCCGTACCCACCGTCCGCTGCCGTACAGGTCCAGCAGCCACACGTCCGACAGGGCGTCGCTGGGGCTCGTACGGCCGCCGATCAGTACGACGTAACGCCCGGCGAGGCAAGCCGCCGCATGGCCCATGCGTGGCGGCGGCTGTGCGCCGTCGTCGGCGCCCGCCGGCGCCGCCGCCGGCTCCAGGGCCTCCCACGTTCGGCGGGCGGTGTCGTACAAGAGTACGTCGCTGCGGCGGGCGTGGGCGCCGCCGCCGCCGTAGCCGCCGATGAGGGCGACCTTGCCGCCGGCGGCGGCGCTGGCGTGGCCCCAGCGGGGCACCGTCTCGCCAACTGAGCCCTGCAGTTTGACGACAGCGCGCCCGGAAGCATTCGGCTGTTACACATGCCGACCGTGCATCTTTGATACGAGGCCATCCGCGTGGTGGCAGGGAGGATTGAGCTAACCGGAGTACGGCGCCGTACCACATGCGGATGCAGGTGCAGCGCGGATGAGCGCTCAGCTGCTAGCTACCTGGACAGCGCCCACCGTCGACTCCCGCAACGCACCTGCTCCTGCGGCACGGGAATGAGCTGCCAGCACAGCGACCCGGTCCCACGGGCATCGGCGCCCGCCACTGTGACCTTCCGGCTCCCCTTCGCCTTCGCCGCAGCAGCCGGTGCCGCCGCCGCCTTTACCGCTGGCGCTGGCGCCGCCGGCCGGCCCACCCGCGCGGGCTCACCCTTGCCGCCGGGACGCACTGCCGCTGCCGCTGACCCCGCTGCCGTCACACCTGCACCCGCTCCTCCTACCAGCAGCTTTCCCGCCACCCCCTGGATGCGCCCCAGCAGCGCCTTCTGCCGCCGCCGCAGCGCCTCCCACCGTCCTGCATCCGCCCCTCCGCCCGCCGCCCCCGCAGCGCCCCTGCCTCCCCGCACCCGCCCCGGAACCGCCGCCAGCCCCCCGTCCCTCCCTCTCCCTCCCTCGCTGCCCTTCCCACCGCCGTTCGCGGCCCCCGCCGCCGGCGTCGCCACTGACACGTGCCCGGCACCGAAACCACCGTCGCCACCACCGCCGCCGCCGTGCGCTTGCAACACCGGCAACAGCTCTTGCTCGAATTTCTTGATGCGTTGCATGTTCTGTTGGAACTTGTCGTTGGCCAGGTCGATTACGTAACGCAGGTAGGAGTCGGGCACCAGCACTGCGCCGCCGTCCGCCACGGGCACCTCCAGGCGCAGGGAGCAGCGCACACCCACCTGGCGGAGTGGGTTAATGAATTTGTGGCTTAAGGGGTTATCTTGTGGCGCAGGAACGCGAACAACGGGGCGTTGTGGCCGGTCGGCATGGGTGGATGAGTTCCCTTGTGCCCTTGCGCACAACATAGGTCTACCCGGCAGCGGTTCGCTCCCGGTTGCCAGGGCGGTGTGGACATGCCACCAGGCATGCAGGGGTGCGGTGGCGTGTGACGGTAATGGTACGGCAGTGCCTGCACCCGCACCCGCACACGCACACGCAGGCTCTCAGCCGACCCCCGCAGCTACAGATTGCGAACCTTTGGGAGTCCATTGTCCCCGTCTACACCCCACACACGCCATGACCCTCCGCCCCCCGCTGCCCAGCGTGATGAGTACGACCTTGTCAGCCTCGTGAACTAGGCATGTGTGCTTCGGGGTTCCTGTTCCGCACCCACCATGACCCTCCGCCCCCCGCTGCCCAGCGTGATGCCGCTCTCTCGGAACCCCGCGGCGCGGGCCGCCCCCAGCACCGCCTGGCCCATGGCGGCGGAGCATGCCTGGAGAGGGGCAACAGGGCGAGGAACGGGGTGTGGGTTAAGACACAAGAGGGGGCCGGAGCAACAAGGGCCACCAGCACCGCCCGCCCCATGCTGTCACGGAGGAGTCGGATAAGGTCTACAGTAACGAATTTAACAGTTGCTGCATTCGGAGGACACGGCCGCACACTCACATACGGGTTAAGGAGCATGTGGAAGCCAGTCACACACGCACCTCGAGGTGGAGGATGAAGGGCTCAAACCGAAGGACCAGTCGCACGCCTGCGAAGCAAAGAGCCGTGACGGTACCCAGATCACCAGACGGAGCAGGGGGCAGTAGGCAGGGGTGAGGCGACAAGTGCAGCGCAAAGGCTTCCACGGCTAAGGCTTCGCGCGGCTCGAAATGCGCACTGGCTGTGACGTTGGCCCCAGGCCTAACCCGTACTCCACGCAGCGTATGCGGCTCTTAGGCCTGCCAACCACCGTGCCATCCACCACCATCACCACTCATGTAGATATCCGCGCGAGCGGGCGCACCTTACACGCACCTCTGGATCTGCAGTCGGCGCCTGCCATCCCACCGCCTACACCCCATCCGCGCCCACCGCCTTGCCCCACACACTACTACACACATGCCGGCATGCATGAGGCGCACCTGACACGCAGCGCTCGTGGATGGCCCTGATGACAGCCTGGGCGGCAGGGGGAGAGGGCATATGGGTGTGCCACGGCACGATGGGACGATGGCACTACAACCAGGCTGCCAAGCAATTCGTGCGCCCGTAAGAAAGAAAGCAGGTGCGTACACGGCACGCCTTTGTTCACGTGCAACATGCACCTCTCATACGTCTCCAAACACACCTCCGTATCCGCCGGCTCGTGGCTTGCGTACACCCACTCCCCTCCCTTCTTTCCTGCTGCACGCGTGGCATCGCTCGGCTCCCCGAACACCGTCACGCGCCCGCTGCAGCTGCTGGTCGTGTACACCCCTGGGGTGCGGAAGAGGGAGAAGAAGCGAACAGACATCCAGTCAATACATTCAACGGCCGCTTCTGTAAGGCGGCACCTGATTGTAGGACTGTTTCAGGAAAGGGCCCATGAAGACCCGCTGCAGCTGCCAGCAATCCCCTTGCCACCAATTATCCCCCCTCTCCCCCCTCATACACATAGCCACAACCACCAGGATGTGCGTTGGCTGCCGCCACCAGGTCGGCCACGGAGGACGTCACGGCAACAGCAGCACTCACCCCGCCACAGCAGCAGGTAAACCACCACGGCGCACCACCCCACCCCGCCCGGCCACCACCCACCCGGGTGTGCGTTGATTGCCGCCACCAGGTCGGCCACGGAGGACGTCACGGCAACAGCAGCACTCACCCCGCCACAGCAGCAGGTAACCCACCACGGCGCACCGCCCACCCCCGCCCGGCCACCACCCACCCGGGTGCGCGTTGATCGCGGCCACCAGGTCGGCCACAGGGGCGTCCACGCTACCCTTGCGGGACTTGTCGCCTGCGGGGTATGGAACGTGGGCGGGGCGGCGGCGGGGGTCGAGGGTTGGAGGGTCGCGGGGTCAGGGGACGGGGCCTAGCATGCGCTAGCACACAGGCCGTCCCGCAGGCCGCCGCCAGACGCCCAGGCAACAGCTGTCCCTCTTGCCCCGCAGCTCAGCGGTTGGCCACACCGCTGATAGTAGTCCTTGTCAACAAATGTCGATCACGAACACAGCAGGGAGAAGTTCCAGGGCAGCGGATGGCCAGGTGCTACACCCACGAACAGCACCCACTTGCTGCAATCGACCGGCGCAGCGTCGACTGGTACCTATTTGCGCTGTGCTTCAGTCATTCGCTCAACCGCATCGCTACCCGCTAACTGCAGTCCGCCGCCAACATCGCTAGGGCACATAACCCATACTGCCTTCACTGGTAACGTATTTCCACGCGATCACAATGTCCTTCTAAAGAGCTACTCACCGCAGTCCGCCGCCAGCCCCGCCAGCACCACCGCCTTGCGCTGGTGGAACGCACCGTCGCGCCCGGCGCCCGCCATCCCTCACGGCAGCTGTCGTACGGCAGCCGTACGGCACGAGCAGCTGGGTGCTGCTGCAGCAACGAGAAATGCAGCAGGTGCCTCCTCGGCGGTGTGGGGCCGTGTGTGTCTCCGCCGGGAGCCTCACCGCTGCAGGCCCAGCATGTCCTGCGGCCATAGCGGCGTGACGACACGGCACGTGCGCAGGGGTGTGCGAAGGGGTGAGCAGTCAGTGGGTGCAAGAGCAAGTCTTTGTGGGTGGGGTGCGGTGGAGTGGGGTGGGGGGCCAGAGCGCATGTGGGTACAGGATCTGCTCTGAACTCTGTTGCCCTCCTCGCCTTCCCCGAGTCCCCTTGCCCCATTGGCATCTGCTCCAGGCCCCCCCCCTCACCTGCAGCTGCTCCAGTCGCTTCCGCCCTTCGCTGAGGTGCCACTTGATGGCCTGCGCACGCGCACAAAGAGCGACAGGGGTGCATTCAGTCCCTGGGGGGAGCAGGCGAGTAGCATGGCCCCTTCCGACTGCCCCTGCGCGCTAACCAGCAATGACACTGTCCACGAACCTACTCTGCTCTGTAATGCTGAAAATGACACTGTGTGCAAACGTGTACAAGAACCCGATTCACGTCCACACGACACCATCAACCGTACACCAATCCAACGGCACCTGCCATCCACACGCCCTACTGCCCCCACGGGCGGCCGCACCTGCACTGTACCGGCCTGCCGGAGACCCCCTAATGCCCCGCGAGTATCAGCTTGACGCATGCAACCAATTCATATCTCACGCCCACGCCGCATCTCCATTCCCCAGCCCACGCTGGTAAGGCTAACTGATCGTCCAAACCAACACCAGCGCCACCGGCAAACGGCCACCGCCACATACACGGTCTGCCAACAGACTGCAACGGACCCCATCGTCAGCGCCGATGTCGCTCCATGTGGCACCCCCCGCAGCTCACGTGGATGTCTGTCACTTTGCCGCTCCGAAGTTACTCCCCTTCACCCCGCCCGCTAACGCTGGCGAGCAGTGTTACCAAACGGCCTACCCCCGCCAGCCGCCAACCGCCACGGCTCGCAGGGGCCACCATGGCTAAACGCCACCGAATTCCATGACCCTGTGACTAGCGGCCATGACGCTTGTGTCATCTCTCCCCCGCCCAGTTAGTAACTCCTTCCCCACCCACCCACCCCCCCGCAGCTCACGTGGATGTCCGTCACGTTCCTCTGCGCCTCGAAGTTGCGGCGCACCTCCGCTACCAGGTCCCCTGCACAACCCACACGGCAGCCAGCAGCAGTAAATGCAGTAACACTCTTTGAAACAGCAGCAGCAGCATCAAGAGCAGCAGTGAGTCAAGGGGGTTGTGGCTTTCATGGTTACGGCAGCTGCGTCGTGGTCCACAGCCTAATGCTGACGGACCCCGGAGGGGGCAGCGGTAGTGCGGAGCTACGGTTACCCAGCAGCAGCTCCTCCTGTTTGGCCGTGTGCAGTGTGCTGTGCTGTGGTGATTTAGGAGATTGTGCTGCATAGCATGTGTATGGTGAACGGATGTGGGGTGAAGGTAGGTGTGACGGTGACAGCGGCCGCGGCGGTGGTGCTGGTGCCACAGTGCGGGCAGGCGTCGGCGTGGCGGCAGGGGTGTCCCAAAATGCAACATTCCCAAAGGGTATTAGATGTATCATGCTTGACTTGGTAGCTATATGTGTGTTAAATTCTTGTTCACGTGCGTTTCGGGCGTGTTTGCCAGGCAGTAGTCCTGACCGGCTGAGCAATGCTTCTCATGTTTAAGGCGTGCGGTGAACTCGCCTCGCGAAGAGTCAGCTCCAAGACGACGGCTTGCTCTTATGTACTCTCTGTAAAGCGCGAGGACTTGCGACCGGAAGATAAAGTGGCGGAGAGACTGCGCAGCGCCAGCCGGCATGTCGGAGAGTGTCCTTGTACCAGTGGTAACAGAATAAAGTCCTGTGAACGCTATAGATTTGATGCGTGAACAAAAAAAGCTGGTAGGCTGGCGTGCACCCGACGACCCAACCGACGACAACCGCTCTCGTGTGCAAATGCAAACGGCGAAGCCCCTATTACTGTGTATCACCTGGCAATTGTTGCGCAAGTGGTAAAATGCAATGAGGCGCTGTAGCACCGCGGCAACCGTTCTCCTGACCACACGGTTGCCCCACGGGTCGGTCTACCGTTGGGGCCATCCGGGGCAGTGGAGAGCAGGAAGGGAACGGTTGGCCTCGACCTTTGCCTGCGCCTATGCCGTTGTATCACCTGTACACGGAAAGCTCCAGCTTGTGTACCGTGGCCAGCCGCACGCCTGCAGCCCGTGTGCAGTACACTGCAGCACATTACGCCCATGGCACATGTGGCCCCTGCATGTGGCTATGCGTGGCGACTCTGCCGGCCCTCACGCCAGCACTGCCTGGTGCCTGCTCATATATATGTCATCTCTTAACACAAGAGGTTTGCGCACATTCCAGCCTCGCCCCGTCAAACCGTATCTCAGCAGGGAAGGAAAAGCAGGGGCCGTCACACCAGGTCACATGACTGCCTCCCTAAACACGCTCAGCCCTACCAAAAGCACTTGAGGACACGCTAGCCCCGTAAGCAAGCTTCTAGTATACTCGTAAGTCTAGGAAAGTCGCACTTCAGACTTGCAAGTTTGAGCAACCGCATGGGGGCACACACCACTGCCAGGGTGGGGCAATGCCCGACATCTTCAGTACTCCTGTACCAGAATATGCCAGCAGCCTTCTTGCACAACGTCGGGAGCGTTGCAGCGTGAGTGAAACCCCGCAGACATTGTTGCAGCCACCGCATGGGTCAACATGCTCCACGTGTGCCAGGCTGCCTGCCGTCCCACGCAGTTGGTGTCAAGGCCGATGGGTGTCACCGCTGCAAGCAGCGCCGGCTTCTTTCGCTATTGTCACTGTATGGCATTTGGCTCGGTTGAATCCTTGGCAAACACGGTGGTGAATGCAAGCTGCCTGACTGTCTCGCGCGATGGTTCTGGACGTCGCGCGGCAGACCTTCCATTCGAGGTCATCGTAGCAAGCCGTTGTCTGCAGCCGGCTGAACAGCAGCATCGACTTGCATCCATATTTTGACTGACGCGACAGTGTGAGTGCCCACTGCGCCGAATATCCTGCAGTGTGCCTTCCTGTCACAAGAGCAGAAGAGGCGCCGGTCCCGGGGGCAAAAGTCACCCGATACAGGCTCGACGAAGGACGCTGGCCTTGCAAACATATACACGGTGCACTTGCCCCACAATTGAGCATATATCAAGGCGGATGCGACTTGAAGCGAGCGTCTACACGCGGTACCGTGGGTCCATGTCGACTAAAACAGAGCGCAAGCCCCATAATTCTTACGCTGTCTTTCCGGAATACTCGCGCAAGACAATGTAACGTGGAATCGTGCACTTTTTCGGTAAATTTGGCGACTCTGGGCCGCAAATTGGGGCCAGGGAGGGGTTGGGATTGGTGGACTCCTGTGTCGTACTTGCCTCACCCAGATCGGGCTTCATAATGGCCGAGTTCACTCCATCAGGCTACACTCCAAGCGATTAACATCACTAAAGTGTCATTTCGCCACTCTCCTAAACAAAATGGCCTTCGCTATGCGCTCCTCCTTCGCTGCCCGCGTCAGCGGTGCCCGCCCGGCCGTCCGCGGCGCTCGCCCTGCCAGCCGCATGAGCTGCATGGCCTACAAGGTCACCCTGAAGACCCCCAGCGGCGACAAGACCATTGAGTGCCCCGCCGACACCTACATCCTGGACGCCGCCGAGGTGCGCATGCCAGAATCGTGGGGTCACGTCCGCGTTGGCGTTTCGTCGCGTCGAGGCCACATGCAGCACTGCATGAGGTTGCAATTGGACGTGATCTATCGATTGAGGGACATTTCAGGTCATGCATGCGCATATGTGGCTCAGGATAAGGTTCTCGATCACTGACGGTCGCTTCCGCCTCTCGCTCCCTTGTTTCCTGCAGGAGGCCGGCCTGGACCTGCCCTACTCTTGCCGCGCTGGTGCCTGCTCCAGCTGCGCCGGCAAGGTCGTGGCCGGCTCCATCGACCAGTCCGACCAGTCCTTCCTGGACGATGCCCAGCAGGGCAACGGCTTCGTGCTGACCTGCGTCGCCTACCCCACCTCCGACTGCACCATCCAGACCCACCAGGAGGAGGCTCTGTACTAAGCGTGCAGCCGTTGTCTTGGGTTTAGCATAGGTCTCGTGTAGGGGGTTTGGGGCAAGAATGGAGTGAGCGACGCGAACTGGAACCGGTTCGCAGTTTTTCAGGCAAGACTTGTGCATGGACGGCTTTGTCCGGTTGGCGATTGCCGTTGTGACGTCAATTTTCTGTAACAGGCTCGCCTGTGACGCTGGCAAGGTCTCTTGGCTCGTGTCCATCGCACGCTTGCATACGCCTCCCGCTTGCACGCTCGCAGCCGAGTGGTGAACAGCATATGTTCTGTAAACAATAAGCAATGGAATGCTTCTGCCAGAAGTTGTGGGTCTTCCTACAGTTTGACTGCAACAATTTCCTCGAGTGGAAGTCCAGCCTGGAGTAGCAAGCTCTGACCTAAGTGAGGCACTACGTAGTATAACCTGGACTCAAGATCACACATGGCCACTGGGTTGAAGTTTACGGACCAGTCAACAAGAGATAGTGGTCGTTGTCGTTCTACCTTGTTCCCTGATGCGCCTTGCTACTCGCATACGTGACCTACCTACACAGCAGTCAAGTAATCAGCTCATTGAGCACCTCAGTGCAGAGCAGAGCCGTTCAGCAATATCCTGTGAAGAGCATTGAAGCGCTTTCCATCAGCACAGTGGCCCATGGGTCGGGTGTCCTGGTGGTGACTGCAGACCGGCCCCTCAGGTATGGTCCACGGCACACCGCTCCCACTTGCTCAGCACCTGCATGGCGTACACATTCAGCGTCGCTAATCAAGGCTACCTCGTTCCGGGTGCCGTCAAGCTGCACCAAGTGTTCGTGCTTAGTCAAATAGCTCTGTTGCACTCCATGCAGGTTGATGACGGGTTCGGGTCAGGCATGCAGACATATGGCACAGCGCAGCTGTCCACGCGCCTTGCAGTTCAGTTCAGTAGTCAGGTTCAGACCACATGCGCTGTGCAGGCTGCACACCACCACCATCACCGTACAGGGGAGCTCTTACATTGTCTGGCGGCAGTAACCTGCACCACACATGCACAGGGCAGGGTCGCGAACCGATCTAGCCCTCCAAAGCCCTCAGGCCTCAGCCGTTGAGCGCGTGGCTGCCCAAGAGCGGCAGCAAGGCCAGGGGGACAGGGGCCCCAAAGCAAAGCAACATCCCTTATCGCACCCAGCAGCGCCCGGAGGTCGGAACACAAGGGGCCGCCTACGTTTTCCATTAAGGTGCGGGTGCGAGTGAAATCTGTCAGTTGGTGCTGAGGCACGTGTGTAGAGCATCCGCGCGTTCAGGTCTTCATAAGGGTGCAGGTACGAGTGATAACTGTCAGTTGGTGCTGAGACACGTGTGTTGACCTTCCGGGCGTTAAGCCACCAGGGCCCCAGTCCAGGGGTGCCACGTACACGGCACGGCGCGCCACGTCACACACCAGCACACAGTATTTGTCGCCCTCGGCAAAAAAAATCCCGTGGCGGTTATGGAGGAAGTCTCAAGGGCTGTAGGGGCCTTGCACGGCCTGCCCATGGGCAGGGCGTGGCAGGGCCCACGTGCGTTTCAGGCTCTGCTGTTGGCCTCTGGCAGCCAACCGGTTGTGTGCGTCGGTACCCAGGGAACAACGAGTCTGCAAAGTGTGTGGGACGGCGGTGGTCGAGGACGAATACCATGCCTTGCTCGAGTGCCCTGCTTATGCTGACTTGCGGGTTGCTGCAGAGTTT
>VFQN01001874.1_pt1 | contig 34002 bp, 37 predicted proteins | sample 3512371 | NCBI WGS metagenome assembly VFQN01 (sample SAMN10412370, study PRJNA504923) | tailings metagenome | isolation source: Replicate 2 from Balatoc abandoned mine | place: Philippines: Itogon, Benguet | collected 2017-08-28 | reverse complement strand
CAGCTGGAAGGACAACAAGGGCGACAGCCGCACCGACGAAGCCACCGTCAGCTGACCCACAGAGGCCCGACACCATGCGCCGCATTCTCGTCACCACCGTCCTGGCGGCTGCGTCGGCCGCCGCCTTCGGCCAGAAGAGCGCCGCCGACGGCATCGCCGAATACCGCGCGATGCTGGCCGACGGCAACCCGGCCGAGCTCTTCGAGGCCAAGGGCGAAGAGCTCTGGAAGAAGAAGCGCGGGCCGAAGAACGTCTCGCTCGAGCAGTGCGACCTGGGCAAGGGCCCGGGGGTGGTGAAGGGTGCGTGGGTGGAGCTGCCGCGCTACTTCGCCGACACCCGGAAGGTGCAGGACCTCGAATCCCGCCTGCTCACCTGCATGGAAACGCTGCAGGGCCTGAACGCCGCCGAAATCGCCAAGACGCCTTTCGGCAAGGGTGAGCAGGCCAACATGGAAGCGCTGGCCGCGTGGATCTCGGCCGAGTCGCGTGGTGCCAGGATGAACCTGCCGCAGGGCCATGCGGAAGAGCGCCGCATGTACGAGCTCGGCAAGCGCGCCTTCTTCTTCCGCGGCGGTCCGATGGACTTCTCCTGCGCCTCCTGCCACGGCGAGGACGGCAAGCGCATCCGCCTGCAGGACCTGCCCAACCTGACCAAGAACCCCGGCGACGGCATCGGCTTCGCGGCCTGGCCGGCCTATCGCGTCTCCAGCGGCGAGCTGTGGAGCATGCAGCGGCGCCTGAACGACTGCTACCGCCAGCAGCGCTTCCCCTATCCCGGTTATGCGTCGGACGTGACCATCGCCCTGGGCGTCTACATGGGCGTCAATGCCAAGGGTGCCGAGTCGATCGCCCCCGCCATCAAGCGCTGAGGACACCATGCAGAAGAAGTCTCTCTTCCTTGCCGCTGCCACGCTCGTGGCGGCGTTCGTCGCCGCTGGCTGCGCCACGGCGCCCTCCCCCGCCGAGCTCGACCAGCAGGCGCTGGCGATGCTCAAGGGATCGTTCCGCGCCCAGGGCATCGCGACGATGGACCGCCTGGACCAGGACCTGGGCCAGAAAGCCTGCTCGTCCGACCATCAGCCCAGCGACGCCGTGGCCAAGCAGATCGAGGCCGAGGCGCTGGCCAGCATCAAGTGGCCCGAGGGCGGCCGCTACATCGGCGACTGGCGCGAAGGCGAGAAGCTGGCCCAGAACGGCCGCGGCATGACCTGGACCGACAAGTCGGCGGAGCCCACCGCCAACGGCGCCAACTGCTACAACTGCCACCAGATCGACAAGAAGGAGATCTCGTACGGCACCATCGGCCCGAGCCTGTGGAACTACGGCAAGCTGCGCGGCGTGAAGGACGTGGCCGACCCGTCCACCGCCGCCATCGTGCAGTACACCTGGGGCAAGATGTGGAACAGCAAGGCCTACGCCGCATGCTCCAACATGCCGCGCTTCGGCCACATGAAGCTGCTCAACGAGGACCAGCTGCGCCACGTGATGGCCCTGCTGCTCGACCCGAAGTCCCCCGTCAACCAGTGATCCTCGAGAAGCCCGCCTGCGCGGGCTTTTTGATCAGTCAAACATAAGTCGACACTTATCATGAGTCTGAGCAAGCGCGAATTCCTGCAGATGCTGGGCGCCGCCGGCGTGGCCGGCATGGGCCTGGCGCGCCACGCCGAGGCCGACGCGGCCACCGCCGAGCAGGCGCTGTACGACGTGCCGCGCTTCGGCAACGTCTCGCTGCTGCACATGACCGACTGCCACGCGCAGCTGCTGCCGATCCGCTTCCGCGAACCGAGCGTGAACCTGGGCATCGGCAGCATGGCCGGCCAGCTGCCGCACCTGGTGGGCGAGCAGTTGCTGAAGAAGGCCGGGCTGCGCCCCGGCACGGCCCAGGCCCACGCCTACACCTACATCGACTTCGAGACCGCCTCGAAGCGCTACGGCAAGGTCGGCGGCTTCGCCGAACTGGCCACGCTGGTCAAGCGCCTGAAGGCGAGCCGCCCGGGCGCGCTGCTGCTCGACGGCGGCGACACCTGGCAGGGCTCGGCCACGTCGCTGTGGACGAACGCGCAGGACATGGTCGACGCCTGCAAACTGCTCGGCGTCGACGTGATGACCGGCCACTGGGAGTTCACCTACGGCATGGAACGGGTGAAGGAGATCGTCGAAAAGGACTTCGCCGGCAAGGTCGACTTCGTCGCCCAGAACGTGAAGACCACCGACTTCGGCGACCCGGTCTTTGCCCCCTACGTGATCCGCCCCATCAACGGCGTGCCGGTGGCCATCATCGGCCAGGCCTTCCCCTACACGCCGATCGCCAACCCGCGCTACATGGTGGCCGACTGGAGCTTCGGCATCCAGGACGACAACCTGCAGAAGATGGTCGACGAGGCACGCGGCAAGGGCGCGCAGGTCGTCGTCGTGCTGTCGCACAACGGCATGGATGTCGACCTGAAGATGGCCTCGCGCGTGCGCGGCGTCGATGCCATCCTCGGCGGCCACACGCACGACGGCATGCCCGTGCCGGTGCTGGTGAAGAACGCTGGCGGCACGACCATCGTCACCAACGCCGGCAGCAACAGCAAGTTCCTCGGCGTGATCGACTTCGACGTCAAGGACGGCAAGGTCGCCGACTTCCGCTACACGCTGCTGCCGGTGTTCGCCAACCAGATCCAGGCGGACAAGGACATGGCGGCGCTGATCGCCAAGATCCGCGCGCCCTACGAGGCCAAATTGGCCGAGAAGCTGGCCGTCACCGACGGCACGCTGTACCGCCGCGGCAACTTCAACGGCAGCTGGGACCAGCTGGTCTGCGATGCGCTGATGGAGGTGCAGGGCGCACCGATCGCCTTCTCGCCGGGCTTCCGCTGGGGCACCAGCCTGCTGCCCGGCGAGGCGATCACCCGCGAGCTGATGATGGACCAGCTGGCCACCACCTACTCCTACGCCACCGTCACCGAGATGAGCGGCGAGATGATCAAGACCATCCTGGAGGACGTGGCCGACAACCTGTTCAACCCCGATCCCTACTACCAGCAGGGCGGCGACATGGTGCGCGTGGGCGGCCTGTCCTACGCGATCGAGCCGGCCGCGAAGATGGGCTCGCGCATCACCGACATGCGCCTGGACGGCAAGGCGATCGACGCGACGAAGACCTACAAGGTGGCCGGCTGGGCACCGGTGGCCGAGGAGGCGAAGAGCGCCGGCAACAAGCAGGTCTGGGACGTGGTCGAGCAGTGGCTCAAGGCCAAGGGCCGCGTGTCGCCTCGCCGCATCAATGCGCCGCGTTTGATCGGCGTCCAGGGCAACCCGGGCATCGCCTGACAGACTTGCCACCACCGTCACGACGAGAGGAGACGACCATGCCGAGTTTTCGCCGATTGTTTGCCGCCTTCGTGCTGGGCTTCGCCGCCGTCGGCGCGATGGCCCAGGACAAGGTCGTCTACCACTTCGACGACGCCGCCACGCAGGCGCTGAAGGGCCTGCGCAACATGAAGAACCACCTCGACGTCGACCCCGCGGCGAAGTTGACGGCCGTGGCGCATGCCAACGGCGTGGACTTCCTGATGAAGGACGCGAAGGACCGCAACGGCAACCCCTACGAAGTCGCCGTGCAGGAGCTGGTGGCGCGCGGCGTGAAGTTCGAGGTCTGCGAGATCACGCTGAAGAACCGCGGCCTGAAGAAGGAGCAGTTCATCGAGGAGGCCGCCTTCACGCCCTCCGGCGTGGTGCGCGTGGCCAAGCTGCAGCGCGAAGGCGCCGCCTACATCAAACCCTAGGCCCCGCCCCGCGCGCCGATGAGCCTGGAGACACTGCTCGATCGCTTCGGCCAGGCACCGGTGCTGGCCGGCGGCGGGCTGGCCATCGGCTTCGCTTTCGGTTTCTTCGCGCAGCGCTCGCGCTTCTGCCTGCGCTCGGCGGTGATCGAGTTCGCACGCAGCATGCATGGCGGCAAGCTGACGGTCTGGCTGTTCGCCTTCTCGGTCGCGCTGCTGGCCACGCAGGGGTTGATCGCGCTCGGCGCGCTGGACGTCAGCAGCGCACGCCAGCTTGCCGCTCGCGGCAGTCTCTCGGGTGCCGCCGTCGGCGGGCTGCTGTTCGGCATCGGCATGATCCTCGCGCGCGGCTGCTCCAGCCGGCTGCTGGTGCTCGCGGCCCAGGGCAACCTGCGCTCGGTGCTGTCCGGCCTGGTCTTCGCGGTGGCCGCACAGGCCTCCTGGACCGGCGTGCTCGCCCCCTGGCGCGAGCACATCTCGGCCTGGTGGACGGTGGAGGGCGGCCCGACCCGCGATCTCACCGTGATCACCGGCCTGGGCCGGCCAGGCGCGCTGCTGTTCGGCGCCGTGTGGCTGGTGGCGGCCGTCGTCTGGGCACGCCGCCAGCGCGTCGCGCCCTGGGGCTGGGCGGGCGCCAGCGCGGTCGGCCTGGCGATCGCGGCGGCCTGGTGGTTCACCGGGGCGGTGGCCGCCACCTCGATGGAGGCCGGCCTCGCGCCCATCCAGGCGCTGAGCTTCACCGGGCCGAGCGCCGAGGTGCTCAGCCGCGTGCTGTTCGCGCCCGACAAGCCGCCGACCTTCGACCTCGGTCTGGTGCCCGGCGTGTTCCTCGGTGCCTTCGTCGCGGCGGCGCTGTTCCGCGAGCTCAAGCTCGAAGGCTTCTCCGGCGGCGCCTCGATGCGCCGCTACCTGGTCGGCGCCGTGCTGATGGGCTTCGGCGGCATGACCGCCGGCGGCTGCGCGGTGGGCGCCGGCCTGTCCGGTGCCGCGGTGTTCACCGTCACCTCGTGGGTGACCCTGACCGCCATGTGGCTGGGTGCCGCTGTCACCGACCGGCTCGTCGATCATTCCGGCCACGAGGCCGCCCAGCCGAACCTCGGCGACCAGCCCGTGCCGCAGAGCCGGGCCTTCACCTGATTCACCACGACGCACGAACATGACCCTGCGCCGACCGCTCTTCGCCCTCTTCGCCACGGCCGTGCTGCTGCCGCCCGCCGGCGCCGCCGACCTCACCCGCGCGGTCGAGATCGTCGAAGGCAAGTGCTTCATCTGCCACGGCGCCGAGGGCGAGAGCTCGAGCCCGGTGTTCCCGCGCCTGGCCGGCCAGCACGCCAGCTACGTCGAGCGCCAGCTGGCCGACTACAAGAGCGGCAAGCGCAAGAACGACACCATGCAGTCGATGGTGGCCGACCTGTCGACCGACGACATGCGTCTGCTGGGCATGTACTTCGAGTCGAAGCCGACACGCGCCCACCCGGTGGCCGACCCGGAGCTCGCCCAGGTGGGCCGCTTCATCTACAACCGCGGCAACCCGTTCTCCGGCGTCGCGGCCTGCGCCGACTGCCACGGCGCGGCCGGCCACGGCACCGACAAGCTGCCGCGCGTGGGCGGACAGCACGCCCAGTACGTGGAGAACCAGCTGAAGGCCTTCAGCAAGCGCGAACGCACCAACGACAACGCGGTGATGCACACCATCGCCTCCAAGCTCACCGAACTGGAGCTGAAGGCGGTGGCGTCCTACGTCAGCGGGCTGAAGTAGCCGCCGCCATCGCGCGGTCGATGGCGCCGGCCAGGACGCGCGGGTCGATCGGCTTGGTGACATGGTCGTCCATGCCCGCGGCGAGGTAGGCGCTGCGCTCCTCGATCATCGCGTGGGCCGTCAGCGCGATGATCGGGATGCGCAGGCCCTGCTCGCGGATCAGCCTGACGGCCGAGAGCCCGTCCAGGTGGGGCATCTGGATGTCCATCAGGATCAGGTCGAAGCCGCCAGCGGCCGCGGCCGACACGGCCTCGCGCCCGTCGCCGACCACGACGCTGGCGTGGCCGAGGTGCGCCAGCAGCTCTCGCGCCAGGATCTGGTTGACTTCGTTGTCCTCGGCGACCAGCACGCGCAGGCCGGAGGCCGGCGCATCCAGCCCCCCGAAGCCGGTCTCGGCACGTTCGGCTTCGGCCACCTCGCCACGCGGCAGCGGCATCGACGCACGGAAGACGCTGCCGCGCCCCGGCTCGCTGTCGACCTCGATCCGGCCGCCCATCAGTTCCACGAGCTCCTGGCTGATGGCCAGGCCCAGGCCGCTGCCGCCGTAGCGCCGCGAGATGCCGTCGTCGGCCTGGGAGAAGCGCTGGAACAGCCGCGGCAGGTGGTCGGCCGCAATGCCGATGCCGGTGTCGCGAACCGTCAGGATCAGCTCCACGCGGCCATCGGTCAGCGCGCGGTGGCCGGCCTCGATGCACACGCTGCCGTGCTCGGTGAACTTGACCGCATTGGCCGCCAGGTTCAGCAGCACCTGCCTGAGCCGGCTCTCGTCGCCGCGCAGCGCCGGCGGCAGGTCGGCGGTGCAGCGGGACTCGAGCCGGAGGCCCTTCTGCGATGCCGCCGTGGTGATCGAGGCGACCACGTCGGCGACGAGGCGCCGCGGCTCGAACGCCGCACAGCCGAGTTCGAGGCGGCCGGCCTCGATGCGCGAGAGGTCGAGGATGTCGTCGATCAGCGCCAGCAGCGTCTTGCCGGAGCGCCGGATGGTGTCGACGTAGCCACGCTGCTCGTCGGTCAGCGGCGTGCGTTGCAGCAAGCTGTTCATGCCCAGCACGCCGTTGAGCGGCGTGCGGATCTCGTGGCTCATCGCGGCCAGGAAGCGCGACTTCGCCCGGCTCGCTGCCTCGGCATCGGCCTTGGCACGGGCCAGTTCGCGCTCGCCGGCGGTCACGTCTCGGAACACGCCCACCACGCCGCCGTCGGGCGTCCTGCGCTCGACCACGTGGATCACGCGGCCGTCGCGCAGCGTCTGGTCGTGCGCGCCATCGCCGCCGAGGTGCCTCGCCAGCCGCTCCTGGCGCCACCGCTGGCGCTCGCTGTCGCGGTCGTCGCCCGGCGCCAGTTCGGCGGCGGCGGCCTCGACGAGCCGCTCGTACGGCACGCCCGGTGCGAGCACCGGGCGCAGCCAGGGGTAGATCTCCAGGTAGCGCTCGTTCCAGGCCTGGATCCGGTCATGCGCGTCGCACAGCAGGAAGCCGTCGGAGATGGACGCCAGGGCGCGGTCGAGGATGGCCTTGGAGCGGGCCATCTCGCGTCGCGCTCGGTTGAGGCGGCGGAGGTGCCAGTGCGCGGCGGCACCGGCGCCGACGATCAGCAGCATGAAGGCGGTTGCGCCACCCTGCAGCAGGCGACGTTCCTGCCGCCAGTCGGCCAGCAGGTCGTCCATGCGGATGCCCGCGGTCATGCGCAGCGTCGCGTAAAGCAGCGGGCGCACCACGAGCAGGCCGTCCGATCCGTCCAGCCGGCCGCTCGCTCGCATCACGCCGGCGCCGGCGGCGTCGCCGGGCAGTGGGCCCAGGTCGCTGCCGAGGCGGGCATCGAAGGCGGGCACGCTGGCCAGCAGCGTGGCCGGTTCGCGCTCGACGGTGACCACCATGCCCGGTGTCTGCGCAGCATGGGCGAGCAGCGTGCCGATCAACGGCAGGGGCACCTCGGCCACCACCAGCACGCGATCGCCGGTGGCCAGTGTCGTCGCGCGAGCGAAGAAGAGCACGTGATCTGAACTGGATCGGCTCAGTTCCGGGCCGTGCACCGCGAGCCGCGACGCCGGCTGCGCCAGCGCGGCGCGGACGAATCCCTCGGGCAGCGGGATGCCGAGCCGCTCGCTGTCGGCCCGTGCGGCCGCCAGCAGGCGGCCGTCGGCGCCGAACACCGCGAGGTTGTGCATCGTGAGGTTGCGCCGCACCACGCCGGCGAGGATGACGCGGGCGCGGCCGGGATCGATCCCTCGGTCGGCGCCGCGCGCGAGGTCGAGCACGGTGCCCATCTCCGCCAGCGACACGTCCACGCCCAGCAGGGTCCGGTTCAGCGCGGCCTCTGCGCCGTCGGCGAAGCGCTGCACCTGGGCCTCCGCCACCGCAACAGCCTCTCGCTGTCCGCGCGCCAGCAAGGCGAAGGCCACCGCTGCCGTGGCCATCACGAACAGCAGCACGACGGCCCAGACCGCCAGCGGGAAGCTGGTGTCGGGTGCGTCGTCGTCGGGCAAGCGGCTCACTTCACCACGATGCCGACGGCAGCGCCGATGGTGCGGTTCCACACCGCAACGCAGTCCGGGCCGCAGCGCTGCACCCACGCCGGCAGCACCTTGCCGACCAGGATGTCGTGCCGGCGCGCCTGGTCGGCGGCGGTCTCGCGCACCGCCACCATGCGCCCGACGCGGGGGCTGTGGCATCCCGCCGCACCGATGTTGCAGGCGATGCCTTCCCCGGTCTCGCGCTCCGCTTCTTCCCAGATGGCGCGCTCCAGCCTGGGCAGCTCGGTGCGCAGCAGCTGCCGGGTGTCCATGTCCAGGGCCCGCCATGCGTCGCCATTGGCCACGAAGGCCGCCAGGCCCCAGGTGACGGGAAGGGTGTGCAGGTGGCTCGTCACCTGGTGCAACCCGATGCTGTTGCCCGACATCGTGCCGGTGATGGCGCAGTCGACGTTGCCGCTGCGCACGCCGGCGACCGTCTCGGCGAACGCGGTCTGCACCGGCGTGGCGCCCAGCGCGCTCACCCAGTCGGACTGCGTGGCGGAGGACACCCGGATGCGCCGGCCCGCCAGGTCGGCCAGGCTGCGCAGCGGCTGCGTGCAGAAGGTGACCTGGGCGGGGTAGACGTAGACGGCGAGCAGTTCGGCGCCGTGGCGCTCACGGAGCAGCGCTTCCAGCCGCGGCCGGTAGGCGTCGATGCTTCGGCGCAGGGTGGCCAGGTCGGGGTTGAGCCCGGCCAGGTCGGGCGCCGCCACCTCCGGCTCCTGGGCGGCCACGGCGGCGAGCAGCGCCGTGCCGAACGACACCGAACCCAGCTGGACCAGCCGCAGCATCTCCTGGCTGCGGATGCCGGCACGGTCGGCCGGCACGATCTCGGCGGTGACCCGCCCGCGCGACAGCGCCGGCAAGGTGAGGCGCCAGAACGGCTCCTCGTGGTGGACGTACTGATTGACGCCGGCCAACCCGCCGACGATGCGCAGCTGCTGCGTGGGCTGAGCCGACGCCGGCAGAACGAAGCCGGCGAGGCACAGCCCGATCGCCGCACCCGCCCGGCGCAGCGTGAGCCGCACACACTCCTGAGACAACATCTTCCGACCCCGGCAACCCTGAGCCGGAAGATTAGTCCCGTTGAGTTCAGATGGAGCGCCGGATCATCGGGAAGTGAGCAATCTCACCGATGACCACTCTGCAGCGTCGCGGCGCCGCCACCCGGCTCACACCGCCAGCATGTCGCTCCAGATGTTGTCGGCCCAAGACAGGGCGTAGCGTCCTTCCACCTGGTTGGCCGCGGCCGAGACGCCGCCGGCACCCTGCACCGGCAGGAAGGTCTTCTGCTCGGCGTTGTACTGGTGCACCGAAGCGACGTGGATCACGTCCTTGGCCGACACGAAGCTGTAGCAGGTGTTCATCACCACCGGCGTGCTGTTGACCGCTTCGCCCTTGAGCAGCTGGATCACGGCCGCCGCCGCGACCTTGGCGTGCTGGTTGGCCATGTGGCCCGACTTGGGCATGGTCGGCGCCGGGAAAGTGGCGTCGCCCAGCACGTGCACGCCCGGCATGGCGGTCGATTCCATCGTCAGCCAGTTCACGCCCACCCAGCGGTTGTTGACGTTGACCAGGCCGGCGTTCTTCGCCAGGTCGGCGGCGCGCTGCGGCGGGATAACGTTGAACACGTCGGCCTTGACGTCCTCGAACTCCAGCTTGGCGGTGCCGCTGGCGGCGTCGACTTCCTTGAGCTCCGCGTTCGGGCGGTACTCGAGGATGCCGGCGTAGCGGTCCTTGAAGGCCTTCTCGAACAGCGCCTTCTTCGACTGGATCTCCGCGTTGGCGTCGAGCAGCAGCAGCTTCGACTTCGGCTTGGCCTGCTGCAGGTAGGAGGCGATCACGCAGGCGCGCTCGTACGGCCCGGGCGGGCAGCGGTACGGCACCTTGGGGATGGAGATGGCGACCACGCCGCCGTCCTTCATCGCCTCGAGCTGCTGGCGCAGCGCCACCGTCTGCGGGCCCGCCTTCCAGCTGTGCAGGAACTTCGCCTGGGCCGCCGGCGCGGCCAGGCCGCCCACCGTCTCGGTCATGAAGTCGATGCCGGGCGAGACGATCAGCCGGTCATAGGCCAGCGTGCTGCCGTCGGCCAGCTTGACCTTCTTGCCCGCCGCGTCGATGGCGGTGACCTCGCCCTGCACCACCTTCACGCCCATGGCCTTCAGGCCGTCGTAGCCGCGGGTGATGTCGCCGATCTGCTTGTAGCCGCCGAGCACGAGGTTGGACATCGGGCAGGAGACGAAGCTGGGGTTGCGCTCGACCAGCGTCACGTCGACGTTGCCGCCCCACATGCGCAGGTAGCGCGCCGCGGTGGCGCCGCCGAAGCCGCCGCCGACCACGACCACGCGGCCGATCGACGGGCCGGAGGCTGAAGTGGCGCAGCCCGTGAGGGACAGGGCCGAGAGGCCGCCGAGCGCGGCGCCGGCACCCAGCAGGCGGCGGCGGGAAAACTTGGTGTCGTTCATGTCGTCGTGCCCCTCACTGCGCCGGCTTCTGCGCCGCGAACCAGTTGGCGATCAGCTTGAGCTGCTCGTCGGTGTAGCCCTTGGAGATCTGGTGCATGATCGTCGCGGGCTGGGCGCCGCTCTTGTAGTCGGCGATCTGCGCCAGGATCTTGTCGGCCGCCACGCCGGCCAGCGGCTTGACGTCCTTGCCGCGCACGTTGCCGTTGGTGCCGTGGCAGTTGGCGCAGGTGGCGGCGAGGTTGCGCGCCAGGTTGGGATCCGGGGTCTGGGCATGCGCCCAGGTCGCGGCCAGCGCCAGCACGGCGGCGACCAGGGGACGGCGGTCGAGCATCAGGGGTCTCCTCGGCAGTGAACGCGCGGATTGTGTGTCAATCGTGCGTGCCGCCGCGCTCCGGGTTTACGCACTTGCAAAGCAAGCTTCTGCGGGTTTCAAATATCAGTGAATTCGAATTTACTGTTTGATGTCGATGCGCACGATCGTGAAAACCCTTGCCGCGCTGCTGCTCGCGGCGGCGCTGAACGGCGCGGTGCGGGCGCAGGACAGCCCGGTGCCCGAGGCCGTCGCCCCCGGCGTGTGGATGGTGCAGGGCCAGTCGGCGCTGGGCTCCTCGGCCAACCGCAACTTCATCTCCAACGCCGGCTTCGTGGTCACGAATGACGGCGTCGTCGTGATCGACGCCCTGGGCTCGCCGGCATTGGCCGAGGAACTGCTGGCGCAGATCCGGCGCATCACGCCGCTGCCGGTGCGGCACGTGATCCTCACCCACTACCACGCCGACCACATCTACGGCCTGCAAGCGTTCAAGGCCGCCGGCGCCACGGTGATTGCGCACCGTGCGGCCGGCGAATACTTGAACTCCGAGACGGCCGTGCAGCGCCTGAAGGCCAGCCGCGAGGAACTGTTCCCCTGGATCGACGAGAACACCCGCCTCGTGCCCGCCGACCGCTGGATCGACGGCCCGACGACACTGACGCTCGGCGGCATGGAGTTCCGCCTGCAACCGGTGGGCCCCTCGCACACGCCCGAGGACCTGGTCGTCTACGTGCCGAAGCTGCGCACGCTGTTCGCCGGCGACCTGGTGTTCCGCGGCCGCGTGCCCTTCGTCGGCCAAGCCGACAGCGGCCACTGGATCGCCGCGCTGGACACGCTGCTCGGCTACGACATCGACGTGGCCATCCCCGGCCACGGGCCGGCCTCGAAGAGCGCGCGCGCCGACCTCGAGCTGACGCGCGACTACCTGGTGCACCTGCGCCGGACGATGGGCGAGGCGGCGCGTAACATGGAGCCGTTCGAGGAAGCCTACGCGAAGGCCGACTGGTCGCGCTTCGACAAGCTGCCGCTGTTCAAGGCCGCCAACCGCATCAACGCCTACAACACCTACCTGCTGATGGAGCACGAGGCCAAGTGAGCATCACCCGCCGAACCGTCCTCGCCCTGCTGGCCGCCTCGGCCGCCGGGGCCAGTGCCTCGCCGGCCACGCCCGCCGCGGCGGGTGAACTGGTGCGCTGGCCGGAGGTCACGCTGCTCGATGGCTCGCGCTGGACGCCCGCGGCGCAGCGCGCCCAGGTCGTGGTGTTCTGGTCGGTCAGTTGCCCGTTCTGCAAGCGCCACAACGCCCACATCGACAAACTACACCGCGCCGCGGCCGACGGCGGCCCGCAGGTTCTGACGGTCAGCCGTGACCGGGACGTCGCCGCGGTGCAGCGCTACCTGTCCCTCAATGGTTACGGCTTCCCCGTCACGCTGGCCCACGAAGCGCTCTCGGCCGTGCTCGCCACCCGGCGCATCATCCCGCTGACCGTGCTGGTCGACGCCCGAGGCCGCCTCAAGCAGGCCATCCCGGGCGAGATGTTCGAGGAAGACGTGATGGATTTGCTCAAGCTCGCTTGAGCGCGGAGAACCACCATGAAGACAACCGTTGCAGCCCTCGCACTCGCCACACCGATGGTGGCCGCCGCCCAGGCCGCAGCGCTGTTCCAGGGCGCCGACCTCGCACTGGGCGAGAAGCTGATCGCCGAGAACAAGTGCACCGCGTGCCACATCCGCCGCGTCGGCGGCGACGGCAGCGCGATCTATCGCCCTCAGGGGCGCATCAACACCGCCGGCGCGTTGCGCGGCATGGTCGATTACTGCAGCACGGAACTCAACCTCGGGCTCTTCCCGGAGGAAGTGACCGCGGTGGCGGCGGTGCTCGACCGCGACCACTATCGCTTCGAACACAAGCGATAGACTTTCACGCATGAGCGACCCCGCCCCGCCCGCAGCCGCCGACACCGAGGCCGACGAGGTGTTCGAGTCGGCGGCCGAACTGTTTTCGCTGCTGTCCACGCCGATCCGGCTGAAGCTGCTGTCCGCGCTGTGCCATGGCGAGCGCAACGTCTCCGAGCTGCTCGCCCAGATCGACACCACGCAGCCCAACCTGTCGCAGCACCTGGGCACGCTCTACCGGGCGCAGATCCTCGGCCGGCGCCGCGAGGGCACGCAGATCTACTACCGCATCGCCAACCAGCGCGCGGTCACGCTGTGCCGCGCCGTCTGCACCCAGATGGCCCTGGAGATGGACAACGCCGCCGAGTTGCCCGACGAGGAACGGCTGTTGCCGCCGCGCCGCCGCCCGGCCTGAACGGCCAGCCCGCGCAGACGCGGGGCTACGCGGCCGCCCGTGACGGCGCACAATCCACGGTGGTCGATGCCGTGACCCTGCCGAGATGAGCACCCACTTCCTCCGAGCCGTCGCCCTGCTGGCCGGCGTGCTGCTGGCCGCGCCGGCCTGGCCGGCGCGTGCCGCCACCAGCGCCGAGCAGGTGGTGGGCGGTATCGAGGCCGTGCTGTTCGTCTGCACGCCGCTGGACGGCAAGAGCGTCAAGCCCGGGCAGGAGTTGCTGCAGCGTGCCGTCGAGCAGCGCAAGCTCGATCTCGCGGCGATCCGCAAGTCCGAGGCCTATCGCGCCACCTACAACTCCGAGGTGAACCGGCTGCTGGCCCTGCCGCAGCGCGAGCGCATCACCGCCTGCCAGACGGCTTGGTGAGAACCCGCCACCCAAGGCGCGGGGTTGCCACGGCAGGCGGGCGGATCGACGATGTCGTCAACGCAGCAGCACCCCCGCGCCATGTCTTCCGCCCCCGACTTCCAGCCCCGCAAGCTGTCTCCCGCCGAGGTGCAGGAACTGCGCTGGCATGAGTTGCTGCAGCGGCTGCAGACGCTCAACGCGCAGCTCGAGTACCTCAAGCTGATGATGAAGCTGGGCGTGCGCTGAAGCGCGCCCCGCGATCGGCCCGGTTCAGACGCCCGTCAGCACGCGCAGGTGCGCGGCCACGCTGCGCGCCAGCGCGCTGAGGTTGTAGCCGCCCTCCAGGCAGGAGACGATGCGCCCCCTGGCGTGGCGCACGGCGATGTCCTTGATGCGCATCGTGATCCACTCGTAGTCCGCCTCGACGAGGCCGAGCTGACCGAGGTCGTCCTCGCGGTGGGCGTCGAAGCCGGCCGAGATGAAGATCATCTCCGGCCGGAACGCGTCGAGCGCCGGCATCCAGTTGGCCTCGATCAGCTCACGCAACTCGCCGCCGCGCGTGTACGGCGGGATCGGCAGGTTCAGCATGTTGGTGCCCTTGGGCACCGCGCCGCTGTACGGGTACAGCGGGTGCTGGAAGAAGCTGACCATCAGCACGCGGTCGTCGCCGGCGAGGATGTCCTCGGTGCCGTTGCCGTGATGCACGTCGAAGTCGATCACCGCCACGCGCTTCAGGCCGCGCACGTCCAGCGCGTGGCGCGCCGCCACGGCCACGTTGTTGAAGAAGCAGAAGCCCATCGCCTCGTCGCGCGTGGCGTGGTGGCCGGGCGGGCGCACGGCGCAGAAGGCGTTTTCGGCACGGCCGTCGAGCACGGCGTCGGTGGCCGCCACGGCGGCGCCGGCGGCGCGCAGCGCGGCCTTCCAGGTGCCGGGATTGGCGGCGGTATCGGGGTCCAGCGCCTTGGCCTGCCCGCTGGCCTCGACCTGCTCGAGCACCTCGCGCAGTTCGGCCACGTAGTGGTGGGTGTGGGCCAGCTCCACGTCCTTCAGGTCGACCAGCGGCGCGTCGTGGCGCGTCAGCGCGATGTCCAGGCCGGTGGCGATGAGGTGATCCTCGATCGCGTCGAGCCGCTGCGGGCATTCGGGGTGGCCCGCGCCCATGTCGTGGCGGCGGCAGTCGGAGTGGGTGAAGAACGCCGTGCTCATGTCTGGGGGTTTTGTTCTATCGGTTATGGTTTCGTCATGAACTCAGCGCTCGGCGATCAGATCGATCGACTCATCAATCAGATTAGCACGATCATCGTCGGCAAACGGCCGCAGATCGAGGACTGCGTGGCCTGCCTGCTGGCCGGCGGGCACCTGCTGATCGAGGACGTACCCGGCGTGGGCAAGACCACGCTGGCGCATGCGTTGGCGGTCTCGCTCGGGCTGCGCTTCTCGCGCACCCAGTTCACGGCCGACCTGATGCCCTCGGACCTGATCGGCGTCAGTGTGTACGAGCGCAGCAAGGAGGCGTTTGTCTTCCATCAAGGGCCGGTCTTCACCCAGGTGCTGCTGGCCGACGAGATCAACCGCGCCGGCCCGAAGACGCAGAGCGCGCTGCTCGAGGCGATGGAGGAGCACCAGGTCAGCGTCGAGGGCGAGACGCGCGCCCTGCCCGAGCCCTTCTTCGTGATCGCCACGCAGAACCCGACCGACCAGCTCGGCACCTACCCGCTGCCGGAGTCGCAGCTCGACCGCTTCCTCATGTGCATCACCCTCGGCTACCCCGACGCGAAGAGCGAGCGGGCGCTGCTGTCGGGCCAGGATCGCCGCCAGGCCATCCATGCGCTGGGCGCGGTGATGACGCCCGCCGAGCTGATGGCGGCGCAGAAAGTGGTGCAGGCGGTGCACGCCTCGGAAGCGCTGCTCGACTACCTGCAGGCGCTGATCGCGGCCACGCGCTCGGGGCGCTGGTTCGTCGAAGGCCTGTCTCCGCGCGCCGGCATCGCGCTGCTGCGCGCGGCCAAGGCGCGCGCGCTGATCAACCAGCGCGACTACGTCGCACCCGACGACGTGCAAGCCGTGCTGCCGCAGGCCGTGGCCCACCGGCTGGTGCCGGTGGCCGGCGCCGGCCGCGGCCGCATCGAGCAGGTGCGGGCCATGATCGCCGCGGTGCCGGTGCCGTGATGACTGCCCCTCGGCCGCGGAATACCGCGCCCGATCCCCCGTGGGGATCTCGGCCGGCTTGGGGCGGCCCGGCGCCGGGCTCGAGCGGCGAGCTGAAGGCATGGCTCCGTCGCTGGTGGCAGGCCCGCGTGCCGCGCAGCGACACGCTCGTGCTCGGCCAGCGCAACGTCTACATCCTGCCCACGCCGGCCGGGCTGATGTTCGCCGCCACGCTGGTGGTGCTGCTGCTCGCATCGATCAACTACCAGCTCAACCTCGGCTACGTGCTGACCTTCCTGCTCGCCGGCAGCGGCGTCGTGTCGATGCACGTCACCCACGGCACGCTGCGCGGCCTGACGCTGCGGCTGCGCGCGCCCTCCCCCGTGTTCGCCGGCGAGCCGGCGCTGCTCGAGGCCGTGCTGACCAGCCCCGACCGGCCGCGCTTCGGCATCGGGCTGAAGATCGTCGATGCCGACGCCGCCACGCTGGGCTGGCTGGACGTGCCTGCACAGGGGCAGGCCAGCGCGCAGGTCAGCTTCGTGCCGGTCGCGCGCGGCCTGCACGAACTGCCTGCGATCGGCATCGAGACGCGCTTCCCGCTCGGGCTGTTCCGCGCCTGGGCGGTCTGGCGGCCGGCCTCGCAGCTGCTCGTCTACCCGGCGCCGGAGCGACCCGTCGCGCCGCTGCCGCCGGCGCGCCCCGTGCCGGGCGGGCAGGCGCGCGGCCGCTCCGCCGAGGGCGGCGAGATCGAGGGCGTGCGCGGCTACCGACGCGGCGACCCGCTCAAGCTCGTCTACTGGAAGAAGGCGGCCAAGGCGCTGGCCAGCGGCGGCGAACTCGTCAGCCGCGACACCGCCGGCGCCGTGCAGCAGCAGCTGTGGCTGGACTGGCAGTCCTGCGGCTCGCTGCCGCCGGAAGAGCGTCTGTCGAGGCTGGCCGCCTGGGTGAACGCCGCGCAACGCGCCGGAGCCGAATACGCCCTGGGCCTGCCCGGCGTGGCCATCGAGCCGGCCGAGGGCGAGCCGCATCGCCGCCGCTGCCTGGAGGCCCTGGCACTGTGGCGCTGAGCCTGCCCCGGGGGCCGTCCGGCCCGGGCTGGCGGCTGCCTCGCTGGCCGGGCTGGTCGCGCCTGCCGCGCGAGAGCCGCGACACGCTGTTCCTGCTCGGCGTGATCGCCTGGACGGTGCTGCCGCACGTCGCCCACCTGCCCGCCTGGTGCACGGCCCTGACGGCGGTGGTGCTGCTGTGGCGCGCGGCGCTGGCGGTGGGCGGCGGCGCGCTGCCGGGCCGCTGGCTGCTGGTGGCCGTGCTCGCCGTCGCAGCCGGCCTGACCTTCATGAGCTACAGCACCCTGCTCGGCAAGGAGCCGGGGGTCACCATGGCGGTGGTGCTGATGGCGCTGAAGACGCTCGAGCTGCGCGCGCGGCGCGATGCCTTCGTCGTGTTCTTCCTCGGCTTTTTCCTGGTGCTGACGCACTTCCTGTACTCGCAGTCGCTGGCGGTGGCGGCGGCGATGCTGGTGTCGGTGTGGGGGCTGCTGACGGCGCTGGTGCTGGCGCACATGCCGGTCGGGCAGCCGAGCCTGAAGCAGGCGGCGCGGCTGGCCGGGCGCACCGCGCTGCTGGGCGCGCCGATCATGCTGTTGCTGTTCCTGCTCTTCCCGCGCATCGGGCCGCTGTGGGGCGTGCCCAAGGATGGGCTGTCCGCCACCGGCCTGTCGGACCGCCTGCGCCTGGGCTCGGTGGCCGAGATCGCCCAGGACGACCGCATCGCGCTGCGCCTGCGCTTCGACGGCGACCCGCCGGCGCCGGACAGCCTCTACTTCCGCGGCCCGGTGCTCGGCGGCTTCGACGGCACCGAGTGGCACGCGCTGATCCCGCGCTTTCCACCGCGGCTGCAGCCGCAGGCCGAACTGCGGCCGGTCGGCGCGCCGCTGCGCTACGAGATGACGGTCGAGCCGCTGCGGCTGCCCACGCTGCCGCTGCTGGAGGCCAGCCCGGGCGCGCCGCGGATCGAGGGCCTGCGCGTGCGCGGCACGTCGGATCTGCAGTGGCTCACCGACCGGCCGCTGGTCGAGCGGCTGCGCTTCCGCGCCGAGGCCCACCTGCGCTTCGAGCACGGCCCGCGCGACCCGGTGCTCGGCCTGCAGGACTACCTGGAACTGCCGCCGGGCTTCAATCCGCGCACGCTGGAATGGGCGGCCGCGCTGCGCCGCGATCCGGCCTACGCCAACGCCAGCGCCAGCCAGCTGGCCCAGCGCGTGATGCGCCACATCCGCGAAGGCGGCTACACCTACACGCTGGCGCCGGGCGAGTATGGCCGCAACGCGATCGACGAGTTCTGGCTCGACCGCAAGGAAGGCTTCTGCGAGCACTTCGCCGCCGCCTTCGTGGTGGTGATGCGCGCGCTCGACGTGCCGGCACGCATCGTCACCGGCTACCAGGGCGCGGACCCGCTGCCGGTCGACGGCTACTACGTCGTGCGGCAGAGCGCCGCCCACGCCTGGGCCGAGTTCTGGCAGCCGGGGCAGGGCTGGGTGCGCGCCGACCCGACCGCCGCCGTCGCGCCCGACCGCATCAACCGCAGCATGCGGCTGGCGCCACCACCCGGGCTGGTGACCGGCGCGATCGATGCCGTCAACCCGGCGCTGATGAAGCGCCTGCGCGAGGGCTGGGAAGCCGTCAACAACCGCTGGAACCAGTGGGTGCTCAACTACTCGCGCGGCCAGCAGCTCGAGGTGCTGAAGGACCTCGGCTTCGACGCGCCCGACTGGCAGACCCTGGCCAAGCTGCTGGTGATCGCGCTGAGCACCCTGGCGCTCGTCGGCGCGGCCTGGGCCTGGTGGGATCGCCACCGCGTCGACCCCTGGACCCGCCAGCGCGAGGCGCTGCTGCGCACGCTGCGCCGTCTCGGCATCGAGGCCGAGGCGCACGATGCGCCGGCCACGCTGGCGGCCCGCGTGCGGGCACGCCACGGGCTGGCCGGCGAACCGCTGGCCGCGCTGCTCGACGCCCTGCAGACGCAGCGCTACGGCCGCGACGCGCGCCGGCAGCCCGATCCGGCCCTCACCCGATCCTTCCAGTCCGCCGCGCGCGGACTCTCGAGCAGCGCCGCACGATGACCGATGCCACGCCCCAGCTCCTGCGCCGCCGCACCGTCGCGCTGCTCGGCGCGCTGCCTCTCGCACTGGCCGCGCCGGCGCTGGCCGCACCGCGCAAGGAAGAGGAACTGCTGCCCTACGGCACCCGCGAGGACGTGATGCGCTACGCCGACGAGGTGGCGCAGCGCCAGGGCTTCGATCCCGCCTGGACGCGCGAGGCGCTGTCGCGCGCACGCCAGGTGCCGGCCGTGCAGCGCCTGATCATGCCGCCGCCGGCCGGCACGGCGAAGAACTGGGCCGCCTACCGCAGCCGTTTCGTCGAGCCGCAGCGCATTCGCGCCGGGCTGGCGTTCTGGCAGGAACACGAGCGCTGGCTGCAGCGTGCCGAGGAGCGCTGGGGCGTGCCGGCGGCGATCGTCGTCGGCATCGTCGGCGTGGAGACGATCTACGGCCGCCACACCGGCAGGTTCCGCGTGCTCGACGCACTGGCCACGCTGTCGTTCGACTTCCCCACCGGCCGGCGCGACCGCACGCCCTTCTTCCGCAGCGAACTCGAGGCCTTCCTGCAGTACTGCCAGCGCGAATCGCTCGACCCGACCGAGCCGCTGGGCAGCTACGCCGGCGCGATGGGCCTGCCGCAGTTCATGCCGTCGAGCATCCTGCGCTACGGCATCGACTTCGACGAGGACGGCCACGTCGACCTGCACCGCAACCCGGCCGACGTGATCGGCAGCGTGGCGCACTACCTGGCGCAGTTCGGCTGGGAGCGCGATGCGCCCACGCACTTCGGCGTCGCCGCCCCGGTGGAGGTCCGCGACCGTGCGCTGATGCTGGTGCCCGACATCGTGCCGAGCTTCGATGCGGCCGGGTTCGCCGAACGCGGCGCGCTGCTCGACGAGGCCGGCCGCGCGTGGACCGGCAAGCTGGCGCTGATCGAGCTGGCCAATGGCGACGCCGCGCCCAGCTATGTCGCCGGCACCGGGAACTTCTATGCCATCACCCGGTACAACTGGTCGAGCTACTACGCGATGGCCGTGATCGAGCTCGGCGAGGCGATCCGGCGCCAACGACGCTGACGCTGTGAAAGACCCCGCCCGATGCACCACGAACTCACGCTGATCAATACCATCGCCGCCGCGCTCGGTCTGGCGCTGGTGCTCGGCTTCATCGCGGCGCGGCTGAAGCTGCCGGCGCTGGTGGGCTACCTGGCGGCCGGCATCGTCATCGGCCCGTTCACGCCGGGCTTCGTGGCCGACAGCGCGCTGGCCGCGCAGCTCGCCGAGATCGGCGTGATGCTGCTGATGTTCGGCGTCGGGCTGCACTTCTCGCTCGATGACCTCATGGCGGTCAAGCGCGTGGCCGTGCCGGGTGCGGTGGTGCAGATGGCGGCGGCCACGGCGATGGGCGGCGCCATGGCCTTCTTCTGGGGCTGGGACCTCGGCGCGGCGCTGGTGTTCGGCATCTCGCTGTCGGTGGCCAGCACGGTGGTGCTGCTCAAGGCGCTGGAAGCCAAGGGCGTGCTCGACAGCGTCAACGGCCGCATCGCGGTCGGCTGGCTGGTGGTCGAGGACCTGGCCATGGTGCTGGTGCTGGTGCTGCTGCCGGCGGTCGCGCCGATGCTGCGCGCGGGCGACGCGGGCGGCAGCGTCGACGCCGAGCTGTGGGGCACGCTGGCGCGCACGCTGCTGGCGGTCGCAGCCTTCGTGGTGCTGATGCTGGTGGTCGGGCGGCGCGTCTTCCCCTGGCTGCTGTGGCAGGTCACCAAGACCGGCTCGCGCGAGCTGTTCACGCTGTGCGTGGTGGCCGCCGCAGTGACCATTGCCTTCGGCTCGGCCAAGCTGTTCGGCGTGTCCTTCGCGCTCGGCGCGTTCTTCGCCGGCATGGTGTTGCGCGAGTCGGAGTTCAGCCACCGCGCCGCCGAGGAGTCGCTGCCGCTGCGCGACGCCTTCGCGGTGCTGTTCTTCGTCTCGGTGGGCATGCTGTTCGACCCGCGCGTGATCGTCGAGCGGCCGCTGCAGGTGATCGGCGTGGTGGCGGTCATCGTGGTCGGCAAGTCGATCGCCGCGCTCGCGCTGGTGCTGCTGCTGCGCTACCCGCTGAACACCGCGCTCACGGTCTCGGCCAGCCTCGCGCAGATCGGCGAGTTCTCCTTCATCCTCGCCGCGCTCGGCGTCTCGCTGCAGCTGCTGCCGCCGGAGGGCCAGAGCCTGATCGTCGCCGGCGCGCTGATCTCGATCGCGCTGAACCCGCTGACCTTCACCTTCGTCGAGCCGATCGAACGCTGGATCCTGGCGCGCTCCGAGCTCGCGCGCCGCTATGCGCAGCGGGACGACCCGCTGGCCGAACTGCCGGCCAGCACCGAGGAACGCTACCTCGCCCGCCAGGTGGTGCTGGTGGGCCATGGGCGAGTCGGCCAGCGCATCTCACAGGCGTTGCGCGAAGCCGGCATGCCCTGCGTGGTGGTCGACGAGAACCGCGAACGGGTCGAGGACGTGCGCGCGCAAGGGCTGCCGGCGGTGATCGGCGACGCGGCCGATCCGGCCGTGCTGATCCAGGCGCACATCGCCGAGGCGGCGCTGCTGGTCATCGCGGTGCCCGACCCGCTGGGCGCACGCAGGATGATCGAAACCGCGCGCACGCTCAATCCGAAGGTGCAGGTGGCGGTGCGCTCGCAGCACGGCGACGAGGCGCGCTGGCTGGCCAGTGAGGGCGGCGCCCGCGTCTTCGTCGGCGAGGAGGAACTCGCGCAGGCCATGCTGCGTCACACACTCGCTACCATGCAATCCGTACCGACAACAACAAGATCCCGGGGAGGCTGACCCGCCACCGCGAGGAAGGCCATGAAGACGAGAAGCGTCGTGATCCACACCGGCGAGCGTTTCGAGGTGCCGCAGGGCATCCAGCGCATCGACCACCGTTCCACCCATGGCTGGCAGCTGCGCTACGGCGGCACCCGGCTCTACTCCGACGGCAGCCGCGGCGCGCAGGCCGCGCTCGATGCGGCGAGGAAGGAACTGGCGCGGCGCATCGCGACGCTGCCGGCACCGGCGCGGCTGCAGCGCCGGCCCAGCGGCAACAAGACCAGCGACCTGCCGGTGGGCATCTCCGGGCCGGTGGTGCGCCGACGGCCGGGCTCGCAGACCATGGACTCGAGCCTGTCGGTGTCGCTGCCACGTTACGGCGAGCCGCCGCTGCGCCGCAGCGTGTTCATCGGCACGCAGAACACCTACACGCCCGAGCGCTACCTCGCGGCACTGGCCAAGGCCGTCGCTCTGCGCGAGCAGGCCGAAGACGCCTACCAGCGCGCGGCCACCAAGGCCAAGCGTGCCGATGCCAAGTCGATGATGCAGGGGTCGGTCGCGCCGCGGCAGCGCAGCAAGCGCTAGTCCCGGGGCCGGTGCGGGCTCACTCGCGCGACGCGCGGGCCCGTTGTACCTGCGTCCACAGTGCCTGGCACTGGTGCTCGATCGGGCTGCTGGCCGAGGCGGCCGCCTTGGCCGCTTCGGCCTTCGCGCTGCGCTGCTCCGTGCGATAGGCAGCGCCGCGCCGGATGTCGGCCAGACGCGCGCGCGCCGCGTCGTCGGGCTTGACGCGGTAGGCGGCGAGGTAGGCTTCGTCGCGCGCGCCCTTCATGTGGGCAAAGCGCGCCTCGCAGCGCGCGTAGCCGAGATCGAATCGCGCCAGGCCGCGTGCATCGAACCCGCCCGCTGCCACGCCCAGCGGCGCAGCCAGCACGAGGACCGCGAGCCATCGCCTCATGGCGCCGAGGCCGCAGTCGCGGGCGCAGCCGGCGCCACGCAGCCGCGCGCCTGGCCCACGCCCTTGAGGTAGGAACGCCGAACCGAGCCGGCAGCGATCGCCGCCGCCACCTCGCGCGAGTAGCGCTCGGCCCCGCTGAGCTTGCGCACCCAGCTGCGGAACGGGATCACGCCCTCGGCCGCGCCGCGCAGCGCCCCGGCGGCGGCTTCGCCGGCCACGGTTCCGCCTCGCTCGATCAGGCTGGGCCGCGCGGCGCTGGGCGGCACATCGAGGTCGGCGCCGAGCACGGCTTCGAGCTGCGCCACTTCGGCGGCGATCACCTCGCAGCCGGCCGCGACGGGCGGCTTGTACGGCGCCTTCAACGCCTCGGCCAGCACCGGCGGAATCTCCGCCTTGACCAGATTGAGGTCGGACAGCGGCGTGGTCGCGGCATCCGTGACGGCGGTGCCGGCCTTCTGGGTCGTGCAGGCCGACAGCACGAGCACTGAGACGCCGAGGATCCACTTCATGGCGCGGCAGGATACCAGGGGCTGCACGGTCCTACCCCCTGAAACGGGTGGGCGCGGGCATCTCGGAGAACCCTATGGCCTGCGCGTAAGCTCCGGGTCTGTCCAGCCGACGAGAAGCCCGTGCCACGGCCCACCCTTCAGCACCGCGCGCCGCCGCCGCAGCGCCTCCGCGACGAACCGTCGTGGGCGCACGCGTCGGGCTGGGCGCAACTGTCGGGGTCGCGGCAGACGGTGTCGTGCGTGCTGCCCTGCCGCGACAGGGCGCACACCCTCTCGATGCTGCTGCCCATCCTCAGCGACACGCTCACCGAGTGCGGTTATCCGTGGGAGGTCATCGTGGTCGACTGCGGCAGCGGCGACGGCACCGACACGCTGATGAGCGCCTGGGGCGAGCTGCCCGGCTTCCGCTACGTGCCGCTGGACGCATCGGCGCGCCTCGAATCGGCGTTCGAGGCCGGCATCCTGGCGGCTCGCGGCGACGCGGTGATCCTGCTCGACCCGTCGCTGCCGCACTCGCCCGAGCTGATCCCGCAGATGCTGATGCAGTGGGAGGCCGATGCCCGCCTCGTCTACGCCACGAAGGATGGGCATGGCGGCAGCCTGTTGCGCTGGTGGGACGAGGCGCGCACCGAGCGTGAGACGGCGCAGCCCGACATGCACCTCCCGCCGGAGTGCATGGCGCTGAGCCTGCTCGACCGCCGCCTCGTCGACTGGCTGGCCCAGGCGGGCTGAGTTCGCCGGCGCGGCGGGGCCCGTGGACAATCGGGCCGCCGCCGCCCATGCCCACGACCGCCCGCCCCACCCGCGTGCTCGCCGTCATCCCCCCGATGACGCAGCTGAACACGCCGTATCCCTCCACCGCCTACCTCACCGGCTTCCTGCGCTCGCGCGGCATTGCCGCGGCGCAGGAGGACCTGGCGCTGGCACTGGTGCTGGAACTGCTCGGCGCCGAGGGATTACGGGCGGTCCGTGGCGAGATCGAGGCGCTGCCGCCGAAGCAGCGCAGCGCGGGCGTGAAGGCCTTCCTCGCTGCCTTCGACCGCTACGAGGCCACCATCGACCCGGTGATCGCCTTCCTGCAGGGCCGCGACGCCACGCTGATGCACCGCATCTGCAGCCGCGCCTTCCTGCCCGAAGGCGCACGCTTCGCCTCGCTCGACGCCTACGTGGCCGACGAGGACGGCGGCGACCCGATGGCCTGGGCCTTCGGCGCGCTGGGCACCCACGACCGCGCGCGGCATCTGGCCACGCTGTACCTCAACGACATCGCCGACGTGCTGCGCGAGGCCATCGACCCGCGCTTCGAGTTCGTGCGCTACGCCGAGCAGCTGGCCACCAGCCAGCCGAGCTTCGACCCGCTGGCCGCCGCGCTGGCCGCGCCGCCGCACCTGATCGACCGCACGCTGCAGCGCCTGGCGCTGCAGGCCATCGAACGCCATGCGCCGACGCTGGTGCTGCTGTCGGTGCCGTTCCCAGGCGCCATGTACGGCGCGCTGCGCATCGCGCAGGCGATCAAGGCGCATGACCCGTCGATCGCGATTGCGCTGGGCGGCGGCTTCGTCAACACCGAGCTGCGAGAACTGGCCGAGCCGCGCCTGTTCGACTTCGTCGACTTCGTGACGCTGGACGGCGGCGAGCGGCCATTGCTGGCGCTGATCGAGCACCTCGAGGGCCGGCGCTCGAAGGAGCGGCTGGTGCGCTGCTTCGTCCGCGAACGCGGTGACGAGGGCGAGGCGGTGAAGTTCATCCACTTCCCCGAGCCCGACATTCCCTTCGACGAGACCGGCACGCCCACCTGGGACGGCCTGCCGCTGGCGCGCTACCTGTCGCTGCTGGACATGCTCAACCCGATGCACCGGCTGTGGAGCGACGGGCGCTGGAACAAGCTCACCGTCGCCCACGGCTGCTACTGGAAGAAATGCAGCTTCTGCGACGTCAGTCTCGACTACATCTCGCGCTACGAGGCCGCGAATGCGCAGACGCTGGTCGACCGCATCGAGGCCATCGTCGCCGAAACCGGGCAGACCGGCTTCCACTTCGTCGACGAGGCTGCGCCGCCCAAGGCGCTGCGCGCGCTGGCGCAGGAGCTCAAGCGGCGGCGCCTGTCGATCTCGTGGTGGGGCAACATCCGCTTCGAGAAGAGCTTCACCCCGCAGCTCGCGGAAGAACTGGCCGACAGCGGCTGCATCGCCGTCACCGGCGGCCTGGAGGTGGCCTCCGACCGGCTGCTCGCGCTGATGAAGAAGGGCGTGTCGGTCGAGCAGGTGGCGCGCGTGACGCGTGGCTTCGCCGACGCCGGCATCCTGGTCCACGCCTACCTGATGTACGGCTTCCCGACGCAGACGGTGCAGGACACCGTCGATGCGCTCGAATACGTGCGCCAGTTGTTCGCCGCCGGCTGCATCCACAGCGGCTTCTTCCACCGCTTCGCCTGCACGGTGCACTCGCCGGTGGGCAAAGACCCGGCCGCCTACGGCGTGACCCTGCTGCCGCTGCCCGAGGGCCGCTTCGCGAAGAACGACGTCGGCTTCGTCGACCCGACCGGTGTCGACCACGACGCGCTCGGCGTCGCGCTGAAGAAGGCGATCTACAACTACATGCACGGCATCGCGCTCGAGCAGGACGTGCGGCGCTGGTTCGACGCGCCGGTGCCGAAGACGCGCGTGCCGCGTCACTACGTCGAGCGCGCGCTGGGCGCGCGCTGAACGGTCGCCGCGGCTCAGTGCCGCAGGTGCCGGACCATCGTCAGCGCGAAGGCCACGATGGCCAGGGCCTGCAGCGCCCCGGCACCGGCACGCACACCCATGCTGCCGCTCGCGTCACCCACGGCGCGCAGCGCCACGCCCAGGGTCATCATCGCCACCGGCACGAAGGCGAACGGCCCGGGGGCCGACACCGGCCGGCGCAGCAGCGCCGGCAGCACGATGGGCGCATGGCCGAACACCATCGAGAACACGAAGCCCAGCAGCAGCATGTGCAGCGGCCCGGGTGAATCGAGCGGCATGCCGCGCAGCGCGTTGACCGCGCCCCAGGCGCCGGCCAGCAGCATCCAGGTGTAGCCCAGGCGCAGCGAACGCGCGGTGTGCAGCGACCAGGCCAGCCGCAGCATCCCGGGCCGGCAGGCGAGGTCGTAGCGCAGCAGCCAGGCCGCCAGCAGCGACATCGAGAACCACCACAGGCCGCCCGCCACCGGATGCTCTCGCCACGGCACGGCCAGCACCGCCAGCGCGAGCCCCTGCACGCCGAGCACGGCGAGGTAGCCCTGCCGCGCGCGGCCCGACAGCGGCACGAAGCGCGCGAGTTCGCGGCGCTCGCCGGCGATGGTCAGCACCAGGAACGACGCCCACCAGGCCACCACCACCGAGAACGGCCGGTCGAGCAGCCACCACAGCGTGCCGCCTGCCCAGGCCAGCGCGCCCGCAGCCTCGACGGCCGTGTAGAGCGCCGGCGTGCGGCGCAGCACCTCGGCATAGACCACCACCAGCGCGAGTGACGCGGCCAGCCAGAAGCCGCCGGCCAGCGCCGGCTGCAGCGCCAGCGCGCTGATCGTGCCGCAGGCGGCCAGCGCCGGCGCGGCGAAGGCAACTGGCTTCTTCAGCGCCGCCGCCCGCTCCAGCGAAATGCCGAAGCCGAAGAAGCCGCACACCATCAGCGCGCTGTGCAGTGCCACCGGCGAGACGATGTGTTCGGGCAGCAGCGGCCAGCCGATGCGCACCAGCCCGCCGGCCATGCCCGACAGCAGCGCCAGCGCCGCCGCCAGCGCGATCACGATGACGAGCGCCGAAGCGCGCGGGAAGCCTCGCGAGGGCATCCCCGCTCGAGCCTGCTTGATCATGCTTCGTCGTTCCAGCCGAGGCGCTCGCGCGCGCTGTCGCTCAGCCGGGAGGGATCCCAGGCCACGCCCTCGGCCTCGCTGACCGAGATCTCGCGGCCGGGGAAGGCTTCCTGCAACGCCTGCCAGGCGTCGTCGGCGATGGCGTCGCCCATCGGGCAGGTCGGGCTGGTCAGCACCAGCGTGAGGTCGATCGCCGACGGCGTGATGTGCAGGCGCTCGACGAGGCCGAGGTCGACGATGCTCTCGCCGACTTCGGGGTCGCTCACCTTGGCCAGCGCGTCGAGCGCGCGGCGGCGGTCGGCATCGAACGTGTCGTTCGTGTCCATGGCGCGATGGTGGACCGATGCCGTGGCGCTGCATTGATCCCCATCAACCGCGCAGCCTCAAAAGATGTACGGATTATATTGCTTATAGGGGCGCTGCTCCGTACCATCGATTCCACTTCACAACCCCTTGCCTCGAAAGAGCCGATCCCGATGTCCGCCAACACCACCACCATCGACGTGCGCAGCATCACGCCGCGCGAGCGCCATCCGCTGATCTTCTCGACGCTGGGCGGCCTGTTGCCCGGCGCCGCGCTGGAGCTCGTCAACGACCACGACCCGCAGCCGCTGTACCACCAGCTGCAGGCGCAGGCGCCGGGCCGCTTCGAGTGGGCCTACCTCGAATCGGGCCCCGACACCTGGCGCGTGCAGATCACGCGCCGCGACGCCGGCTCCTGCTGCGGCGGCTGCTGCGGAAGCTGACGACCTCGAGAAACCGCCATGGCCACCATCCTGCTGAACATCGAGGAGCCGAAGCCCAAGCCCGTGCAGGGCGTCGCGCTGTGGCAGCTCGGCTTCCGCCCCTTCTACCTGCTGGCCAGCACCTTCGCGGCGCTGTCGGTGCTGCTGTGGGTGCTGCAGTTCGGCGGCTGGCTGGGCCGGCCCTACCTCGCCGGGCCGCTGTGGCACGCGCACGAGATGATCTTCGGCTACGGCCTGGCGGTGGTGGTGGGATTCCTCTTCACCGCCGGGCGCAACTGGACCGGACAGCCGACGCCCACCGGCCTGCCGCTGGCGCTGCTGGCGGCGCTGTGGCTGGCCGGCCGCGTGCTGGTGCTCACGCCGTTCGGCTGGGCGGCGGCGGTGGTCAACGCCGCGTTTCCAATCGCCTGCGCCGCGGCACTGGCCGTGCCCTTGTGGACGTCGCGGAACAAGCGCAACTACTTCTTCGTCGCCGTGCTCGCCGGCTTCGGCCTCGCCCAGTTCGCGCTGCACCTCGCGCAGCTCGGCGTGGTCGCCCTGCCCGGCTGGGTGGGCGTGCAGGTGGCGCTGGACCTGATGCTGTTCGTGATGGCGGTGATGGGCGGCCGCGTGATCCCGATGTTCACCAACAACGGCGTGCCCGGCGTGCAGGCGCGCCGCCACGAGACGCTGGAGCGCTTCGCGCTCGGCGCGGTGCTGGCGCTGGTGCTGGCCGACCTGACCGGGCTGAGCGGCGCGCCGATGGCGGCGCTGCTCGCGCCGGCGGCGCTGCTGCACGCCGCACGCCTGGCGCTGTGGCAGCCCTGGCGCGTGCTGCGCACGCCGCTGGTGTGGGTGCTGCACGCGGCCTATGCCTTCATCGTGCTGCACCTGGCGCTGCGCGGGCTGGCCGCGGCGGGGCTGATCGCCGCCTCGGTGGCCACCCATGCGCTGACCGCCGGCGCGATCGGCACGATGACCATCGGCATGATGACGCGCACCGCACGCGGCCACACCGCACGGCCGCTGCGCGCCGACGCCTTCGACGTGGCCGCCTACGCCTGCGTGGTGCTGGCGGCGCTGGTGCGCGTGGGCGTGCCGCTGGCGGTGCCGGCCTGGACGGTGAGCGCCTCGCTGGTCGCCGGCTGGCTGTGGGCCTGCGGCTTCGGGCTGTACGCGATCCGCTACGCGCCCTTCCTCTGGCGTCCTCGCCTGGACGGCAAGCCCGGCTGACAATCCCGCCATGGACTACGCCGCCCTCAAGCTGATCCACCAGGGCGCGGTCGCGATCTCGATCACCGGCTTCTTCGCCCGCGGCGCCGGAGCGCTGGCCGGCGCGGGCTGGGCGCGCAGCCGCGTGGCTCGCACGCTGCCGCACCTGGTCGACACCGTGCTGCTGGCCACCGCCATCGCCCTGGCCTGGATGCTGCAGATGAACCCGCTGACCACGCCCTGGCTGGGCGCCAAGATCGTCGGCCTACTGGCCTACATCGGGCTGGGCATGGTGGCATTGAAGCCGGGCCGGCCCGTCGGCATGCGTGCCGCGGCCTGGATCGCCGCGCTGCTGTGCTTCGCGCAGATCGTGGCCACCGCGATCACCAAGAGCCCGCTCGGCCTGCTGGCGTTGGGCTGATCGGCGTTCAGTCGATCAGGCCGCGGTACCAGACCGCGATCGTCGGGCGCTTCGCGTCGAGCATCTTCTCGAACACCGTGGCGTCGGTCTCGGCGATCGCGCTCAGCGGCCGTCCGGCGCGCGCCGCGTCGATCATCAGCGTCGACGAGCAGTGCAGCACGCGCCGCGGCCGGCCCTGCGCATCGACCTCGGAGACGATGCCGATGTGGCCCGGCTCCTCGTCATTGGGCGCCGGGTAGACCAGCAGTGCGCCCGGCCGGCAGCTCAGTGGCGTGCGATCGTCGCGGATGCGGGTGAAGTCACTGTCCGTCTTCGCCGCATCGGCATAGATCGAGTTCGTCCAGATCCAGCCCGTGCGCGCATCCTGGCTCGGCGCGCGCGGCAGGCCGAGCGCCCAGGTCACGTAGCCCGAGCAGTCGCAGAACGGCATGGTCTGGCCGGAGAGCGCACTCAGGTCGACACCGGCCGCCCGAGCCTCGGCTTCGTAGCGTTGGCGCTTGGCGGCGGGCATGTTCGACAGCACATCCTCCACCCGCTCGTCGCGGCTGGGCGCCGGCGGCCGCGGCGTGCCGCGCGGGCCGTAATAACCACCGCCGCCGAGGCGGTAGAGCGTCGGCGTCGCGCAGGCCTGCCGCGCCAGCGAGATCAGTTCCTGCACCTGCATGGCGTGACCCTCCTCGTGGTGCGCCCAGCGTAGCGCCGCGCCTTGCCGCGGGCCATACCGCCAACACGGTATGACAGCGCCGTGGTCGCGGTTCACAATGCGCCGCGAACCGAAGGCGGGGGGACCATGAGCACCAGCGTGCTGATCGTCGAGGACGAACCCGAGTTCCTGCGCCGCTTCTCCGAGGCGGTGCTGGCCGACGCGGGGCTGCGCCTGCTCGGCGCCGTCTCCACCGGCGCGGCAGGCCGGGCCCTGCTCGACGCGCAGCCGCCCGACGTGATGCTGGTCGACCTCGGCCTGCCCGACATGGACGGCGTCGAACTCATCCGCCATGCGGCGCGTCACCACCCGGGTTGCGATGCGCTGGTGGTGACGATGTTCGCCGACGAGCATCACGTGATGACCAGCCTCGAGGCGGGCGCCACCGGCTACTTGCTGAAGGACGCGAGCGTCGAGCGCATCGCCGCGGCGATCCACGAACTGCGCGCCGGCGGCTCGCCGATCAGCCCGGGCATCGCCCGCCGCGTGCTGCAGCGTTTCCGCGTGGCGCCGGTGGCGCCGGTGCCGCCACCGCAAGCGGCGCCGGCCTCGCCGCTGTCCGAGCGCGAGACCGAGATCCTGCGCCTGGTGGCCAAGGGATTCAGCTTCGACACCGTCGGCGAGGTGCTGTGCATCTCGCCGCACACGGTGGTCACCCACGTCAAGAAGATCTACCGCAAGCTGGCGGTGCACTCGCGCGGGGAGGCGGTCTATGAAGCCTCGCAGATGGGCCTGCTCTGAGCACGTGCGGCGGGGGATCGCCGCGGCCCTCGCGCTGGCCGCCGCGCTGCTGATCGCCAGGCCCGCCGGTGCGATCGTCATCGAGTCGCCCCATGCGGCGGTGATCGCCGCGGACGACGCGCAGCCGCCGGCCGGGGCCGATCCGCGCTGGCGCACGGTGGCGCTGGCCGACGGCGAATCGGCACCGGTGGCGTGGTACCGCGTCGAGTTCGAGGTGGCAGCCGCCGAGCTCGACCGCGCCTGGATGCTCTACCTGCCCTACTGGTACGGCGGCGGCCAGGTGTGGCTCAACGGCGAGCCGGCCGCGGCGGCGGCGCAGAGCACGGCGACGATGCGGGTGCGCTGGGAGCGCCCGCTGCTGTTCGCCTTGCCGCGCGCGCAACTGCGCACCGGCATCAACGTGCTGCACCTGCGCTCGGTGGCCGCGCACCAGCCTTCGGCCGCGGTGATGCCGCGCCTGGCGATCGGCACGCAGGAAGACCTGCAGCCCTTCTTCGAGCGGCGCCTGCTGGCCACGCGCACCGTGCCGATGGTCACCGTGCTCGCGGGCTCGGTGGCCGGGCTGCTGGTGCTGTTCATCTGGTGGCGGCGCCGCCAGGAGGTGCTGTACGGCCTGTTCGGCGCCGCTGCGCTGCTGTGGGCGCTGCGCACCACCACCTTCGTGTTCGATGCCATGCCGGCAACGCTGTGGTCGCTGTGGCGCATGGTCTACCACGCCACCACCGGCGGCTTCATCGTCGTGCTGGCGCTGTTCGCGCTCGAGCTGGCCGGCGGCTTCCGCCGCCGCGTCGCCTGGGCACTGGCCTGCTACGCAGCGGCCGGCCCGCTGCTCTACCTGCTCAGCGGAGACCGTTCCGACGTGTGGGTCGGGCGCTGGTGGTCGGCCGGGCTGATCCCGATCGGGCTGGCGGTGGTGGTGTTCGCCTTCGTGGCGGCCTGGCGGCAGCGCAGCGCCGGCACGCTGGCGATCGCCGCGGCGGTGACACTGGCCTTCCTCGCCGGCCTGCACGACTACCTGATCGCCTGGCGCTCGCCGCTGATCGAGACGCTGCTGCCGCAGTGGGCCGACCACCGCCTGTTCCTGCTGCACCACGCGGCCAACGTGCTGCTGGTGGTGATGGGCGTGCTGCTGGCGTCGCGCTTCGTCGGAACGCTCGCCGCCGTGGAAGAGGCCAACCGCACGCTGGAGGCGCGCGTCGCCGAGCGCGAGCGCGAGATCGCCGCCAGCTACACGCAGATCGCGGCGCTGCAGCGCGAACAGGCGGCCACCGCCGAGCGCCAGCGCATCATGCAGGACCTGCACGACGGCCTGGGCTCGCAGTTGTTCAGCGCGCTGTCGCAGGCCGAGCGCGGCTCGCTCGACGCAAGCGGCATGGCCGAAGCCCTGCGCCGTTCGATCGACGAAATGCGCATGGCCATCGAGGCGCTCAGCTCCGACGAACAGGACTTCCGCACCGCCTTCGGCAACTTCTGCTTCCGCTGGGAACCGCGGCTGCGCGAGGCGGGCATCGCGCCGCAGTGGCAGATCGACCTGCCCGATGCGCTGCCGCCGGTGCCGCCGCACGACGTGCTGCAGGTGCTGCGGATCGCGCAGGAGGCGCTGACCAACGTGCTCAAGCACGCGCGCGCCGCACGGGTGCGCGTGTCGCTCGCGCTGCGCGGCGACGGGCTGGCGATGGAGATCGTCGACGACGGCCGTGGCCTCGATGCGGCCGATGCCACGCGCGCCGGCCGCGGCCTGTCCAACATGGCGGCACGCGCACGCCGACTGGGGGCCACGCTGGCCATCGACGCCGCCGCCCCCGGCACGCGGGTCCGCCTGACCTTGACGCTGCCGCAGCCCGCCGCCTGATCGCATCCCGTCCGCGCGGGATGGCGCGCCGCGATGGCGGCATCGCGCCGCCCGACTTCGCTTCCTAGATTGGTGACACGCAGCCCCGCGCTGTGCCCTCACCCGAAGGAAGACCCATGAGACTCCATCCCAACGCATTCGCCCTGGCCGCCGGCGCGGCCGGCGCGATCCTCGCGGCCTGTGGCGGCGCCGCCGAGGAACCCACCGGCTCGCCGCTGCTGTTCGACGGTGTCGAGATCCTGATGCCGCTGCTCGCCGACGACGGCTCGGCGCTGCCCAGCGATCCTGCACTGCTGCCGGCCGATCCCGCCCTGCGCACGCGCAGCGCCCGCTACGCCCGGCGTTCACAGGCCGAGTGGCTCGATCACGCCCAGCCGGGCCAGGTGATCTGGACCGATCTCGGCTGCTGCACGGGCGCCGGCGTGGACGACGCCGTCGCGCTGGCGCACGTGCTGCAGCTCGCACAGGGCCTGCCGCCCGAAGCTCCGGTGTTCGTCAGCGGCGGCGAGCCGGCGCAGGCCGTGCGCGTCGCCGATGCCATCCACGACGCCGGCATGACTCAGGTCTGGCTCGTCGTCGACTGAACCCTCGGAAGGAGCCCACCATGAACTCGTCCCGCCACACCCCTCGCCCCGAACACGACGCCTTCGATCCGCGCTGGTGGCTGGTGCCCGCCGCGCTGGCGGCCACCGGCCTGCTGGTGGCGCTGGGCGGCTACCTGGCGCTGCACGACTCGCAGCAAGTGGCAGCCCTGACGCCGTCGCAGCACAGCGTGCCGATCGCCCCCGAGCCGCTCGGCGAGCTGACGCTGCCCGACAGTGCCGAGCCGGCGCCGGCCGACGTGCCGGACCAGCCGCCGACCTTCTGATCAGCGCGCGCGCCGCATGCCGCGGCGCATCTGCGCCAGCGGGCGCTTGCCGCCGAGCTGGCGCTCGATGCCGTCGTTGAGCGCGCTGCGCAGGGCCAGCACCTCCTCGACGTGGCCGTACACGCCGGGGAAGCGCAGGTCCAGCCACAGCCACAGCGTGCAGGCGCGCAGCGCCATCTCCATGCGGTCGAGCCGGCTGTGGGCGTCGACCTCGTCGAGGAACCACGGTCGCCCGGCCTGGCCGGTGATCGCATGCGCGTTGGCCCAGCCGAGAAACTCCTGCAGCTGGGTGTCGGTGCGCGTGTCCACCGGCGCCTGCGCATAGCGGAAGCGGGCCTGCAGCGGCAGGCGCATCGCGCTGCCGTCGAGCTGCTCGGCCAGCAGCAGCATCTGGTCGAGCTCGGCCACCTGGAAGTGCGTGTCGTCCAGGCGCAGCCGGTCGACGAACACGCCGAGCACCTCGCGCAGCGACTGGCTGGACATGCGCGACGCGATCGTCTGCACATGCCACGGGTTCGGCGCCACCGGCGCCTTGAAGCCGGGCGGCTCGACGGCCAGCTTCGCCATCAGCGTGCGCAGCTCGCGCGCCGCCTCGGGCTCGGCGGTGTCGAGCACGC
>VFQN01001873.1_pt1 | contig 34014 bp, 36 predicted proteins | sample 3512371 | NCBI WGS metagenome assembly VFQN01 (sample SAMN10412370, study PRJNA504923) | tailings metagenome | isolation source: Replicate 2 from Balatoc abandoned mine | place: Philippines: Itogon, Benguet | collected 2017-08-28 | reverse complement strand
GGACCAGTAAGGATCGTGTGGCCACACCACCTGGAATGTAACATAAAATGTCAAATGTATTGCACGGGGATGTCCTGCAGCACCCGTACACGCCACCTGCCCCCATCAACCCCTGCTGCGTCCATTCTCATTCCCCAACCCTCTACCAATACCATGCCTGCGGTATTAAGGCACCCTACCTGACAGGACAGGAAAGCAGGCGGCGAGGGACAGGGGAGGTCTACCCCCAGGCCCCAGCACACGCGGGGTGCGTCCCTGTCCTACCCCTAACCCACGCACTTCCAGGCTCCCTCTCAAGTCCTCAAGCCTCTGCCTGCCTCTCCTGCCCCTGCAGCCCTTCAGCGTCACACTAGCATGCGCATCATTTTGACTCAGCATCCAAATGACAGACGTTATTTAACTAAATAAGATTTAAAACGTTTGATCCCGTCCCGAAGTGTCTCACCATGAGTCCGACCAGCACTGCGTGCGCCCGCCACGACCGCCTCAGCGCCTCCAGGCGGGGCGCCCTGGGGGGCCGGCCGGGGGGCCCGGAGGTGCCGCACAGCTGCGGAGCAGAGGGGGCAGGCGGGAGGCGAGCAGAGGGGCGTGGAGCGGGGTGAACGGGGTCATTGCAGCTGTGCTGTTTGCACAGCGATGTGGCGATAACGACCAGGTGCACCACCCCTTGCTGCATGTGTAATAACCCCTGCGTGCGCATGTGTACTAACCCACCATGCCGCACGCGGGCCGCATGCACAGCGACGTGGCGATGACGCGCAGGTGCACCACCCCAAGACCCCATGCAGCATTCATGTGTATTAATGCCTTGTGTGTTAACCCACCATGCCGCACGTCGGCCGCATGCACAGCGACGTGGCGATGACGCCCAGGTGCACCACCCCGAACACGCACAGCACGGCGGTCACTGCGTCCGTCAGCGTGGCCCACAGCGGCAGCGGCAGCACGCGGTCCAGGGCGGCGCGGGAGTCCACCACACCTAACACACACAGCACCACGCCGGCGGCGAACAGCGACACGCCCACGAACACCCACACGGCCAGCCTGGTGGGGAGAGAATGGGGAAGAGAGGGGACCACGCGGGGGTGGCGGCGAGGACGGGAAGGGGGAAGGAAGAGCGTGGAAGGGGGAGTACAATAGATGCGTGTGGGGCAACGTGCAAGATGAACAGCCACCCGCACCACGCGCTGCAGGCCGCGCCCCCACTAATCAACTAACAAGCGCCCCGCCCAACCAGCCCAACCACCTACAGGTACGGCTGCAGGGCGCTGCCCCCAAACGCCTCCACCACCGCCGCGTGGCTGGACCGGAAGCCCGCCAGGGCGCCAGCACGCAGCAGCTGGGCGGCGTCGGCCCCCAGCTCCGCCTGCCCTTGCTGCTGCTGCTGCTCCCGCTGCTGCCCAATCCGCTCCTGGCCCTCCCTCCGCTGCGTCAAGACAGACCCACCCCCTACGACTGCCCCCTGCCCATGGCCCTCCCCGCCCATGGCCGCCATCTGCATCCCCACCCCACCGCCGTCAGCCACGCTGCTGCCCGAGCCCTCCGCCAATCCAGCCCCCGGCACCCGTACCCCCGGCACAGGGCCTTGCGCCCCACCCCCTTGCTGCCCTCTTTCCACATCAGCCTCTGGCCCAGCTGCCCCGTTGCCGCTGCTGCTTGCCTCATCCCCCTCCCCCCCCATCCCCCCCCCTAACGCTGCCCCCATACCCTTCCCGTTCCCGGTCCCCGCATGGCCCTTCCCCCCAGCCGCAGCCGCCGTGCTGTACGACGTCAATGCGGTGTCGTACGACGCCGCCTTCGCGGCTTCGTACGCCCGCCGCATGTCCTCCTCGGTTGTTTCGGCGCCCGCGTCGTAGTAGGTGTACGGCTCGTCGCCGCGGCACAGCAGTACGGGCAGGACCATGGCGAAGGTGATGACGAACGACGTGAGCAGGATGCCCACCAGGGCGCCCAGGTAGTCCTTGAGGCTGATGCGGTGGAAGTACGACGGGGGCTGTACGGCAGGGGCAGTGTGCGGGCAGTACGGGTGGGTTTGGGTTAAGCGATACTGAAGGGTGGTTAGCTCGTGTGTCAGGGACTTCACGCCATGCGGAATTCCGTCTACAGGTGGCACAGCCAGACGTATGAGTGTTTCCCCGACAGACCGTCAACCAAAAATTACTTTGATATATTGAGAATATATATGAATATTATCTGTGCCTAGACCCACCTCGTCCATGTGCTGCAGCTCCGCCTCCAGGGGGCACAGCCCGTCGTTGAGCGTGACTGCGAAGCCGCCCACACCCAGGGACTTGGTGTACAGGGGAGCCTCGCGCTCCACCTCCCAGTTGAAGGAGAAGACGCGATCCCACAGCGGCCCCGTCACCGTGTTGCCAAACGACTCGGCGCTGCGGGTGTGGGGTGCAAGTAGGACAGCAATAGCTTTGCTGACAGGAGTTGCGGTCCGCACAGAGGCCCTGTCAGGGTGTTTGCCCCCAGCGGCGCTGCAATCAAATGCAACATGGGATCGGTGCAAACCACAACAGGGACGGGTGCGCTTTTGACAATACCTGTAACGCGAACCAAACAACAGCGGGTCCGTCATCGGAGACCGGACCTGTCCTCACTGCGGTACAGTTAGTAGTGCCTTTACATACGGCATGAGTATGCTCGTGCATGTACCACCCACGTGTACTCCATGTCGGTCCAGCGCCAGCCCACGGGCCGCAGCACCAGGTCCAGCACCCACACCGCCGGATTACTAACGTTGCACGGACCGTACGACGTGTGGTTGCCGTACAGGCACGACAGCACGCGCTGCTTGCCCACGCCGGTGATGGTGCCGCCCCACACGCCTGGGAACAGGGAGGGCGGGAGGGGGGGATGGGGGAGGGGCCAGGTGGGGAGTCCACGGGTTCTGCTACGGTAGTGATAGATGGGTTGGGTAAAAGTACGACTCGACGCGGGGTTGTCCTTCAACACGCGCCAGCAGTGCGCGCCAGCCTCTGACGTCTGACCCATGGCAGGACCGGGGCGCCACGACCCCACTACGCGTACGCTGGCAACGGTGCCGCTGATGGCAACGGACCACATGCCGGGGAGCGGAAGCCGGGGTTGGGGCTGGAAATGGACGCGTTCCCGCCGTGTGGTTTAAGTGAGGTGCTGAACAGCCGGGGTCAGGACTGGGCCACTTGCCACAGCTGCTGACATGCAGGCCAGCGGGTGCCGTTAGTTGAAGCATGGAAGGGGATAGCGTAGGACTACGGTACTCATTGGAAAAGGGAGTGGGAAAGGAAACGCCACCGCCAACGAGCTTGGACTCCAGTTGTCCCTCTTGTGCAGCTCGTTGACCCTCCTATCTGTCCCTGGGGGCTTCCCCTCCCCTTGAGGCCCCATCCCGGCCAACCCACCCACCTGGGAACATGGCCCAGCTGAGGTTGCCCTGCTGCTGCTGGGGGGTCATCTCGCTGGCGAACGGCAGGAAGAGCACGTTGTCCTGGCGGGGTGCGTGGTGCATGGGCGGGGCAGGGGCAGGGTTGGACTGAGCATGTTCGTTGCCGTGCGGGTTCAGAAAGGCAGAACCGTTTGAAAACACTTGGTGTGGGGACGTGGGGACGGCAGGAGCAGCACGTTGGATTGCACAGTACAAGGTGGGCACGAGTACGGTATCTTGAGAGCGTGAAGAATTAGGGGCGTGATGACGCGCGCGCGAGTGCGGTTGGGACCTGGGGCACCGGTACCCGTCATCGATGGTGCATGTGCGGCATGTGCGCAGTGCTTCCGTGCTGCATGCCATACGCACGTGGACAAGCACGTACTTGATATGCCCTCCCTGTGGTTACGGTTACCACCGCCAGCAGCAGCAACCTGGCCTTCCTATCCCCTTGCCGCATCCACCCGCGTGGGGTAGAACACGGCCTCCTTGGCCACCAAACCACCTGCGTGGGTTAGGCCACTGCTTGCCTGCCCCACCCACCCACCTGCGTGGGGTAGAACACGGCCCCCCACTTATGCCTGTTGCCATAACGCCCCTGGCCCCTCCCTTCCTCGCCCTACCCACCTGCATCGAACGAAACTCGGCTTCCTTAGCCCACCCCCCACCCACCCACCTGTGTGTGGTAGAACACGGCGCCCCGCTTGTGCCTGCTGCCATACCCCCCTGGCCCCCTCCCTGCCTGGCCCCACCCCCAACACACCCACCTGCGTGGGGTAGAACACGGCGCCCCGCTTGTGCCTGCTGCCATACCCCCCTGGCCCCCTCCCTGCCTGGCCCCACCCCCAACACACCCACCTGCGTGGGGTAGAACACGGCCCCCCGCTTGTGCCTGTCGGCGATGTACAGCCCGTCCATGTTGATGAGCGCCTCCACGCGGACCTGGGGCAAAACGGGGGGGGGGGAGGCGGGGGTACCAGGGACACAGGTAACTGTCACCTCGTGGGAGGGTCGAACACGCAGAACCGGTATAAAGGGGCGGGGTTGGTTTGAAGAGGTGCGAGCACATGTGCCCGTCTGTTCGTAAGCGCCACCACGCAGAGACAGGGAGTGAGAGCTGAGAGGGCCGGGGAGGGGAACACGTGGTAAAGTGAGGGACGCACGATGTGTTGCCGAGGCTCGCACCCGTAGGATTGGCGAATGGTACGACTTAGGTATACCCGAATGGGTTCACTCCATCCATTCCGACGTTGAAACGTACGGTAGTCCATGTGTCATGTTACACCCCACCGCACCCTACCCCACCTTGAGGCCTTCCGTTTGCCACTTTGCCGTTCCATGACTACCCATTTACCCACCTTGAGGTACACGAACAGGGGAGTCTCCCACGGGTAGTTGGCGTGCGAGCCCAGACCCGGGTACGACACCAGCCGCCGCGCGCCCGCCTCGTCCGTCTCCCAGTTGCACTCTCCCGCCGTACAGTCGTACTCGGGCAGCCAGCCGTGCTGGCTGTACTGCGTACGGCGTACGGCGGTTGACGGATCGTCGTTGAGCATGTCGTCCTCGCACACCCACACCTTAATGTGCTCCAGATCGCCTGAGCGAAACAAAGTAATAGTATTTAGCATCACAAATGGCAACTCCGCACCGCAGTCGACCAGGTAGGAAACACCAGGAGGCAGAAGGGGAACAGGGTGACTGCAGCTCTGCAGGCGATACCGCGGCACAACGGGCTTGACCACACAAAATTGCCAAAATTTGCCAGGCGAACCGGGCCATGAACAGGAAACACCCACACCTCGCTTGTTGTACTGCAGGTCGCCCAGGGGCAGGGGAGGGGACATGCAGGTATCGTACGCGATACCGTCACAGACACGTGGCGAAACCCACATTTACGACTAGGGGTCATGCCCACACCTCGTCTGCCCCAGGTCGTGTCAAGGACAGCATGGAGTCGGTAGGAGTGTGTCGCCAGAGTGTGTCACATAACCCCACCTCAGACCTCACCCTCGTGGATGCCTTCCGGGTACATTTCGTACTCGACGCCCTGCTTCCGGTTGCCCACCTGCGGGGTGCGTGCGGCACGAGGCACGTGGCATTGTGGCACGTGCACTGTCAAAGCAGGTGGCGGCCAGCATGGGGTCAAACGTGTCCAGGGATTACGGCGAGAGCCGGTTGGCGGCCGTGCAACGAAGGGCGGGCCATACGTGCGGGGGCTGTCTGGAGTGCTGTTGCATGACCCCACTGACAACCATCAGGCACCCGCCATGCCTGCTCCAACTGCAAGCCTGTCTCAGCTGCCTTGTCCCCCACTTTAACCATAAGGCATCCCACCTGCGTTGCCAGGGCCTGGGAGCTGCCGCCGTTCCTGTGCGGGTTCCAAGCAAGGGTTCCAAGCGTTGGGACAGCCGAGGCGTGTGGAAACGAACAGCAGCGGCCCCGGGTGCACGCATTGAGGCAGCATGCCTGCTGCCGGGGCAGAGACAGGCGCTCGCCGCGCACCATGGGTAGTACAGGTGGTAGGTGTAGACCCAGGCGTGCGGGTAGGCCACGCCGGTGGCATCGTCGTACGGCCGGAAGGCTGCGGGCAGGGCAGCAGGCAGGTAAGCAGGCAGGCAGGCATTAGCACGTGGCGTTGACACGCTGACAGGCATACGGTACTGGGTCAGGCAGCAAGGCAGGCAGGCAAAGAAGCTGGGGCAGGTGGGCAGGCGGGCAGCAGAACATGGCATCACTACAGTTTACAGGCGTACTGCGCTGCCGTCTTGGACACTGTCCAACACACGTCCGGTGTCAGGGACCACACGGCCTGCCCTCTCCTGTTGTGCCAACCCCACCGAACCATCCTCCAGCCTCTCCCGCTCACATCAACCGGCACGTGCCCACACCTCTACACCGTACCATACCCCAGTCGCAATGATCTTGCCTCCCTGCGTACCACCAACCCACGCACCGGCATCCATACCCGCGCCCGTGCCGTACAGACCTTGCCTGTGACACGCGTCCCGCACTCAACAAGTACCGTAACCCAACTTTCCACCGTTCCCGGCCCACCATGCATGCGCCCATGCCCCTGCAGTACAAGCAACCGGTAACAGCGACCCGTACCCGCACGCGTGCCTGTGCCGTACACGCCTACCTGTACTTTTCAGGTGAGCAACTTGGGCGCAGTCGCACGAGCTCTGTTTTGCCCTGACACTGCAGCCGAAGACGGACATGTCAACCCCTCCTCCAAGACCAGATTCCGTCCTACGACGTCACGGCTCTGGTCGTAGACTGGCACACCTACCTGTGTAGTACACCTTGCCGGTGAGGCGGCCGTTGACCACGGGGTCCACCACCGCCTTGCGCGCCAACGTGGGGCCGTCGGGCACTTGCAGGCCGCCATCCTGCACCGCGGTGTATGTCATATTTACGTGCAGATGAATACATTTGCAATTGAGGTAGTATGCAATTTCCCCCGCATTGCAGGGGTTCGCCCACCACCGCCTTGCGCGCCAACGTGGAGCACGCGCAGGCCGCCATCCTACACGCGAATGGGAAGCAGTTGCGGATGGCCACGCATACATACCGGTACATGAAAAAGCCATACCGACACTACCCGTCCGGGCACCATCACAGACGCACACCGTCCGGTGCCCCCACCCACCCGCGGCTCCACCAGCCTCGTGGCGATGCACTGCTGTCCCGCAATGAAGTCGTACCGCGCCACGCCGTCCTGGTTGTCGGCAGGCCGGGTCACGCTGTAGTTGGGCAGGACCTGGGTGAGGCGAATGGTTGGGGCGGAGACGCGGAGTGTAGCACAACATGCCACAAACAAGTGCGTGGACTGAGTGTGATGCAGGAACAAAGCAGGCGCGTAGGACAGGTTGAACCGTAAACGTCTGCGGCCGCAGGGTTGGGACGTGGAAGCAAAAAGGCCGTAGCGTAGGACATGGCGTACTGGCGCATGGTACACTACGCGCTGTAGTTGGGCAGGGCCTGGTTGGGGTCGATCGGGGGTGGTGCAGGAGGCAGGCTTGGAAAGATATGCGGGTGGGGAAACGGCGGGGGGTGCGCAGGCGGCGCATAACCGACGCAAAACAGTATGCACAGCAAGCGCAAGGCGTATGTTAGGTAGGAGGTTGCACCGTACCGGTATGCGAATGCGGCAGAACAGCTGGGTTGTGGAGGCTGGAAGGCCTTCGCGCAGGGTTACAGCGCATGGCACAACGGACGCGCCACGCCGCAAGACCAAAGATCGTTGCTGGGCAGCACGGCACCAGGGCGTGGTGCAACCTCACATTCTGTAGGCAAGCAGCAGCACCCTTGCCTCTGCATGCATGACGGGAGGCCCGCTTTCCGGCTGCACGTGTGCCCTGCAACTGTAAGTGCCTAAAAGGGTCTCTAGGCCCCATAGGTCCGGGAGGCAGCGCCCCCACGTGTGCGGGTGGGGCAAGGCGGCCTAGCTGTGCGCGTGTTGCGCACCTTCCACGTCAGCCGCTCGTACTTGGTAGCCTCCGCCATCCACCTGTGAAGCAGAGAATGCCGTACACGCTCGATGGATGTCCTACTTGAGGGTGCCACTAGGGTGGTCGTGCGGAACGTCTGCACACGCGGCGCCTGTGCATGGGGCATGCGTGATACTGGTGTATCGCTGTACCGTACCCCTACCTGGCCGGGTCTGTGAGGAAGCTGGTGTCCAGGGGGTGCTGGTACAGGATGGGCGCCCAGCGCCACCCCAGCTGGGAGGCCAGGGTGCGGTTGACGGGGGCGCGCGGCGGGGGGCAGCTGGGCGGGGGGCGGAAGGTGCCTGCAGGGGGCGGCGGGAGAGGGGGCGAGGGCAACAACGAGGAGGGCGGGAGCGAGCGCCGGTGAGCGCGCTTCCCGCGCCGCTGCCAGCGTGCAAGGTGGGAGGAGTGTGACCAGTAACAGCTTCCAGGTAAGGACGAGATGTTCACGACATTCACATAATCGTAAGGACAACTGCGGCTGGCGCCGTTTTGCCAGAGTTCGTGGTGTCCTCCGTAAGCGTTCCGTAAGCGGGTGCTGCAGCTCCGGCGCGAGACACAGGACGCACCCTTCTTGGCAAAGTGGCATCCGCCTTTGCCCCTTGACATGACGTCTTTTGTCCAATCCTGGCTGATGTCGTATGACCGCTCGCCCGAGCCAAACAGGGCTTGCACAGGGTCCACTCCGACAGCAGTGCGAGCAACTACGGCTACGAACAACAAGGTAGTGACGAGCTTTCTCAGCAAGATAGGAGCCATTATGTTACATCTAACCTCAAAGACAGCCCAAGGTTCTGCCAAAGGTTTTTGACGTTTCCTTGTCGGACGGCTCCTGTTGCCTTGAGTCGCCACACAACTCTTAGCATAACTTTTGATCAAAAGCTCCATTCAATTTGCTTGCTTGCGGACAAGGGCAGAGTGTCAGCATGCCTACTTGCGGGACGCCAACCGCGTACGGGACGTCAACAGGCGTTAACTGTGAAGCTCCTCCCCTGCACTTTGACTTACCCTGCTTCACCCCTGGCCCCTCTGCAACATATCGCCAGTCACCCTGACACTAACAACCCCAATTTGGACCCTGACCCTGTTCCCGCTTGCCCTCACCGTGCACTGGTGCACGGTGCAACTTGCCTTCCGCCGGACTCACACGACCATCCGGTGACCAACGAGCATCCCTGGGGCGCCGTTCCCCTTCAGGTGATTGCCCATGGCATCTCCTCTGTCGGAGAGCTTTCAAAGTGGATGCAGGTGAGCGGGATGTACAGGGAGGAGCCAGGGCGCTGCAATGATTCGCCAAGCACCTGGCTGGGGAGCCCCACCAACAGAATGTCGCTCGCTCAATTATTGATGAATCATAATGTCATGTGATTTGCGTCGCGAAGGCGGCTCCGGCCTGCCCCGGCCTGCCGTACTTCAAGGGGCCCCGACCGGCCATGCCATGTGCACCCCCGTTGCCGTACAATGTTTTATGACCCCACACCGCTGTGTGTTGTCCCGGTAGAGTGCGGTACATGAAGCCAGCATTTCGCCATGGACGTACGACTGCCGTGCGTAGGGCGCCAACCGAAGAAAGCGCTGGGTTGGGAATGCAGGGCACGTGGCACGTCTGAGGGCAGGTAGGTGTGGTCGGGATAGGCGTGGTCGGGACCAAAATACGTGTCGCCGTTTGCCGCTGATGCACGCACCCTGCGCAGTATTGGGCCCTGACCTGCTACCTGACTGGCCGTGGGGGTCAGGGTAGCCGCTGGCCAGGGGGTCCTGGCACGTGGTAGCATGCCAGCATGTGCCTGCAGGGCTACTGGCATGACCTGCCCACCCTGTGCGAGAGGGTGCAAGCGCTCGAGTACGTGTCTTGAGCTGGCGAATGGGAAAGTACAGCACATACGGCTGGCGTCAAAGTAGAGGCGTGAAGCGGCAAGAAGGAGTGTTGAAGCTGGCAAGCCGGTGCGTGGGGATTCCCAGTGGTGAGGCGGTGTGGTCAGGTTGAGGTCCGCGTGCCCGCGTGTTCGGAAGATGCAGACCTAAAGGCGTGTATGACAAGAACCCGTTTCCTCGCCTTCGTTCCGGCGCACGACAAAGACGACGAAGCGCGGGGCACACGAGCATTGCACCTCGGCTCCTGGAAACTGGCGCCAAACTCCAGTTGTGCCACAGTTGTTCGCAGTGAATACCAAAGAACGTGTCGCATGCTTTCAGGGTCAACACAAGGGATGCTCACTGTTTCTGCATTGCTAGTCCTGCATCGGGCACAGCGAGCTCAAACAGTGCTGTGTGCTCCTGCTTCGCTGCAAAACCCCAAGAACCCCCACCACACACCACTCAAAAGATAAGATTAATTTGACGAAACGCCGTTAGGGCCGATGGCCCCCGCGCGAGGCGATGGTGGGAGAGGAGGGCCGGCCGGTCAGCAGCGGCCGCAGGGTCAGGGGAATGGCGGAAGGGGCGGTGGTCGTGGCCCGCATAGCGGTGGCCGTGGGCCGCACCCAAATGCGGCCGCTGGCGGAGGCAAGAAGTGAGTCGGTCAGCGATTCCGCGTGGAGCCGGCCTTTGAGTCCGCCTCTTACAGTTTCCCGGAACATGCGCAGGCCGCAAGACAATGGTACTGCTCCTGAGAAGCCGGCTCAACCAGCGGGAGCAGCGTCTGCGGAGCCGGCCAAGCCCGCAGGTGGGGAGCTTGGGCCTTGGGCTGGTGTTGCGTCCCTCACGTCAGGCGCTTGACCTATTTATCTACCTGTCGCACAGGAGGCGGTTGGGGATCTGGCATCTCGTTTAAGGATAAGCTAATGGCCAAGAAAGAGGAGGCACCGGCACCGGCGCCTGGGCAAATCGCAAAGGATGCAGCCGCCAAGCCCGCGGCGAGCGGTCCCGAGGCTGGCAAGCCATCTCCAGCCGGTGAGTTATGCAGGCTGAGGTTGAACACCGCTCACGCGTTCGTGAATAGGAATCGCGTTTTGCCCTGGCATACTCGGCGGCCGATCCACTTGCTTCGTCCAGTATGTCGCACTACCATATGCAAGCGTGTGTCTGGTGCACATAATTGACCTACCTCTTCATGGTAAATGTTTGTAGTCGCGGCGTCTTCAACGTCTGAGGGTGGCAGCGACATCCAATTCGGGAGCTTCAGTGAGGGCGAGGTGGCTCCTACCCCTGGGAAAGAGGTGGGACAGTTTTCCAGAGTAGACGTTTCATGGAAGCCAGCTAAGTACTGGTTGGCAAGATGTTGAGGCGAAGGGTCGCGTGCTGGTCAAGCCAGTTTGCTGCAGTCTACTGTTGTCCACGTGCGGCAAGCGGTGCCACCAGCCTGCTTTGTGTGATGCCTTGGACCAGCCTGGCAACCACGGTCAAGGGCATGTGCTGGGGGGGTGGGGCTGGGGCTGGGGCTGGCCGAGAGCGCGCAGGGCAGCTGGACCCGGCAGCAGCAGAGCAGCAAATCCGCAGCATCAGAGTGGCGTCGGCACGCCTTCTGAGGCGGTGTGGTAACGGATTGGGTCGGGTACTTTCATGACTACGTCTAAACATAGAACACGTTGTTGTACAGACTCCGTCTGTCTTGCTTGTTAAACCCCACCGACCTCACAAACCGTATCTCTCGCACCTGCGACCCGGGCTGTGCACGGGCGGCACGTGGACGCTGGCGGCGGCGCGGCGCGGCATGGCGCGGCTCGACAGGCACCTCAGCAGCCCCCAGCAGCGCTAGCGATACCACCCCCACCTGCCCAAGCAGCACCAGCGCCAGCAGCAGCTGCTGCAGCTCCGGCTGCGGCCGCGGCACCCCCTACGGACGTGCCTCAAGGGCCTCTGCCCACGGCCGTCCCAGCCGCAGTGGAGGCGGTGCGGCACCAGAGCCGGCAGGTCTTCCGCACCAACAGCGCGCCCGCGTCCGGAAACCCAGCGGACGGCGGGCGTGAGGGGCCTGTGTTTGTCCCTCACAAGCTCGAGCGGTCGGGGCAGCCCAGCCGCATGGCGGTCCCCGCGCCCCCTCCGCCGCCGCCCGCCCCTGAGGCGCCGTCCATGCCCATGGCGCCGCCTCCACCCGCAGCCCGCCCACAGCAGCAGCAGGGCCAGCAGCAGCAGCAGCAGCCTATGGCCGGCGGACCCAACGGCCGGCACAGCGGACACGACCGGCAGCAGCAGCAACAGCAGCCTGGCGGCCCGCCCGGACCCATGCCCTACGCCACCCTCGCCGTCCCCCAGGGCATGCCCATGCAGATTCCGCCACCGCCGCATGGGCCCGCGCCGCCTCGCGGCCCAGGGCAGCCGCATCACGTGCCTCCGCCTCCCCAGCCGCCCACGCAGCCGCCGGCGTATGCCATGCAGCCCCCGCCGCCGCATCATGGCGGCATGCAGCCGCCGGCGCAGCAGCAAAACCTGCAGCAGCAACAGCAGCAGCAGATGCCGGGCGGCGGCGGCCGGGGCCCGCGCGGGCCTGGCGGCCCCGGGGGCCCCTCCGGCGGTGTTCCAATGCCCCCTGCGCAGCAGCACCAGCAGCACCAGCAGCACCAGCAGCACCAGCAGCAGCAGCAGCCCGGGTACCCCGCTCCCCACCAGGGGCCGTACGGCATGCAGCCGCCATACGGCCACCAGGGGTCTGGCCCCATGAACATGGGCGGCCAGGGCGGCGGCATGCCGCACGGGTACGCGCCCCCGCCCGGGCCCCACCCTGGCATGCCCATGGGCCCCGGCCCGCAGCAGTTTGCGCCCATGGTGGTGGGCAGCCCTAGCCAGTTCCAGCAGTACCAGCAGCAGTACATGGCAGGCGCCCCCGCGTGGATCCCCGCCCCCATGCCGGGTATGCCCGCGCACATGGTGCCCGTCATGGTGCCCATGCCGCACCCGGGGCAGCACCCCGGCCAGCACCAGCACCCGCACGGCGCGGGCGTCCCGGCCCACGTCATGGCCGCGGGCGCCCCCACCGTAGTGGGTTTCCACGTGGGTCCGCCGCCGCAGCACCCCGGCCAGCACCCGGGGCAGCACCAGCACCAGCACCCTGCCAACCAGCACGTGCCGCCGCCGCCCGCCGCCAGCGCCTACCCGCCGCCCGCCGCCGGCCCAGGCCCTGTACCCGTGGGTGCGCAGCCGCCGCAGCCAGTGGGTATCCCCATGGCCTCCGTCCCGGTCGGGGTCCCGGTGCCCGGGTCCGTGGCCAGCGGCACAGAAACCCATGCACGCCTGGCGGTTGCAGCACAGGCGGCCTTGAATGCGACTAATGCGGCTGCGCCGGTTCCTCCTGTGCCTGCTGCTGCTCCTGCGGTGGTGGTTCCCGGTGTGCAGGCCGCCGCTTCCTCGGCGGCGCAGCACCCCCACCCTGCGCCCCCGCCCCCCGCGGCCGCGCCCGCGCCAGGCGGATCTCAGGCGGTGGGAGGCGGAGGCCCTGCTAGCGGAGGCCAGGCGCAAGGACAGGGCCACGCACGGAGCAGCGGCGACGGCAGCGGCTTGGCGGGAGGAGCGCAGCAGCAGCAACAACAGCAGCACCACCAGCAGCAACAGCTGCAGCAGCAGCAGGCGCCGCCGAAGCCCGTGCCGACGCCAGCGAAGAAGGTGCTGACGATTTTTGACCCGTCGTCGCACCAGGTGGTGCAGATTGGGAACAGCGCGGCGGCGGGTGGGGCGGCGGAGGGCGCGGCGGCGGCGCCAGTGGCGGCGCCAAAGCCGGTCGTGGCGCCCACGGTCCCCCCGAAGAAGGTCCTGACTATTAAGGACCCGACCCCCAAGGTGGGCCGGCGGCTTGATTTGTCATCGGAGGCGCTGCATTGCTGCCTACCGTATGCAGAATATCCATGTGGACAGCTACACTGACATCACGTTTGATGATATTACATGCGGAGGGTATGCCTCTGTGCAGTCGAAGTTAGTTTACTAACGTGCACATACCGTCAGCATGGCTTAGTGCGGATGTTTGAGTCCCTGCCATTCTGCGCCCAATCGCCCTCTTGACACGATAGCAGAAGCCGGCCGCGGAGGCCAAGCCTGCTGAGGCGCCCAAGGCGGCGGAGCCTGCGCCGCCAGCTGCCCCGGCGGTCCCCGCTGCCCCGGCTGCCCCCGCTGCCCCGGCGGTCCCCGCTGCCCCGGCGGCGGCTACCAGCGAGGCCCCGGCGGCTGCCGCGGCGCCCGCGGCCGAGAGCACGGAGCAGCCCAAGGAGGCGGCCCAGCCGGAGGCTGCGGCGGCCGCTGCCCCGGCGGCGGCGGCGCCAGCTGCTGCCCCCGAGGCCCCGGCCGCGGCCGCTGCCGCTGCGCCGGCCAAGGAGCCCGCGTCCTTCCAGATCGACGTGGCGGACGCGGAGGACACCGATGGCGAGGAGAAGGTGAGCAGCGCGGTGGAGAGGTGTGTGAGCGCCTGGCCAGGCCGTCACCTGTGTGCGGGATCATCCAAGCGCGTTTGAGGCACAGCGTGTCATCGGTCACGCACTGCTAGCGGTGTTGTGGTAGCGGCGTATTTGTTGAGCTTCCTGGACCTGCACACGCTCCCGCGCAGGCACCGCAGGCTGCCGCCGCTCCCGCCGCTGCTGCTCCCGCCGCCCCCACTGCTGACGCGGCACCCGCGCCCGCCGCCGCCGCCGCTGAGGAGGCCGCCGCCGCCAGCGGCTCCGCGTCGGGCGACGACAGCTCCGCGCCGAGCGGCGGCGCCGCCGCCGGCGCCGGCGCCCCTGGGCGCGCCAAGAAGAACCTGAAGCAGGCCATCCGCGACGCTGACGCCAAGGGCGCCAACAACGACCTGCTGTCGGCCTTCCGGGAGCCGCCGCCGCCGCCGCCGCCCAAGCCGGAGCCGGAGGCAAAGAAGGAGGTGGGTAGCAAGTACTTTCTGCATTCCGAGCATTACGCTTACGGGCGCGTCGCGACGTCTCACATGTGGCATGTTGGGGGTCGATTGCACTGCTGTTGGTGTGGCGAGTCTTCGGCGTGGCTTACTCTTCGCGCAGCCGCGTTTGGCGTCTGTACTGGACTACTGGTGAGGAACGCCCAACACGGCACATGACATGCACGCCCCATGCCATGTGCCGACCGCAGGAGGAGCCCAAGGCGGAGATCCCCGCGGCCGCCCGCTCGGAGGGGGTGGACAACTGGGAGGAGCGCGCCGATGAGGCCGCGCCCGAGCCCTCCTCTGCTTCCGGCTCCGACCGCAAGATCTACAGCCGCGACTTCCTCATAAACATCGGCTGCCGCATCCTCACGCCGCTGCTGCCGGCCCTAGACGCCTACCACTCGGCCAACATCGGGCTGGACAAGCCGCAGGACAACACGCGCATCGGCAGCGGGATGGGCCTGGCGCGGGCCGGGTCGCGCGACGGCGACTGGGGCGCACGTGGCGGCGGCAGGGGCGGGGACTTCGGGCGGGCGGACGCTGCTCGCGGCGGGCAGGGCGACCGGCGGGGTGACCGCGGGGGCCCGCCTGGGCGCGCGGGCTCTGGGCAGATGGATCGCCGTGGTTCGGGTGAGTGTGTCGGGCGGGGTTGGAGGAGGGCGGACCGGTCGCAGGGCTGGTGAGGGCAGCGGCATTTGCACGGTTATCGGCTGTGCCCAAGAGGTGCATGCAGTGTGGCGGTGATGACCAACCACAGTACCATCAAATTCTGAGGCACGTGGTGCCCTGATGACCGCTTTCAGCCTTGTCTGAGCCACATGACGGAAGCATGTACGATACGATGTACGAACAGCCAAGCATGGGGTTGCTGGCCGGGCTGTGTCGCGGGTGGGGTTCCCCCTCTCACTTCCCTCCCTCCGCCTTCCCCTGCAAGACGCTTGCACTCACGGCATGCGACGAGGCAAGCCACGCCATCCTCCCCATGCTGCTGCGTGTCATTGCCCCCGCAGCTCACCCCATTTCCCTGACACCCCTCCTCGCCCCTCATGCGCAGCCAACATGGACGACGGCGGCTGGCAGCGGCGCGGCCCCCCGCCCCCGCCCTCCCCCGGCGAGCCCGGCGGCCGCAACCGCGGCATGTCGCGGCAGGGCAGCGCCATGCCCGGCTTCGGGCCGGCGGTGCAGCTGCACAAGACGGAGAACCGCTGGCAGGTGGGCGGGCCGCTGGCAGGGAGAGGCGCTGGCAGGATAGGACTGGGTTTCCTTGGGCGGGTGGGATCCGCCAGTGTGCCAGGCACAGCTTGGCATTTTGCAGGGCTGTGTACCAGGGACGCGTGTGGGCGGGTCGGGCGTGTGCGGGCTGGGCCTAAGCGCTCATGCATGCATGGCTGACGTGTTTGGCGCGCTTGTCGCAAGCGCGCACAAACCCAGTATCTGGGTCAGCATCGTTTGTCTCTTATCGTTTTTCTGACGTTTTCCTTCGGTAGCGTGAGACTGTATTGCTGTGCTTCACGCGGTGTATCCACAGATGGGCGTGAGCACGGCGGAGGATCCCGAGGAGGAGAAGAAGCAGAAGACGTTCAAGGGCATCCTCAACAAGCTCACGCCGGACAACTACGACAAGCTGAAGCAGCAGATCCTGGCGGTGCACATCACGCACCAGAAGACGCTCGAGGCCTTCATCAACCAGATCTTCGACAAGGCGCTCACCGAGACGACCTTCTCCGAGATGTACGCCAACCTCTGCAAGTGAGTGTCGGGTAACACGCCAGCGGTGGGCTTACGCTGGCGCTTGCATGGGACTCTCCGCTTGTCCGGCGCGTACGGTACGAAGCTGCGCCGGACCATCGCCTCGGAACCTGTTGGGCACGTGTACTAAAAACCGTACGCGACTCCATCGACGCACACCTGGATCTCAGCATTCACACAGCGCCTTTGAGCCTCCTCCCGTTCTCCCGTGCGCAGGGAGATCCACCCCTCGCTCCCGCAGTTCGACAACCCCGACGGCCCCAGCGCCAAGAAGGTGGACTTCCGCCGCCTGCTGCTCAACAAGTGCCAGCAGGAGTTTGAGAGCGGCGCGGAGGCCATGAAGGCGGTGCAGGAGCGCGAGAAGCACGACAAGGAGGAGAAGGCAAAGGAAAAGGCCGAGAAGGAGCAGGCCGCGGAGCCCAAGCCGGAGGTGGGTGTGCGGGGTTACGTAGAAGGGCCCGCGGGGTAAGGGAGTTGCTGGGGGATTTAATAAACAAAATGGTGGATTCGCACTTGGTGTGCACAAGTGAGCCGTGGCGGTGATGACCAACCACAGTACCATCAAATTCTGAGGCACGTGGTGCCCTGATGACCGCTTTCAGCCTTGTCTGAGCCACGCTTGACATTGCACCCACTCGCCTCGCCGTCAGTGACCATTCCGCCCTTGCCGCACCGCCCTGCACCCAATGCGGCTCCCATCACCAGAAACCTCTGCCGCGAGGTTCTTGGACTCATCACCAGAAACCTCTGCCGCGAGGTTCTTGGACTCAACACTGCCGCACTCGTTGCGACGGACTACGCCAATGCTCTACCACCAAAACTCCTGTTTTACCCCTCCCCTGCAGGTGGAGGAGGGCGAGGTGGCCCCCGCCGCGCCAGCAGCGGCCGACGCGCCCGCGCCCGCCGCCTCCGCCACGGACGAGGCCAAGGCCAAGGCCGCCGCCGACGCCGCGGAGGCGGAGCGCGAGCTCAAGGCGCGGCGCCGCATGCTGGGCAACATCCAGTTCATCGGCCACCTGTACAAGTGCGGCCTGCTGACGGAGCGCATCATCCACTCGTGCATCATCCAGCTGCTGTCGGAGGAGGAGGCGCCGCGCCCTGACGACATCGAGTGCCTGTGCAAGCTGCTCACCACCCTCGGGAAGCAGGTGGGTGCCGTCGTGATACATGAAAACAATAATAACAATCATGTTACGCGGGCGTAACCCTGCGTGTGATATTCCTGGCACCTCACGTAAGACACAGCCTGTTTGGGCGTGGGGTCGCCAACGGTCTGTAGGTCTGGTGTGTCTGCTCAGTGTACAACCGCACGCCGCTTCCCGTACACCAGCAGCGCGCCGCGCTACCCCTCCCCTCGCCTCCCCTCGCCCCACGCAGCTGGAAAGCAGGGATCCGCTTGTGTCATGTTACAGTCAAACTCCGCTGTGCTTCCGTAAATTCCTCATCACACTTCCCGTTTTCCCTCCGCAGCTGGAGGAGCAGGCCAAGGCCAAGTCCACGCAGGGCAACGTGCTGGACGTCTACTTCTCGCGCCTGGAGCGCCTGCGCAAGGGCAGCGCACTGGACTCGCGCATCAAGTTCGGCATCCAGGTGGGGTGGGCAGCCTCGTGCCCCGGGCTCACTTCTGACCCGTCGCTCTGATGTTGCTCTGCTGGCCCCTTGGGATATAACAGCCGCTGTGCGGTGCCACGCTGTGTTTGGGAGGTACCGGGTTGGCGGGCCGGTTTGGTTGCTGGCCCAGCCGCCTGGAATGATCAACCCGGGCATATCAACCCTTTTAGTCACGTGTGCGCCTGTCGTCCGCACCTGACGGCTCCCCTTCCTGTGGCCCCAGGACTTGCTGTCCCAGCTCCCCCAACGCTTGCCGTACCGTGCCATATTAGTACGTCATCGCATCACTAAGAGTAGTCCCCCCCTGTGCCCGCAGGACGTGCTTGACCTGCGCGCCGCGCGCTGGGTGTCCCGGCGCAAGGCGGAGGGCCCCAAGCGCATCGAGGACGTGCACAGGGAGGCGCAGGCGCAGCTGGCGGCGCAGGTCGCGCGCGACCGCGAGGAGCGCTACGGGGGGCCCAGGTGCGGCGTGGCAGGCAGCGCGGGCAGGGCCACGCTGTCAGGTTTTCCTTTAACTATGGTTGCATCCTGGGCACCAGCCATACCAACATCCCAACCGCGATTGACTAGAGGCGGCACCTCCCCAAGTAGCTGCATCCTGGGGAGATGCAGCCTTGGGGAGGTGTAGCCTTCAGTCCATCGCGCTTGGGATGTTGGTATGGATGGCAGCGGGTTTGTGCTTTGTGGCTTTGCCGGGGATCGGGCTTCGGCAGCTTAATTACGGGTGTATGCCGCAGAGACGTTGCCGTTTTTGGTGCATGTTCCTGACATCTGGGCGCCTGTGTGTCTCTGTGCAGGGGCGGCGGCGGCCGCGGCGGGCCCATGGGCCGGGACCAGCCGCCCCCTCCCGGGCGGTACGGCGGGCCGGGGCCGCAGGACGAGGCGCGGCTCATGGGGCGGGGCGAGGTGGCGCGGCCGCTGCGGGGCGCGGCTATGGAGCGGCAGGCGTCCGCGGAGGTCAGCCTGCGGCCGTCGTCCTTCCTGTCGCGCGGGAGGTGGGTGCTCGCCGACGGACGTCCAACAGTGTTTGGCTTACCCCTGGAGAGCTGCAAGCGATTGTGTTTTGTGGTGTCGCAGGAGCGTTGCCTCTTTGTCCCTACGCCTGCGCCTAAACTCTATCGTCGGCGTATACCCCATGCAGGACCAGCAGCCCGGCGCAGCCCGCGGGCCGCGAGCCGCCGCAGCCCGCCGGGCCCAGCCGCCAGGCGGCGCAGGCGCAGCAGGCGGCTGCGGCGGCGGCAGCGGCCGCCGCGGCCGCGACCGCCGCGGCTGCCGCGGTGCGGTCCGACGCCCCGCCGCCGCCTGCCGGCATGAGCGAGGAGGCCGCCAAGAAGAAGGGTGAGGGAGGGATGATTGCAACGCGGATAACCTTTTAAAACGCCTGTGCGTACCATATCTGGTGAACATGCACCTTGTTACAACGCGATCGTTCTGTGCTGCAACACTTTCTCCCAGCCCTCGCTGCGTTCCCGGTCGGACAATAAATCTGATAATGGACTTCACTTTTGTTCCCCGCCACAGGCGCGTCCTGGGTCAAGGAGCTGTACGAGGTGCGCGAGAAGGCGGACGCGGCGCAGAGCCTGGCCAGCTACAAGGCGGCGGGGGCGCCCATGGGCGTGCTGCTGGCCAGCGCGGTGCGGGAGGCGTTCGAGGTCCGCGGCGTGGACATGGCCGTGCGCCTGGACCTCCTCAAGGTGGGCTGGGGTGTGTGTTAACCAGTGCGCCTGGACCTGCTCAAGGTGGGCTCTGGGGTGTGTGCGGTGTGGAGTGCGTTTCGTAGTGAAACGCTCTTAGCTGTGACAAAGTCTTCCGTTTCACTTGTTGTCCGGTGGCTGTCGTGCCTGTCCTGGAGCGGACATGGATGAGCAATTGGGGGAGGACAGTCGATGTGCAGCTTACAACATGGCGCTCTGGTCATATAGGGCGTGGGAGTGGGTCTGAGATTGTCCATGTATCTCTTGAGTAATGAAGACCAACACCTCTGCGCCTACAATGCGGCTCCACATTCATTTTTGCCTTTACTTGCCCCCGCCCCCGCAGGAGGTGCTGGTGGACCAGCTAAGCTCCACGGACGGCTGCCTCACCTCATCCGACCTGGAGGCGTGCTTTGGCAGGTGGGCGCGGGGGGCAGAGGGGAGGTGCGGTGGAGGAGTCTATGAGCAGAGAGACTACACGGTGCGCCTGTTATCGCCGAGCCAAGGTGCCGGCATGCGGAAGACGCACACCGTTTAAGTGCGCACTGAGCGGACCGAGCGGCACGATGTCTTGTGGCGGTCACAGCGCACGTCCCCTTAACCACCCTTACCCTTCGGCCCCGCACTTCTCATTGGCGAGGTACACACGTTCTCCTGCAGATCCACATCCACATCCACAACTCACAGCCGGAGCCGCCTCGATGTCCGCTTCCAATTGCCGGACATGCCACTTGCCTCGCCCTCTACTAGAACCTGCTTGCTAACTTGCGATTTGGCCACGCAACTGCATACGCTACACACGTTCTCCTGCAGATGTTATTCCGCCGGTGCATGTCGCTGCACCCGCAACCCGCTAACCCACATCCGTGCTTACCCACATCCCTGACCGCACAGGTTCATGGGCGACCTGCACACGTGGGTGGAGGACAACCCCAAGGCCGCCGGCATCGCGTCCAAGGTGGTGGGCGAGCTTGCGGCCGCGGGGCACCTGACGCTGGGGCCCTGCCTGCGGCCCATCCTGGAGGCGCGCGGCGGCGCGGGGCTGGACGACGAGGAGGGGGCCGAGGGCGAGGAGGAGGACCTCCCCCCGCTGGTGGCGGCGGGCGTGGCGGGCGAGGACGTGCTGGGCAACGTGCTGGCGGCGGTGAGTGGTGATGCAGTTGTGGTAATGACGAAAGCCCGCGTAGCGCAAACAGGTGGCAGGCGATTAGGTGCCAGCGTCATGGGCAACGTGCTGGCGGCGGTGGGTAGCATCAAGGCTGCGCATCTTATTTAGGCCTTTGTATATTGGACATGCATATAACAACTGGGGTTTGGTGATGAGGTATCGTTCGCGCGTGCAACGTGCTGGCGGCGGTGGGTGCAGGGGGCGGGCGGGGGTGGGGTTTGGGGGTGGTGGAGGCGCGGGCCGTGGTAGCACCTTGCTGTTGTCTGCTGTTGTGGACTTGTCGCTTGGGGGCCATCCTGGATACACGCAGCCCTATGAAGCATGCAGCAGAGCTCTGACCCTAAGGACGCACGGCGTTCCCTTCAAACTTACAACTTTATTGTTACGTGGTCGATGGGTGCTGACGCGGCTGCCGTGCCCCCTGATGCAGGCGGTCGCTGCCGGCGGCGAGGACAAGGCCGCCGACCTGTGGCGCTCGTCGGGCCTGGACGCCTCCAAGTTCTTCGAGATGCCGGAGGACCTGGAGGGCCTCAGCGCCAAGTACGCCTTCCTGGCCGCGTGAGGGCCCGGGGACAGCGGGAACGGCGGTTTGCTCACCAGGGCAGGAATGCATGGCGGGAGGGTGCGGGACGGGCAGCAGCCGCGGCAGCGGCAGCAGCAGCAGCTGGCGTGTGGCTCGTGTCCGCAGTTTTAGTGCGACGGCGGCAGCCAAGGCGCTCGGTTGACTGCCGCTGCGGCTTTGCTCTCAGTAACGCAATGACGGGGCAGCACTCTGCGGCTTTTTGGTTAAGGCCGTGCTGGCTTGGCGCTGTGGGCGGGTGCGGGTGGGAATGCGCGGGTTGAGGTTGGAAGAGTAGAGCTGCAAGTGCGCGCGGTGGAAGCCTGCTCTGCGGCTAGCGGAAAGGGTATTCGCGGAGCAGGGTCTTCTGGCATGTTAGGGAGGTACAGATCGCGCAAGGCATCCTGCGGCACATGCGGTGCAACCGTGCATGTGTGTGCAATTGTGTGTTCGGGGGTCGCAACGCGGCTGGCAGGGCCTGGGGCTAGTAGGGTGAAGGGTTCTTGGCCTGTATGCCAGGGCGGTTGAGGGGCTGGTAGGTCAAAGCTGTGGCCCGGCATAGTAACAGACAGGAGCGCACACATCATGGTGACAAAGCATGTCTGTTTGGGCGTGGGTTTGTTGTGGGCAGAAGGCGTATGGGGCATTGCAGGGCCATGGACGCAAGGGAAAAGCAACAGCAGGATTGTGGCCTTGTGGTAGGCTTGACCCGAACACATCAAGACGCTATTACTGAGCAGAGATTTAAGCCCTCAATGCTGTCGCACAAGACTGCGGGTGTGTTTGTGGTGACTTAAGGGGCACACACATGGATGATGAGTTGGTGACGCTGGTCAGGGAGCGGACGGGCGCCCTGGTAGCAAGGGAGGGGGACAGGGAGGGCCGCCCTCGTTTTGGGGTTGCGGAGGGCGCTCCCCTCCCACGTGGAGATAATGTGAAGAAAGGGCTCGCGGAGAACTATCCGCATGATGGTCATGCGCTAGCGGGTGGCCGTAGACCATTAGTCAGTGCTGCCGAGCAGAGTCGTGCATGCAGCGGGCACAGGGCAGTGCAAGCGCAGTCCTAGGCGCCTCTGTGCTGATAGGTGACGACCGTGGGTACTACTACACTGCAATGTAAAGATGGCTCTCCGGAACTGCTCTTAGTCCCATGCGCCCGTAACGCGAGCGCCGCCTCCTGCTGGTTAAGTGTATGTCAGGTTGTCATCCGCTTCCAGCTCGTGTAGCACAGCTGCCGAGTCTTCCGCCGTGTGCCGTGAAAAACGGAATTTCGTACGGCACATGGTTTAACCTCAACGGGATGCAAGCATGAGCCATTTCTGTACCTCGGTCTCTCGCCAAGCATGGCACTTCCAGGCCCTGTAGCATAGCACTACGGTACAACTCGGCGGTGCAATGCAGCGCAATGCAGGTGTCCGGGTGCCGGGTAAGGCTCAAGCGTCAGCACAAGCAGGATGCCAAACGGTGGGTAAACGGATACCCATCCTCTCCCTGTCGTAACCCGACACTGCGGTGTTTTGTCCTACCCTGTGGTGTAGGTCTTCAGACGTTCAGAGGGTAACTGGGAGTCTGGGACTTGAAGTATAGGCCTGCGACGGTTGTGGGGTTACGACGCGCTGTGCGCGCTGTTATGACCCTGTAGGTGTGCAAGGCCTGCTGGCCGTACGCGTCAGGAGTGCGGGGCTGCGACCGTGTGTAGATGACCTGAAGTGAGCTTTGGGTTCAGACCCCGAAGGTCGCTGGAGCTTTAACGGGAATAGCTGCTTGCATGTATCTTGCGTCGTGGGCACGGCGTCTTGCGGGTGCCACGTGCCAGGCCAAGCGATGCAAACACCGCCCTTTGCAGGGATTTCCCTAAGGCTCCCGCCTGGTGGTCTCCCATAGTCAGCGGATAGCTTTAGAAGGTCAAACTGCCAGATCCCAAGGCGCCGAACAAGTGCAGAGGAGTACCGCCGTAGCTTACAAAGGGCACACTTCTTCAGTTCTGTCCTGCGCCCGTATTGCGCAATGTCAACGCCGTACGTTGCATCCATGCATGCGAAGCGTGCAAACGCATACGGTACTCCTTGAACGCGCCCTACTATACATACACGCATGCCCTACAAATGGGCAGCACCGATAGCGACATACGGCTGCACAGAGCATCTCTAGCATTTCAACTCCGCCAAGGCAACATGGCAAATCTCTTCCGCTACATGCATGCCTACCGACAACCACCCCGTCCTAACCCACGCGTCCCGGGCGGGTGCACCCGTCCCTCTCCCTAACCGCCCCCGCAAAGCACTCCCTCCCTCCTCGCTACACCAAACTTTCCCCAACACCGCCACCCCGCCCCTTTCGCCCTCACCCATCCCCCGCATACTCGTCCTCATCCATGGTGGCGAACACGCCTCCCCTGCCCGCCCCTGCCCCTCCCTGCGCCATCACGATACCCAGCAGGTGCACAAGCTCCCGCGGGTCGGGCCCCCGCTTCAGCAGGTGCGGCACCAGCCTCCGCAGCTCCCGCATGGCGCCGTCCAGCACCGCCGGCTCCAGCAGCGCAGGGTACCACTGCAACACCTCCTCCGCCACACGCGCACCCCCCAGCACCCTCCTCGCGTAACCCACGCCCGTCATCAGCTCCTGCTGGCTCCACGTCAGCAGCCGCGGGTGCAGCAGCAGCACCGCGCCCACGTTGGTCTCCGGCAGCTGCCCCTTGAGCAGGATCAGCCGCCCGGCCGTGGCGTGCAGGTCCGACATGGCGGCCAGCAGGCGCTTGGGCCCGACACGTGGCAACGCGTGGGGCAGGTCGGGCAGCAGCGCGACCAGCTCGGCGTAGCGCTGCTGGAAGTCCTCCTCCTCCCAGCCGGACCGCTCCAGGGCGGCCTGCTTCACCAGGGCTCCCCTGTCCACCACGCTCCAGGACCAGGAGGCGGCGGCAGTGGGCGGCAGCTGCCAGTCCACGCGCCAGGGGAGGTGCTCCCCGCCCGGCAGCATCGTGACGTCCATGGAGCCGGCCATGCTGCTGCTGCTGCTGGTCGCACTGCCGACAGGGGTGGTGTTAGCATCGGCTGCTGCTGCGGGGGCAGCGCCATGGTTGGTGCCGTTGCCGTTGCTGGCTGCCCTCCCCGTGGAGGGTGAACGGCTCAGCACGCCGCCGCTTGAGCTGGTAACGGTGCGCCGGGACCCGCTGCCCTGCGCGCTGCTGCTGCTGTTGTTGCTGCGGCGGCTGTCGTACACGCCGTTCTTCCCGCCGTTGCTAGTGGCCCTCACGCCGCCGCCGGACGGCTTGCCCCCGTGGGCAGTTGAACCCCCGTATGTCTGCTGCTGCGGCTGCCCCTGGGTCTGCGGCTGCTGCCTGTCTTCCTGCGGCCCCTCCGTAGGGCTGGTGGCCCGCACCGTCCGAGTAGCCGTCGATGTAAGCCCCGGTGAGGCAGAACGCTGGAGGCTGACAAGCCGCTGCCGCCTGTGCCCCCCTGACCCTGACCCGCCCCAGCTCAACAGGCGGCTGGGCCGCTGGTCCGTACGGTGCTGCTGCTGCTGCTGCGGCAGCGGACCCAGGGATGTGCCAAAGGGGGCTGCCCGGACTGCCGCGGGCCCATTCCGTGGCGTACAGGCGGCCGCACACCGCCACGACGTGCCCTGCCGGCAGGTCCCTGGGGATCTGCACCCAGGGCAACTCGGGCAGGGGATGGAGCTGCTGCCGCTGACACCGCTCCTGAAGCTGCTGGTCGTCAAGCAGCTGGGGGAAGCCCACGAGGAAGCCATACTGTAATGCAGACTCCTACTAAAAAGCAGCGATAAATCGCGTGATGCAGTTACTCTGTTGGCTATGAAAGGCTCGTATTGCTGCTCCTGATGCTCGTGCAGCTGCTGCCGTCGCTAACACGTGCGTGGGCGGTACACTGCAGCTCCTTGCCTACAACCCGCTCTAAGAAACGCTGTCACAGACCGCTTGCTTGCCGTAGTAACAGCTGTTCACGGCAAGCGACAACACGATGCGGCTCTACTGCTGGCTTGGGGTCTCCTGTGGGGAAGGGAGGGGTTGGGGAGGGGTAGCCAGGCAGGAGGACACGTCAGTACGAAGGTTGTGCCGTCCAACCGCGAAGGCACCAGGACAGTGAGGGAACAAGGTATGCTGCCACCTTGCAACATGGAAAGAGGAGGTTAAGAGCGCTTCGCATATGCTCTCGGGCAACGTCAGGCGGTGTGCGGAGTAAGCGTGAGGTGACCCAAGGGCAAACATGACCACGAGTCAAGCTATGGACATAGCAGGACGGCAATAGTCCAAGCCTCATGGCATAGAGGCCTCGCTGCACGCCGCGGCAGTTTCGGAGGATGACGATGCGTCCATTCCATAACCCAGTTCAACTACAAACTCACCGCAGGCGCCTCCTGCTCGCGGCGTGCTTTGTTGGATCCCATGATGTAGTAGGTGCCGCGGCCGACCTCGAAGAACGCGAAGGCAGAGAAGGCGATGAGCGCTGTGGTGACCACCTTGTACCCGATATCATACATGCGCGCGCGGCCAGGAGGCAGAGGCGCCAGCCACGGGTGGTTGAAACGGGCAGATGAAGCCGCGCCAGTAGAAGGAGGGGCCATTTGCTGTATGGTTGTTGCGCTTGGAGTTGTCAGGACGCGACGGACAGATCCAAGTCTGATGTTCGAGGAAAGAGCAGGAGTCCCGTCAGTTGCTAGCATAGCGGTGGGACCACTCAACGTTGGCAGAGCGGAGTAGGTACATCAACACCGCCCCGTCGTACTGCCCAGGCGCAAGTGACAAGCGGGAGACACCCCTGGGCTCCCCCTTTCTGGACATACCGCTGAGCCGGGCGTGCCTTAAAGAACCCGCCAAGATGGGTCGCATGCACAGCAGCGGCAAGGGTGAGCAGCGAGCATCGGCGGCCCCTTGTGACGCAATTGAAGCGAGCTTGATACTAATACATAGCCTGAACATCATTATCATGTAGGCAAGGCGTCCTCTGCCATTCCCTACAAGCGGTCTCCGCCCTCGTAAGTCCACAGCATGCGCGCAGCCGACAGTCGGCGGCGCTCAGGGCGCCACGAAACCCGCTTGGCTCAGCCCTCTCCTTTCCTCATTCATATAGGTGGTGCAAGACCAGCTCCACTGAGGTGCAGGACATGATCTGCAAGTTTGCCAGGAAGGGCATGACCCCCAGCCAGATTGGCATCCTCCTGCGTGACCAGCACGGCATTCCCCTTGTGGGCAGCGTGACCGGCAGCAAGGTGCTGCGCATCCTCAAGGGTGCCGGCCTGGCCCCCGAGCTGCCCGAGGACCTGTACTTCATGATCAAGAAGGCCGGTGAGAGGAGGGGGGAGGAACACGGGACGGGGTTAGTGGCAGGCGGAGGGTTGGGGCAGGAGGGGAGGTGTCCCCATGGGCAGGACAGCAGGCAGCCTTTCCGAGCTGATACGTGCGAGGATATTAGCTTATATGGAGTTGCATGTCGAAGGAGAGAACTAGAAGAAGGGCTGGATGGCGCCAGAGCGCATGCCGTTGCTGGGGGGTGGCATGCCGGGTAACACCAGCTTGCTCAACTGGTAGATGATGCAGCAAGACTGCCGTCGTGGACTGCCGTTGTGACGTAAGAAACACGTGTCTTGTGCGCCGCAGTGTCCATCCGCAAGCACCTTGAGCGCAACCGCAAGGACAAGGACGGCAAGTTCCGCCTCATTCTGGTGAGGCACCAGCAGGGGGGAGGCAGCGCGGGATGTGGGTGGGAGCCTGTTATGTGGCTAGCGGGGGGCCGGCGGGCGGGGACCATGGTCACTATGTCACATGGATTTTGGACTGCATGCGGTCACGTTTGGCAAGACACCCTGAGGGCTTGCTGGTGACTGGAGCAGGCAGTAGCTCCACTGCCCGTGTGCCCCAGCGAGGTACTGCTTGGCCTGTGGCACAGTGGCAGCCGTACTGCCGTACCGCTTGCGTTGGACACGTGGCGGACACGCTCGCAGCCTGCCAGGCGTGGGGATGCGGACGCACCTGTGGGGCGAGCAGGCAGCTGCGACGGCTGCGTCAACCGCAGCAGGACGCCGTGCAGCTAGGACACATACGGTATTGTGACAGAATTGGATGTGGCAGTACCAGCAGTGCAGGACGGCAGCGCTCCTCGGGGCTCGACCCGGAAGGCTCCTGTACTGGGCAACTGGAGTATACAGCTGGGGGGCATGTCGGCAGGGCTGGGGAGAGCGTGTGCCTTCCGCAGCGACGCAAGGACGTGGCGCTGTGTCACAAGCCGCCCGGCCAAGCAGCGGCTGCTGGGGCTGCTTGGCCCAGCCCTTGCAGGCCGTAGCAGGCCGTTGTAACAGCCCCACGGGCTTCTCGGCTTGACGGAGGCAGCGGGCTGGGACAGCAGCAGCGACGAAGGAGCGTGGGCGAGGGCGGAAGGGGGGGGCGCAGGGGTTGGCTGGCCTGCCATTGAGGTCAACGCCTCAAAGGCGGAAAGCAGAAGGCGTCAGCCGGCTGCTGACTTTCCTCGGGTGCAGAGGCCAGGGCAGGGCAGGGCCGGCCGGCGCAGCGCAGGGCACCGGTGGATAGCTGTGTGACGGCAAACGGCGCGGGCCCGGGTGGGGCTTGAAGAATAGAAGCAGCGGCAGCTACGGGAGGACCATTATACAACGCCATAAGCCAGAGCAGCGGGATGGAATGCTGCGCACGGCACGGCGGCCAGTGAAGGGAGCCCACGAGGCAGCAGGGGGCGGCGGGGGCCGCTGCAGCTGGCTCCTGCCGCAAGCCACCTGGCTGGCGCGGTCGTGTGCCCAGGCGGAGCAGCAGGACCTGCCGCTTGGCCGCCGCAGGGGCAGGGGAGCTGGTAGTCTCCCGGCTGCGCGCAGGCCGGGGCGTAAAAGGCGCGCGGGCACCGCCCTGCCAGGGGCGCCACAGACAAGCCATACCCGGCCGTGTTGCAGCGCTTGGGGAGGGATAGGGAAAGGGCCCTTGACTGGTATGCAGCAGGGGAAGCAGGGGATGACAGCTGCAGCTGTGGGCGGCAGACGCGAGGCGGGGCAGCGGTGTTGCGATGCTCAGCGGGCGTCGTGCGTGCGGCACCTGCGCCGCAAGGGCAGGCGGCGGCTTGCCAGACACAACGCTTCAGCAGCCAGGAGGAGCATCTGGGCAAAGAGCTTTGCTAAGCCCGCCTCATCGGCTCGCACTGCGGCATTACGGCCCGCCGTTGTCACTCTGCTGTGACGTGTCGCACCCCAACCCCCCGTCCCCGGTGTGCAGGTGGAGAGCCGCATCCACCGCCTGGCGCGCTACTACAAGCGCGTGCGCAAGCTGCCGCCCAACTGGAAGTACGAGTCCTCCACCGCCTCTACCCTGGTGGGTTAGCAGGGGCGCGCACCTGCATGTGTGTGCGTGTGTACGTTTGTACATGCGGTCGCTGCAGTTGTCGTGGGCTGGGTGAAGCATGGGGTTGCGACTGGTTGAGCGGACAACGGCATTGAAAGGAGGCAACGCACAGTCAACCTATGTACAAGTGTCGTCAGTCCGCATCGTGCTGCTTTGGGCGTTCTGACGGTCGTGCGCTGTGGGTTGCGTCACCTGCACGGCTAGGTGTGGGGAGCGGCTCAATGCGAGGACTGTGGGTGTCAATGTCCAGCAGGCCCATTGGCTACTCGTTCCACTCAGAATCGTGTTATGCGCCACATGCCATGTGCCGGTATCCTTATCTTGCCCCTCGCCCTCACCCCCGGCGCCCTCCCCATGACGCTCTGCCTGCAGGTGTCGTAAGCGGAAGGCCCCAACGCCGGCAGGGCGGCCTGCAGCTCTGTAACGGACATTCTGCGGAAGTGTGCGCCCCGTCCCATTTTGCACGTGCCTTTGGGGTTGGCTTTGGGTCAATCAGGGCCAGCAAGGGAAGGTGCAAAATGTGGGGTATCGTGCCTCAGGAGTCAGGCTGGCCGGCAGTGCCGCTGGTGTGGGCCTGTGTGGGCTGACAGCAGTTGGGGTGGCTGCTTTTTCGGGTGAGCGGGTCCTGGCACGTGGCTGGGGCGCAGCGGCCGGGCCAGGAGCCCCCCAGGCTTGATTGCAACTCCAGTTAGCCACCTCACGCTGACCAAGTAAGCCAGACAAGGGCGTGTCATCCCTCCCTAGCAGCTCCTGATCAAGCCGGCTCAACCAGCCTCAGCTTCGTTACAGGAGGCCTATGCCGGCCACAGCAGCGGGGCGCTAAAAGTATACAGTGTAGGCCGTAACACACGGTAACAGCTTGCCCACAGCGGCACATCACCACGACAAATTGGTTCACGGGGTATGGCAGGCAGACCGACACACAAGGGAGCCCCTCCTGAGCCTAGTGAGGGTACAAGCAGGTACCGGTACAAGCAAAACTGCGCAGGTACAAGCAAACCTTAGCGCAGTGTCAAGTGCTGGGTAGCCGCGAGTGTATACCTCCTGCATATGCTTAGCATGTGGCAGCACGCTTGGCACCGCTTTCAGTGCATATGCGTTGTGCTTTGCAGATGTGCGCAACGGGGGATGCCAAACAAAACCTCCCCTGACGCCTCAATGGCAACACTTCTGTTGCTACACTTCTTTTGCTTGTACCCTCACTTTATGGCCCCCTTTTCACGCTCGCACGAGATTTCAAGTGCAAAACACTTTTATGACACCCTGCAGTATTTAGCTATGCATTCTAGGAAAGGAACTCTTCAGTTTGCGGCCTCCTCGCTCCCCTCCAGAGCGGTCACTCGGGGCTGGTATCTTATTTGATTTTCACAAAATAACGCCGCTTTCAGGCCGCGCAGCGGCGCCAAAATCAGAGGGTTTTTTTTATCGAATCTGACAAAAGAAAACGGGGCTGGACAGGGGTATTTTATTCGGTTTTCGAAATTTCAGGTGCTACACTGCATGGCATAGACTTTTCATAAAATACTGGGACTTTTGGGCGTTGGATTTTTATCAGAACTGACAAAATGCCTTGGCGGAAGAAACCAGCCCTGGTCACTCAGCCCAGTTTCTACTGGCCAGGAGGACCCGCCACAGCCCGTATCATTCTTGTGTGGTACCCAGGTGGTGAAGACGAGAGAACCACCTGACCAGGTCAGTCCGCCTGCTTGCGGCACTTTCCTCGCACGACTGCGAACCGTATCACTACCTCCCGGAGCCGCAAGGGGGTGACTGCTTGGGAAAGCCGGACGCCGGGAGCCCGTTGAAGTGACTGTCCCGAACGGCCGGCCGTAACAATGCAACTTGACAGTTATGCAACGCTTTGAAATCTATGATATAACCAATAGTCGCCTTCGCCAGTCGCCGGAGGTCATCGCAAGACACCCCTGAGCGCTGCCCTGGCCTGCCCAAGAGCCCAAGAGGGCAGTTCACAGGGGCCCACCGCCCATCACCACCCGCCTGCACCTTTTCCCCAACGTGCCACTGATGCATTGTGTCGTACACAAGGCACGAGCTACCACACCCTTACCCCCAAGCCTTAGTCCACACAACCGGCGCGCAGAATACACGCCATGTGCTCAAGCCAAAGCAGCATTCGGCAACACACTGCCTGTAAGGCAAAGTACCCCTCCAACCACAGGATCAGCATGCAATTATGTCATGTTCGGTACACATTATCGTTGACAGCTGCATGCAGCTGTAGCCTACACGTTGCCTGCCCATACTGGTATGCATCCCACCTCGGCTGTTGGACCTGGTGCACGCCAAGCGGCCAACGCCGCACAAGTGCCAACGTGTAACCGCACGCGTTTCCGTCCAAATGCTGCGCCTCACACCTGCACGCAACCGTCTTGTGACCCACGACAGAGAGCCGCAACACGCCTGCTGTCCACCCCATAACCTGCCGCATGCATCACATCAATCTCAGCTCCGCCCTACCCACGCCAACAAGACCGCAGCAATGGTTGGGTCCAGGCGCCTTTTCCACAACAGCTCCGTTGCCCACCTCCTGTCGTTGCCGTCGCAGCTGCCCACCGGCGCTCCCTGCTCCACCAGCCAGTGCAGTACCGGCGTTTTATAGTAGTGCTCCAACGCCTGCAGCAGGATGTCCGGTGCGCCCCACGGCACGCCCAGCCGCCGCAGGGCGGTCAGCGTGCCCAGATCCCCTACCCGGCATGCGTCAATGTAGAGATCACCGCCGCCTGCACCCTCCATGCAGCCCGGGTGCTGCTCCACCAGCCACTCCAGCAGCGCCTCGCAGCCGCCCTCAGATGCTGCGACCAGCAGCTCCCCTCCCGGCACGTACTCCGGCGCCTGCTGCAGCAGGTACTGCACCAGAGCCAGGTCACCCCGGCGCGCAGCTGTGCACAGCACCACCTCGGCATCCCAGTCCCTGCACCCCGCCTCGCCCACCAGCAGCTGCACCGCCTGCAACAGGCCCCCGCTGTGGGCAGCCGTGTCGTTGGGCCAATAATGCACCACGTACTGCAGTGCCCGGCCATCGACCGGCACGTGTGCCTCGCGCACCAGCCACCGGACCACAGCCACATCGCCGGCTCGGCCACACGGGTAGGCCCAGTTGGAAAACTCTACGCCCTCCTGGCGCAGGTACTCCAGCATGGGCAAGCTGCCCGACCTGATCGCGATATCGTCGCATTCATAGCCCATCCGCCAAGCTGCAGCAACCAACTGCCCAAGCGATGTGCCACACACCGACAGCAGGTGTAGCAGCGCCTCCACCTGCCCTTCCGCAATTGCGTCTTTCAACAGGACGCCTTGCATCTCTGCTGTGCTGGCCGGCGGTACGCCCTGTTCCTGCAGCCACTGCAACTTGGCAGCTGCGCCAGGTGCACTTGCTACCGCCCGCCGAAGGAATTCCCAGTGGAATTCAGCAGTAATGTGGGCCGATGAAAAGTCGAACACCCCCTCGTCCACCAGCCACTGCGCCACGGCCAGGTCAGCCTGCTGCAGCGCATGCACGAGCACCCACGTGCCTCCCATGGGGCAGCCGCGGTCCAGCAGCCACCGCAGCCGGCCCAGGTCCCCCGAGCGAGCGGCGGCTTGGGCGGTGCTCTCTTGCAGGTGGCATCGGCCCCTGCCTATATCAAGCAGCCATGTCATCTTGTCCACGGCGTCCGGGGTCACGGACTCTGCAGCGGCGTCCAACATCTGTTGGAAGGCGCGCTTGCAATCGGAGCTGTCGGCTTCCAGTCGTGCATGCAGCAGCCCCCAAGCTGCCTGCAGCCCCGCCAGGCTGCAATGCTCCGCCGCAGCCGCAAGGACGTTGCTTGCACGCAGCAGTGCAGGGCAGCGGTGCAGCAGCCAGCCCAGCAGCTGCGGGTGGCCTGCACTCACCGCGGCCTCTCCGGGGTCGCATGAGCACCACTGTGCGTGGAACGCCACCCATGCATCCCTGTGCTCCTGAAGCACCTGGGGAAACACACTGGGCTGCAGCAGCGCCAGCGCCACCTCCAGATTCACCTCGCTCCCGCTGGCGGCGGCCGTGCACAGCAGCTGCAGCTTGTGCCGGAAGGGCAGCTGCCGCACGTGCTGCTGCCCTGCCTCCACGGCCCAGGGCGCGGCGTGGGGCGGCAGCGGCTGGGACAGGGAGGCGGTGCAGTGCTGGGGACTGTTGAGGGCTTGGGCTAGGTCCGGGGACACCAGGCGGCCGCTGAGGGCGACGTCGTTGGGTCCCAGGAAGGACAGGATGTGCAGCTGGAGGGCAGTGGGCAGCTGCCGACGCAGGCTGCAGCGGCTGGCGTCCTCAAGCATGCCGTCGTGCATGCCGTGAACAGCTGGAACTCGAAGCGCACGTCGCACGGGCGAGCGCACGTCGTCGTGCCTGGGTCAGCTGCAGGTTGATCGGGGAGCGGCAAACGAGGAGTTAGCGCCACGGGATTGATCCATATCCATGAATTCATATGTGCATCGTATGCTCTTGGCCCGGGGTCAAGGTAAGTAGGAGTAAGTAGGAGTGCGCGCTGCTTCAACTCTGTGTGCTTATGCACAGCAGCAACTACTGCCAAAGCATACGTACTCCTATAATCGGACTTCGGGAATCAGTAGCGGTAACGAGCGCGTACCTTTGCTTCAGAGGACCAGAGCCTGTTCCGCACAAGTCTTGGCAGCGCTGCCGCAACGGCCGACGTTGAATGGTCGCCTTAGTATTGTCTATACTGTAGAGGGGTTGAATGTACCGTGGCTCACTTGCCAGGTGTAACTTGATATTGTGGCTGCTCCGAAGTCTCAAGTGGGGTAGATGTTGGCTGATGTTGGCCACAGCCCCCACGCAGAACCCCAGCCGCAGGGAAACCCAATCCCGGGGCATGCTCGCTTCTAACAAGCCGAATCCTTTCCTGTTCACATCTACCGCATACATGCCGCGCAAGTACGCACAAGAACCTCCAAACTTGCAGGGGCGCGGGGCGTGCGTCCAGCACACGAGGAGAGCTACCGTGCAGCCCTGCTGCAGCATACAGCTCGACAGCTGCAGCCAGGCTTCCTTTGCTTCAGGACATTTCGCAAGTTCTGCGTACCTAGGAACAGCACCAATACCGGCATGTAGTTCAGGCAGTCAAGGCAGTCCAGAGGGTGACATTGCCCCTGACCGGTGGGTCAGGCTGGCCAATCTCTGGTCCTG
>VFQN01001872.1_pt1 | contig 34019 bp, 53 predicted proteins | sample 3512371 | NCBI WGS metagenome assembly VFQN01 (sample SAMN10412370, study PRJNA504923) | tailings metagenome | isolation source: Replicate 2 from Balatoc abandoned mine | place: Philippines: Itogon, Benguet | collected 2017-08-28 | reverse complement strand
CGCCGACGGCGGAGAGGTCCAGCGGCGGGCAGAACTGGGGGCCGTTGCGCGGCGGCGGCGGGGGCGGTGGCGGCAGGGGCTGCGGGCCGCTGCCGCCGCTGCCGGCGCTGTTGCGGCGCACGTAGCTGTTGCTTGCGCGGGGAGGAAGGGGCGGGGGCGGCGGGGGAGGGTAGCTGTCGGGGTGGAGGCAGCTGTACGGGTCGGCACCGGAGGGGCGGGAGTGGGTTGGGGAGGTAGGGCGGGAGTTGGAGTTGGGGCCGAAGTGGCCGCCGCCGGCCCTGGCAGAAGGAGTAAGGGGAGAGCGGCTGCCGCCTGCTGCTGCCACAGCCTGGAGCAGCAGGGAGCGGTCTGGTACGCTGCGGCTGCTGTAGAGGCTGGGAGGGCCGCTGGGGGAGTAGACGCTGTGGCCGCTTGCGGAGATGGCGTCATCTGTGGGGTCGAAGCTCCAGGGGTTGTTGGGAGGGACGACGGCGGAGGTGGAAGGTTGCAGGAGCTGGGTGGGGAGGGCGGTGGGCTTGTAGGCGGGAGGCTTCGCGGGGCGCGCGGGCTGCTCGTACTCTATGGCAAAGGTGAGGTCCGCGGGCAGCAGGCTCTCCAGATCTGGGTCGTACTGAGCATCCGCAAAGGCAAATGCAGAGGGAGGGAGCCTGGCCGGGGCTGGCTCGCCGGCTTCGGATGGCAGCGGAGCGGCCACCTTGGCCATGGCAGAGCAGTCCAGCTGCAGAAAGCAGAGTGCACCCGGAGGAATGTGTAAATAGGATCTTTGTCTTACAAGGTCCCAGGCAAGCCTAAGCTCCCGAAAGGCCAGGGCTGAACACAGCCGCGCGTCGGCACAGCTTCCGTCGCGCAACACGCCGGAGCGCACGCTCAGGCTAGGTTGATGCAGTAATGTTAAAAATTGTATGCTATGTAGCATGTCTGTCCTTCAAGATGAGGCCCTTCGATCTTCCCGAAGCAACCGCGAGGGGCTTCGGGCAACCGACCACCCTCCTATTCTCAACCGCAGATGCGGCTAGTGATGCATGGAATTTGCATGTAACATGCATCATGCACTCGTCTTGCGTCTCAGCTGAGCGTGACGAGGGGCAATCATCCAAAAGGCGTCATGGGCCTAGGTCCTGACGTCACGCAGGGCGCACCTTATGCCCACAGAAGCAGCTCTTGCCGAAAAGAGGGCCTTTGCAGGCGGGACCTTGCCCGCGTGCAGGACACCAGCCCCGGCGTTACTGAACCCAGCGCGCTCCACCAATTTCCTCCGAGCCTACTAGCGGGATAACCTACGTACTGTGGAAGCCTCATAACATTTTCATCGAGCTCAAATGGAAGGCTCGACGACGTTAAACACAGCCTCAGAGTACAGGAAATGACAGGATTTGGAGTGAGCCACTCCAGTGTAATATGGAAGCTATAGTATCGCGCCTACAAGACCATCAAGGCCCACCTAACCTAAGCGAAATTCAAACGCATTCACTTCGCGGATGCCTTCCTGGTTGCTGGGTTGCCGCAAGACTGTCGGTACGACATGCCACGAGTGGTGGGCGAGCGCAACTGACCACTTCTACACGCATACCGCCACATGTAATCTTTTGCAGTTTTTAATGAAATAGAAGTCACATAAACAGCACGGATAGATGCGCTTTTAGCCCGCACGCCACTCGATTAGCACTCCTCGGCATTTCTGCGGCTGACTGGCTGACGAAAGCCAAGAACAAGCGCAAATGCAATAACACTTGCATTTGCTGCTTGCTTTGAACTCAGTATTACCGAGAAGACTGCACTCTCCCCTGCACTGCTCCTCCCTGCACCGCACACCGGAAGTCCCTGGGGCCTGCTGGGGCTCTGGGCCATGCCATGCATCCGCTCGCATGCAGTTGAGGCTGCACCCGCACCTGATTCTTGCTATAATGTGGAACTTAGCATACACGCACGCGCTCTGCTCCGTATCATGAACGCACGTCCACTGCACTGCACAGGGCTCCTGAAGTTGCCCGCTCGAGCACAGGCACGGGCCGTGCGCACGTGTCCGGTGCACGGGCTGCGAAGTAGTCCCCACTCCTCCAAGGGTAGATATCTACATGAGGTCTGTTAATTAGGACAGTTGTCAAAATTGGTCTGGCAGGAGCCTATGGTCCCCAAAACCTCAAAGAAGTATATTTCCCCTGCGGGCTTTGTGCTTTGCTTGCTTTGCCCTGCCTGCTGCCAGCGTCAAGGCTGCCCTGGCGTGAAGCCTGTCGCTGGTCTTTCTCTTGTCGTGTGTGCTGGTGTCGCCTGTCGCGTGTGCGGTTTGGGTCTGCCCTTTTGCCTGTGCCGTCTTGGGACCACGGTTTGCCCTAGGTGGCTAGAACCCTGCGCGTGCTGTCGGGGCGTTGTCTCGCGTGCTGAGCCCTCGTGCCTGAGGCTAGCTGAGGCCCGTAGGTGATGTATGGCCCGCAGTGCTCTGGTCCGGTGACCGCAAGCTGTGTGGTTTGCTGTGGGGTGATGTGGGTTCTCGTGGTCTTGGCCTCTCAAGAGGAGATTCAGTGGTGCGCATTCATGCCAGGAGGTGGTGGCGCTGGAGGCCGTCGTGTTGTTACACTTCGGCCCACGGCAGCAGCCGTGCAGCCAACAGTGCAGTAAACAGTCGTGCAACCACACGCAATATCTAGTAGAAGCCCGTATGGTGGCCGCAGCGGGCAGGGATCAACAGTATCGTGAGTAGCAGCGGATTGCGTATTGCGGACTGCTAGGTAGTCGTAAAGGGGGGCAATCCATCGCAAGGAGCAACACCTACTCGTGGTGCATTGTTCCACCTGCGCAGCAAACCGGTACAGTAACACACCCGACGTGGTGGCCTTGCCCTAAGTAGGGGCCACCTGAGGTCACTTAACCCACCTCGACAACCACGAGTGCAAGCCATAGCACCCATAAGACACAGGTCTTGTCCAACGGTGACCATCGCATTTGAGGCCACGCCCACAGATACACCGAAAGCACACCATGCAACAACAGCCAACCTGCTACTATATCAGCACCATTGTCAGGATGCCGGTAAGGCATGCAATGCCCACGATGCGGCACTGTGCGGCCAGCAGCGGGCGAGGACACCTGAGGACACAAGGGGCGCACGGGTAGATGGCCCCGGCGACTGGGCTGGATGTCCCTATGGGCCGTCTTGGGCCGAGTGCCGACTGCCGCTGGCCTAGTCGGATGCATGCTGCACACCTCCAACCCTACTTGCTAATACACATATCTAAGCCTTGCCTCTTGTCAGAACCCCCGATGCCCGGTCCCCCGGGAGGGGCGCATAGCTGGCATGGGCTCCCAAACTGTCACTACCTTCCAAAACCCATATCTCTCTCATGCAGTCCCCCGATCAAAAAGTAGTAAGGAGCATCCTCTGTTCAGATGCCGGTCATCTGGGTCACCACCCAGGCAGCCGCCGTGTCATGCCCCACTACCACGTGCCCTTGCCCCTCCTCCGCGCGCCCCGGGCTAGGCAGCTTCCTGCTGCTTCCGATGGACACATACACCAGCCCGTCACCTTCATGCAGCCCCGCCCCCGCCCCCTCCCCATGACCATGCGCCCCGCCATGCGCGTGCACGTTTGCCCCACCGCTGGACCGGGCAGGAGCTGGCCCTGGCACAACCATCACGGGCGAGGTGGCCGTCCCGTTGACCTCCGCCCTCCTCCCCGCTGCCGGGGACCCTGTGCATGCCACATGGTGTTGGTGGTGGTGGTGATGAGGCACGGCCGGGGAAGACGGCGTGGGGACCACTAGCACGGGCGAGTGTTGTTGGAGCTGGGGGTCGGTGTGGGTTAGGTGGTGTGTGGTGAGGTGGAGTGGGAGGTGCTGCTGGGCGGTGTAGCTCTGACGCGGACGCTGCGTGACGGGCGTGCAGGGCACCGGGTGGGCACTTGTCTGGTAGTCGGGGCAGGAGGCTCCTACTGCCAGGTGCTCCGCTGTAGCGTGGCGGCTGGGGCACAGGTAGCTGCTGGCAGTTGCAGTTGCAGTTGCAGCTGCTGCTGCTGCTGCTGCCGCTGCCGTGGGTGCGGAGGTGGTGACGTGGGCAGATGCGGAGACTTGGGAGGTGGAGCTGTCGCCGTGCCCGTGCGCGAGGTGGCACGGCTGATGGGGGTGGGAGGCGGGCGCGCGGTGGGGTGGGGAGGCGGCGGCCAGGGGCGACTGGGGTGCGGCAGCAGCGTGGTGGTGGTGGTGGTGGTGGTGTGGAGCGCTGCCCGGCCAGGAGATGGAGGTGTTGGTGTGAGTGGTGGATGGTCGGAAGGCCACGGCGCCCATCCTGCCCAGAGTGCTGTCGCACGCGTGTTGCAGCTGTTGTTGTTGCTTGTGGTGGTGGTGTTGCTGGCGGCGTTGCGCTGAGAGCGCCTGTAACGAGCTCGCCGCGTCCCCCGCCTCCGCCTCCGCCATTACCACATCCGCCATCACCACAGCACTCATGGCCTCCTGCTGGTCGTGCTCCCGCCCCCGCTCTAGCCCACGGCGTGCGCTGCCCCCTGCCGCGTCGGTGTTGGCCGAGCCTCCGTTGCTGCCCCCCATGCCCATGGCGTTGGGGCCGCCGCTGCCGCCAGAGTGCAGCTGCCTCAGCTGCTGCTGCTGCAGCGCCACCGCCTGCTGCAGCTGCATGATCATCGCCTGCAGCTGCGACACCGGCACGCGGCTAAGGTCCTGCAGCTGCTGCTGCTGCAGCGCGCGCAGCTGCTCGCACAGCTGCTGCTGCCCCTCCAGGTCTGACCCCGTCACACCTCCCGCGCCGCTGCTGCCCCCAGGTGTTATCATATGGCACGCCGGGACCTGCCTCTGGTGGTCGGCCGCCCTAGGCGCCACTGGTGAAATACAGCTGGCCGTATTGGCATCACGCGCACTGGTGTGCATGTAGGAGTCGTGGTTTTGGCGCTCGTCCCGCGCAGAGCCTCCCCTCGGTACCAGCACAACCGTCGCCACCGCGCCGGCCTCCGAAACCAGCGCCGCGGCAGCCCGGGCCGCTGCCGCGCTCTGCTGCTGCTGCTGCTCGGTGGCGCTGGTATCGGTCTTGGCACACGCAACCTGAAAGGTGGTGCAGTGGGCCGCCCCGCTATTGGCCGTGCTGGCACCGACACTGGCGGCGCTCGCGGGCGGCGGAACGACCCATGGGTCAGTGGTTCCGCCATTCGCTGTGTTGTGCACGAAAGCAGCAGCTGCGGCGGCGGAAGAGTGCATGGCAGCGGCCTGGTTGTGGTGCTCGTGGTAGCTGACCGTGGGCGAGGCCGCTGCTCCGTGGGAGTAGGCGTGGTGGTGCTGCTGGTGGTGGTACGGTGACATGGGGTGGTTGTGTTGGTCGTACGACACGTCCAGGGCCACAAGGCCGCAGCCCGTGGAAGGCACGTGGGAGAGCGGGTGCTGGTGGGGGTAGGCGGCGGCGCTGGCGTGCTGTATGCCGTGAGCGTAGGGGTGGTGGTGCAGGGCGGTGGGTGCCCGGGCGGCGGGGGCCGAGGGTGAGGCCACGGGCCCCGCAAAGCCTGTGATCCAGGGGTGCTGCTGCATCTGGCGGACCGTGGGCCGGTCGATGGGGTGCGGCGACAGGGTGCGCAGGATGAAGTCCTTGGCCAGGGAGGACAGGCCGGAGGGGAAGTGCGGCGGCGTGGCGGCGCAGATGCGAGCCTCAGCCTGCGCGGGGCACAGCAGGCATCTGATAATCAGCTCGGTGGTCCTGGTGATTAGACGGCGGCGTGCAGTCGCTGTGGTACAGCCCGAAGGCTCCGTACAAGCACAGCCTTGCCCCAGCCCCTGCCCCGGCATTCAAATCAGGCCCAGCACCCACCTCCACTCGGCAGTCCGCGGCGAAGGGCGGCAGCCCCGTCAGCAGCTCGTACGCCACGATGCCCACCGCCCACGTGTCGGTGGCGAAGCCGTAGCGCGGGGGCGTGGAGGGGCCCGGCGTCATGCCCATGTGCTGCTTCACCGGGCAGCGAAGCACCTCTGCGCGGAGGTAGGAACCACACGCGGAGGGGAACCACATCATGACCAAGGAGACTGTACCAGTGTACATGGTCCTGTGAGCTCTGCGGCATTGCCCAGACTGTATGTTGTGGTTCCGTGCCTGGCTGCTATTCTTCTCACAGCTCCGCATTTGGATCCCCGCTCCCGTCCCCTTAGGCCACGAGTGCCCAGAGCACCCGCCGCACCCAACGACGCCACCCTGTCACCCACCAGGTGCCATGTAGTCCAGGGTGCCCACTCGGCTGATGGGCCGCTCCTCCACCATGTTGATGGCCAGACCAAAGTCCGCCAGCTTCACAGTGCCGTCGGCCGCAAACAGCACGTTCTCGGGCTACGGGACCGGGAGAGTGAGGACGACAGCAGGCAGCTCAGGGGATGTCCTACATAAGCTACACTGCACCGCCGGCTGTACCATAGTGCGCTTCTTGCACTGGCTCTCGGCACACTCCCAACAGTCAAGCTACGGTATCTGTGCGCCTTCAGCAGGGCAGGGCTTTACGGATTCGGCAGCAGTGCCCCACCTTAAGGTCCCTGTGCACGATGCCCCAGCGGTGCAGGTACAGCACCGCGTCCAGCAGCGGCAGCAGCACGCCACACACCACGGTGCGCTCGTCCACGCGGCCGCCGTGCGCGTGCATGAGGCTCAGCAGGTCGCCGCCGGGCGCGTACTCCTGCACCAGCACCAGCGTGTTGCCCTCCTGCGTGTGGGTTATTAGCGGTGGGTTAACAGCGGTGGTTTGTGAGCGGTGGTTTGCTGCACCTCTTTACGGTACACCATCAGTGGCCAAGCTGTACGGTGGCATGGCTGGCTTGGCTGTTTTGACGCGTTCCATGGGACAAGTTTTGGGGAACAGGGCCGCAGGTAGACAGCTAGCACACGTGCTGAAGATGTGCTGCGGTCACTGAGGGCTCTTGGCTTGTCGGCTCCGCACGACAAAGGTTAGTAGGGGTCAGCCCGTGGGCCCTCCCGCTTACCTGGAAGGCGCCGAACAGGTGGATGATGTTGGGGTGCTGCAAGCTGCTCTGTATGGCGACCTCTCGGTAAATTTCGTGCTGCGCCACGTCGGGTGCGCGGTGGATATCGTTGTACACTTTAAGTACAACCTCCGTCCTCGAGTATTTGCAGAAGGCCTGTGGCAAGGGGAATGCGCGCGTGAGGTGCTACGGCCTCCGGGGACGCGGCTGTGGGCAGGTTCTCGGCGATGGCGACTGTGCTGGGCGGCAGCATACACACCTTGCCGATAACATGCAGACACCAATGCATTACAATGTGCAATTGTTCCTTTAAAGCACTAAATTACGCGGCGTGCGTGCGGGTTCTCCTACAGCCACGCGGGGTCTCCTCTGCCTCTCGGGGTAAGGCCCCGCTACAGGCTCACCGTGTACACTTGGGCCGCGTAGCCGCTGTAGAGCGTGTTGTGAATAGCATAATCCGATAGCTTCCACTCTCCTCTTTCCATCGCGCCGGGCAAATTGGGTGACACAGCCAAAAGGCGGACCTCGGGCTCCATCTTGCAGGCTCGCGTACCACCAGCAAGGTTTGGGCTATCGCGAGCTAACTGGGAGATGATAAACTACTTTGTTATTTAGCTTGATTTATCTGGGCTGTTCATTGGTGCTGAGGGCCGCGAAGCTGGTTGCGGGTGTATTGACGGGGAGTAGCACCCTTGCGCAGCGTATAAATAAGAGACTCACGAAAGCCGTCCGGTGAAGTTAGGTGAGCGGTGTATTTGCCCAAAGTGTCGTCTAGCGGCATGTGTGCACGCAACGTCCGCACTATCGCCGCGGTTGTAGTTGTACGGGCCAACCAACTCACCCACCGTTCACAGCGCGCAACAATACAGCTACCATGCAGTAAAACAAGACATTCTATGCTTGGATGATGAGACCCACCTTGTGCGCTGCGCCAGAAGGCAGAAGGGCACTTGGTTAGGTAGGAAATGATGGCGAGTTGCAGCGCAAACGCGAGACCCAAAGGCATGCATCGTGACCTGTTTCCATGAAGTACCATACGTATGGCATTGTTTTCCACCACAGCGTATCTCTGTAAATGCATGCTTTGCCTAAACACGCCGTTCTGCAGCATGCCCGTCGTAAAGCTTGGCCCATGGCCCTCGACGAGTACCTGGGGTGAAAGTGAGTGGCACGGTTGGTGGCACGGTACCGGTTGCAACAAGCAGGACTTAATGGTGCGCATGTGAGGGGAACTAAAACCCAGCCCAGTCTCCCCACTCGAGAGTTCACACACGTTGACATGTGCCGACCAGGGAGCAAGTGGCAATGACACCATTTCGCGCGCAAGCCTCGCACTCCGTCCATTCCCTTTGCATGGCAGCGACCAGCCAGGCTGTGCGGCATGGCACTGAATACGGCGTGGCACTGAATACGGACAAGCCAGGCGAGGTACCGTACCTGGTGCCTTTTCCACCACTCCACAGGAAACCAAAAAGTTATGGCCCCTCAAAGTGAGGACATGTGCCCCCAAGGGAGTGGAGCCCGGTTGCAGGAAACCAGTAACAGCCTTTCCGGACCCTCCAGTGCCCAGACATGTACCCAGCCGCGCCCCGACACCTCCACTGGAGGCTGCAGCATAAGACCGCATCAAAAACTCTTGTCCTTCCCGGAAAACAGCGAGCAAATTGATGTACCGATATTTGGGTCAGTGTCCGCATTTGCCGGAACAAGCCCCCTGAACCCTCTCTGTCTCCTAGGCCCGACCTTGCCGAGCCTCCGCCCCTACCCTTGCGTGCTCACCTTCCAACACATTGCAGCAAGCGCCACAGTCAGCCCACCACCGCGCATGCCGCCAGCCCGAGCCCCAGTAACGCCACCGCCGCCACATCCACCAGCGCCTCCGCCTGCCGACGCGTCGGCACGCACGTCGGCACGCACACGTGTCCTGACGCATCCGCACCCGCTCCCGCCTTCCCAGCCCCGCGGGGTCCGCCCGCCCCCGACGCCGCCACTCGCTGCCCCTGCTTCCTCTGCTTCCCCACCACTTTCCCTGCCTGGTCCCGTCCCGCCTCCCCTACCCCCGAAACCCCCGTGCCCAGGCCTACACGTGCCATCACGTGCCCTCCCATGCCCAGGAGCAGCCGCGCGCCCTCCGCCGCGTCCCGCAGCCGCCCTGTCACCGCCGCCACCACACACGATGCACCACCGCCGCCACCGCTACCGTCGCAGCTGCTGCCGCCGGCGCGGCTGCCGCTGCCTCCTGTCTGCGCCGCAGCCCCACTCTCAGCCCCGCAGCGCCTGCACGTAACGCCCCCAATAGCTGCTGCTGCAGCAGATGCTAACGAGCTACCGTTAGCGTCACAACCGGGCGTCGCCGCAGCGGCGGCGGCAGGCGTGGCGGCGCCGCCGTCGGAGCTGTCCGGCGCTGGCGGAGGCAGGCTACGGCCCGGCCCCGCCGCCGCCGCCAGCGCCGCCGCCAGCTGTTCTGCCAGGGCGGCGTTGCGCGCCTTGAGCTCGTCCACCTGTACGGCAGAGCGACCAATACGACAGTGTACGGTAGATTGTGTACGGCGGCGATTGAGGTGCGTGTCAGGGCATAGCCTGCGTGGGAACCCCATGGGGCGGTCACGCTGTCGTGCAGACAGGCAAGCATATGCCATGGGGCAGCTAGTCTGGCACCATGCTGCTACCGATGGAGTCTGACTGAGTCGGCCCACACCTTCCAGACATGTACTGATAAAGGAACGCCAGAAAGAGTACAATGGACACATACTTCCCCTCTTCCGCCTCAGCTAGCCCATCAGCAGGACCGCAAGTACTCCGTCTGTTTGCTACCCATCCCACCTGCTGATGCAGCTTCTCCGGGCTGACACGTGTGTTAACCACAAGTGTAGTTTCGGCCTGCACAACACACACTCGTCATGCTCCCTGGCACATGCCCCACCTGCTGCTGCAGCTTCTCCGGGCTGACACGTGTGTTGACCACCAGGGTGTTCTGCACGCCCTTGGCCCTGGGCACAGCGGAGGGGCATGGCACATGGACTGACGAGGCTGCCTGATGAGGCTATCTACATTCGGGCCCCTGGCATGCAGACGGCTGGACGGCGACCAAACCCGCTGACACAGCTTGGCACCAGGCACCACGCCCGGCCCCGTGCAAATACTCCCGTCCACATAGCCGCACCTCCCCATGGGCCCCGGCCCACCTGGACCCGAACCTCAGCGACGACAGTGTCTCAGCGGCGTTCTCCAGGCAGGGCGAGCAGCAGATGATGAGCACCGTGCGGGAGGTGCCGCCCTGGGGTGGGTCAATACATGGAAGGTGGGGTGGTAGGTGTAAGTAGGTAGGTGTGCTATGGGGTGTGGACTCTGTGCAGTAGTGAGCAGCACAGTGCGGGAGGTGCCGCCCTGCGGGGGCATGTCCACATGGGGAAACGGTGTGTTACGGTGTGGCGGCGAGGGGCAGGTGGGTGTACAGGTTCTCAGAAAGCCCTCCAGCACGCACATGAGCTACTTAGTACATGTATGTCACAGGCACTCCATTGCCCGACGGGAAACGTCTACGGTGTGTAACTGGCCAACCAAGCTGTTTTGCTGCGTATCCACCCAACAGAGAAGTCCTGCAGCACGCGCGTGAGCTTGGAGTCCCTGAACGGCACTCTCGCAATACCTTACAATCAAGTGCCGTTTGTAGCTATCAACACACCAGGATACGATACCCACCAGCGAGTCCTGCAGCACGCGCGTGAGCTTGGAGTCCCTATAAGGCACGTGCTTGGGCGGCTGGCCGGGCCGCCGCTCGTCCGTCAGCGCGTAGATGACATTGGACAGGCAGCCTGGGGGACGAGGAGGGTAGCGGCGTAGATAATATGACAATTGTAAACTGCGGGACGATGTGGTGATGTGCGTTGACATAAGCGGGTTTGCGCTTAAGACCCGCTGCGTACAGGTCACATTCTTCGCACGAGCCACGGTGCATCGTGCATGCAGACCTCGTTGGGCAGGCAGCCTGACGGCGAGCGTCCACACTTGACTCGTTAGTAAGCTGGCGGTATGCGCGCGCGAGCCCTTACTGAGCGACCCACCCTCCTACCTACGTACCGAACCCCGGCCCTCACCCATACGAATGGCTTACTGAGGGACTTGTTGATGAGGGAGCCTTCCACCAGCGTTGCCCCCACGGCGTTGGTGCGGTCCGCCCTCTCGCTGCCCGCCAGGTCCACCATGCACAGCTTGCCGCACTGCGGGTGTGTGTATTAGTGGAGGGGAAACGTGTGCATTAGCAAGAGGCGCGTGTGTATCACTAGTGCACAGCTTGCCGCACTGCGGGGGCGGATGTACGGCACCACCGAGGTCCGCATGTGTATAAGCAAGGGTTCTGCGGTGTATCTGGTCAAGGTTCGCGCAACGCCGCAAGGCCCATCATGCACAGCTTGCGTGCGTGTGTACTACAACGATGCGTACTCCCTTCCCTCCTCACCTGCACGCTGCCGTCCGCGTTGCTCTTGTCCACCCGCACCGTGACAATGCAGTGGGAGCGGGAGCTGGTCTCGTTCATGGAGGTGGCTGAAGTCGTTAGGGAGCAGGCATGGGGCAGGGGGCAGGCAGTTGGTGTTCAGTTTGGCCATTGGTGGCTTGTTCATGGTGGTTGGGGCACGATGGTGAGGGAGCGGGAGCTAGCCTCCTTCGTGTAGGTGCCTGAAGCAGTGGTAGGCGGTGCGGCAAAGGGGCGGGAGAAGGGCATGCGTGGGTGTGGCATGACAAGACAATGAGTACAGGAAGTGTCACTACCTCCTTACTGCCAACCGAGGTGCCCCACCTGCCACCGAGCGCTGCGCCAGGCCCCGGTGCATGAAGTCGTTGAGCTGCTGCTCGTCCGTCACCAGGAGCTCGGTGGCGCCTGGGGTGTGTGTAAGCGAATGGGGCATCGGGCATGTGTATTACGGGGGCAGAAGCGGTCGATGTGTATGAAGACGTTGAGCTGCTGCTCGTCCGTCACCAGCAGCTCGGTGGCGCCTGGGGTGTGTATTAACCAATGGGGCATGTGTGATAACAGGCGGTAGCGAGGTGGTGGGTGCACAACAGCGTTGAGCTGCTTCCGGCATCCTGCACGTTTTGCTCCAACCTCGGAGGAGCGATGGAGGTGCCCAAAGTGGCTCAGCTGCTGCTCATCCGTCTGCAGCAGCTTGCTGGTGCCTGGGAATCGAACGGGTCATACAATCACTGAACGCGGCAAGGCGGCACTGCACACCTGTACCCCACTTTGGCACCCCGCGCCCTTTGCTGCAACCCAAAGACACCATCTGGGTCACCCTCGATGAACACTCCACGTGTGGGGTCGCTCTGGGTCCCTCTTGACCCCCCCGTTGTTCCTCAAGCGCTACTTTTAGTACGGGCCAACCTGGGCCAACCCACAGGGATGAACGACCCCAACCAGCAGATGTCAGGCCGTGCGCCTACCGGTATCCTTCGCTTACCCTCGATGAAAACGCCGCGTGTGGGGTCGCTCTTGACGGCCAGGTTGTCCCTTGAGGCGTCAAGCAGGTCCCGGATGCGCTCGCAGTAGATCTCCACCACGCTCAGGCTAACCTGGGCGTGGGAAAGGGGTCGGCGACAAGGATGTCCTGTGCCTGTTGAGGGGCCATGGGCAAGACCATGGGCCCGGCCCGCCCGTTGCATCTCCCTACGCGCGCCTGCTTCCGAACCCCAACACGGCTCCGGGCTCCCCTAATAAAGTACGCCAGCTCAAAAAGAAGTACACTCCCAACCCAGACCTTTCACATGCCAGAGCGCCACGTGGCGCGCGGCACCACGCCCCCGTGCATGGCACCGGCCCCCGCGTGCCCCAGATATTACCCACCGCAAAGTCCGCCCCCTCGCTGTCCACCGCCTCACACAGTCACACACCTCAACACTACACTAACACATTATTTCTCTTAAGCATTCCAACACGTATGCTAAGGCGCACGGCCACCGACGCCACCCACCGTGAAGTCCGCGCCCTCGCTGTCCGCCGCCTGCCCGATGCCCTGCGCCAGGCAGCCTATGGCACGTGGCACCACGCCCTCGTGCTGCGGGTGGCCCACGGCGCCGATCAGCGAGTGCGTCTTACCACTGCCTGTCTGGCCGTACGCTGGTGGAGGGGGAGGGGTGGGCGGCGAGGGAACAAAGTACTAGTAATTTATTTGCGGCAGGCGGTAACAGCAAGTGCGTCTTGCCGCTGCCGGTCTGGCCGGCCGGCACGGGCGGAGTTCGTTGCTGTAAACGAGGTGGGTGGAGTACTGAAGTGCCGGTACACACGGTGGAAAAGGCAAGGGTGGGCACGGAAGGAGGATCGTATCTGGGTCGCCTGCGGGAGCGCAGGGCCAAATAATAAAGTGGTGGCGTAACGGCGTGCTTGGTTTGAGGCATGAAGGGGCGGACGATGCAGGGACGGGAGGCTGAAGGGACGGAGATGCGGGGATGGTTGCACGTGTGCATGATGTGCCGCTTGACGGTATCCACCCACCCATGATGGTGCCGTTGTATCCCTGCAGTGCTGCCGTGACCACGAAGCGGAGGTCAGCGAACACGTCCGCCTGGGTTGTGGGCTCGCCTGGGGGGAGGGGGAGTAGGGCCAGGGGCAGGGGGTTACCGCAAAGCGGCAAAGCAACAGGACGGGAGGATCGGAATGCCTGCGAAGCAAGGAACGCGACGGTCAATTGTAACGGGACACGAGGAGGCAGCGACGGCCAGTGTTCCCCCCGTTGCAAGCGGGGATTTGGGTCAGCAATTTATGGCCGGAGCAGCACGTTGGACGCTGGGTATTGGCATGCCAGGTACCCAACCCACAACTGCGGCAGGGGGCTGGCAGGATGGGTCCGGGCATACTAGCACATATGTGCTGAGTGGCTGAGATCACGGTGGGCCATATCGGCTGCCCCTTGTGCTTTCCTGGGCTTGCCCTCCCTTTGCCCTGAGCCAAGGCCAGCCGGGAGCACCATGAAGGAAGGTGAATGAGCATGCACCGACCCACGGACCCAGGTGCCGCTACCCCTTGGTTTCAAGCATACCGTAGATCTTGTCGAACGTGAAGTTGTTGCGCGAGCCATCCGGTCCTGTGAAGGCTATCTGTGTGTCTGAAAGGAAGGACACGCAGCGCGCCTCGCCCTCTTTTGAGCTGCGCGGCCGGAAGCGCACTCGCACGGTGGTGGAGCAGGAGGGCGGAACAGATGAGGCATCGGCCTTGTCGGCCATGCTGGACCAGCTGTTCTGTTTGTCAGCAGTAAAAGTTTTAGTGGAGGTGGTGGCACAAGAAATTGTGCAGAAATGAGGGTCCAAGGCGCTCCGGCGGGCTTCGGTATCACCCCCGATACCTGCCCGCGCGCCGCGCCACGGGGAAGCACAGAGGCAGTCGAGGTGTGTGCCTAGAAGGAAACGCGTGTCGATATTTCAAGCTACAAAGGTGTTTATGTCACCACATTGACAAATTATTGCGGACCAAGCAGTCGCAAGCCTGCGCGCATGCCCAATCGCATGGGGCCCTGCACCGCACGCACCGCAGGTGAGCGACACAGCACGAACTGCTGGATGTCGACGTTGTGTGGACAACAAGACGTATAGAACATGCATCCTTTGACTTCAGAGAACTGACATGACTGTGTGACAGCCAATACTTGTCGTCCAAGGACGTTGTGTCACAGGCACCAGACCGCTCCCGAGACTTGCATAACACGGCTTCCAAACTGAAGCTATCATGGCGGGAAATCGTAGAAGGAGCGGGCGGCTTGCAGCTCTAGAGAGCAAAGCCGAGGAGGTGGAGAAGGGCAAGAAGGCAGAAGAGTGGGTCTACAGTTGCTTGGCGTATCTTTATGGGCATTTATGTGTCTCCAAATGATAACTGTTCACTCGCTGGAGACTTGGGTCATGGATTCGGGTTTGGCGGGAACCAATGGTCAGCCCATTTCCGGGCCCATTTCGGTCGCGCAGGAGCGAGGATGACGCCCCTTCACATAGCGGCGAAGACAGCGACTTCAACGGTGCTGCAGTAGCAAACGGCAAAAAGGGCAGCAAGCAGGCGCCTGCCAAGCCGAAGGCCTCCCCTACGGGGAAGGCCAAGAAGGCCGCTGCCCCAGCTGCAGCAAACGGCGTGCAGTCCCCAAAGCAACAGCAGCAGCAGCAACGGCAGGGCAAGGCAAAGCAGGCTGCTGGAAAGGCGGATGAGAGCAGTCCCCGTGCTAACAACAAGAAGCGCAAGGTGGGGTGCTGGGTGGGTTGACCTCGTACCGGACATGGGAAGCCAGGCAGCCGTAGCACCTTGCGGAGTGCTGTCCGGCCCTTCTGCCTTCACACTCTTCTCAACGCAACAAGGCATACATCAGCATGCACGCATTGTAAGCAACAGCTGTATAGTAGCTATTGCCTTGATGGCAAGTGTACCTTGTCCATACTGTCATGCAACGCAGGCTCCTGAGCCCGCAGAGGAGAGCGATGGGGATGAGGAGTCTGAAGAGGAGCCTGCGAGCGACGAGGAGGACCGCGCGGCAGCAGCGGCAGGGCCAGGGCCTTCCAGCGGCGCTGCAGCCGCAAAGAAGGGCAAGGGCGGCGCCAAAGGGGGTGCCAAGGCGGCCGCCAAGGGCGGCGCTAAGGCTACCGCTGCTGCCAACGGAGCAGCTGCAGGTGGCGCCGACGGAGCAGCTGCAGGAACAGCAGCAGCAGGAGGCGGGCAGGGCGCGGGGCCGTCTACGTCCGCTGGCGCGGGCGTAGGGCCCTCTGCCGGCCCCTCGTCTACGTCCGCTGGCGCGGGCGTAGGGCCCTCTGCCGGCCCAGGGGCAGGGGCGGCAGGGGCAGGGGGAGGTGCAATGGCCCCCAAGGCCCCCGCCCCCAAGAAGCGGAGGCTGGTGGTGCTGCAGTCGCTGGCCAACCTCACGCTGTGGGGTAAGCGCGTAGCGGTCCGCCGTACGGGGTGGGGGGTGGGGCATAGTTACGTGCTAAGATGCGGGTGGGTGCTCCGGCGGTTGGTGGTGCTGTGGGGTGAGCGGGGGTGGGTGTGCGGAAGCTGGCGGAAGGAGGGGGCGTGGCTGGGTGCGGCTGTGTACCCTGGCCGGGGCCGCAGCTGTTGCGCAAGGCTTACTCGTACGTGTACGCGGGTATGGATTGGGTGTGTTAAGAGCATGGCAGTTGCTCCTTGTTGCGCAGCAGGCAGCCGGTCGGGTGGTTAACGCCTGCAGCCGACCAGCAATGGCCGTTGGGTTTGCTTGGGGGACCTCGTGTTTTGTGTGGCCGAATGGCAACAGGACCAGTCTGAAACCCTGGTCGTTCCCGCTGCCCGCGCTCTCCCCTCCCCTCGCAGACGTCATCAGTAGGCACCCGGGCTCGGTGTCGAAAGCGGCCAAGGTGGGCTCGGCGAGGGAAACTGGCATTGGTGCTGCATGCCAACTGTATGCCCACAGTACTAATGATGCAACAGCGTTATAGCATAATAACGCATGCGCTTGCAGCTTCTCCTGACCCTCCGGGTCCCTGCTGTTAAATTTGTTGCATGCAGGGGCTGGGTCGCTACCTGGTGATGCATGCACCGTACTAGCACAGGGACGCATATGTTGTTAGCTTCGCGCAATCTCCTGTTCCCCACATTACGGTGTTGCCCGCAGGAGTGGCTGGGTCGCTACGTGGCCGACAAGACGGCTGCCACGGCGGAGCTGTGGACCATGGTGGTGCGGGTGAGCGCATTCGGTGGTGGCCAGAGGGCACGAAATGCTAGTAGCAAGGGGGATGGTGGTGCGGGTGAGCGCAGGGGCCGGGGCCGGGTAAGAGGGAAGGAGGTGCTAGTATCAGGGGAGGTGGTGGTGCGGGTGAGGGCATAGAGGAGACGGGGAGGAGATGCTAGCAGCAAGGGAGGTGGTGGGGCGGGTGAGGGCAGGGGTTCACGCGGCAAAGTGGCTGGCGCGTGTTTCCTGCGCCATGCACATGTCGACATGTGGCAGCAGCTTGGGGACATGCATGGGCGGGGGAGGGGGCGCTATTCGCGGCAGGCCGCCTGCAGTACACTATCGGGCCGGACGTGGCGGGACGAGCACTGCGGCCGTGGTCGCCGTGGCCCTGGCCTCAGCGCTCGTCCCGCCACGTCCGGCCCGATAGTGCATTGCAGGCGGCCTGCCGCGAATAGCGCCCCCGCCGCCGCCGCCTGGCGGCGCGCGCTGCGGGGGCTGGAGCAGCAGGCGGACCGCTATCTCAGGTGGTCGAAATACTACTTACCGTACGGCTATGCCTACCACCGCCACTTCACGCTCGCGCTACTATTACTTGGTTGCCCCTCTCCTGCCACAGGCCGGCGGCTGCGACAGCGAGGTGACGGTGGAGGACGTGGAGGGCGGCGAGGTGGACGAGGTGGTGCGGCGCCTGGTGGACACCATCGTGCGGGTGAGTGTTTTAGTTAGGAGTGCACTTGTACACACTGCGTGTGCACAACAGTGGGTAGGGAACTGCGGGGTGCTGCGGTGGTGATGCGGCGCCTGGGGGACACCATCGTGCGGGTGAGCAAATCGAGTGAAGCATATCATGTGGGTCAAGGTTAGAGAGTGTATACGATGTATCTAGGCATCGGTAATAGAGTCCTGCTGAGGTGGTGAGGCGCCTGGCGGGCACGCGTGAGGGTGAGCAGGTGTCCTGAGCTGTCCACATCATAACAACATCACTTATAATCTAAATCGTGAGACATCCTGAGCATTTAACGCGCCTCTAGGTACCTAGCGCCCCCGAAGGGGCGAAAGCCGGGCTGAAAGCAAAGGGCCCTCGCTGTCCGTACCCTAGCGCCTAGTTGACGCAACCGCGCGGTGTGTAGCCCTAGGGGGGCCGGTGCTCTTGACGTGGCTGTGTGGCTGACGTGCTGGGATAGCGGCTGGTGGGCAGCGGCTGTGTATTGAGGCCGCCCAACCAGCACGCACAGTGCACAGCCCGGTTGGTGGGCCGGTTAGCAATAGGCACGGCGTAAGACATCGCGCACACATGTGTTGACACGTGCCACGTGCGTGTCTGTGTGTGCGCCCCTGCAGGACGGCGGCACGGAGCCCTTCCGCGACAAGAAGCTCCGGAACCTGCGGTCGTCGTACGACGCCTTCTGGTCGGAGCTGGTCTCGGAGCTGCACGGCGCGGGGCGGCTGATGGACGAGCAGGTGGCGGACCGCCTGCACGACCTGCTCACAGGCCTCAGCGGGTGGGTGCATGTGTATTAGCATGGAGCGTGTGTATTAGCTGCTTGGTATGGAGCGTGGGCCGGGGCGGGAGGGTCGACGAGGAGGTTGCGGATCGCCTGCAACACATGCTCACGGCGTCAAGGAGTTCAGCGGGTGGGTGTGGATCGTGGAGGTGCATGTGTATCAGCAGGTACATGTACCCAGTGTTGATATCAGCGCGGTGCCAACCGCATAAGCCTCCATGGAAAACAAATCACTCTTCGCCTTACCATCCTGCCCCCTACGCCTGCCTTCAGCACCAAATGTGCTCGGCCACAGCCACCCCGCCGCTCTGCATCTATTTGCAGAAGCCAGGCTCAACCCCACAACCGCCCTGGCCCCTCCTTGCCCTCCTCCGCACAGCTCCAAGGTTCGTGGCTACCGGTTCGCCGCCACGCTGACTGCGGGGCTGCTGGTCAGCGGCTGGGTGGCGGCGGCGGGGCAGGCGGCGGAGGCAGCGGCCACGGCACGACACCAGGAGGCGGCGGCGCAGAGGCAGGCGCGCGCGGGGGCGGATAAGGTGGGTCAGCCGGGGCGGTTGTATGGTTATGAGGGAAGAAGAGATGAGGCGTTAAGGGGCGGGGGTGCAGCGGCAGGCGCGGGCGGGGTTGGACAAGAAAGGCGAGGGGCGTGTCAGCCGTGTCTAGTGTCCTTGGGATGTAGTACCGGTACCTGGAATGGGGGCAGCGGAGCAGCTCCAGGTGAGCGGGCGAGCGGACAGCGTGAGCGTAGGCGGGCGTACACGTCCCATTGCACTCCCCTGCTGTGCTGTATCCCACCTGGTCTTACACACGCCCTCATTTCCTTCCACCGCCTTTACGCACCCCACAGAAGCGCCTGCTGGCGCGCCTGGCCCAGCAATTATGCAGAGCCCTTACCGGGCATTATCACAACGTATGGTGATTATGACTTCGCCTTGTGCCCCATCTGTTGTGCCCAACCGCAGAAGCGCATGCTGGCCAGCCTTGGCCGCCAGGCGGACGCGGCAGCGCGGCAGGAGCGGCAGCTGCGGGACCAGATCGACGCAACCGTCAAGGCGGTGTTCGGGGTGCGCTTCAGGTGGGTGTGAAACATCGCATGTGTTGCGTAAGTAGACGGGCCAGTGGTGCCGCGTTTCGGTTGTGGTGTCACGCAACCGTCAAGGCGGTGTTCGGGGTGCGGTTCAGGTGGGCGGATGTTTAGAATGGGTGCACAGTGGGTGCATGGGAGATTTTAGCGTGCGAAAGGGTGGATAGGCGGGGGACGGTGCGCAGGGCAGGGGCGGCAAGGTAGCTTCATCTACGGCTTTGCGACTTGCATCTCTGCGCCCTTTGGTAGATCGGTGTCCCTCCCTCCCCCTAACCCCACCTCAGCCTGCTGCTGTTGCCCGCCCAACCTTGAACAAACGCCAGTGTCCTTTTGACTGACCGTATCCCTTTGCCCCTCCCCAGGGACGTGGGCCCCGAGATTCGCGGCCTGGTCATCGACTTCGTGGGCCGCTGGGTCGGCGCCGCACCCGCCGCCTTCATGGACATCACGCACCTCAAGTACCTGGCCTGGGCACTGAGCGACAGGGTGCGTGGGCACGAGGGTGTGTATTAGCTCATGTGTTGTGGCTGGGGTGTGGGTTGTGTTCCCCGCGTACATGGATATCACGCACCTCAAGTACTTGGCCTGGGTGCTCAGTGACAGGGTACGTGCGTTTAGGGGTGTGAGCACGTGTATTACTTCAGATGGAGTGGCAGGGGTGTGGGCAGGCGTTGCCGCCTTCGTGGACATCACGAATCCCAAGTACCTGGCCTGGGCGCTGAGCGACAGGGTGCGTGGGTCCAGCGTGTGTGGGCATGTGTATTAACTCAGGTGGTGCGGGCAGGGTATGGTCAGGCTTTGGCGCCTTCCTATATAGGCGTCTCCCATTAACGTCTCCGCCCCCACTCTTACTTATCGGTAACGGAATGTCGCACTCTCCCCTCAGGACACGGGCGTACGCATCATCGCTGTCTCAAGACTGCTGGACCTCCTGGGGGCGCCCCCGCCCGGTTCCGGAGCAGGAGCAGGGCACGCCCTCGGCGGCGGTTCCGGAGCTGCGGGCGGCGAGGGCGCTGGCGGCGGCGGGCCGGTGCCTCCCGCCCCGGCCCACCTGCCGCTGATGGAGACGTTCCTGTCTCGCTTCACCGCACGGTTCAAGGAGCTGGTCTACGATGTGGATGAAGGGGTGGCGGCCCTGGGGGTGAGTCAGTACAGTCCTGTAGGTCTGTGCTGGACTGCTGGTACAGACTGCCCAACCCGGAGCTGATGTGCGAAAGGCGTGTCAGTGCTTGGAGTGATGGATGGCAGGTCTGCACGTCCGCCTTCCGACGGCTAAAAGGCGCCCCCCCGCCGCCACCCCTCTCACGTCCGGCTTTGTGGGACGCCGGTGTCGCTGGTCTGCCTGACGCTTTGGACGCTTACTTGTGTAAGCCGAACAACGAACCCTTACACCCCTTGTATAAAAACATGCCATGCCGTTATATACTGCCACCAGGTCCGGCTGTTGGCGCGGCTGGTCTCCCTCGGCTGCCTGTCCCGCTCCCAGCTGCCCGCCCCAGAGGCGTACGGCCTGCTGGTGGGCCAACCGCCCGCCGTACGGCAGGCGGCGGCGGAGCTGGCGGCGGTGCTGCTGCGGGAGGATGCGGCCAAGCTGGAAGCGGTGAGTTAACGGTGGGGTGTGTGGGTTAGCTGAGGTATATTGGTAGCAGGAGTGTGTGGGATGATTGGCAAGTGTGGCTAAACATGTCCAGGACGTGTTTTTACCATGTTAGGCAAGGGGCGCAGCCCGCGGCGATAGTGCAGCGGAGAGGAGTGTGGGTGCTTCGGGTGCCTTATGGCGCAATCTAAAAAGCCGCGCTCCATCCTCTGCCCCTAACCCACCTCCTCCCACAGGCCTACACCGAACGCGTGAAGGCTGCCGCAGACGCCGCGGCCGCCGCCGCCACCGCCGCCGCGGCGCCGCCAGGCGCCCGCCGCGGCAGCGCCCGCGCCAAGGGCGGCGCCGCCGCCGCGGCGGACGCAGCACGCGCCGCCGCCGCGTCATCCTCGCCGCTGGGTAGCGGCGACGCCACCGTACGGCGCTCTGCTGCGCTGCTGGGTGCGGTACTGGACCTGATGCTGCTGCTGAGGACCGGGCGGTCGGGGCTCATGATGGCGCAGGCGGCAGCTGCGACAGGTGAGCTCCCTGGGTACGTATTCCGCTGCCTACTCTACTGCCCTTGAGCCGACAGCCGCCCAGCGCCCACCCCCACCTGCATGATTGACCCTGACAAGTGCGCCAGGCCATGTTGGAGCGGGCGCATGCGCGGAGTCTGCAGGTTCATGGAGTCAGAAGTGGTCACCCAACACACTTCTTTGCAGCTGGTTAGTTTGTTTGCTCAACGCGTAACGCGTGCTTGAGTCTTGTGATGACCGGCCGCAGGTGCCGCTGGCGGCGCTGGCGGCGGCAGCGGTGATGCACATTTCCGCGTCAAGAGTGTCTCATGCCTTTGCCGTAATGGCTGCTGCGATTTTCCCTTCGGGTGCCGCAGGTGCTGCAGGGGGCGCTGGCGGCAGCGGCGCGCTGTCCGCGCCCTCGGTGCCGCCCCTGGAGCCGGAGGTTGTGGACGAGCTGGTGGAGGCCTTGTACGACAGGTGCGTGTTGCTGCATTGTGTGCAGAGTGCTTACATGTGCTTGCCCGCCCTCAGGCTGCCCGTGCTGCGGCAGTGGAAGCTGGCTGGATTGCGGCCTGTTGGACCTGCGGCTTCCCTTCCCGTATCATACACTACTACTTCCGTAGAACGCGCGTAACTAGTACTGTGTTCCCCGTTCTCCCCTTTTACAGGCTGCCCGTGCTGCGGCAGTGGAAGCTGCAGGTGGACTGCCTGTCGGACGACCTGGCGGCGGACGTGTGGGGGGCCACGGGCACAGCACACGCGGCGCGGCTGCTGGCGGCGGCGGTGCGGAGGGCGAGGCAGCAGGGGCAGGACGGGCCGGCCGGAGGAAAGAAGGTGGGAGGGGGAGGGGGTACGAGGTACGAGGTCGCCGCTGGGAGGTGCAGCGGCACAACAGGACGTGTTCATTGTTGGATTGTGTTGATAGGCGATGGCGATGAGCCCAGGCGCGGGCAAGGACGGAGCGGCAGCGGGTGAGGAGAAGAAGGTGGGCGGGGGATCAAGTGACAGGCTGCCGCCGGACAGGACTACCGGTATGTGGCAGGTGGTGGCGGCGGCGAGCGGAGGGCAGGCAGGGGAAATGAGTCACAGGGCGCAGAGGTGAATGTTGGCAAGTCCCCTTGTTTGTAACCTTACTATGACAGCCCCGAGGGGTTCCCTGCAGTCCGGGTCCGGGTCGGTTGGCTTGGGGCAGCGGCGATCCCCTGTCCGCAGCCAGCCACTGGCTCCACGTGTCTAAGTAGCCCATGTCTGCCACTCGCTGTTCCACCACGCAGGCCGCCCCGCGTGGCCGCAAGGGCGCTGGCGAAGGAGCCACTCTTTGCTTATCAGTAAGACCACAATTCCCCACGTTTCCATTTGTCAGGCTGCTCCCCGTGGCCGCAAGGGCGCGGGCGACGGAGGGGCTGGCGCCGACCCCCTGTCCGAGGCCAGCCACGTGCTGCTGGGGGCACTGCCCGGGCTCATGAAGCGCCACCAGACGGACCCCGCAGTGGTGAGGAGCTTTGAAGTGCTTTGGGCGGAGGGAGGAGCTTTGGGGGAGTCCGTACCGCTGTAACGGCAGCTGCTCGATAGGGCATGCCCGCACCGTAATGCTTCATGTGCCAGCTTCTTATGATTGCTGTTGACGTACATGGTCGCAACGCAGTGCTACTGCTTCCTGCGCCTCCTACGCCCAGCTGGAGTCCGCGCTGCGCCGCGACAGTGCCAATGTATACATGGCAATCTCCAAGTTGTCATCTGTTAGTGACTCCGTGCTTTGCTCCCTTTCCCCAGCTCGCCCCGCTGGTGTCCACGCTGCGCCACCTGCGCCTGGACCTCTTCTCTCTGCGCGGCGACGAGGGCGGCTGGCGGGCGCTGCTGCGGCCGCTGGGGGAGCAGCTGGGCGGCCGCGCGCCCGCCTCGGCGCCGGACCTCATGGCAGCCTGTGCGGATGCCCTCGTGTTTGCGGCGACACGCGCGCCGGCGGCCCTGCAGGTGGGTTTGTGTTGTTCATTATGCGCTGATCGAGCCGGGCAGTGTCTCCCTGCATTCACCGGCCGCTGAGTCACACGCGCGGACGCGCTGGTGTTCGCAGCAACGCACGCGCAGGCGGCTCTACATGTGGAAATGCCTTTCTATTACAACGGGAGGCGTACACCACCGCCCTTCTACTGCATTTCTGACGCGCCAAACACGTTACGGACATCCGACCGTTATCCTCGTTCCTATTGCAACCCCCCGCCGGCGTGGGGCTTCGTGTCACCTACCGGCTAGGAGCGGCGCTGGAGACAGGTGCCGCTACCGCCCTTACTTCGCACTTTCGCCGTACAAACCCCTTTACAGACTTCCATGTCTTGGGTGCTGTGTCTTCCCTGCAGCCCCCTGCAGGTGTGGTGCTTCGCGATACCTGCTCGCAACTAGCATCAGGCCTGGAGGCGGCCGCAGCCGCCGTTGGGTCCCTCAGCGACGAGGACCTGGCGGAGGCTGTGGAGGCGGCGGGGGAGGAGCGCGAGCTGGTGGCGCCAGGGGGGCAGCTGCAGGGAGGAGCGGGGGCGGGGGCAGGAGGAGGGGCAGCGGAGAGCGAGGAGCTGGTGGCGCTGCGGACGGCGGTGCTGCGGGTGCACGTCATGCTGGTGGGTTAGCAGGGTTGGGGGACGGGGGCCGACTCCACAGAAGGCAGATCGGCTGGAACTAGGCGGGTGGTTGGGGTGAAGGCTCCTGCGCGTGCACGTCATGTTGGTAGGGTAACAGGGGTGAGGGATGGCGGCCGACTGCACAGAAAGGCAGCCGCTGGTGGGTTCGCGGGGATTGGGGGATCGGGTAGCGCGAATGGGGTGGGCTAGATGACCCCCGGGTGGAAACTAGCTTGGGTGTATGAAACAAACCAAAGCAAAGCTGCGGCATTTGTTGCGTCCTGCATCCCTGTGTCGTCTAACATGCATCCACTCCATTCCCTGCCGTGTTAGCAGTTTCATTGGATGACAACCCGCGTAACGCCAAACCCCATACCCTCTCGCAGATCCGCGGCGGCACGCCCCTGGCCTCCGACCCGCGGGTTGGCTCCTCCCTTGACTCCCTGCTGGCGGGCTGTGGCCGGGGGCGGCTGCTGGGCCCCGCCACCACTGGCCTACTGGCAGCGACACAGCTGGCAGTGCTGCTGAGCAACGTGCACAGGGTGAGGGAGACAGTGGGTGTGGGTTAGCGGTGTAGGTGGGCCCGGTAGCCACCGCGTAGCTGGCGGTGCGGCTAAGCAACGTGCACAGGGTGAGGAGAGCAGGGTGTGCTGACTGCGTGTGGACAGGTTGCGTGTGTGGATTGGTGTTGGGGTGGGACACCACGAAGCTGGCGGTGCTGCTGGTTGGCGTGCCACAGGTTGCGCGTGGTGCATGTGCATGATGCGTGGGTTACGAAAGTGCACTGGATGGCGGTTGTGGTGGAGAAACTGAGTGTACTTGCTCCGCGTTGGCGCAGCTACTGGCATGCGCATGTAGGTTCAGCTTCCAGATTCGCAGTACAGCCCTGGTATGCATCCCGACTCCCATCCTTGCCCTGCTCCCGTCTGTTGTGGCCCTGTCCCTCGCAGCACATGCAGGTTCCCCACACCCCTTCTACCTATCCCCACACCCGTCCCTGACCTGCTGCCGTCTGTTGTGGCCATGTCCTCACAGCTGAACGCCGAGCCGGACGCCGCCGCGGCTGCCGCTGCTGCCGCCGCCGCCGCCGGACCTAGCACGAGCGCTGCGCCTCCCCCCGCCGTTGGTGGCCCCGAGGTGCAGCGGCTGGTGGCGGCACGGGACGCTCTGCTGCAGCAGGTGGGTGATGATGTGGGTGGTGCTGAAACAAGTGGGGCTGGCAGATGCGTATTGGTGGGGGCACTGTGGGTGGTGGTGAGGCGCTGATACACAATGGGCTGGTGGCGGCACGGGATGCGCTGCTGCAGCAGGTGGGTTGTAACGTGGTGCTGAAAGTGCTGCGCCTGAGACACGGTGGACCAATGTCACACTGCTTGCGCCTGTTGCCTGACGCGGTTGCCATCCAGCAGGCTGCCGGGCCACAGGCCTTTCACCGGTTGAAAGGCCTGTGGCCCGGCAGGCGGATACACAACTGAATCGCTGCGGCGTAAGCTGCAATCTTGCACTGTTCTCGCCTGTTGTCCATAGGCTGTTGCCATGCATGAGGCGAAGAGACGCCAGGTGTCCTGCCCATGCCATTAAGCATTCACCAGCATGTGAATTTCTGTGCACAAGCCACCTTGCTGCCGCGCCTGCTGCCTGACGCCCCCTAGGTGGTCGCCATCCACGAGGCTGCGGGTCGGCACGCCCAGGCGGCCGCCACCCAGGACGCCACCCTGGACCCAGAGGACGTGGACATGGCAGAGGACGGGGAGGGGGAGGCAGGGCGCAGGAGGCAGGGGATGTCCCCCGCCGCCGCCGCTGCCGCCGCCGGCGCCGCCGTGGTCCGCGATGCGGCGTTCCGAGTGCTGAGCGACCTGGCGCTGGTGTTTGGGTCGCAGGCGTGGAAGGTGGGTGCGTGTTGGCGTGTGTATTAGTGTGTCTTAGTGTGCGTCGGTGTACTGACTGACCTGGCGCTGGTGTTCGGGTTGCAGGCGTAGAAGAATGGGCGCGTGCGTGGGGTGCCTAAGTCAGCTGCAAAGAATCTATGTCTCCTAGGACATGGCGTCGCATGCTGTGGGAGATGGAGTCCGATGGGTGCAGGGAGAGCGAGTACTGCAGGGTCGCAGAGGGTGAATGCCTCTTTACGCGCGCGTTGCCTCTCTTGAGGGTTGAGGCCTGCAACAGGAAGGCGGCGTGGGGCTTTACGGAGTGCAGGGTGCACGTGGGTGATAGTACTCCATCAAGCTCGACGCCTTCATGTGACGTCTTGACTACCCTACCCTACCCCCATGTCTTACCCCACTTTCCCCAGGGCTCGCCGCTCGAGCCCGCGCTGCTGACGCTCGTCCTTCCCAGCGAATGGGAATGCGCCTTTGGTCTACCATTTCCTTGTAAACACCACTCACACCTGTTGCTTCCTTCACCACTCCCCAGGGCTCGCCCCTCGAGCCCGCGCTGCTGACGCTCTCCGGCTCGGCCTGCACGCTGCTGTGGGAGCACTGCCGGGGGGTGCTGCGGACGGCCGACACCCGCAAGGGGGCGCCGGGCGGGGAGGATGCGGACAAGGAGGAGGAGGGGGCAGGCGAGGAAGATGGAGGTGAGGAGCGGCGGGGTTGGCAGGGCGTCAGGAGTGTTTTGGTTAACGTGTTCAATGCGCGTGCCCACTGAGCCTGCGGTTAGCCTGTTTACCCTACGACCGGAGCTTGCGGTCAGCCTGCTTCAGCGTGCTTGTGTACTCCCTTGCTTTCTTCCTCCCCCCCACACCTGTCGCACGACGGCCTTGCCGGCGCCCCACACACCTAGGATTTCTTTCCTGCAATATAGCTTCCATGTGCGCACAAGACTGCTGGACATGACCCGCATCGCTGCCAGCACGCTGCCCCACCCTCCATGAACCTCCGTGCATTCACGCTAACACTAACTGCCAGAGCAACCAACGCAATTCACCAAACCAAACCAAACCAATCCAGTGCCCTTCTTGCCCCCAGGCCTGCTTGACGACGACCTAGCCGCCGGCGGCAGCGCCAAGGACGCCGCCGCCGCCAGCCGCGCCGCCGCCGCCGCCGCCGCCCGCGCCCGCCGTTCCGCCGCCGTGGGGTCCAAGCTGGCGGCGGTGGGCTGCCTGGGGCGGCTGCTGGCGCACGGGGTGTGCGGGGCGGCGCACAGGGGACTGACGGCAAACCTGGTAGCAGAGGTGGGTGCGGGTGCATGTGTAGTGGAGGGTGCACGTGTGTGTTTAAGGGCGCCGCCTGGGGCGGCTGCTGGCCCACGGGGGCTGGCGGCCAACCTGGTGGCAGAGGTGGGTGTGGATGTGGGCATGTGTGTTAGCGTGCGTGCATGTGTGTTGGCTTGGGCGGCTGCTGGCGCACGGGGTGTGCCGAGCGGCGCACAGGGGGCTGGCGGCCAACCTGGTGCGTGCGTGGTTTGCGCATATACTCCTGACCCCGCTACGATCTGTGGATTATGCAAATACCGCGCCTCCCCTTTCGCAGTTTGCTCGGCACGGCCCCGAAGTGGCCGACCTCATCCGCGACGTGTGTCGCCAGGTGGCTGGCGTACGGCCGCACGGCGAGATGCCGCTGGTGTATGCGGACGCGATTAAGCAGGTGGGCCAATGTCCTGCAAGCCAAGAAGATTAGTTGCTGATAATGGGCCTTCACTGAAGCCATTTCCCGATGCGCGCTATTGGCTGCGAGCAGCATGGAGCCCGCAGCACCTGTTCACCTGTGCCTGTGCCCTTGGCGTGTGTCTTGACAGCGTTCGACACGACTGCTCACACGTAAATTTCACTGAGTGCTGCCCAACCCTTACCCTCCTGCCCCAGGCCTGGTCCCGCGTGGCCCTGGCTGGCGAGGCGGAGGACGAGGAGGGGGAGGTGGCGGCGTTGGAGGAGCTGGGGCAGCTGGCGGAGCAGGTGGCCAGCATGTACGCAGGTGGGTGCACGTGGGTTAACAAGGCGTGTGTATTAGGGGGCGGGGTGGCGGCGCTGGAGGAGCTGGGGCAGCTGGCGCAGCAGGTGGCCAGCATGTACGCAGGTGGGTGCATGCAACGACTTGTCTGCAACAGGTTGGCACAACATGGTGCCGGACGGTCTGCGTTATCCCAGCATCGAACTACACCACTGTCACCTGAGGACTGCCCGTGCAAAAAGCCGGTCTGCCTCTGCTCCTCACCCACGCGCACCCCTTCCCCGTGCAGGCCACGGTACCTCCGCTGCGGACCTACTCTCCCTGCTACGCTCCCTCCACGCCCACGCGCTCTCCCAACCGCCCACCCACCTGGCCCTCCTGGCCTGGGGCGCCGCGCCCTTCCTGCCCAAGCTGGCACCTGGGGACGCCGCGGCGCTGGCGGGCGAGCTGGAGGGCTGGGCGGAGGGGGAGGAGGTGGCGGCGGCGCGGGCGGCGGCGGAGGAGGAGGGGGAGGAGGGAGATGAGGAGGCGTGGGCGCCGTTTGATACGTACCTGAAGATGGTTAAGGTGGGGTTGAGGGGAGCGGAATGGCGCGGGAGGGGCGGGTGTACGGGTTGAGGGGGTCAGCAGCAAAGGGCTACGACCATTGGGCCTTCGTTTAGAGTGTGCTAAATAGCACGTCCGGTACCGACGGCGTTACAGCGTGTGCGCCAGTTGTGCACTCATGACTCCACCCACCGTCTCTTTCCGTGGCACGCCTCCGAGGAAATAGATAGAAAGCTCTAAAGGGCTCCAACAAACTGAAAGCTTCGGGCAGGAAGTCTTATTGGCCTTCTCGTCATTGCCCCTTCGGGGCCCCTCTGGGCCCCGGAGGGCAAGATAAAGAGAAGGAGCCCCGAAGGGGCAACCTTTGGCATATATTGCGAGGGACAGAGATGCCCTTTGGCTTAGATTGCCCAAAGGGGCCGCCTTGCGCTTTCTCGTTGCCCCTATTCGGCTTTGCCGAATAGGGCATATTGCGAGGATTTGCGAGCCTTGGCGGGCAAATATCGGCATCTATGTCAAAACGGGGTTAGCCCGCCTACGACCGCGCCGCGCCTTTGGTCCATTGTGCCCCGCTCTCTTCTCCATCATTTTTTACTGGTATTTCCCAATATTTGCGCAGGACAAGGCCACCCGCGGCCGCGCCGCGCCGCGCGTTCTCAAGCGCGCAGCCGCCACCCCCAACCGCGCCAACCGTCCCAAGAAGATCTCCTTCGCGCCCTCCCCCGGCCACCGCTCCGAGTCTGAGGGCGCCGAAGAGGAGAGCGAGGAGGAGCCGGAGAGCGAGGAGGAGGAGGGGGAGGGGCGCGGGAGGGGCGGGAAGAAGGCGGCTGCTGCGCGGGGCAAGGAGCAGGGGCAGGCAAGGAGGCAGCAGCCGCAGCGGGCTGGTGCAGCTGCGGTGAAAGGGGCGAAGGCTCGGGGGCCGGATGCGGAGGGGTGGCTAACCAAGGCGGTGCGGGCGGTGCAGCGTCCGGAAGAGGAGGAGGAGGAGGCGGAGGAGCCGGCTCCGGCCCGTAAGGTACGGCAGGCGCAGCAGCCAGTGCAGGCTTGTTCTACTGAGCTCGTGTGTGTTTGTGTGCTGTAAGAACCGTGGGGCCGTTTAGTCGTTTCATGTAGTGACAGTGCGGGTGCAGTTGGGACCAGGTGCCATATTGGCGGGTTACTCGTGTACGCATTGCATGTAACCTAGCGGCCCATTGCTCAGACATCGTAAGCGTGTACAGCGGTCGCAAGTCGTGCGGCAACCTGATACCCATGCCCTCCCGGACCATGGCTTGCACCTCACCCAACAGGCCGCTGCCCCACCCCGCGCGGCTGCGCGCAAAGCCCAGCCGCCGCCGCCACCATCCCCAGGCGCCCGCCCGCGCCGCGGCGCCGCCGCCGCCGCCGCCGCCGCTCCGGCGGCCGCCGCAATCGCGGTCGCCGACGGTGACACCCTTATGGCCGATGACCACGAAGAAGAGGAGGAGGAGGTTGATGTGGGGGCGGGGCCAGGGCCCAGCCAGGGGCCGGCTGTGCGGAAGCAGCAGCGGGAGCAGCAGCAGCAGCGCGGGCGAGTGGCGCGGGTGGCGGTGCCTGCTGTGAGCGAGGAGTTCGCGGCGTACAGTGACCTGCTGGCCAGCAGGGACACGCGGGGAGCCGAGGAGGAGGAGGAGGGTAAGCAGGGCGGGAGGCGGGGGAGGTAGCCGCGGGGCTTCCAACATCTTTATGAGGGTTTCGGGGTGCGGCCTGCGTGTAGTGTCAACGTCAGGAGACGTGGGTGCACAGGCGCAGTGTGAAAGAAGGTGGCGCAGGATCAGGGGCGGGCGGGAGGGAGGGAGAAGTTCGGCAGCCGACGTGTAGGTAGGCGTGCAGTTGTTGGCAGTAACAGCCGAGTGGTGGAGGGTCCGCGTGCGTACCGTATGAGCGGCGCTTTCAGCGTCTCTCGACAGTGTGGCCCCTGCAATCGTACACGGCTCTTTGTACTGTGTAGACCACCTGTGTATGGCAGTGGTACCCTCCTGTTCTGTATGCCACTCGCATTGGAGTGACTCGGCCTTACGCCTTACGCCTTACGTGCTGCTGCTACTCCAGGCGCTGCGGTCAGTCAGGGCGCCGGAGCTACGCAGGAGGGGGAGCATGAGCAGGAGGAGGAGGAGGAGGCCGGGGCAGCGGAGCAGCAGCAGCAGGAGGAGGAGCAAGAGGTTGAATACGAGGAGGAGCAGGAGGAGGAGCTAGAGGGCTTCCTGCCCACAGAGGAGGAGCTGCCGGGGGGCCGGGGTGGTCGCGGTCGTGGCGCTATTGCCCAGCAGCAGCAGCAGCAGGAGGAGGAGGAGGAAGAGGAGGGGCCAGGAGAGGAGGAGCAGGAGGAGGACGAGGGCAGGTCGCAGCAACCGGAGGCGTCGCTGGCAGCTGGCACGTCGGCCGACACAGGGGGGCAGGGCGTTGGTGTGGCAGGGGAGGAGGAGGAGGGCGAGGAGGAGGAGGTGGAGGAGGTGGAGGAGGAGGGTGCGGGGGTGTCACAGGGTGCGGCTGGGGCGTCGGACCTGCGGGCGGTGTCGGAGGGCGAGGAAGGGGAGGGCGAGGAGGAGGAGGAGGGGGCGGCGGAGGCGCAGGGTGTGTCCCAGGGGTACAGCGGGGACCTGGCGGCGGCGTCGGGTGACACGGGGGCGGAGGAGGGGGAGGCGGAGGAGGAGGGGGAGGGAGAGGAAGGTGAGGAGCCGCAAGAGGTGCAGGAAGCTGTGCAGCTGTCGGGCCGCAAGCGGCGGCTGAGCACTGCGGACTCGCGTGGGGAGGGTACGGAGGAGGAGGGCATTGAGGAGCAGGAGGAGGAGGAGGACGGGTATGGTGGGGAAGGAGCGGGGCTGGGGTACGAGGTCAGCGAGGAGCAGGAGGAGGACCTGGTGGAGGAGGAGCAGGAGCCGCAGGTGTCGCTGCGTGCTGACTCGGTGGCGGACACGCAGGCAACGGCGGAGCCGCCGCCGCGCCCCAAGCGCCGCCGGCGGCTGTGAACGACATAAGGCATAGGCGCAAAAGGGGCAGGGTGGCGGCAGAGCCGGTCCGGATGGGGCTGGTCTTGGGGCTGCTGCCTTGCCTACAACACTGGAAGATGTGGGCGAAATAAATGCATGGGCGCAGTACGGTATAGGGTGCTGCCGGCCTCGCCGCTGGTGCCTTGCCCTAGACCGCCTGCTGCTGTCGGGGTGTCGAGGCATGGGGATTGTAAGGACGCATGCGATGTGGCGGCATAGCGCAGTACGGTATCGCAGCCGCGGTTAAATGTAGGAAGTGGTGCCGGTCCGCTTTTGTTTTAGGCAGGTGGGCACGGAGGGGCCTTTGTCTTAGTGGACTGCTGAGTGACGCCTTGGCATGAATGAGTCTCGTGTCTTACCACATACGGTATTGACCCTCAACAGTGGATGCACGGCGCTTGCCCACGTCCCGCTGCAGTAGTGCCCTGCAGCGAAATTGGACAGACGCATACCGGTGTTTTATAGCATGTTGGTCGCCTGACAGTTACGGCACTTGTCACACTGTATTAAACTGTGTTACATTCCAGGCGGTGTGGCATGTGGTGTAGATTACAGGTCCCGCGCACATCTACCAGGGAATACGGGGGAAGTCGCTGCCAACGCAGTGGAGCGTGTACCTGTGTGCCCTAGACGCGAATGCATACGTGGCAGGAGTAAAGCTTGCTGCATTTCGTTGTTCCGGACGCATCTGCGCTCAGCTGGAAAGCCGCTTGTTCGACCTGAGTGGTCGCTCGTGCTGTTTCGATGGCCTTCGCCTTCGCTACGTGTGAGCCGAGTCATGCATCGTCCTCGTGCCGTGTAACAATCACCAACTGCCATTGCGGTGCGATGCGACGATCTGTCTCCCGCTACGGCTTCTGCATGCTCGCAACTGTACTCGTTCCAAGTGCCTTCACCATAGCGTACGAGCCCTGCCAGCCGTACCATACCACACAGGCACAAGTGCACCGAGTACCGGTATGTGCGTCCAGCTAGCCTTGCTCACCATGCAAAGTAACATTTGCAACCCAATGCAACTCCTCACAGCTGCAACCGTCCGTGCAAGCTACAGCTGCAACCGTCCGTGCCGTACCAACTGTCGGTAACGGGCCGCAATCCTGCGCCAACACCTAGCACTACTTGGCCGTGTGCGCGTGTTGGAAGTGATGCATGCTCGCATACGTATACTGCACACCCTTGCACGCTACGCGCTCTAGTTAACACACTCCGAGTTGTACCCTGCCTTCAAAAGTCCTGGTTACTACACGGAAAGCCAGGACGTGGCCTTCGTACAGGCCTTGCACGGTACGCCATGTACGGCACGCCTTGTACGGTATTGTATGGTACGTGCTTCTGCAGCAGGCGCCACATGCTGTATGACTTCGACTACTCGCTGTACTTGCACCCCTCCTGCTGCACCGGCAGCAGCCTGCTGGTGTCCAGGCCCAGCTCTGTGGAAGGGAGGATTGGGATTGAACGCAAGGTGTATGAAAGGCGTAGGTAGGTGTGGGACGCAGGTCAGCGCGTTAGTCTCAGAGCTGTACGGTAATCAAGGCCACGCGAGGTGTGGACAGGCGTGGCCGTGTCGTGCACATGAGTGGTAGCTGAGGAGGCACGCCGGCAACAAACGGGTACTGTAGCGCAAACCGGCAGGCTGTGCTATCTACCGTATTGCTGCTGCGATGGATAGTACTAGCTCTGGTAATAAGCGTGTCCGCCGGCGAAGGGAAGAGGGTCCCCGTGCCTACCGTACGCTCCACTTGCTTCACAGCTGCCGAGCCGAGTTGCCGAGTACCCACGTTTGCCTTCCCTACCGCAGCTGCACCCTGCTGCACCCAACCTACAACGGACGTGCCCATCCTCCCACAGCTCCACCCACCACACCACAGCTCCGCCCTCCCTACCACAGCTCCACCCGCCCCTACCCTGTGCGCGGGCCTCCATGATGGCGGTCGCCTGTGGGTCCACCGGCGTGCGGGAGAAGAACCACAGGCCTGCAGGCGTGCATGGGCAACGTGAATGTTGACAGCGTGGTGACAGCGGGGAAGCGGACACGGGGACCGTGTCAGGGCACTACCCGAGTGCACAGCGCGGGTGGGCGTGCAAGTAAGGGTACCGTATGCAGTCATGGTGGGATGATGGGGGCGTAGAAAGGGGAAGGGGGCCCAGGACAGCGGTGTCGGGCTGTCGGCACACGACAACCCCATCAAGAGGACACGGAGTCGCTTACCTTCCCACTGTCACGTAGTTCATAATCACTAAGCTGCTGAGACCATTCGGAGCTGTCCTGCACACCACCACACTGTCCTGTGTACCGCACCGTACCCCCGTGTGTACGGCACACACCCCGCAAAAGGCAGCTGCGTCCTGCGTGCCGCTCGGCCACAGCCCACCTGACTCCCACGCCATCCATCCACTACCGTAGTGGCACAAATTTAATTGACAAAAATAATTGCTCAGGGGGTCTTGTCAATAGAAAAAATTAATTGTCCGAGGGTTTGTCAAAAAGTGCAATTAATTGTCGGCCTTCGAGGTGTCCCTAGGAAAGGCCCAGAAAGCTTGCCTAAGACCCCTGCCGGTGTTGTGGGTGCTTGCCAAGGCCCTACAAGCTCTGTTCCTGCTGGTCCTGCGTGCCTTGGCCCTTCATAGGGGCCATACGGCCGCTGTTTTGTGGGTC
>VFQN01001871.1_pt1 | contig 34041 bp, 44 predicted proteins | sample 3512371 | NCBI WGS metagenome assembly VFQN01 (sample SAMN10412370, study PRJNA504923) | tailings metagenome | isolation source: Replicate 2 from Balatoc abandoned mine | place: Philippines: Itogon, Benguet | collected 2017-08-28 | reverse complement strand
ATGCGCCAATATGTAAAGCGCGGCATAGCTTGTGACTCCATATTTTGCAAGGGGAAGTACTGTAGTAGCTACACGCGTTTGGGCTTGTAACCATTTGGTCGGAGGAAATTCCGCGGACTGGAGCCGGAATTTCCCCTCGGAATTTCATGGAAATTCCGGGTTTCCGCGAAGGGGTGAGGCCTCTGCTGTGAGAGGCCAGTCTCCTTGCGTTCATACATCTGTTCATACATCACAAAGCGAGCGCGGCCGCTGCAGCCAAACTTAGTTGTGTACAATGTAAGGGCAATCTAAAATGTTTAGACCTTGAGAAAGAGCACAGGAGTGTGCTGCAATGGCGGTGTGCAACCGCCCACCGCCGAAGCTGCGGCATTCAGGCCATCGCAACCCCAATACTCAGCCCAAGCGAAGCAGCTACAAATGCTGCACCTTACATGGTGTCTTAGCAGCCCAGTGTCTTGTACTGATTCTAAAAAACTGGCAACTGCCGTGGGTCGGCGCGCCACGTGGCATGTCACATCCGTCATACCGCATCTGCACAACTACAGCGAGTCTCCGGAGGAGGGCGTGCCAGCAACGCCAGCAGATAGAACAGCGTCGTACACGTGCCCCACATCATGTCGCCCCCCACGCTTGTAGCAAGTCTTGCAGCTGTCCATGTGGACCGCAACAACAGCGAATGGGAACGTCTGGGAAGTCAGCGGTTATCAGGCACAGCGGCGGTGACCTGTATGCCACGCTCGCTGTCACCCACTGCACTTTGACAAGCACATACAGGCCCATAGTATGCAAATACGGTACACGTACTGTAGCGTAGGAGCCCCTAATGCTAGCCAAGCTCCTGTACTTGTTCTACGGCAGGCAACACCTCACCCCTGCTCACTCATACGACGACAGCAACAGCAGAAGAAGAAGAGTTCCTCCTGCGCATTGATGCGTGCATGCGTCTCGTTCATGACAGTTTTCGTAGGATGTTGACGCCGCCTATCTGGATGCCACGGCCTGAAGGACAGGCAACCGCTCTAACGGCCAACTGACAGGCCCTTGCCCTGCACTACTGATATCGCCGCTGCCTGGAACCACTTTGACAAACTAGCTAATACTTTAAACAGCCAATGCCAAATGCAGGTGGACTACGGTCACAACAAGGAAGCACCAACAAAGTAACGGCCTGATGCTTGCCGCGGTGGCATCCTTGTTTTGTCACCACCAAACAACAACACATGTCAGCGTAAACATCCACTGCCGTAGCAAACGAGTGCGTTTGGCAAAGAAGTCTCACTGGGAGTCCCTACACCCCAGCGCCTGGCTACTACTTTGTGTTCAAGATACGTTCACAGGTTCAACTGCCCTTGGGCCCTTGACATCACCTGGCGGCACCCGTATCCAGCGAACAGCGCACACAGGCGGACCAAGAGTTGTATCCACGACCTAACCCAGCCTGCAAAACACCACCCGCAAAAAGCCAAGACTGCAGGCACGCATGTCCAACCGCAACAGCCCTACCAAGACCATCCTTGCGGAGCAGGGCTCAACGGCACAAGGCAAAGCATCTACCGTACGACTGAGCAGTCAAAACAGCAACACATTTCGCCACCCTGCACAAGCAACCGTAACGGCAACAGCAACAGGAACCGGAAACGGTATCTCAACCGCAACAGCTGCTCACCACCTAGATGTGCACGGACCCGCCCCGCCTACGCCCCCTGCGCTGCAGCGGCGGCCACTGCATTGACCTTGAGGTACCACTCGTGCTCCCACGCGCGCCCAGACGCCTCGCCTCCGTGTGCACGGCCCCCGTCACCGCCACCACCACCAGGGGCAAAGCGGCGCTGCAGCGCGGCCGCCGCCACCTCCTCCACCGTCTCCTCCCACCTGTGCCGCAGAGACTCTGGCACCAGGCCCCGGACCAGCCCCCTTGGTGACCCATGGCCCTTCTCCCTGCTCCCAGCACCCTCGCTGCTCACAAGGGGCGCCGTTGCGGCCGCAGCCACCATACCAAAGGCCGCCACCTTGGCCTTCCACGCCCTCACCCGCTGCTCCTGCTCCTGCACCTGCTTCCCTCGCCCCGTGCCAGGCCAGGCCCCACCAGCTACCCCAGGCGACCCAGACTGCCCGCCCGGGCCGTGCGCCGCGGCAGCAGCGACCACCTCCGCCACCCATGCCAGCCACTGCTGCTGCTGCTGCTGCTGGGGCCCTCGGGGCGACTGCTGCTGGTTCCTCAACTGGTGCGTGTAGCCCTGCCGGGCGCCACATCCCATGCCGCTCGGGTCCCTGCGCTGCTCGAAGGCCACCGCCGCAGGAGCGTCCCACAGATGCGGTGCTGGGCTCAGAGGGTGCTCCTCCTCGCCGTGGCACTCCCCCGCCCTTGCGGTGCGAGCCGCAGCGGCAGCAGCGGCAGCAGCGGCAGCAGCGGCAGCGGAAGCCAGCACGCCGCCCGTGCCCGCCGCGTTTGCTGCTGCCACGGCACACACGCCGCTCGCACCGGAAGACCAGCTGTCACAGCTGCTGCTGCCTCCTGACTGCTGTTGCTTACCCACCGTGGCAATGGACGGCGCCAGCAGCGGCTGCGCTGCTGCCGCACTCGCACCGCCGCTGTCGCTGCAGGGGTACCCGCCGCCGCCGCCGCCGCCGCCGCCGCCGCCGCCGCCGCCGGGGGCTCCCAAGGCTCCGCCTGCCGCCATGTTCCGCACGTAGCGCCAGCCTTCTGCGGCGGGAGCTGCTGCACCTGGCACACTCCGACCCCAGGACGCGGCAGCAGCAACGTCTGCGGCAGCATGAGGAGCCGAAGCCCTCACAATCGCGGTGCGGACGGGCAACGCGGGTGCCGCTACATGCCTGCGCGCCAAGGTCGGGGCTTGACGGTACTGGCAGGCGTGTGGGCCCTGCACCTCTGCCGCCGCCGCTACAGGAGCTGAGCTCCGTGCTGCCGCTGCCATGGATGACAGCTGGGCCAGCATGGCTGTATGCGGAGGCTCGGCAGTAAGGCGGGGACGTTTGGCTGCAACACCGCCCGTCTCCCGCTCGTAGCCCTGCGGGCCCTGCTCCGGCTCAAAGGGGCGGCGGCGGCGGCCGGCGTGGGTGGCGGCGTCCTCCGCCGCGGCAGCAGCAGGGGAGGGGCTCCAAGCCGCCGTCATGGAGCTGAAGGGCGAAGCGTTGGGGGCCGCTGCCGGCGCGGAAAGCACCACGGGCAGCCTGATGCGCGTGCCATTAGCGGTCACAACTACAGAGGAGGATGCGGATGGAGCCTGTACTGGGATGGGCAGGCGCTCACGAGCAGGCTGGCGGGCGGCATCAGCACCAGCAGCGGCAGTGTAGTTGGCTGCGTAGGGGCCGTGCACGTGCTGTTGGTGTGCGGAAGCTGATGGCCGCGTGGGGTGCAGCGAGCGGGCGCTGTTGGTCGGTGCAGCGGCCGCACCAGCCGCTGAGGCCGCCGGGCGGTGCGCTGCCGTCGCCGCGCCACCACGGTGTAGAGCCGTCGCTGCCGACGACGCCATCCCTGCCCCGCTGTGGCCAACGCTGTGCGGGTGCAGCGCTGCGGCCGGTGCGGTCTGCCAGCCCGCGGTTGGCAGCTCCCGACCTGATGCCACAACTGTGCTGACGGGCGCCCGTGCCGCAACTACAGGCACGTTGGTCAACGGGTGGCGGGCCACAGCTGCACAGTTGGCGGCAGCAGCAGCGGCGGCGGCGTTGCTGTTGGTACTCGTGGCATTGGCGGAGGAAGGAAACTGGCCACGTCCTTGCATCTCCTTGACCGCGCCTGCCACCGCCAGCGGCGGCTGCCCACACGCAGCGGGCATCACGGTTATGAACTGCTGCTCACCCGGGCCAACACGGGTGCCAAGGGACACCAACGGCATGTACATGCACCGGGGCTGAGGCTGGTGCACCTGCGGCACGCAGACGGCGGGTGCCTCAGCGGCGGCGATGACCTCAGCGCTGCAACGCCTGGGCCCCTTGTACTCCCCACGCTGCCCCGCCCCTACCAGCTCCCCAGGCAAGCTGCTCTCTCGCCGGAAGGGAAGTGCGGCCGCCAGGGCCTCCTCCGTCCTGACCTGGGACCCACCGCTGCGCGCTTGCGGGTTGTGACCAGCAGCAGCTGGTGAGCTGCCGGCAGCCTGCACACAGCGCTGGGGCGAGGGCACTGCCGCCACTGCAAGTTGAGACGTTGGGGCGATAGGGCTAGAGCGGAAGGGGTGGGGCGGAGAGGGCGCGAGCCCATAGGCCTGCATGCCTCGTGGCAGCCCCGCATGCACCTGCCCCTGTACCTCTTGGCGGTGCTGCTGCTGCGTGTGTAGCGGGAGCACAAGGAAGAGGGGCTGGTGCTGCTGCGCTGAGCCCGCACGTGCATCCCCGGAGGTGAACACGGGCGTTGGGCCTGCAGGCTGCGTTCCCTGGTGCTGGCTCGGGCCCTGTGGGCTGTGTGGCCGGTGAAGCTGTCTGTATTGCTGTCCTTGCATGCACTGCACGGGCGATAGCGACGCCTGCTGCCCGCCAGGTTGCTGCTGCGGCTGTTGCGCAGCTCCCTGCTTTTTGGGAGTCAACTCAGCGCCGTGGTCAAGCAGGTCCACTGCAACGGCGGCCAAGGTGGAAAGCTTGTTGCTGTCCTCGCCGCCCGCCGAGCGAGCAGTGCAGCGCAAGGGCTGTGGCGAGGGGGCCATGCCGGGAGCTGCCCCCAACCACGCCACTGGGCTTGCCGCAGTCGGTGGCTGCGGAGGACCGTCGCACAGGGACAAGCGTAAAGGTTAGCTCTACAGTCTTGTGTTACAGGGGACAAGGGCTTGTACTGGGCGCGTATGCAACTGGATGGTACCGGCAGTGCACCCCTCAAATCTACAAATGGCACAGGTCAGATGAACGGCACTGCATGACCTAGACTGCATCCTGGGCAAGTAGGCATGCGCTTGCCGTGATGGAACCTAGAAGGAGAGAGTAACTGACTAGAGCTGCCACAAGCGATCAGTCCGTTTGCCTGCAGTGGTACCGGAGCGGGTGACGAGGGTCGTGCGCTTCACCTTCCCTTACCTAACCGCTAGCAGGGGGAGCTCCCCTGACGTTTAGTCCAGTATACGATTGGGCCGCCCGACGATACAGAGCTGTCTGCATGAGCAATGATTGCAGTAAAGGCATTGTCAGGAGATGTTTCGAGCGGGTGCATCCCGCGCTGGCGTTCTTGCGGTAGGTGCATGCTGCCATGGACACAAGCTGACCCGCCACCTTGCATTGCAATGCTGCAGTGCTAAGATACACATTGCAAATATCCCTTGCTCATGCGGGTTTGATGAACCCTTGGCATCGCACCGAGACGGTTTTGCAACACCCCCCGCGCAGCCCCGCGCTGCCACTGTCAACCGAAGGTGCAACGGTGGCGGTAAGGACTCACATCCATGCCTTGTTCCTTATGAAAGCACGCTATCGAGACATTGCTAATGACGACTATGCGTGAGGCGATGGCGATGTCGCGAGTCAGTGGACATCGGCTCAAGTGCAGCGTACCCTTCGGCGCCCTGCCCTCGCACACCTGAAGCTCTTTTGTAGTATCACAACGCTCTCTGCTGGATCGTTTTACATATCCGGCAGTTATCGCACGAAGGCAGTGATGGACTGGTTGACCTGCTACGTGTGAATGTAGGCTTCAGTACACAGTGGTGCAGTATAGGCCTTCACGCAAACTGAAAAGAAATGGTACAATGTGTGGCCCTGCGCGTGTGTGAAGAAATGATTGTCGCCCTACTGCCTGGCGCCTATACGTACGCAAGTAACGATTCGTGTAGATAGCGCTTCGCTTTGGATCCGACGTTGCCCTGTAGCCTCTAGCATACGCAATTCATGACAGAACACTACAAGAAAGCACGATACTACCAAAGTACATCTCGTGGGCGGGCGACTTAGCGCCAGTAGGTCTGCATGAGGTTCCCGTAATCGCCTGCAGCCAACCAGAAGGGCTGCCCTGGCCAACGTAACCTCAGGGACCACGCCGAAGGACCTTCAAAATTTGAAAATATGTACAATAGCATGGCCGCAGACCATCAGCTAATGGCATGACGGTCTGGTATCGAGGTAGGCATCGCGCAATAGCGAACCCGTCTGTCTTCGTCATGGTTTGTCACGCACACACGTGGGTGAGGTGCATCCCCGATACAGCGTACTCTCACACCTATGTACTTGGAGGTTGGAGCAATACCACAGGAGGGAAGTCATCACCGCCTAGGCCAAATTCACGTCACTTAAGTTATGAAGTGCATCGCTCTGTCCCAGCTCAGGTCCCTAGCCTGGCCTCAGCGGTCCACCTCCACCGCCCCTGCCGCCATCTCCACCTCTTCCGCTTTGACCGCCCCCGCCCCCGCCCTGGCCGCCCCCGCCCTGCTCGCCCTGGCCAGCTCCTCGCCCAGCGCGCGCGCCAGCGGCGGCGGCACCGCGTTGCCCACCTGGCGGTAGCGGTGCGGCATGTCGCCGGCGAAGCGGAAGTGGTCCGGGAAGCCCTGCGCACGGGAGCGGCAGGCAGGCAGGGCACCAGAGTTGTCGAAATGCGTGCCGTACACTATGTGGGCAGTGCACATGCCTGTGCACCGTGAAGCTGGTGGAGCACGCCAGGTGGATGCGGCTAGTGTCCAAGCAGGGGTAGCTGAGGCTGGATAACCCTTGATAATCCCACAGCACACACGCACCTGGCTGCGCGCGCACTCCCTGACGGACACCACCCTGTGCTGCTCCGGGTGCACGGCGCCCTTCCTGCCGTTGGGGTGCGGGTCCGTGTGCACCGTGGGGAAGCGGCCGCCGTAGGTGAGCCTGCGGGGGGGACGGGGGGGACGGGGGGGAAGAAGAGGCGAGGGAGCGCGCGCACCGTGGTGGCTGACGGTCAGCGGGAGCTTCTGGAAGGCGGCAAACAACACAGAAAGGACCGATGGCTCCACCAGTGTTCCCAGTGCAGGAAGGACAGTTGATGGGAAGCCGTAACACAAAGCACACGTGCACGCGGTAGTGCGAAAGCCAACTGATGAAACGCAGCGCGACGACAGCGTGTCCCACTGGCAGCCCGACCCGCACCCACCTATCGAACACCCCGTTGCGGATGTTGTCCACGTTGGCGGGGCTCATGGTCTTGGTGATGTGGTCGTACAGGGGGGGCTGCGCCTTGGCGCGCATGACGCGCTGCGCCTCGGCCCGCATGAGGCGCTGGAAGGGCGACACGGGCTTGGAGTCGCCGTACTCCATCTCGAACCTGCACACGCAGAGGGCAGCAGTTTTACAGCAGTACGGCACTACCGTGCTGCTTGCCGCATGCCCGCACACGAGGCATGGCGAACACCACGCAAACGGCCGGCGGGATGGCAACAGGGGGTGCGCCGACGCACTGCCTCACTTGGCGTGGTGCAAGACCGTCACTGTCCATCTTGTGCCATGTTTCGACACTTCGTTACGGCAAGAAACGAAAGAGCTGGTGGCTCACCCTTTGTGTCCGTTGCTGATGGGTGGCAGGTCGCCGATGGCATCCCGCACGGTGGTGGCCCGCAGGGGGGCGCCGCCGGTCACCTCCACCGCGCGGAAGGAGTCGCGGTCGTCGGGCCGCAGCCGGATGCCCAGGCCGCCGGAGAAGGGGGGCGCGGCGTGGCGCGGCGCCGGCCAGGCGGGCAGCTGCTCGCCCGGCGCCGCGGCCCACACGAAGGTGCGCAGGCGGGACTGCGGCACGCCGTAGTGCGCCGCCTGCAGCACGCCGAAGCGGACCTGCGGGCGAGAGGGTGACGGGAGGCAGATGTCAGAAGCATTGCAGGTTGTTGCAAGGCCGTTACATGGTGCGGTATGTGGGGTTCAGGTGCACAGCTGCAGACGCATACCGGTGCATTCAGCGCATACTGCCTGTGTTGGAGGTGCAGGAGTCCAGGAAGCTGGCTTTGGCCTGTGGACGGATGTAGCACAACGCGCGCAACCGCTGGTTTCCCCCAGATCCCCGAGCCGTACCAGCCCTACGCCACCCCACTCCCTCATCCCCTCCGCACCTGGTAGCCCATGTCCAGCAGCGACCGCACGGCCAGGCGGAAGGTCCTGCCGCCGTCGTGCACCACCAGGTTGCGCACGTTCTCCAGCAGGAAGTAGCGCGGGCGGTAGAAGTCGGCGTACGACAGGAAGCCGCGGAGCTGGGTGGCAAGTGGGGAGGCAGAGGGGCTGTCGTCTGGTAAGAAGACTGTGAGCACTGCGGACGCAGCAACGCCCTACGCAGATGAACACGCATTCTCGCAGTCGCACTGCATCCTGGGCTAGCACTCTGCCGCCCCCGACGGCCACCACACCGCCTGTCCGGCCCCAGGCCCTAGGTAGCGGCCACCCCGCGCACCATGCTGTTGTTGATGTGTGCGCCGCGGCTGTCGGGGTGGCGGTTGCTGCCGCTGAAGCCCTGGCAGGGCGAGCCGCCCATCATCAGCTCCACCTCCCCCGGCAGCGGCAGCGCAGCCTCCGCGCCCGGCTGCTGCAGCGGCAGCGTCGCGGCCGCCTGGCTGGTGGCGGGGCCGCCCGACACGTAGCCCGTGGACTGGCCGGCGCGGTTCATTGCGGCCTGGGCGTGTGGAGGGCGGTGCCGGAGGAAGGTCAAGGTAGAGCACCGGGATGTGAGGCGATGTCAACATAGCGTGGCATTTGCCAGAGCGCCTGACGCATGCTAGCTGTTACCTTTCCCCCCGGCTCGCACGGAAGCGTGCCCCATCGCGTGCCTCATCCCCTGTCCTGTCCCACGGTACCCCAGTACTGTGGTACCGTTCCGTCCCACCTGAAGCAGGACGCTGATGTCGTTGACCACCACCTGCGCCTCCGGGTGGTTGATGCGGAAGGCCTCGGCGGCTTGCGGGTCGAACTCGATGGCCCAGCGGCTGTCGGCCACGCCCGCCTGGGTCACGGACGGCAAGAAATGGTGGGGCGGCACCGGTGAGGCAAAACATGAGCATAGAAAGGCAAGTGCGAGGCGGTAGGAACGCTGGGGCAAGCTGCTGGTACAGTAGTGGTGATATAGCCGTGGAGCTGGTCACTTGGCAGGGGGCTTTTGCGGTCGCCTAGCACCACACATACGAACACACATACACACCGTGCTTGCCTTCTGACCCGTCTGCTTACCTGTCGCATGCCCTCCCCGAGGCCGCCGCACCCCGCAAACAGCTCAAACGTCCGCAGCTGGGTGCACGGCGGCGCCTCCAGCGGGTGGCTGCGCAGCTCGCCGCCCCCGCCAGCCGCCCGCGCCACCGCCCAGTGCCCGTCCCGCGTCAGCTTGCGGATGCGCTTGCTCAGCTCGGGGGTTTCCAGCTTGTTGGGCGCGGGGCCCCGGGTGGCGGTGCGAGGGTCGAAGGAGCCCACCACGTAAAACGGCCTCTCCTTCGCGTCAGGACCTAGCAGCAGGATACCAGAATCCATAGGCAGCCACCACTAAGTCACTCCTTGCAACTGCACATGTGAGCGGGGCCAGGCAGATTGCAGCTGCAGTCAAGAGAACGGCAAGTGACAAATAGCTTATATTACCTGGGGCAGCAGCAGCAGCAGCCTTCCTGGCCGCATTTGCCTCTCTGGACCGCCGCTCCACACGGGCGGCGCCGCGCACGCAGCCCGGGCCCACCACGTACACCCAGGGGTCCGCGCCCTCAGCGCCGCCGGCCCCGACCGAGCTGCTGGTGGGCCCCGTCTGCTCCTGCTCCTGCGCCGCAGCGCTCTTGCCTCCTCCCACGGGCTGCGCGGCAGCAGGTGCAGGTGCAGGCGCGTACAGGTCCCACCAGCCGGCCGGGTAGGCCAGGTCGGCAGAGATGTCCTCGGGGCGGTAGTAGCGGTGCACCTGGAGTGGTTTGGCGAGTGGACAGCAACAACTGGGTGAGTTGTGCAAGTGACACTACCGTGCCCCTTAGAAAGATGGGGTAAACTGATGGCCACGGACGTGCACCAAGGGCCGTGTCGTGCGCTGTGCTGCAGGCGGGAACCCGGGAGAGGGGTACGCACCCGCAGCTTGAACGGTGGCGCGCGGCCCTTGCCGTTGCCCTTGGCCTTGCTACCGTCGCCCTCGTCGCCCTCAACGCCCTCCACCGCCACCAGCTGCACCACGCCCCACGCACGGCACGCCGAGCCTAGCGGCGAATGCCCCGAGGTGCGGGCGGAGGACGTGGGGCCCACCTGCAGCACGGGCACCGGCACGGCAACCACAGTGTGTGCGGGCAGATGACGTGCGATAAAAGCGTGAAGTTTGGGCGAGAAGCATGACGAAGGTGCGCAGGACAAGTACGGAAGAAGAAGTAACGTCGTCACAGCTGAGCGTGCGCTGCCACTGCGGCGGAGCAGGACAGAGGGCACCGGCCTCACCTCGCCATCGGACGCCTCGTCAGACGCGGATGAGGGGGTGCCGGGGGCCGCCTTCGTGCTGCCCTTGGGCGGGTCAAGGGCGTCGCCATCCACAAACAGGAAGTCGCCCACCTGCAGCCACAGCGTTTTGCTGTGTAAACCTCTAGGAAACAAAACAATTGAACTGAAAGGGGTCCCTGGGTCTGTGCATTGTGGCTTAGAGGCTCATTAACACACCAAGTCCAGGTCTCACCCTGTAAGTGGTGCCGTTGAGGGTGAAGCCAGCTCCCCCGGGCAGCACGGCAGGGCCGGCCGGCAGCGGAGGCACCTGCACGGAACAATATCTGCCTTGACCCGGGAGCCACATGAGGAAGCTATCAGGTGCCAACTGACCTGGTTCTGAGCAACCCGTCAGCCCACGGGCGCACCCTCTGCCCTGCCCTGACGGGTACGCAACAAGTACCCCGCTCTACAATACGTAGCCCCGCGCCGCAACACCAGCACGTGCGCTATTCCCACAGAGACAAAAATGCAACTCACTCAATGAAGCCAACCCGCATCCGCACCTGCAGGTAGGTGCCCAGGCGCAGCTCCTGCACGTCCAGCTGCCGGTACATGCCCAGGGCGGGGGAGTACACCGAGCGGTACGCGAACACGGGGGGCAGCCCCTGCGCCCTGCGGGCCTCGTTGGCGGCCGCCAGGTCCCGGTCCGCCTGGGGGCGGAGATAGCATTCCTTGTTACTCGCACCAGGTCAGCAGCAGCAGCACCAGCAGTGGGTCATGCACGAGCGGAGAATCATCACAGGTTAGCAGGGAGCACACGAGGCCGAACGCAAGAGAAGCTCGTCCCTAGCTCATGCAAGCTATGACCTGTGTGTCTTTGCGCACCTGCAGGTGGTCCAGGCGGTGCTGGTGGCCGTTGGGCCTGCCCGCCAAGCACACCGCCTCCACCACCTCCGCCTCCGCCAGCCCCGCCAGCGTCACCTCCTTCAGCGTGTCCCACAGCGGGGGGCGCTTGTTGCCGCTTGTGACCGCGGTCTGCGGCCTGCGGCTGTATCGCTCCCAGCGTGCCACCTCCGCCGCCTCCGCCGCCGCCTGGCTGGGGTCGAAGTCCAGCAGGAATAGCTCGTGGGCGCAGGCGGCGTCGTGCAGGGCGGTGTCGTAGCCGTGAAGCACGCGGCGCAGCTGCCGGGTAAGCATGTGAGGAGACCGGGTAGGAGGGAACGTTAAGGAGCATTCAAAGCCTGTAATAGTGGCACGTTGCATAAACCGGTGTCAGTCCTTTGCTGCAACAAAGGCTAAGGCCAGGCCTGCACGGGAGTGTACCTACCGTCCACGTCAAGCTAAGCCGCTCACCTGCACGTGCACCTCGGCGCCGGAACCGCCCTGCGCCTCCTCCGCACGCGGCTTGGCGAAGATGCACTGCACCATGTACAGGCCGCTCCCGTCCGCCAGCCGCACGATGGTGCCGGGCCGCAGGCGGTCGGTGCAGCGCAGCGCCCCGCCGTACAGCCTCACGCCGCCACCTTGGCCAGCGTCGAATGTTGTTGGGGACTCGGGGCTCCAGGCGGACGGCGCCTGTGGTGACACAACCATGGGGCAGTGCAAAGGCAGAAGTTCCATGCTTACCATGTGAAAGCATGGCGGGCAAACATTGGCGCAGCGCCCATACCGCCGGCATTGCTCCTGCGCATGCGCATAGCAGCAGCACCTGCTCATAGGCCCGCCGGCGCACTGGGACGTGTCTTGCTCTCAGCTGAACGGCAAGCCACTGCACTAGTATGGTTGTCAGGCTAAACACGAAGCCGCGGCGTTGTCGGATGGAACTTGGTCTTGATGGAGTTGTTGTCCGTCTCCGGCTCCAGCAGCAGGGCTGTTGGAGATTGTGCGACTGCGCACCTCCACTCACCTGGGTAGTACTCGCTGCACTAGTAGTTGACACACGCCTGCATTTTGCCTTGCGTAGTATAACGGCAACAGGTGGAGTAATGGACGCACCTTCGCTGTTGCGGGGCCGCGCTTGGTCACGAACTCCTGGGCCCAGTCCAACCGTGCCTTTTGCGCCGCCGCCGCCTCTGCCTGCGCCTCGCTCGCTCCGCTGCTGGTGGCACCACTGTCGTCCTCACTCTCAGCGGACTCCTCCGCTGGCTGCTTGGCGAACGGGGCCCAGATGTCGTGCACCTGCGGGACAGAGTGGAGACAGCAGGCGGGGTGTCATGCGTATGGTGTGATGTAGGTAAGGTAGCTACGGCACTAGGAGAGAGGCTGTACGGTGTGGGCGGGGCCCTTCAAAGAGTTCTTACGGTGAAGATTGTGCAACACACGCTCGCACATGTACAGCAATGGCAAAGCCTCGTCCGCGCTAGCTCACCAGTGTTGTTACTGTGGCGTACTCCCGGCTGGTGGGCTTGCCGCTACTGTTGCGGGTAATGGTTGTGGTTGAGGAGGGGGAGGAGAAGGGGGAGGGGGAGGGGGAGGCAGAGACGCCGGACCGCGAGGCCCTGGGGCTGACGGGCAGGGCCACGTGCCCCACGCGTGCCTCCAGCCACGTGTCGTAGGCAGGGTACTTGCCCGCCATGCCCGCTATTGAGAGGTCCATGACCGCCGCGATGGACATGGCACCACTTGACCTGCAGCAAGAAACAGGGGCACGGCAGTAAGGCTTTGTTCTGTGACCAATTGCCCTCAGTGTACTGGTCCGCATCCCATGCTGAATTACACCAACGAGCTTTTGCTGGCATCTGCACGCGCGTCAGGCTAGCAAAACTTTGCGAAAACGGTACATAAAAGCTCTATATACCGTGCTTTTGCAATAACATCCGGTGCCCAATGGCCTTGCCCACTTCCCATACCACGGCGCGCAGCGACGTACCCGCTCTCCACCATGTACTGCAGGCGCATGATGCGCTGCGGCGTGGCGCCCACCAGCAGCCGCTCCATCTTGGCGGCGCCGGCGGCCGCCAGCTCTTTGGCCCAGGCGGGGGAAGCTGCTGCTGCCTGCTTCAGCACGTTGGTGTTGAAGGTGATGCGCGACGTGTAGCGGGGGCCGGCGGCCTCCAGCTTCTCCAGGCACGCGGCAGGGTCACGGCCCAGCAGGGACAGCGCCGGCTGCAGCATGGGACCAGGGCACTGCTCTTTAGAGTTTGGCCGAGTACGGTAATGTTAGGGGACGGTTAGTAACGAAAAGGGCTTTTTCGCGCGTGCCTAAGGCGATATTTGAAATGGGAAGGCGAGCAGGCGTCAGGGACAGCAGGGACAGCTGTTGACCAACCGCGGCGCTTACCTGCGCAGATGGACTTGCGGGCGCGTCAAAAGCGTGCAGGATTGCGAGTGGTCTATCAAAGCCGTCCACGCCGTGCACAGGAGGTTGAGGCCTCCCGGGCGCTGGACCTTGGGGCGGGCCCACGGCCGGGGCGCCATCTTGGGAAGTCGTCGTCGGTGCCGGGCGCAGTTTAGGAACGGGCGCGGGACGCCTTCCCTGCCCAGAACGGCCCGCATCTGGCTTTAGAGGCTTCCAAGTACTGATGGGATGTCTAATTGTCAACGAACGTCCGGCTGTGCACGTCTTTGGGGGCCCCATTCTCGCGACTGCTCGTGTCACAAATAAGGCGACACGATAGCAGCTCCTTTATCTAGGCGTCCAATGTAATGTAGGTTGGCTAAATGTGTATGTTTGTTAAGAATTAATCAATGATAAGTAAGTATGCTGCTGTGCTAGCAAGTATTGAACAGATGGCACGTCGTTTATATATGCAGTACCCTTCGCCAACGGTGGCGGGCATATGAAGAGGCGCATATGAAGAGGCGCGTCGCTCCGACTGCTAAGCTGCTTGGATATGTAAAGTACTGATATGATATGTTTCCGTTTCTGCTGCAGTGCTACGTCGCGGTGTCTGCTTCCGCATTGCCAAGTGCACATGAAGACTACTACATCAGGGCAAGGAACTTACTCTTTTCTATGGCCCGCTCGTCACGTTTGCATCACCTAGCTAAAATAACTGAGCGGTTGCTCCATGTTGAGCGTCTGATGACGTTAGCCTGGAGGGATTTATCGCTCTTTGGTAGGCCTCGTAACCATCCATGCTGCAATGCCTGCCCCCGTTTGCTGCACCGTCAGAATACACCCAGGCTTTCCGTACATCCACCATGTAAACGTGATGGTACCTTGTTACGGGGGTACCCATATCCTTTGCTTTGGCCGCCAGCAAGCACCTGAACCCAGAACACCAAAGGTCTCCCCTGCCTCGCTATGTGTCCTTCGTTGTCACCCACCCCCTCCGTGACGACGTGACGCACCACTGTTCAAGAAGCGGCATCCCTACCATCCAAATGTTGTAATTGGTGTACAAACTTTCAATGCTGACAGCGCCTTCCTTTCAATGCTGACAGCGCCTTCCACGTTTCCGCGCAGGCTACAGCGGCATGACAGGTCCAAGACCCCGTGTGGACACGTCCCTGCTCCCTGGTGGATGCAGACGAACAAACGCCAGCCTGCTATCAGATTAGCGCTGTGTATGAGCCGTTTGGTTTGTGATTACGGTACCCGTGTTCAGTCCAGTTTGTTTCAGTTGTTATACGTGGCAGCTGAAACCTCCCATCAAGCGATAGGGCACTAGGCATGCACGTTGTGTTGCAGAGGAGTCCTCACTTTGTGAAGCTGCTCGCCTGCTCCCCTGCCGCCAAGACTCCCTTGGAAAGGACCTCCCCCTCACCCACTCGTTGCTCCTTTCTGTACGAACACCTTACAGTTACTGGTCCTTAGCCTGGTCCTGGCCATCGCGCAGTGGAACCAGTGGAACCACCTCAGTGGAACCGCAGGGTCCCCCATTCCTTTCGCACCGGCATTGCCAGTATAAGCATACGACAGGACATGACGAGTTTACGGCTGAGCTTCCAGCCGCCGTACCGACTGCCCAGGAGCACCGAATCGCCCTCTTGCAAGCAGCACCCGTCTGTGGCTCCTCGACCGGTATGCCAGCCACAGTGGTACCGGTGGGTGCCCAGGCTGCCGCGAGCTGCATGGCCTCCAACCGGCACAGCAGGGGCAGCGGCAGTACCCACATACAGCCCGGAAGCCACAGTGACCTGACAGCTGATATTCATGGCATCCTGCGGCCGCTACCCGTGCATGTCCCCATGCCGCCTCACTTCGGTAGCGCGCCGGAGTGGTGATGGAACTAGAAAAGCAAGGTGGATCTACCATATTTTGCTTGGTGCCTACACTCACATGATTTATAGAAGCGTGGTGCTCTGAGGCTAACCTCGAACACGGTCCAGGCGCAGGTACACGCCTACTGCTGATCGCCCTGGCAGTCACATTGCCCTGCATTGTCCTACATTAAAGAAACGTGTCGGCCTTTCGGTATCGCCCTGACGGTATGGCACTCCCCAGGCAGCACGCTTTGCGGCCCATGAGGACCAACGGCACCCACACCCACACGACTCGGCTTCCCAGCTACATGCAGGCACGCTCCCGTCCTGTGCACGGATCACACTTCCGTAGCACCCCTCAGTGCATCTGAGCTGCTGCGTAAACCCTGCTGCCAACACCCACCACCAGCACACCGGTCACCTCCACGCCCCGCAGGTCACAAGCCCACACTGCGTCCCCGCGCACCCACACCTCGCCCATACGCCACACCTGACTGCCCCATGCCCCACGCACTCCAGTCCCCCGTGCCACGCACCACCCATCGCCCACCCACCGCGCACCAGCGCCCAGCTGCCCACTCGCCAGCTCCCGCACCCTAGCGCGCCTCCTCCCGCGGCTGCGTCCGCACCACGTCCACGTGGCAGTACGGCAGCGCGTCGTACAGCACCCGCATGCCGCCCAGCGCCCGCTCCGCCGTCTTGTCGGTGCAGCTGAGCCACAGGTGGCGCAGCGTGGTGAGCGGCGACAGCGCCGCCAGCTGCGGGCCGCGGGCCGTCAGGTCGTCCGTCTCCCAGCTCAGCGCGCGCAGCACCAGCGGCGGCCGGCCGGTGTACGACAGCGCGGCAAGGCTGGCCTGGGTCACTGCGGGCGTGGGGGACGCGAGGGCAGAAAGAGCACATGACAATGCACATGTGCTAGTGGGAGAGGTTGTTGCGGGTATGGTATGCATGGCCGGGGCCCGACAGGGCGGCGAGGCTGCCGTGGGGCCATGCGGACGTGTACCGGCATGTTGCAAGAACAGAGGACGACGCGAAGTGACCAGCACCTGTTACCGTACGAAGGATAAAATCGAGGCAGCGGCACCAGCTGTAGGTGACCATGCATTGCAGATTCGTGCTGAACGTGCATGAGGACCTCATTTGTATATGCCCACCTGCCCTGTTGCCCGGCGCGCTGACCGCCAGGCTGCGCAGCACGGCCAGCCGCCTCAGCGCCGCCCCCAGCGCCGCGTCCGCCAGCCCCACCACCCCCACCAGCCGCAGGCTCTGCAGGCTCGGCCCCACGCGCTCCGCCAGCGCCGCCAGCAGCTGCGGCCGCACCACGCAGCCCTCCACGTCCAGCCGGGTCAGCTGGGACAGCGGCAGCGGAGGGGGCGGCGACGGAAGGGACGGCAGGGGGGACGTAGGCGTGGCCGCCTCCGCCTCCGCCGCCGCCTGGTGCACGGCTGGCTCCGCCTGTGGCACGGGAGGGCCGCCCTGGCCACGGATGGCGCAGAGCGGGACAGGGAGGTTGGCGGCACCGGCGCTTGACGCACCCCCGGGCGCCCCTCGTTCCCCATCTCCTACTCCCAGGCCCATGTCCAGACCCGGGCCCTGCTGTCGCTGCTGCTGCTCCGCGCCCTGGCCCTTCCCGCCAGCGTCCGCAGTGCCGGGAGCCCCGCATCTCCCCTGCCTTGGCCCCGGGCCCATGTCCAGCACCAGGTTGCACAGCTCCAGGGCGGTCAGGCCGGCCGGCAGGCAGTTGACGTCCAGGGTGGGCGGCAGCTCGGCCACGCGCCAGCGGCCCAGCGCCGGACGGCTGGGGCCAGCGCCAGCGCCAGTGCCCTCCTCCTGCTGCGCTGCGGCGCCGCTGCCGCCAGGGCTGGGGTCCCGCCCTGCCCCTGGTGCCGTTGCTGTTGCTGCCGCCCCATTGCCGGCGCTGGCTGCCTGCGGGAATGCTGGGTGTCGCTCCACCACCAGGCCCAGCTCCCGCAGCCCCGTGAAGCTGGACAGCACCGTCAGCGCTGCGGGTGGTGGCGGGGGGGCACCAAGGGCACAATTGCTCTCCAGGTGTCAACTTAGGGTTCTTAGAGTTTCCACGTGTCGGCCATGTGGACAAGGAAAAACGAACGGACCACACCTGAGCGTGCCCGAGCTGTACCCGCATGCTACTGCACCGGCATGCTAAGTTGGATACGAGTTTGGGTGCGCCACATTTTGGCGATGCTTTGGAGCTGCTTGCCTCCCGCCTGCCTACCTTCCGGGCTGTAGTCCTTGCGGCTGAGCGCCAGGCGCAGGGAGCGCAGTCGGCTCCAGCGCAGCGCCAGGCAGCGCAGGCCCTCCGCAGTGACGGGCACAGCGATGGAGCTCTCGCAGAAGCGGCGGGCCTGGGAAATAACGGCAAGGGGCGGGGGCGTCGGAGGAAGCTCAGCTACTCCATAGCGGTCACTCGCGATAGAGAGCTTCCCTTTGAATACCCCTCAACGGCTGTACAACGACCTGTGGCATAACCCACCGACGGTGGAACAGCCACCACCGTGGACTTCACAGGGCACACGAGTACAATGTAACTGCCCGTCCACAGCGCCGCTTAAACGCCTTGCCAACCACAACCGTCCTCGGCAATATGCCTTGCTTCTAACACCTCACCCCACATCTCCATTTCCTTCCCCCCAAAACAACAGTTGCCCTCCCACCTCCGGAAAGTACGCCCTCCGCTTCTCCAGGTGGAAGCGCTGCAGCCCCGCCAGCGCCGCCAGGCGGGACAGGTGGCAGGGGATGGCGTGGTCGGCGTTGGAGTAGACCGCCATGCGCAGCTCGCGCAGGCACGTCAGCTGGGCCACAGCCTCGAACAGGGACTCGGAGCCAACCCTGGGGTGGGGGGGAGGCGGGTGCCGCCCGCGCGGGTTGGTCAGGGGTGAGGCGGGGGAAGCCAGGCAGGTTCGCAAGCGGGTGTGTCGAGAGGGGTTGCTCGGGTAGTGTGTTGGAAGCTGAAGGTTGTGCGCGCGTTCGGTGCTGCACAGGTCCGTCGTGCACTAGCTGTAAGCTCACGGTGTGCTTCTCATCGATCACGCCTAGGCGCTAGGACTATGGTCCCATGCCTTGCCCACCATTGCTCTAGTTGCGCTACCAGATTGCGCTACCCAAAATGGCAAGCCTGTTGCAGTCCCCGCTCACCCGCCAACCCAGACCTTGGCCCTCCGTAACCCTGCTCCCCCCCTGCCCCACCTGCACGCGCCCACGTCCAGGTGAGTCAGGTTGGCCAGCGACTTGCCGTACTCGGTCAGCAGGCCCTGGGGGCAGGGCACGCCCATGAGCAGGTGTCAGTCCCATGCGGCACCCACCAGCCCCAGCGCCTCGGCTACCCAAGCTCTGTTTGCAGCTCGCAGCCTCCAAGCATGCTGCCTGCTGCAGCGCCTGTGCCTCGCACACAAGGCCCGACACGCCGACTCTGTAGGTCACAGCGTGGCTAAGAAGACCACGTTGGGGTCCTGACCGATTCTCCTGTCTCCCGGCAGCTCCCGGGGTCTTGCGTTGTGATCCGTGTCTGACCAACAGCCAGCACAGTATGCCTCCCGCCCGCCCGCCCACCCACCCGCTCACCTGCGCTCGCTCCGTCCACCTGAAGCTGAGGCTGAGGCTGCGGCCGGGCCGCACCGCGCACAGCGCGCGCCTGCTCCCCGCGCTGGTGGGCGCGTGGTCCAGCGCCAGGTCCAGCTCCGCCAGCAGCGCCAGCCGCTCCAGGCAGGACAGCTCGTAGCCGCTGCAGGGGGAGCGGGTTCAAGGGCCGGTAGGCGGCGTCTCAGTCAGGGGTGTGGCCGTGCGGGCGTTCCGTCAGGGTGTACGGCACCGATAGCGGGCTGAACCACCACGGCAGTTGTACCAATATGGTATTCGTCCGTAGTCCTTGCTACAGGGGCAATAGCGCTTTGACGACGGGCTCTTCGGCCTCAGGTGTAAGGCGGGGTGAGGAACCGGAAGTACGGTAGCAGTTGCAGCGGGATATGCAGCCGCAACGCGGCACGCGCGCTGGGCACCCCACGGGACCGTCCGATGTGCAGAGCGTGCTGTGTACGGCACGCGGGGCACGCAAGGGGCCCGCCCGCCCACCTGTCCGAGTCCAGGGACGTTATGGCCAGCCTGGTCAGGCGCGGCAGGCCCATCGACAGGACCGCCAGGCCGCTGCTGGTCAGCCTGCGGGTGGGCAGGCATGCGCTTTGGGTTGGACTTGGACGATGAGGGCGGGAATGGTATGCAGATCCAGTGGCAAACCATAAAAGACATTTGAAAGCTCATGCAGCCCTTATAGAGCGGAGGGTGACCAACACCAGTGAGTGCTACACGCCTTTGTGTGTGACTGATACCAAACCCAGGCCTTAAACACGCTCGCTTCCCTGCACTGAGGCCAACCATATGAGGCCATTCCGCATCCTTTTTGTGCCTGCTACGGAAGCGTGGCGGGGCACGTTTGCCGAGGCTGACCGAGGGCCGCCAGCCCATCCGCACCGCTGCGCATCCCTCATTCCCTCTCGCCTCCCACCTGTGCGCCCTGAACTCCAGCTTCTCCAGGGAGCTCACCGCCGCCAGCGCCGCCATCTCGCCGTCCCCCAGCCCGTGCTGCACGGCGGGCAGCAGCGTCAGGCTGCGCAGGCCGCAGCCGCCGCAACCGCCCGCGCCGCATCGCCCGGCGCCGACAGCCCCCGTTGCCGCTGCGCCCCCTGCGGCGGCCACGCGGCCCAGGCCCTCCAGCAGCTGTGTGGCGGCGGCGTGGCTCAGGGTGCCGCCGGAGATCGTGAGGGAGGTGAGGTGCGCCATGGAGCCAATGGCGGCGGCGGCGGCGGGCGGCAGGTCGCAGCTGTCGCGGAGGTGCAGCTGCAGCTCCTGCGTGTTGGCAGGGAGGGGGTGGAGGTGCGGGGCAGATGGAGGTGCGGGTGGGTGTGCGGCGTGTTTGGTATGTTGTGCGTGTTGGCGTCAGGTAGGTAAGCCACGGCAGGAGACGTCTACGGTGTTGCACGCAGTATTGTTGTCCTAGCCTGTTTAATTTTGTGCGCCGTGTACCACGATGCATATGTGTCCCTCTGCAACGACTGAATGGGTGGCTTGCAACCTCTGCCCCACGTCAAGGCCCCTGGACTCCGTGCAACAAGACGCGCGGTTTATGACGGAACGACCAGCGCTGCGCCCAGACTATGCGCCGGCGCTGCCGCACCTCGATGCCCTTGAGCTGCTGCACCAGCGCCAGGTTGCTGCACAGCATGTCCTCGCTGATGGAGGTGTTGACGTGGATGATGGCGGAGCGCAGGTGGCGGATGAGCGACGACAGCCGCTCCACCTTAGCCGCCCACATGCCCGCGTCGCTGTGCATGTCCAGCTCCATGGAGGACAGGCCTGCGGGCGGGGTTCAGGCGCAGGACGGACGACCGCATGCGTGTAGGTGCTGGTTGGCGCACGGCCCACGGTGGGGGACGACTGTGGCACAGCGCGGCGTGAGAGGCCTCGCTTGGCACTTCCCGGCTGGGGCTACACGTTTGGCTGTGCAGTTGGTGCCTGCCGTGTCTACCTACCGGATGCGATGTTCGCGTTCCAGCTCTTGCAGACCATAGCCGCGCTGTGCAGATGTACGCCCTCCGTGAGCTTTGCTCCAATTATCTGCACGCGTGGGGCCATGTCATGCAAGGCGTCCTCGTCAGCAGTTGAGTTTGTCCGTCAGTCCAAACCGATGCACGGGTTGTACTTCTTACGCAGGTATTTATTAGGGCTAACCAGTAACAATGCATGCCAAGGGGCACCTGTGGTCGCGAGCGCGTTCCGACACATTGCTTACCTCCAGAAGCTCAGCGGGAAGGCCAGCCCAGTTTGCCGAAGCCACAGGCACCATAGAATTCTCAAGAGCTGCCAACGCGACGCTGAAGCTCTCTGGAGCATCAGGTGGAAGGTCCTCCATCTCTCTAGAGAGACGACGACTACAGCCGGTTAAACCCCTCAGCTAACGTTGTGTAAGTCAATAACTAACTCTGATTCAGCTTAAGCGAGTGCCCACTTCGATGCGGGGCCAATTGGTCAAATGCGCAAGGAGCCGAACTCCAGCAAGGCCTTTTTCGGTAGGTTGCCTTCAAGCTCAATACAGGCGCCAGAGCACAGTAATGCTAGAAGCAGCACTCATTTAACAAGCTTTGTTGCTGGCGCATTGGGCGTGTCGCAGGATTGACAGTTGCAGTTGGTCTCGCCCATGCCAGCAGCCCATGCCAGCAGCATTGCTCCATCAGCTCCATGTACGTTGGTTCCTGGTCCTCCCTTCGCCTCCATCAAGCATACCAGCACGCATTTAGCGCCTCAATTTCACGCGAGGCCTCGTATGCCGCTTGCCCCTGCACTGGGACTGCCCATCAGCAGGCCACATAGACGGCCTTCCAGGGGAACGGCGTGTGCAGGCCTGTGGCGCATACTCTATCAAGCTGCACGCAACGCGTTCACGCATAGCACACGCTCTTTCAGTGCCACTTGTGCGCAAACACGCTGTCGCTCGGTTTGCAGGTTGCACCCGTATCCAGTTTGTCAATGCTCACTCCTCCCCTGCTCCTCCACGTCGCTGTCAGACAGCTTCAAGGGTTCCCCTCATCTCCCCTCTACGCATGCATTATCAGTGCTTGACGCTAACATTCCATCTATGCACGTTAGTGCCATCCCCAACATCACACTCCCGCGCCCTCCCCTCCCTTGGCCATGTACGACGCGTCCTCCGTCCGTACGACAATGACGTCCCCCTGCCGTACGAAGGCCGGCGCCATGACGCTGATGCCGCCCTCCACTAGCACGTGCCGTGAGCTGCTACCGTCGTCCTTGACCACGGCGGGCGGCGCGTCCGCCACGCGCACAGACACCTTGTGCGGGACGCGGCCTGCATGGGCACAGCGAGCAGTGGCCTTAGGGCACGCCGTATGGCAGTGCAGCAGTGCAGCATGGCGCTGAGTTCACGCAACCATTCACAAACTGGACACGTGGCCTAAATTCTTAGTCTACCCCTATGCCACAGCGCCAGCGTTGTGCCCCTGGCCTGAACCCGCAGGGCCACAGCTACCCTCACCCTGCCCAGCTACCCAGCCCTCTCCTCCTGTGCTCCCAGCCCTGCTTTCCCGCCCACCCAGTCCCCACCCGCCTGCATCCCCCGCTTCCTACACGCCGTAGCAGTACCGGACGATCGCACTTAAAGGATAGCGGCTAAACCACCTCCGACCTACAATGGCCCCACTAACCCCGCGCCCTCTCTCCCGGTCCCACCTCCCCAGCAGTTGATCTGGGCAGGTCCAGGCGCCAGGAACCGGGACGTGGCGATTGATTCAAGCCTACCGGATACGCGTGTCACTGGCAACGGCCCACGTGGTCCTAGGACCACTTTTCCATCCCACCAACACTCCTGCTCCCCATCCTGTCCCTCCAGCTCTGTGTCCCCTCCCCCACCACGCCGACACACCCGCCACCGGCTCCCCCTGGAAGAAGCTGACCGCCACGTCCAGCTCCGGCACTGCGGCCAGCCACCTTCGGCCCTCTCCGAACAGCTCGGGCGGCACCGCCAGCTGGTCGAAGGAGGAGGGGTCCAGCAGGTGCACGTGGCCGGCCTCGTCCGTGTACAGCACCTGTGTGCGGGGCCAAGCGGGTGCCTTTTGCACATACGTACACGAAACAGTCAGAGCAGGTGCATCCGCCTGCCTCATGGCTGTGCAGCACCTGTGTGCGAGTCATTAAGGGAAGGCTGCCGTCTGCGGATTAGGTTTTTGCACTGGTGCATGCAAGTGTTGTAGCAGGCGAGCACGAGGCCATACGCCGTAGAACCAGTGCGCCCTGCAGCACGGCGTCCGTGAAAGAGAAGCTGTCAGCAAGACCAACGGTATGCAGGGCGCAGAGGGCCCGTGTGCGCACGCACGTAATGCATTACGTACCCATGTGCATCGCCAGCACCACCTCCGCCAGTTTCACCTGCTCCCCACGTGCGCTACCACCCACCACCCACCCACCCAATGCCTGCTCAGCCCCAACCCACCCACCCACCTCCGCCCACCTGCATGTCCCGCACCTCCACCTCGGCCAGCTCCAGCTGCTCGTCCGGCCGCTTCTTGTCGCTGCTGCGCGCCCCGCTGCCCAGGTCTGCCAGGTCCAGCACCACAAACCCGCCGGCGCGCGCAGTGCCGTGCGCCCAGTGGAACTTGGTCACGCGCTGCGGCCGGCCGGAGGCGGACAGCACCACGTCGCCGGCGCGGAGCTGCAGGGAAGGCAGCATGGGCAGGTGGAGGAATGGGGTGTGGGGTGTTGGTTCCCATGGTGTCGGGTGGCGGAGGCGGGAACACGAAGTGAGTTGTAGTTGGACCCTGGTTTCTACAGTAGATCAGGTACCTGGGCAGCTTGCTTCTTGATGCTCCGGGCGAACGCGAGCAGCGTCCCGTTCCACGCCTGGGACTGCACGCCCTCACTGCACGACGCCTCCCCCGCCAAGGTCCTTGCCAAGCTGGACCAACTCCCGCGCAGTAGCGTTGACCCAATTGTGCGTAACATGTCGTATAGGGAGTGGCTTACTGATGAGGCTGCAGAGCGTTGGTGATGGTCTTGACGGCCAACGGCAGTGATGGAAGGATGTGGTGCCTACGCGCTACGGACCAGAGGACTGCGTTAAGCTACCCGTCGCACAAATACAAAACTGTATGGAGTCATTTGCATTCCGCGCTTTGCGCGTGCTCGCTGTCAAGTGTGGCGCATTTCATGCATTGCACGGCTGACACTTCGCTATTTGCAAACTCACACAGCGCCGTAAACAATCAAGCTAGTGTTTACGACTGACATATAGAATGTAGCAGTCCTGCACGATACCAGGATGGACGAGGTAGAGAACCTCGACGAGTTCCCCGACATTCACGCGCTCTTCTGTTACTACAACAGATTGTACTTCAACGGCGTGCTAGAGACTACAACAGTGGAATGGTCATCAGCGAGGATGACACTGTAAGTTGTCGTGGGCGCCCCGACAGCCACCTGCTTGAACCCTGCACTCCTGACCTTGTGCCACTATTACCCTTGGGTACTGACGCGCTGCCCATGTGAACTGTCCACAGGTGCGGAGGCATCTGCATGTACAAGCCAGGTTGTGGCTGCGTCATCCGCCTTTCGCAGCCTCTGCTTAAAGTGCGTAGCAGGCGGGGTAGGGGCGGTGGGGGTGCTGCTGCGATCGTACGGGCCTCACCCTTTGGCTCGGGCTGGGAGGGCAGCGAGGCGCCAACGTACACCTGCGCTGTCAACCACGCTTCCATTCATATGACTCCGCTTTTGATTTTTGGGCGTCGGTTGCATGGCACTCACGAACCGCTGCCAAACCCTACCAAGCATCCTTGCTCTCATTCCCACCTTATCCCCACCCTGTTTTCCTTCACCCCACTTGGCTCCTTGCCGCCCTGTTACTGCACGCAACTTCCTTGCACCTTCCACCACCTCACCGCAGCTCCGTCCCGTGCGCGACCTCAAGATGGTGCTGCTGCACGAGATGATCCACGCGCACAACATGACGCTGCGCATACGCGACCCCGACCCGGGGGGGCACGGCCCGCCCTTCGTGCAGCTCATGGAGAAGATCAACAGCAGCACCGTGCCGGACCAGGAGGTGTGTATGGGTGTGTTGTGGAAGGGGGAGAACGTCCCAGCGTTCACATTCAAGCAGTGCTGGCTGTGGAGCTAGCAGCGGTGTTGGCGGTGGTACAACACTGGTGTTGCTATTATGTCCGCGCGAATGCTTGCAGTGCACAGTGCTGCTGCCCGCTCTCCCTCGTGTGCTACGTGCAGGCACTCTGCAAGCGCTGTCAACGCGCTGTCAACAAGCATGTGCATTTTATTGCTGCCAACGCCTGTTACAGCAGGGCCTTCACCCCGCCATACCAGCCCAACGCCTGCCGCCCCCCGCATGCCCCACCCCGCCCCGTGCCCGCCCCCAGCGGCCCCCTGGCGGCTACAACATCACCACCACCCACTCCATGCACGCCGAGGTGGACCACTACCGGGTGCACTGGTGGGAGTGCGGGAGCTGCGGCCACACCATCAAGCGGTCCATGAACCGGCCGCCGCAGGAGGCAGACTGCGTGAGGTGCGGGCGTGGGGACGACGTCAAGTGCGGGCGCCTGGGCGGGGCAGACCGCGTTACAGCGACCTTTTGCAGTGCTAGGAGTCCAGCTGCTGCCCCGGTCTTGCTTGGGAATGCCATACAGACTTGCATTGAGTAGAGGCGTGCGAGGAGTTGGAGTTACGGGCTGCTGTCTGATTGTGAAGCCCTGGTGAGCAAGTGGCGGGTGAGCACCCTGCAGTGTACGGTACAGTACACGAAGCAGCGCCGGATACAATTCGACGCTGGTCAAGCTTCGGCGCCTTACATGCAAGTGGTCAATGCAGGCAGGCAACTGAGTGGCCACTCTCCTAACCTTATGTCCTGACTGAAGTCTCGCCTCTGTCCCTGCCTCTTGTCTATGCAGCAAGCGCATGGGCCCTGGCGGCTCGGCGCAGTGCCAGGACACCCGGTGCACCTACCACCAGCACATTCGGAACTGCGGCGGCACCTACGTCAAGACTAAGGAGCCGCAGCAACCGCCCAAGAAGGAGAAGGGGGCCCAGCCCGGCGGGCCCAGCAGCGCAAAGGACAAGGGCAAAGGCAAGGCGCCGGCGCCGTTGCCCAAGGGCCAGAGGACCCTGACGGACGCGGGGCTCCTGGGGCTGGGCGGCAGCGGAGGCGGCAAGGCGGCCGGCAGTGGGAGCGGGGGCGGGAGCGGTGCGAGTGGCCTGAGTGGTGTGCGGGCGGGGGGAAGTGCGTCGGGCGTGAAGCGGCCAGCAACGGGGCCGGCAGCGGGAGAACGGCCGGGCAAGGTCGGGGGCAGTGGTGGGGGTGGGGTCGTGGGTGGCCTTGAAGGCAGCGGGGTGGGGTGGACTAGCTCTGTGAGGAGCACGGCTGTTGGCGGGGCGTACGGCACTGCCGAGGACTACCTGGATGAGGAGGGCTGGGAGCAGGGCGGTGGTTGGGAGGGGTTGGGAGGGGCTGCTGGGGGAGATGCAGGGGCGGAGGTGCCGCGGCCGTCGTCACCACCGCTGTCGCCGGCGGCGCAGGCGGCGATGCGGCGGCTGTGTGCGGACGCCGCCCTGGCGAGGTTGGGCGGAGGCGGGGCGGGGGGAGGGGGAGGGCCCGGGAGGCAGGTCGGCGGAAAGCCAGCGGAGGGAACCGGACAGGCAGCAGGCGTCTCTGGCAAGGGCAAGGGTCAGGGGACGGGTGGGAAAGGCGCGAGTTCGGGGGAACAGGGGGCGGTGCTTCAGCGACTGCCGGCCTACGGAGCCCTCGGCGGTGGGCGTGGTGCCCAGGGGCCAGGCGAGCAGCAGCAGCAGCAGGCGGGAGGGCCGCTGGCGCTGCAGGACCACCGGCAGCAGCACAGGAGGGCGCAGCGGCAGCAGCCAGTGTGTGGCTCTCCCCTGCTGCTGAGCCTGCTGGAGGACGAGGCGGAGGCGGAGGACGCCGAGGCCTGGGGCTTCGTGGGGCCACCGCTGGGCGGTGCAGCGGAGGGGCCGTCGCGGCGGCCGCCCCAGGCAGCAGCAGCAGCAGGCGCGGGACCTGCCGGTGGCCCCGCTGGGACGGCAGCAGCCACAGGCGCAAGCGAAGGGCCTGGCGGCGGGCCACAAGCGGGGGCCAGTCCAGGCTGCGGCACTGGTGAGGTGCAGGGGCATCGCGGGGCGGCCAGGGCAGCGCCTGTTGCAGGCGATGGGAGTGGGTTAGTGCAGGGGCGGGGGCAGGGGCGGCGGCGGCGCTCGTTGTTGTCGAAGCTGTTGGACAGTGATGACAGCGACGGAGGCGGTGGCGGAGGCGGTGGTGCTGGTGGTCGTAGTGGTGTGGGTGGTGGCGCGCAGACCACGGGAGCCGCAGGGGCGGTCGGGGGCGTGTCCGCTGGCGGTGCGACTGGCCAGCCAGGGCATGGGTCGTCCCAGGCGCAAGGGGCCTCGGGAGCAGGGCCCAGCAGGGGCACTAGCAGCAGGGGACCGGGCCGGACGGAGGTGATAGCATGCGTCATCGACCTTGTGTCGGACGATGACGAGGAGGAGGGGCAGGAGCTGGAGAAGGGGCGGGGTGGAGGAGGGGAAGGCCTGGGAGAGCAAGGGGCGGGCGGGAAGGGGAGGATGGGGTGCCCTGGGGGCGGGGCTGGGGGCGCCGGGGGTAGCGGCAGGAGCGGGGCGCAGCTGGTGTGCCCGGTGTGCTGCTTGGCGGAGTTTGCTAACATGGGGGAGCTGAATGACCACCTAGATCAGTGCTTGAAGTAGTGTGGGATGTTGTGGAGACGCGGGGTGCTTGTGAGTATGCCAGGCCGATTGACGGACATGAGAGGGAGGTGGGGTCCAAGATGGGAGCAGTTTGGACCAAACTATATCAAAGCCGAGGCGAGCAGTGGGCTGGGGCCAAGTGGGGTAGGGCTGGCTGGGTATGGGCGCAAGCAGGGGCCGTGGCGCGTGGGTGCAGGTGCTCACATACCGTAGCAGCCCTTGAGTGGTGTCCCAGGAGTCTCGCTGGAGTGGTCCAAACGCACTAGGCATGAATCGTTGCGTGCCCTCGCGTACGGTACGAGCAAATGGGTCGTGGAGCAACGTTAGCAAGCGCCTTGTACTTGGCACGTCAGGTTAGGTGGCACAGGGCGCTGCGATGACATAATAAATTCTACGGTTCCTGGCCCAGCACGAACAGAAAGCTGGTCCCGGCCGTCGGGGGCACAGGCTTTTCACCCCCTTTGCTGCGATGACACGTGTCTTCTGGCCATGCGCCCTTCGTCGCACCTGCTATACAGCTGCTGTGACTGGAGCGTGGAGCCTGCTGGAGCGCACTTGTGACTGTGGGTATGGGAGCACACGTGTGGTGTGCCAAGCTACCGTAATAGCAGCCCGCAGCCCCGCACGCGTGCCACATCCCAACGATGCACCCTGACCTTTTTCCGGAACGCGGGTTACACGGCAATGCCAGCCTCTATACGATGTCTTGCAACAGCGAGCCTATGGCCAATGGTATAGGGCAGGATTGCCGTGCAAGGCACTGCACTCTGTTGTGCGAGCCGTATCGTTGTGTGGAAGGTGGCCCTGGGTGACCGTCTTGATCAAGGGAGCTCCCCAGCACCTCGCAGCCGGCCGCAACCGCAGCAAGCACCACCCCGTCCGAGTACAGCAACATGTGCTGAGCTTGTTCCGCACGGGTTGGGCCTTAATGTTACATTCTGGCAGCAAGGCGAACAGTGGGGGTCGCACTCTGACACTCCCATGGCAAGTGCACGGCAAACCGTCATGCAGGGGGCCGTCATTTGCACACCCCAAAGGCCCTTTCGTATTTGTCAGGCTAAACACGGCACTTTTGTATAGATGTTTGCAAAGCCCACAAGCATGTGCCGCACGCTATCAGTGTAAAGCCCGTTACTAGTGAAGTCCGGAAGGTAGACCTATGCCCCGTGGGCACAAACAAACACAAACAAAGCTAAGAAACGCATTTTAGGCCCGCTGTCAAACGGCAATTGCAGTATGGTATACCGGTAAAACACCAGGCACACGGCACCACAGCAGAGGTGCTCGCCAATGCTACGCCACTAGCTAGTCGCAGTCAAGCATAGCACACATTTAAAGATTGGTCACCATCAACCCCAAACCAGGAACGGTGAGGACTAGATTAAAAACTGTCTCGCTAGTTTGGTCAGTACCGCCACATACCATAAGAACACGTTGCACGCTTGCGCCCAGTAGCCCAGTGCTCATGAAGCCTTCGTCAAGTCGTCACCAGCTTTGCCCCATCGTCGCGCCGCGCGCATAAAATCGAGTGCGCAGAGCTCGCATGAGATCACCCCTAATCGCTCACCAGCCCCTTTGTTATCACCCCGCACCCCCTGTGACGCAGTTGCCAACACCGCCGTACGCCGTCCACACCCTGTACGGTGCTAATCACGTTCTACCACCGCTTCCCACCACACCAAACCCAGGCAGCATACCGCCTATCCTACACTTCACCTTGCCTCATCAGTCTGCACCAACAGGCTTCACCCGTGGCGCGCGCTGCCGCCCGCCGGCCGGCTGCGGCCCTGCTGGCCGCCCTGCCTCGGCTGCGCATGGCTGTTGCTCCTCTCCCGCATGTTGGTGTGCCTGCTGCCGCCCTGCCGCTGCTGCTCCGGGCTCGTGCGCCCCTTGCGCCGCTTGACGCCGCTCTCCGTCCAGCCCTCTCCGCCCTCCTCGCCGTCGCTGCCCTCCTCACCGCGGATGCTGCCGGGGCCGCTGCCTCCCGCCGCCGCCACGCGCGGCCGCTCTGCCGCTGCCGCAGCGGCCTCCTCCTCCGCATGCTGCGACTCACTGCCGCGTTTGCGGCTGCGCCCCGTCGCGTCGGCGTCGGCAGCAGCGGCATCCGCAGACGGGGGAGGGGCAGCCGCCGGGGCTGGGGCCGGTGCCGGCGCCGCCGGGGGGACGTACGGCGGCAGGCGGTCGGCGGCGGAGACGCTGCCGGGGCGGCTGGTACCGTGGCCGTTGTCGCCGTCGCCGGTGTGGCGGCGCACGACAGCAGCCCAGGACATCTTGGGCGGACCCGCCGGGGCGGCTAGGGGCAGGGGTGTGGGCGGAGGGTAAATAGGCATGGGGACGCTGTTTGTTCAGAGCCAGTCTTATGACCTGTTGAACGGTTGGCGTGTAACTTCTTCAAGACAGGGATGCACAAAGATGCAAATTGCAAAAGTCAGGTGTGGTGTACCGGGCTTACCCGGCTGGGGAGCGGCGGAGACGGCAGGCCACGCGCTGCTCAACGCCGAAGCGCCGGCACCCTTCCCAGCCGCAGTGCCCACCGCCGGCGCCGTTAGGGCCGAAATGGACGCGCCACCAGCCTCGACAGCGGCCAAGCCGCGGTCTGCTGCCGCTGCCGCCGGAGCCTCCGTCTTGGCCGAGCGGGGAGCTGCGGCGGCCGCCGTCGAGGCTGCAGCCACAGTGGCCGGAGCAGCGGCAGCGGCAACAGCCGGAGCCTCCGCGACCACCGCCGTCACCTTGGGCTTTGCCGGCTTGCTCTCCGCAGGAGCAGCTGCCGCGATAGGGGCCAGGGCAGCGGCCAGGGTTGCCGGTGGCTCAGTGGCCTCCGACGGCGAAGCAGCCGAGCGCTTGGACGGCGTAATGCCACCTTGCGTGTCCAGCAGCGTCGTGGTCAGCGCAGGGCTCGAGCTGCTGACCATGGCCGACGCCACCGCCATTGCCTCCGCCGCTAGCTGCCCGCCGGGCAGCGGCGGCGTCGTGGCGCCGCTGCGCAGCCCCGCCGGCGTCCCGCCGTCGGTGGACTTCCGGGGGCCGCCAGAGGCCCTGAGCGCGGCGGCAGCAGCCGCAACCTTCGGCGGCAGCGATGTCGCGCCGCCACCGCGTGGCGGCTTGCCGACAGCGCTTGTCAGCGCCGCCTCGGCGCTTTGAACGGTAGCGGCGGCGGCGGTGGCTGCAACAATCTCTGCAAACGTACGGCCCTTGCCCCAGCCGCCCGGCGCCTTGCTAGCAGCCGTACCGCCAGCTGCTCCGGCGGCGGAGCTCGGCGCCTCGGCCGAGGACGTGCTCGACGGCGCGCCAGCGGTGGGAGTGGCGGCACCGCTGCTGGTAGTAGCTGCGATGGATGACGTATCAGCTGAAGCGGCTGGCTGGTCAGCGGATGCGAAGGTGGCGTAAGCCGTGTCCAGTGCACCAGGGGCGCCAACAGCGGCGGCAGCTTGGCCGTAAGCGGTAGACCGGTCCCGGGCAGGTTCCGCCACGGCCGGGGCCGCACCTGTGCCCGCTGGTGCAGTCACTGCCGCAGCGGCCAGCGGTGCGGCGGCGGTGGCAGCAGCTGAGCGGCTCTGGACTGCGCCTGCAGGGGCCACAGCAGACGCAGCACCACCAGGCGCCTCAGCGGCGGTGCCGGCAGGCTCCGTCACCGCCGGACCAGCTGCCGCTCCTGCTGCAGCTGCTGCGCCCACCTTGGGGGAGGCAGGCTTGGACGACCTGCCCTTGCCGCGAGAGCCGGACCTGGTCACAGCCGTGGGTGCGATGTCAGCTGGCCCCGAGCCCTGCTTGGAAGTTGGGCCCGACCCCGATGCGGGGGTCACCCCTGCAGCTGCCGCCTGGCTTGTCGTTGCAGCTGGCGCCACAGCTGCCTCCGTAACAGCGTCGGTCGGGGCTGCGGCCGTTGCCACGTTGGCCAAGTCAGCGGCGGACTCGGCGACAGTGCCCGTGGGTGGCGAAGCAAAGTCGGATCCCGAACCCGCGCCGGGAGCAGCAGTACCAGCAGCAGCAGCAGCACCAGCGGGAGTGGGCTTGGCGGCGCGCAGAACGGGAGCGGTGATTGCAGCTGCGGCGGAGGCGATGGCAGCGAATGACTTGCCCGTGCGCTGCCAAATGCTCGGCGGCCCGGCGGGCGCGGGGGCAGCCGGCTTGGTGGCGGCGGCGCCGGAGGAGGCCATGACGGGGAAGGCCGCGCCGCCGGCGCCGCCGACGTCGCCAGGGGCAGCAGCGCCGGCGGCAACCGCTGCACCAGCGCCAGCACCGCCAGCAGCAGCAGCAGCTGCGGCGTCTGGGTCGGCGATAGCGCCGGTGGCAGCGGCGAGAGAGCGGCTAGAAGCGTTCGTGGCCATGGTTGGCGCCGCGAAATCGGAGGCCGCAGCATGAGCATGGGAAGCAACGCCCGGCGCCTCAGCAGCCTCGCCTGCGGAGCCAGCGCCCGAGGCACTTGGCGTGCCAGGCCCGGCTGCAGCACCAGACCTGGCTGCGGCCGCAGATCCTGCAGCAGCCGGCATGCGGCCCGCCGCAAGCGCGGTAGGGCTTACGGACTGGCCGCTGGCAGCACCCGCCGCAAGCGCGGTAGGGCTAACCGAACGTCCGCTGGCGGCGCCGGCAGCAGCACCGCGTCCGGCAGTGGCGGGGGAGGTAGCAGCCGCCGCGGCGGCCGCAATCTCCGCCCACGAGCCCTCCCTCTTCATAGCCCCGTTGCCAGTCTTAATCGCCTTAATCGCCGGACCGCCTGACGCGACCTTCGTCTGGCCGACGGCTCCATTGCCGCTGGCGCCCGAAGCCGTCCCCGGAGCAGCAGTAGACCCGGTGCCTGCACCCTCCGCACCGGAGCCGTTGGAAGGTGCCGCGTCGGCACCTGCAGCGGCCTCACCGGTGGCCGCAGTGGCGCCGCCTGCATGTTCGTTGGCACCGGCGGAAGCGTCGCCACCAGCGGCAGCACCACCTGCAGCAGCCCCAGACGATGCGGAGGAGCCAGGCGCGCCCAGCATTGCCGAGGAGCCAGCGGTGATGGCTGTGGGGCCTACACCACCAGCAGGAGAAGCGGCGGCGGTAGCATCTCCTACGGCGGGTGCACCAGAAGCTGCGGCGGCTGAGCGGGCCGCAGTCGGGTTGCTGGCGGCGGCGGCAGGTTTGGCCGCTGCATGCGGGGCAGCGACGCCAGCGCCAGCACCGCTGCGTGCACCAATGACTGCATCAGCAGCAGCGGCGGGAACCGCGGTGGCACTGGAACCGGTGGCAGCGTTGGTGAAGAGGGCAGTGCCGGCGCCGAGGCCCCACGCCCCGCTGACGTTGAACGGCCCATCCACAATGGCAGGGCGGGCGTCAGAGGCAGCAGCGGAGGGCTCGGCAACACCAGCAGCGCTGGTGGGGCCTGCTGCGCTGCCAACGCTGGTAGACGTTGCCGCGCCCCCAGCGGCCGTGGGCTGAGGTGGCGCCGGGCCGGGCCCGGCGGTGACGCCCATGCCTGCAGGCAGAGTCCCTGCGCGCGAATGGCGCGTGATGTCACGTCCCCGCAAGAAGATATGGTAATTAGACATTGCAAGCAATGCACAAGATCGCGATGCGCTACAGTCAAGAATTTCAGTGTATCTAGTATCAAACGTACTGTACTAAACCTGACTCACCTGCCCCAACGCCACCGGTCACACTTGCAGGTGCAGAAGCTCCGATGCCGCCAGAAGCCTGAGCTTCACGGACCGCCAAATCGCCAACAGCATCGGACGCAGAGGCCACAGCGCCACCGCTGCTCACGGCCAGGCCAGATCCCGTTGCACCCGTGGGCGTTCCAGGCCCACTCCCGCAGTCCACGCCGGCCTCGGCACCGCCAGTGGAGATCCTTGACGATGCGGCTCGCGCCGTGCGCACACCGTCAGCAGTTGTGAGCCGCGCGGACAGCACCTGGGCCACCTTAACCTGAACAGCTGCCTCCCGGGCGGGGTCGCGTGCGGACGAGCCAGGTGGGTTCAGCCCGGCACTCGTTCCCGACGATTTGCTGCGCTCGGGAAAGCCAGGGCTGCTGGCCATGGGGCTGGCGCCAGACGAACCAAGCCGCGCGACCGTGCTGGCCACAAGGCCACCTGCGCTGAGACCCGCCGCAGCTTGTCCGTGGCTTGCCGCAGCGGGGGATGCAACGTAGGCATCAGCGCCACCCGCAGCAGCACCGCTCACGGCGCCCTGCAGGGCGGAAGCCTGCTGACCAGCGGCGGAGGCGGCGCCGGACAGGGCGGCCTGGGCGTCAGCAGCGGCGCCAGATGCTGCACCAGCGGCACCCGTAGCAGCACCGCTCACGGCGCCCTGCAG
>VFQN01001870.1_pt1 | contig 34055 bp, 44 predicted proteins | sample 3512371 | NCBI WGS metagenome assembly VFQN01 (sample SAMN10412370, study PRJNA504923) | tailings metagenome | isolation source: Replicate 2 from Balatoc abandoned mine | place: Philippines: Itogon, Benguet | collected 2017-08-28 | reverse complement strand
AGCTCCTAGGGTCCAGGGCGCCGCAGCGCACACCACATACGCACCCCAGGGAGCACCCCAGCGAACCCCAGGACCCCAGGGATGGTGCCGAGTACTGCAGGCCTGGTATGGCATCAGGTTCAACACTGCAAGCGTGCGAGAAGCCGAGAACTGTGTGTCTAAGTGCTGCTGCTGCGTGCGTAGTAGTCATTTGGGAGGTAGGGGGGCTTGCACCAGGGGAAAAAGGTCAAACTTACAATTCCTACGGCCGAAATTGTAAGCAGTACTGTGACAAGTTCTGGGTGAGAGGGTCCAAAATTGTAAGCGCTTAGGATTTTGTACCAAATAAGACCGGAACACTGGTGACTGTTCACGGTTGCTGTGATACCAGCTGTTCCAGGGCAGGCACAGCTCGAAGGGTACTATGTATAGTATAGCAGATCAGGGAGTGTTTTCCATGAGGTTGACAACCTGGGCCAATGAAAGCTTGGGTGTCATGTGTCGTGGTACCCATCCAGCCAAGAGCTCGTGACCCGTGGGTCTGTTCCTGGTACTTTTAGGGCCCAAAAGCTTGGGAACCAGCCCTGTAGGGCTCCTGCGCCTACATGAACTGCAGCGGTATTACCACACAGGTAGCAACCTTCGCGATGTAGTGGATTATGACGGGTAACAGTTGGCCCGGACTTGCCTAGTGACGCTTGAGGCTTGAAGCCAGGGCTTTGAGGCTTTAAGCCAGGGCTTTAAGCCAACAGCCCAATCCTGGGATCCGTTCACAAGTGTGCAGGGACTCGGGTCCATAGAGCCTACAACAAGTCTACACGAAGCACCGGGGCCCAGGCTGCCCTGGTAATGGACGTGTCAGGACAGGCATAAAGAGCAGATTGCCTTGGTACGGGCATAGCCATATCAGGCCAGACCTAAGAGCCATACCGTAGTTGTCAGGACCGACCGGGGACCGACCTCCGCAGCTGCCGCAGCATCCGTCAACAGCGCCCAGTACCACCACAAAGCTAGGGTGTTCAGCCTCGTGGGGCGTGCAAGACACCTAAAAGGATACCTTGCTGGCCTTCAGCGCACCTGACACCTGACAGTTAGCATGCTGGGCCAGAGCCCCAGACAATGTGTGAGGCAGTTGGAAACGCCGTTGGCGCATCCTCGACTGACCCTTTCGCATGACTAGGCCCCCATACTAATCGCGGTGTACCTCGATCCAGACCTTTGTATGCAGGAGCTGCTTGTTCCCGTTATCGTGCCCATTATGTGCCCTCAGTCCTGGCACCGTACGGCAACGCTTTGATTTACATAGCCGCTGTAGGCCTTGCAGCCAAACGACGCTTGCCTTGCGCAAACAGTTTGTAGGCTTGCTTATTGTTCCAAGTGGAATCGGCGAAGGCAGGAACCACAAAGTATATATCGACACACGACCCTGCTGAGCGAGCTGACCTCCTGAAGACATGCACTGTTAGTTTACAAGAGAGGTATTGCGACTATATAGTGCTGCGCACTCGCCGTTCAGCCGACAAATCGCTGCTGCTGCCGTCGGAGTCGAGCCTGGCAACAGGTCCGCCCTTCGTGCAAGCCAGAACCAAAAGGTACAAGGATACTTATCTTTAATCCAGTACTGTCTTGCTCTTGGGAAGCCCCTGGCACACTCAGACGGTTGCTGCTGCTGCCGCGCTTAGCGCGCGCAAACCTCACAGGGGACGATCCCGGGCACCCAGGGCTTTGAGCCGGAACAATTACGTTGAACTTGAGCATGCTGTACCACTGCTTGAGTGCATTGGTATGGCATAGCGTGAAGTCTTCTGCAACGCGGTTGCATTCGACGAATCCACTGGCGAACTGGGGATAAAACTTATAGCGGATCTGTTGTAAGAAGCCTATCACAACATGCTTTGCACGCTGCTTGCTCGCGCAGGTTGTCCTCCAGTCGAGGTGGCGCCCCCGGACGCCGGAGGCACGCCCCTCGAGATGAGGCCCGCACGCCCCGGCTGCAACATGCTCGTGGGCCTCTTGGTTGCAGCAGCAGCATGGAGCTCGCACGCAGCTGGTAGGTGCCTGCTACGCAGGTTCCTGGCCTTGAACGTGTTGCTGCTACGGGGGGCTGCATGTCGGGTGAAACGGGTTTGGGTGGTGCATGTTGGGACAAAGCCACAAAAACAAGTGAACCCTTTGGGCATTGGGCAAGTACCTTGCCGCCGAGCACCCTCCCAGGCCTCAAAACCCATGTCGTAATGCCGCACCTTGATAGGAAAATGCACCCACTATAGCCTCTTGGCAGCAACCACGCCTATGCTTGTTTTGTCCTAGGCCGGAACGGGCATGGGCAGGGGCTCTGCTGACTATCGACATGCGGTACGGACACTGCTATGCTCCGGATGGCGAGCCGCCACCCTGCTTCACTAGAATATACGACTAACCTCCTTTCACCCTACCTGACACGCCCTCTCTGCAACCCATGCGCACCACCGCCTGCCCACGTGCAGGCGAGGCAGCCCACGACCGCTCCCTACTTCAGGACTCTGACAGCCAGTACAGCTACGTCACCTCCGCCGTCTTCTGCGGCGGCACGCTGCAGGAGCCCACCGCTGAGGACCTGTCCGGAAGCGTCAAGGCAAGCAGGGCAGGGCGCACGGCGGCTGCGCCTGTGGCACGAGAATTAACCGTCTGCACTGGCCCATTGCGAATCCCCTCAGCGCGAAGCCTACTTGCTTGCACGTAGCGCGGGCTACTGGTCCAAGTTGGCTGGACGAAAATCACCATGTGCATCATTTGGACAAGGCAGCACGGTTGCAATGCTATTCCGATGGCCACAGTGACCCCATGCACCAACCAGCTGGGTGCCCCACCGCCATTACGCAGGGCACCGCATGCCGCCACCACCCCAACTACCCGCTCCACTCCCCACATCCCCCAACCCACACCCCCATGCTCCCCTACCCCTCCGCAGGGCTACCGCGCCGATGGCTACATCGCCGGCCTGGAGGTCCTGTCCGAGCGCGCCACCGCGGACGTCCCGGAGGAGAAGCCGTACGACGCCATCTACGGCCTCACGCTGTGGCGAGGCGACTACCCGCGGCCTGGCACCCGCCTGCCGCTGCAGCTGGGCGGCTTCCCAGCCGTGGCCCGTGAGCCCTGCCTTGAGAAGTTCGGCCGGGCCGCGTCCTCCGGCAAGCGCATCAGCGGCATCAACGTGTGCTGCACGCCGACCAACAACGTGGGCGCGCTGAAGGTGTACCTGTCGGACGGCACGCACGACCAGCTGGGCAGCACGCACTGCTCGCGGCGCGACGGCTCCTCCGCCGCACCTGACGGGTACGAGCTGGCGGCGCTGCGGTACCGCGTGGAGACGGACGTCACCAGCGGCGGGCGCTACCTGTCCGCGCTGCAGGTGGTGTGGGCTAAGCCGCCGCTCGTCCTGCCGCCGGGCAGCCCCGACCCGCCCTCGCCGGGCCCGCTCAGCCCCGACCCGCCGCTGCCGCCCTCACCGCCGTCGCCGCCAAGCCCGCCCTTTGCCCCGCCGCCGCCCAACAAGAACCCGCCTGTGAACGACACTGTCTGGTGAGTGACGGGCCGAGGCAACGGGCCGAGTTCTGGCCCGTGTCCTGATGGAATACTGCACCAACCATGGACCGCGCCGTCGGACCTTTGCACACTCGTCACCCCGCTCATCGAGCCACCGCCAGTCCACCACCGTACGGCACGCGCACTCCCATGCGCTACACCCACAACCGCGCATCACCGCTTTGCAACCTGCGTCCCGCACTGCCACCACGCCCGTCCGCAGGAACGACGGCATCTACGTCATTGGCAACGTCACCTCCCTGGACATCCCGTACACCGTGTCAGGCGCCGTACTGACGCAGGACGCGCACAGCGTGGCCAACGACGCCACGACCTTCAGCCCGCTGCTGTTCCTGGCGCGCTTTGGCCGGGGCCGTGCCGCGGGCGTGGCCAGCTCCGCCATCGTGGCGGGCTGCTGCGTGCCTGGCTTCGACGACGACGGGGAGGGCCCCTTCAACCCCAACGCCAACCCCAAGAAGTGAGTCATACGGCAAGAAGTGCGTCGGGAACCTTACTATGTTACAGGTCTTGCTTGTCAGTGCGGATGCGAGCTGGACGCAAGCCATGTCTTTGCCGCGCAGCTTGTAGGAGAAGCCTGGTGCAAAGCGCGCTGGCAGGCTAGGCCAACGTACGGCCACAGTCCATCACGTGCCTTCAGGATAGGTCCCTTTTGCTGCTTGAGAAGAAGACTCCTTTTACTGCTTAAAAGGAAGACTCCTGCCGTTCGGTACCGTGTCCTCCCCCGCCCCCAGGGCCCTGGACAGCGTGCTGCTTAACGCTGCGCTGTGGGCCGTCAACCCGCTGCGCAAGCCGGTGCGGGTGCGCACCAGCGACCGTCGGTACATCCGCTACGTGCGGTGGCTGCAGGCCATGCGCCCGGACGTGTTCCTGCAGCCCTCAGACTACGGCGCGCCCGGATACGTGAGTGGGGCGGACGTAGAGATAGGGGCAACATGGAAGAGGACAGGGGAGTGAGCAGGTGTGAGCGGCCCGATGTGCAGAAGCCGGCCTGTGCAGTGTATGACGCATATGCGCACGTGGGTGCAGGCCACAGAGTACGGGGGGAAGGAGTGTGCTTTGGCAGCTGTCGCACTTGAGCAGGTGTCAACCAGCAGTTGCCATTGCGCCGACATGGCGTGTGACATGGCGTGTTTGATGCATGCTTCCCGGACTGCACGTGTGTGTCCCTGCAGCTGCTTCCACTGGAGAACTTCCTGCGCTCCTCGCCGCGCCCCAACGTGGACCTGTACGTCGTCGACTCGGAGAGCCCCACCTACCAATCCCTGCCTGAGCTGCCGGGGGCCCTCACACGCTTCGTGGGCGACGAAAAGGTACATACAAGCACCGGGGCTTGGTGCTGTCAGGTACTGCAAGTGGAGGCCCGTCGTAGCCAACGGGTGAAGGGCAAGCCTGGGAACCGCCCAGCGCAAGCACCGCCCGGCTCTTCTCCTTGCTGTCAAGTCAACACGCTTGGTTCCACCTTAGCGGTCGTGTGCCGTGTCGTTCCCCACTCACCACCATTTCCAAAGCTGTCAACGTTCTTGGCGCCGCAAACTCAACTTTACTGATATTGATTCCCTGTTCCCTTCCCCCAGGCCATTATTGCAGTGGGGCCCGACATGACGGCCTTCGACCCCGACAGCGTGGTGGCGGACGTGGCGTTCAACGGCAGGGCGGGGGGCCAGGCGGACGGCGGCTCCGGCCGCCGGATGCTTCTGCACGCGGCACGTGGCACCGGCGACAGGAGGACCCTGCAGGTCAGTCGAACTGTTGCTGCCTCCGCAGCCCCATCGCTTTTGCAAATTTCGCCACGTGTGGGTCCTGTCACTTGCTTGCAAATACCGTACTACACTGCATTCCATCCGTAGGCAGCACATGCGTACTACCGCACACGCCCGCATACAATCGTTGTGCGCAGTCCACCTATGCCGGCACCGCTCACCGCCTCATGTATACCCGACAGGAGGACCAAGCGGCGGGTGGCCCGCCCCCAGGCCTGCCCATTAACGTCGTGACGGAGCCCTTCGGCTTCAGCTTCTTCCGCACGCCGCTGCCGCCGCCAGGCACCGTCACGCTGTGCCCCGACGCCCTCAGCAACGCAGAGACTGCCATTGCGGTGAGTGTGGGGAGGGGGCTTCAGCTAGGCTGACAGGTCATGCTGTTGTGGGGCTCAAAGGGGTTGCCGCAGGGGTAAGGCGAACAGAGAGAACACGTGTCGGGTACAGGGGCAGGTTGTAGGGGCTCAAACGAAAGTGCAGCGTCTGCGCACCTGACGTACCGTACGTTCCTTGCCCTGGTGAAGCAATCAGCCCACATGTCGGACCATGTCGGCCCCTGCAGCTCCTGCTCTCGCGACCCTTCAACCCCTGCCCCTGCTGCCGCTCCATACCGGTACTGTGCTGCCTACCTGCCGCAGACGTACATCAGGAAGCTGTCCAACCCCAACGCCGAGGTCTCAGATTATGACCTCAACCTGGGTGCGTATCTACTCCCTTGTGTGTTGTGTGTCGCGCAAGAGCACCTGGATGCAGGCGAAGGTACCTCCCTTCTCCACACACTGCCAGCCTCCCAGCCACCCTGATTGCCGCACAGTGAAAGCATCCGCACGCCCGTCTCCTGCGCAACCTCCTGACCTTACACGCGACGCCCGCGCCGAGCTACAATCCGTCCCGCCCCTCGCTTATGCCCCTGGCGCGCCCCCACCCTGGTGACCCTGCAGCCTTCCGCACCATCAACACAGCCCTTGGGTGGGCTTCCCGTGACAACCCCTGGCACGCTGACTTCTGGGCGGGTGTGGACAGGGCCACCCTGGAATTGGGAGCCGTCCTGCCCGCCCAGCAGCTGCAGCCCCCGCCGGCCCCCACTGGAGGTGCGTTTCCGTGATTCCCCGACGCCTTACATTGTCTCCTCGCGTTTCACGCGTACCCCCACCGGAGGTAAGGCCTCAGCCCGCATGCAAGCCCTTCACATAAGCGGTAGGAGGCTCACACGGGCTGCAACTCCCTCCACAGCCGCCCCCGTCGGCTGGCGCCTGCGCTGTTACACCGACGACGGGGCCGACCGTGGCCCTGCATGTTCACACTTGAAAGCCACACACTGCACGCCTCCCCATGCCCGCAGCCGGCCCTGTGGTCCGGCACCCTGCGCTGCTACGGTACATCGACGACGGGACAGACCGTGGCCCTGTATTTTGTACCCTCAGCTGAACGCTGCACGCCTCCCCTTACCCGCAGCCGCCCCCGTGGTCCGGCGCCTGGGCTGCTACGTGGACGACGTGGAAGACCGTGGTCCTTCCTTGCATGCCTCCAACTGCGTCACACTTGCGCACCGTTTCTGCCCACCCCCGCAGCCGCCCCCGTGGTCCGGCGCCTGGGCTGCTACGTGGACGACGTGGTGGAGCGCGCCATGCCGCTGCGCCTGGCCTCCGCCGACAGGGGCATGACCGCCGCCCGCTGCACGGCGCTGGGCCACGCGTACGGCCTCATTTTTGTGGGCCTGCAGGTGCGTGCAAGCGTGTGTGTGTGTGTGCACGCTGCTCGCCTGGGGGTGCGGCACGTGGGGTTGTGAGGGCTATGATAGTGGGGCGGTGGGCGGGCGCGGGTTGCGGTGGCGGTCGCCATTGCAAGCACCTATGTGAGGGGAGCGAGCACGGTAGCTGAGTTATTGTCTGCGGAGTTCAACGATGAGACGGAACCGATTGGGAACCTAGTGTGCGTGCCTTTGTGGAGGGCTCGGTAGTGTGACTGTGCATGTGATGGGGTTATGCCTGATCCTGGTTGTAACGCTCCTCATGTGTGGCCAGGCGTGCGCGGCGATGGAGGCAGGAAGCCTTTGACGTGAAGTGGCATCTACGGCACGAGCCCGCACGTGTGTGGCGGCCGTGAAACATCCGTGTATCAGTATGCTGCCTGAATTACCAAGGTTGCGGCGGCACGGGTGGGGCTAAGGTCATGGCATCTCCAAGTTCACGGCAAAGGCAGGCTACAAACCCCACCACTCCCGTGCACTGCCTTTGCAGGGCACGAGCTGCTATGGCTACACAAGCGTGGTTGCGGTGCGCACGAGCTCGGACCGCTGCACCCTGCCCTGCCCGGGGGACGCCGGCCAGAGGTGCGGCCTGACCACCCGTCAGACCGCGTTGCTGACCGTGTACGGCCTGTTCCCGCCCGTGGGTGTCTGAGCGCGCGAGCGCGACAGCTGGATTCGGAAGCCGGAACATTTAGCTGATGTGGATGCCAGGCAATCCAGGCTCCACCACGAGCCATTCGTTCTTAGCATTGCTACATAGTGGGTGTATAGAGCAGCGGTTGTCCATGGAGCATTATTAGGCAACTGTCAGCGTGGTAGTGTATGGTGCGGTTTCTAGTGTGGGAATTTCGCCCTGTCCGTGACGTGGTGCACTCCAAAGCGAGTTGCCGTCTGGGGGGTGCCCCTGTTGGTAGAGTGGCCTGCAGGGGTTGCGCGTGGGATGTGGCAGCGTCTTATGGCGGCTTGAGTGGATAACTCCACTCCAAGAGTTGTTCTGTTGCTGGTTGTTGTTACCTGTTTGCTGGTGCACGGCTGTACCTGCTGGCGCAGCATGCTGCACATGGGCTAGGGCAGGCTAGGGTGCAGTGCTGTGGGGCCGCCCAGAGGCCACGTGCTGTGTATACTGAGGGGTTGGCTGGGCCTATACTAGTTTACGGCTGAGGGCGCATTTGCCAGGCGTTCTAGCTCAACCTGAGCATAGCAAGATGTGCTAACTCGTGGTAGTACAGGAGAGGACACGTGGTATGAATTCCGGAGAATGGCGAAAGGGTAGCTTTGGGGCTGCTTCCTAGCAGGCTTGGTTTACGGCATGGCATGCACTCAACTAACTGTGACCATCAGCACGCCTTGATATGATACAAACTCATCGTTGGAGTACATCCCAAGAGCAGACGAGACCTTGCCCCTGACCGAGCCCGGGGGACAACAGGGGAGCCCGGGCGCCTGATGGACACGGCGATCCTGGGCAAACTTGAGGGATTTGGCCCGGATTGACGCCACTTCCTGCTTTTCAGTAGGCTTGCTGAGCTGGGGTGCACCTGCAGCCCTTCGGTCGGAGGCAACCCGAAGCAATGACCTTCCTGGGCCGTGCACGAGGCCCAATGAGGGCCCTTGCTTGGCCTTCGTGCCTTCGACGCAGCTACGGCCAGTTCCGGCCTCATTGCTGATCGCAACCCCAAGGCTCATGCTGTAGTATATAATCCGCGCATAATCATGCTGTAGTATGTAATCCTTATTTCGCATATCAAGTGACTACGGCCTCCCCTGGATAAGTCTGCAAGCACTGCCGCTGCGGAAAGTCGCAAGGCAGCAACTCGTCTAACCATCCTATGAGCCTCATATAAGCCATTGATACATCTATATCGTAACAGCTATAAAACGGTGTCGCTGCCGATGGAGTCCAGCCTGCTGCTGCTCCCGCCCGACCTCGTGCGCCGCGTGGCCTCCCTGCTCCCGCCCAACACCGTGGCCCTGGACCTACGGCTTACATGCCGTGCCCTGGCCCTGGCACTGCCCGGGCCCCACCACACCACCATCACGCTGTCCCAGCCCGTGTGCCCGGTGGCCTTCGCCTCCCGCTGGAGGCCGCCCGGCGCCACGCGGTGTCTCACCCTGCGCCAGCGGTATCACCTCCTGCGCCTCACGGCAGCAAGCGGCGTGGTCCAGAACTTTGACCTGCTGAACATACATCAACTCTTCACGCGACTCTTTGAGGGCTTCTGTTATTCGGACCTGGTACTTCCTGTGGAAGGAGCCGACACGCATTTGACTTCCGGTGAGGCATGCCTCGCGGCGGCCGCAGAAGCCGGCAGGGTGGACATGTGCCGCCAGCTGCTGCAGCTCGAGCCCTTCGCACACGTCACGACGGCGGTCCTCCAGGCCGCCCTGGCAGGCCACATGGAGGTGCTGCAGGTGCTAATGGAACATTACAGGAAGTGGAGCTGGTACAGCCCTGCATGGGCCTGCGGCGGCACTGTCGAGGCTGCGTTTGATGGACTGTGCCTTTGGCGCGGCTGCGAGCTGGAGGTGGCGCTAAAGACTGCCGGGCAGCGAGGCAATGAGGCCATTGTCTCATTGCTACTGCAGCGCGGGAGCCCTGCCGCGTACCAACGGCCGGTGCTGGAGCCCTTGGTCGCACGGGTTGTGGCAGAGGGCTGCTCGCTGGGCTTCCTGCAGCACGTGCTGACGGCGTGCTATGGGTGTAGGAATGGGGAGGGCGAAGCGGAGGCAGCAGCCGGGCAGACAGGTCGTGTCGAAGCGGTGAGCGGCGCGTGGAGGGAGGTGCTTGGCAGCAGCAGAGTGGGCTTGGAGGCGGCCATGCAGGGGGCTGCGGCCAGCAATAGGCCTGACTGGAAGGACAGGGTGAAGTGGGTTCTGCTGCAAGAGCAGCGGCAGCTGCGGGGCGTGCCGGTGCAGCAGCAGCTGGGTGCCTGCGTGGCGGCGGCTGGCTGCCCAGATGCTGCGGCGCGGTTGCGTTGGCTGGCGGGCCGGGGCTTCCCGGTGGCGAGCAGCCAGGCGGCGTGCGAGGCGGTAGCACACGGCAGGACGGAGGCGGTGGTGTACCTGCTGGACTGGCTGGGTGTGGAGCTGGAGCAGGAAGCCGGGGCGGAGGCCATGCGGCAGGCGGCTTGCAGAGGCCACCTCCCAGTGCTGCAAGCGGTGTACGAGCGTGGATACGACGTGCCAAGCTGCGCTGCTGAGGCAGCAGTGCGGGAGGGGCATGTGCAGGTGGCGGAGTGGGTGCTGGGCGTGTTGCCGGGCCCGGCCTGGCTTCACCTGACGCCGGCGGCGTTTATTCAAGCTGTGTGTTGGGAGGACTGGCCCATGCTGCAGCTGCTGCTGTGGGTCAGGTGCCCACGGCCGAGCGAGTGGGACCTTGCGGAGCAGGCTAGGCCCACGGAGCAGGCCCTTGAGTGGCTGGCAAACCGCCACTGTGCCTATTACACGGTAAGCAGTTGCACTGCCTAACAGCTTCAGGCGTTCGCTTTCTTCCAGCGTTGCGGGCTTGCCGCTTGTACAGGCAGCGCTGTCTAGGCATTTTGCTGCTCGAAGTGTTGCCTACTTGAATGGAGGCCTGATGGCTTCTGCGCCACATGCGCACGCGACCTGCGGAAACCACGCACGTTCCTTACCATCATTGCCTACTGCCCTGTCCCGTTCCTATCCCACCATGGCGTCAGATGGATGAGCTGAGGCAGTTGGAGGAGCACGCGTTAAGCGAAGACGAGCATTACGCCTGTGCGCCCCACGACAAGGAGCTGCGGCAGGAGAGGTGGGGGCGGCGGCGGATGGGGGCCAGGCGGCAGCACGCCAGGCGGTGCTCCCACCGAGGGCATCAGGACCACCACCACCAGCAGCAGCAGGAGCAAGTGTGCTGTACGGGAGCTGATAAGGCGTGTGGTGAGGCAGGAAGGGTGGAGGGAAGGGGCAGTAGGGCAGCAGGACGGCGAGGGGCACAGGTGCGCAGCGGCGCGTTGCGACGGCGGCAGGCCAGGCTGGATGCGCTGTGGGGCCTCTCGGACTGCTAGGGGCCTGGTTCGGTGCGTGCACCTTGAGACTGTTCGTACCAATGCTGTTTAAATCTAAATGCTGGTGTGGGCCTGTCGTACGGTAGTGTTCATTGCACGGTGCCCATCACCGCAGTGACTGCATACGGTACAGGCAGGTCAGGACCAGGCACGGGTGAACCCGGCAAAGCTGGTCTCTGCGTGACTGAAAGTCCAGTCTGGGTAGCTGATTCGTGCAAGCAGCTAGACGGATGCATGCCGCGCGCGTGGTACCGGTACAAACCGTATGATCTATGACGTGCATCCTGTGCGTTTCGCCCAGGTACCATACACTTCTCGTGATGAAGGAGTTATGTGGTGGTCACTGCTGGTGCAGACAAGTACGATGAAGTGTGCCTGATGTGCACCCTGTGCGTTACGCGCTGGTACTGCACACCGCTGGTGCAGGCGGTGAAGCTTGGTGGGCTGCCGCTGGGTGGTGGCAGTTGGCATGTGCCCGTCATGTTAACATATGCTTGTTGCTGGTCCCGACCTCAGGGTCGACACTAGGGGAGCACCTGGAAGACACAGCCCACAGAGTTTTTTTTAGAGTGTAGCGCAGCATGAGCAATGGTGGTAGAGTTGATCCGCTTATCCGGAGTCAATTTCTGTAGGTGCCGGCAGTACGGTAAACGTGCCGGCAGTTGGCGGCCATGGTCGGCAGCAACATCCGCACCTTGTTACGACACCTGTGCGCTGGCCGCACGCGCCTCCACGTCACCTGCAAGTACTTGCTGCAGTCGCCGGTGTTCCCAGAGATGGTGTAACGCCCACCTGCGACCTAAGCCGCTTGGCAAAATCGGGCATACTCCTGCGCATTGCATGAGGTTTCCTGCCATGTATTGTAGCCATGGCACATGAAGTCAGCAACTGCCCGTACCAGTCCTCCGCTTTTGTGGACGGTTAGAGGCTAGCATCACACGTGTCACGAGTCGACACACTGTCGGAGGCAGCATCTGGACGTGGGCATTCGCCCAGCATGCCCCGACAATGCGATTGCGTGGTTCGGCCTGTGGATTCGGGGGGCCTTGGGGGCCCAATTGCAGTGAAACTTATAAGAGGCAGCTTCCCCAACCCTGAACTCGTACGGCGTGCAGCACAAAATATTCATTCTGCAGCCTGCCAAGTACGACGAAACTGAAGGTTGTCGTTACCTGTTTGCTGGTGCACAGCAGTACCTGCTGGCGCGGCATGCTGTGCATGATTTAGGGTAGGCTAGGGTGCAGTGTTGTGGGGACGCCCATAGGCCACGTGCTGTGTACACTGAGGGGCTCGCTAGGCCTATACTGGGTTACGGTTGAGGGCGCGCTTGCCAAGCGTTCTAGCTCAACCTGAGCATAGCAAGCTGTGCTAACTCGTGGTAGTACCGTATAGGAGGGACACGTGGTATGAGTTCCGGAGAATGGCGAAAGGGTAGCTTAGGGGCTGCTTCCTAGCAGGCTTGGTACGGCACGGCATGCACTCGATACAACTGTGACTACCGTATAAGCACGCCTTGATTTGATACACACTCACTCAAGAGCAGACAAGACCTTGCCTCCCGGGGGACAACAGGGGAATCCTGGGGGACACGGCGATCCTGAGCGCTCTGTGATTTGGCCCGGATTGGCCAACCAAGCCCGCCACTTCCTGCTTTTCAGTAGGCCTGCTGAGATGGAGTGCGCCTGCCTGGCGCCTGCAGCCCTTCGGTCGGAGGCAACCGGGAGCAATGACCTTCCTGGGCCGTGCACGAGGCCAGGCCCAACGAGGGCCCTTGCCTTGAGTTCGCTTGGGCCTTCGATGCAGCTACGGCCAGTTCCGGCGATCCGGCCTCATTGCTGCTCGCACCCCAAGGCTCATGCTGTAGTATGTAATCCGCGGTATCGCATATCAAGTGGCCACGACCTCCCTGGATAGGTCTGCAAGCACTGCCGTTACGGAACGTCGTAACCTCTTAAAGGCATCAATTCGTCTAACCGTCCTTCGAGCCTCATATAAGCTACTGATACAACTATAGTGTAACAGCTGTGTAAAACTGTATTGGTGCCAATGGAGCCCAGCCTGCCGCTTCTTTCCCCCGACCTCGTGCGTCGCGTGGCCGCCCTGCTGCCGCCCAACGCCGTGGCCCTGCACCTCAGGCTTACATGCCGTGCCCTAGCCCAGGTACTGGCCGAACCCTGCCACACCACCATCACCCTGTACCAGCCCGTGTGTCCGGAGGCCTTCGCCGCCCGCTGGGGGCCACCCGGGGCCACGCAGCGCCTCACCCTGCGCCAGCGGTACCACCTCCTGCGCCTCACAGCAGCAAGCGGCGTGGTCCAGAACTTTGACCTGCTGTACCCACAGCCCAGCTTCCAACCGCTTCATGCGGGCTGGTATTTCTCGGACCCGGTACTTCCTGCAGATAAAGCCAGCGAGCTTCGGACGTCCGGTGAGGCATGCCTCGAGGCGGCCGCAGCGGCTGGCCGGGCGGAAATGTGCCGCTGGCTGCTGCAGCTGGAGCCCTTCACATACGCCTGGCGGGCAGTCCTCAAGGCCGCCCTGGCAGGCCACACGGAGGTACTGGCGGAGCTACACAGGAGTTCGCACCCGGATGCATGGGCCTGCGGCGGCACTGTTGAGGATGCGTTTTATGAACTGTTCCTTTGGCGTGGCTGGGAGCTTGAGATGGCGCTGAAGACTGCCGGGCAGCGGGGCAATGAGGCCATTGTGTCATTGCTACTGCAGCGCGGGAGCCCTGCCGCGTACCAACGGCCGCTGCTGGAGCCCTTGGTCGCACGGGTTGTGGCAGAGGGCTGCTCGCTGGGCTTCCTGCAGCACGTGCTGACGGCGTGCTATGGGTGTAGGAATGGGGAGGGCGAAGCGGAGGCAGCAAGTGGTCTTGGTGCGATGAGCCGCGCATGGATGGAGGTGCTGGGCAGCAGCAGAGTGGGCTTGGAGGCGGCCATGCAGGGGGCTGCGGCCAGCAATAGGCCTGACTGGAAGGACAGGGTGGAGTGGGTTCTGCTGCAAGAGCAGCGGCAGCTGCAGGTCGTGCCGGTGCAGCAGCAGCTGAGTGCGTGCGTTGCGGCGGCCCGTTGTGCAGATGCGGAAGCGCGGTTGCGGTGGCTGGCTGGTCGAGGCTTCCCGGTGGCGAGCAGCCAGGCGGCGTGCGAGGCGGTGGCGCACGGCAGGACGGAGGCGGTGGTGTACCTGCTGGACGAGCTGGGGGCGGAGCTGGAACGGGAAGCCGGGGCGGAGGCCATGCGGCAGGCGGCTTGCAGAGGCCACCTCCCAGTGCTGCAAGCGGTGTATGAGCGTGGGTACGACATGAATAGCTCTGCTGCTGAGGAGGCAGTGCGGGAGGGGCACGTGCAGGTGGTGGAGTGGGTTCTGGGCGTGCTGCCGGGGCCGGCTTGGCTTCACTTGACGCCGGCGGCGTTCATCCAAGCTGTGCAGTGGGAGGATTGGCCTATGCTGCAGCTGCTGCTGCGTGTCAGGTGCCCACAACCGAGGAAATGGGACCTTGCAGAGCAGGTTGAGCCCACGAAGGAGACCGTGGAATGGCTGGTGTACCACCATTGTGCCTACAATACGGTAAGCAGTTGCACTTTGGAGCTATGTCTGGCATATTGGTATGCTCCTTGCGTTGTGGGCTTGACGCCTGTACAGGCTGTCGTACATTGACGATCTGCAGCTCGGGGTGCTGCCCACCTAAGTGGTGTTATTATCGCTCCTGCGCTACATGCCTACATCGGCACGCTAACCATGTACGGTACTCACCAGCACTCCCACTGCCCTGTCCCGTTCCATCCTACCATGACGTAAGATGGATAAGCTGATCGATTGGGAGGAGCGCGCCTTGGCCGAAATGGAGCACCACGCCAGTACGCCACACGACAAGGAGCTGCGTCAGGAGCGGTGGGGGCGGCGGCGGATGGGGGCCAGGCGGCAGCAGGCCAGGCGGTGCAGCAGCCGGGAGCACCAGGACCACCAGCAGCAGCAGCAGCAGGAGGAGCAAGTGTGCTGTACGGGGGCTGATAAGGCGTGTGGTGCGGCAGGGAGGGGGGAGGGGCGTAGCCGTGGGGCAGCAGGACGCCGAGGGGCACGGGTGCGCAGCGGCGCGTCGCGACGGCGGCAGGCCAGGCTAGATGCGCTGTGGGGCCTCTTGGACTGGTAGGGGCCTGGCTTGGTGTGTACACATCGAGACGTTTCGCACCTATGTTTTTTTCGTCTGTTTGTGGGTGTGGGCCTGTCGTACGGTAGTGTTCATCGCCCAGGTTTCGTCACCGCAGTGATGGCATACGGTACAGCAGGTCAGGCACAGGTACGGGGTAACCCGACAAGAGCTGGTCTCTGCGTGATTTGGAAGTGCAGTCTGCGTACTGTAATGAGTTTAGTCGGCAGCTAATACATGCATACGAGCATACCGCTGCTGCAGACGCGCGTTGCACAGTGCGCCTGACGTGCATCCTGTGCGTTTCGCCCTGGTGCCAGACACTTCTTGTGAGGAAGGAGTTATATGATGGTCACTGCTGGTGCAGACAAGTACAATGAAGTGTGCCTGACATGCATCCTGTGCGTTACGCGCTGGTGCCGTACATTTCTTATGCAGACGGGTGAACCTTTGTGTGCTGGCGCTGCGCGCTGGGTGGTGGCAGGGGGTGGCAGGTGGCATGTGCCCGTCATGTTCCCACATGCTTGTTTTGCTAGTCCCGACCACAGGGTAGACAATAGGGGAGCGTCCCTGGTACGGTATGAAAGAAAGACACGGCCCTAAGAGTGAGGCGCATTGGCGGTACTTTTGATCCTCTTGTCCAGTGCTGTCCAGTGTTACCTCCTGTAGGTGCCAGTGATCTATGTTGTTACTTTCTGTCGTACGGTGACCGTGCCAGCAGTTGGCGGCCATGGTCGACAGCAACGTCCGCGCTTTGTTACGACACCTGTGCGTTGGCCGCACGCGCCTTCATGTAACCTGCAAGTACTTGCTGCAGAGCTATTGTGACGCACACCTTCAGGCTAAGCCAGTAGGCGAACCGGGCACAGACTTGCGCACCGTGGGAAGGTTCCTGGCGCGTGTAGCACGGTAGCCATGACACTTCGTCACTTGGGATAGCAGGTCAGCAACTGCCCGTACCGGTCCTCCGCCATTGTGGATTGCAACACACAGGCTAGCATCACACGTGTCACAGGTCGACACACTGTCGGAGGCAGCACCTGGACGTGGGCAGCTGCCCAGCATGACCCACACGAGCGACTGGTTTGGCCTGTGCATTCGGGCGCCCAACTGCAGTCAAAACCAGGGGAGCTCCCCTGGTCAAAACGGTAGCTTTCCCCATTCCGGGATTCGTACGGCATTCAGCAAAAAACATACATCTTGCAGCCTGCCGACCACATAAGAAACTAACGTGTAACATCGACCCAATGCTGAGCGACGAGAACGCCAATAGCGGTGCCGAGCTAGCTCCAAGTCTCAACGACACAGTTGAGCAGCTGCACCATAGCAGTAAGCAATATGCTTGTTGAAGCTATATCGGTGCCGATGGAGCCCAGCCTGCTTCTCCTTTCCCCCGACCTCCTGCGTCGCATGGCCTCGCTTCTCCCGCCCAACACCGTGGCCCTGGACCTACGGCTTACATGCCGTGCCCTAGCCCAGGTACTGGCCGAGCCCTGCCACGCACACCACCATCACGCTGTCCCAGCCCGTGTGCCCAGTGGCCTTCGCCGTCCGCTGGGGGCCGCCCGGCGCCACGCGGTGTCTCACCCTGCGCCAGCGGTACCACCTGCTGCGCCTCACGGCAGCAAGCGGCGTGGTCCAGAATTTTGACCTGCTGTACCCACAGCCCGCTTCCAACGGCTGCTGGTCGACTATGACCACGAGCGCCTGCCCTTCGGCTTGTGCATTCCCTCGCCCCTGGGGACATGCCTCGAGGCGGCCGCTGCAGCCGGCCGGGTGGACATGTGCCGCCGGCTTCTGCAGCTATTTCCGGATGACCGTGGCAACGTCCTGTGCGACGAGCTCGACGACGCCGTGAGCGCAGCTTCTGCGGCAGGTCACCGGCATGTTGTCAAGCTGCTGGTCGACGCGTGCAGAGCCGTGCGTGGCTGGGCAGGTCCTGACCTGTGCGCCGCAGCCCGGGCTGGAAGCCCGGAGCTGGGCCGGGAGTCGCTGCGCCTGGGGAGTTTCAGCTGTCTTGAAGATGCGATTGCCACTGCTGCAAGTCAGGGGGACGAGGCCATGGTGGAGTGGCTGCTGCAGCAGCAGGGCCAGCCGTGGGCGTGTGCGAGGGGGCTGGAGTGGGTCGTGGCATATGACGTGGCGGAGGGCTGTTCTTTGCCGTACTTGCAGCACGTGCTAACGGAATGGTACATCCCGGACAAGGAGGATGGAGGGAGCGAGGAGTTGGTGGCTGCGCCAGCAGGGACAGTAACAAGATGGCAGGTGGATGGGGGAGGCGGTGGTAGCCGTGGCAACAGGCGGAGTGTGGGCAGATGGAGGGAGGGGCTGGAGGCGGCTGTGCAGGGTGCTGTCGGCAGCCCTATGTCGGACTGGAGGAACAAGCTGGAGTGGCTGTTGCTGCAGCAGCAGGGGCAGGAGGGGCTGGACATATCCGCAGACCTGCTGCTGGGAGCGTTCCTTGTGGCGGTCCGTCGTACAGATGCGGCGGCGCGGTTGCGTTGGCTGGCGGGCCGGGGCTTCCCGGTGGCGAGCAGCGAGGTGGCATGCGAGGCGGTGGCACAGGGCAGGACGGAGGCGGTGGTGTACCTGGTGGACGAGCTGGGGGTGGAGCTGGGGGTGGAGCTGGAGCAGGAGTGGGTGGCGAAAGACATGCAGGAAGCTGCACGCAACGGCCACCTGTCCGTTCTGCAAGCACTGCACCAGCGTGGGTACGAGCTGAGCAGCTCAATGGTCGAAGCGGCAGTGCGTGGCGGCCACGTGGAGGTGGTGGAGTGGGTGCTGAGCGTGTTGCCGGGCCCGGCACCAGACCAACTGCCAGCGGACGCATTCGTGTACGCTGTGTTGGGGGAGGACTGGCCGATGCTGGAGCTGCTGCTGCTGGTGGGGTGCCCTCTGCCGAGCGAGCGGGAGCTGATGGAAGCTGCCAAACCCTCGGAGGAGACGGTAGCCTGGCTGGCGGAACGCGGCTGCAGCTACCAGCACTGCACGGTGGGTGACGCAGGCATGCGGTGTTACTTGTGTGGCGCTGGTCCGCATGCAGAGGTCTGTTGCCAAAGAGCATTCTGCTAGATCATCCGACCAGGTCAGGGCACACCCGCTTAAGGCGCGCCCTAGCAAGGCTTGTGCTGTTTCGTACCGCCTAGGTCATGCGTTGACTGCACCAGTCATTTCCCGCCGTCTTGGCACATGCAAGCAAGCACGGTACGACGGGAGTTGGAAGGGTGCTCGCATGTGAATCAATGACGGTAGCCGCGCCTGTTTCCCAAAGCCCTCGTCACGTTACGCTTAATCCCGGCCTTCATCTCCGTGACGTGACACAGGTTGAGGAGCCGGAGGCAAGGGAAGAGGGCGAGCTGGACCAGTCCGCTGCTAGCTAGCCAACCTGGCCAAGGGACTTACGTGAGGGTCTGCCCCAAGCAAACAGAAGCCCCAGGCCTCGCTATGAGGGGAGACTACCGTACGGCACCTGCCGCCTGGGCCGGCCGACCCACGGAACCCCTGAGTTGAGGCTTTTAGGGCAAGAGGTGCAGCTGACGGCAAGGGTTGTGTTCAGGTCGTGCAGCTTGACGGGTGTTGTGGGCTATGGAAGAGCAGGGCACAGCATTGGTGCGCACGAACTGCCACGGGCCTCCGGCGCGCCAGCGTGCATGCGTGCGTGGTGCAGCAGTGTGTCCGGCGGTTGGCGGGCAGGTGCGGTGCGGAGCTGAGCGTGGTTGGAGCGGTCAAGGAAGCTCAGAGAGTGACATACTGACATTGGCATGCGTGAATTGGCCCCTGGCCAGCGGCCGCTTCTCTCTGCTAAAGGCACTGGACCCCAACCTAAACCTTGACCCCCGCCGATCCTATCTTTGACCGGGCCAACACGTGTGGTACCCAACCCCCCCTGCATAAAGGGCGTCGCGCCAACTCACGACCAGTGTTCCCCTCGACCAATTCGCACCGCCCTGCCCTTGCCTTCACACCCAAGCGTCCTGTCGTCCAGAAGACAAACCTTGACCAGCCTTGACATAGGAAGTAAGCCCTGGTGTATGCCGCTCCGTACACCAGCTATGGGCGCCACATCGTTCGCAAGGCTGAATGCTGATAGAGTGGTAGATAGATAAACGGTGATCGAAACTGGTTGGCAGAGACCGAGTTGCAGCTGACACGCCGTGATACTATGGAAGCAACTCTGGCACACACGCAGGTAGAAGCCATATTACAATGAGCAATGATCCACGATCACTGCAATGCAGGGTGGATCGCTTGCACCCGCCCCGCTGCCATCCCCCCACACGTACGGGCACAAGCCGGTTCAATGGGAAAGGAAGGCACAATGCCGGTGCACTTTAATCCGTCCATGAGCAAATAAACCTTTCCACAAAGGCCATGTTGCTGTCGAGTGAGCACCAACAGGCCCTCAGAACGACAGAGTTTTTCAATATCCGTGTGCGGCAGATCGGCACGCGCAGGCACGCGGATTTAAGGGCATAGCCAGCAGCGGTCACGCCGCCACCCTCATGGAGCAACAGCCTCAGTACGTCCAGCACAGTACCACATATGCTATGATACATGTCAGGGAGTGCCCCTGTGCAGAGTCGAGCCGCGCCGCAGGGCCCACCAGTGTGAACATTGGATGAATATTGAGCATGCAGCCACGTGACCACGTTCCGTCCATAAACAGCACGGCTTCTGTCTGGTCCAAAATGCAGTCACATGGCAACATGGGAGCTAGCTGTGGACAGGAGGTGTGCGCTGGCTTTGCCAAGGCACCGTAAGTCCCCGCCCAGAACGCACGCAACATGCGGTCCGCCAAACGTACGCGTGTCCACCAACATGCCATCCGTTGTGCTTCCGCATAGTCTTGAGCCACCAACACAATGCACCGCAAACCAGCGTGCCCACGAGAACTACGGGCACAAGCATGCTGCGGGCACATTGTAGACGCCGCAGCCAACACGCAATGACCTAAGGTCTCTGAATGTGACGCACAGGACCCGACCAACGGGAAGGTTGGCAGAAACACCTTCAGACACCGTGCACATACCAGAGCACGAAGCACAAGCCCACTGCGGCCACATAAACACGTGCAAATCCATAAGCGCACGCAACTGCTTCATACGGATTATACGCATAGGATAGGCAATGGTCCAAACCATGCCGGGCAACTGGGTTCGGCACACAGTCCTGCGCGCGCCCCCAAGGCAAGCACTCACACGCACCCCCACGAACATGAGCGCTGCTTGTACGAAGCGGCATTTGGGTTCAACAGCGCAGTTTACGCCGACATCGTCCTCCGCGTTTGGGTTTTGAGCGTGGTGACACCCGCACTACGTCGTGCACGCAGCACCTGCTTCAGCCTCCCCTGAACAGGAGCCTGTTATACAGTACATACGGCTGTCCGGTCGGTGTGTCAGTGCAAGCTGACCAGATCTGGAACCCCCGGCTTCAGTTTGATTCAAGCTAGCTTTGAGAACCCAACATGCGAGACGGCGCACAACTGCCCGCCCAATGCCAACTCGCTGTCCATCCGCGGACACAGCAGCTCGCCACGTCGCCAGCTACCAGTAGTACAGCAGTGTTCCTCCCACCCCTCAGTACTACGGTTAGCAGAGAGCGTCCAAGAACACGCTGAACCCATGCCAACATTGGCGATGCGTCATCATGCCATAGCCCATGAATCCCAACACCACGGAGAGGTCACACAACAAACCCCTGGTCACGTGAGTCCCGTAGTACACGCTCGCACGCGCCCAGAACTCTTCACACACAGCTTGTTCAATATGACAGAAATTGCCCTCAACAAAGGCACCCTTATTCCACCATGCTCCGAACTTCCGAGGCCCCGGCCCCGTGCACACACCGCCTCCCAAGCCACCACCACCAGCACAGCCAACCGCCCCTCACTGCTGACATCAGCGGTGCAACCGTAGACGCAGCAGCTGCTGCTGCAGTTGCTGCACTCGCCACCGTTACCTTGGCGTCAAGCGAGGAGTCAAGCGTGGAGTGAGCTCGCCGTACATCCCCATGTCGCTCGGCCCCCTTGACAGCCGCCGCCCCGGCAGGCCCCTCAGCTCCTCGACCACCCCAGGGTGCGGCGATGGCACCGCCGATACCCCAGCGGCGGACCGGGGCTCCTCCCTTGCATCCCCTCCGGCGGAGGACCGAAGCGCAGGGACGTGCTGTAGCCCCGAGCCGAAGCGCAGGGGCAGCAGCGGACTGCCGCCGCATGCGGAGGGCGGGGGCATGGACGAGGCTGTTGGTATGCCGGGTTCGGTGACCGCGCAGCTGCTGTACATGCCGGTGGAGCGGAAGGCTGGCAGCTGGGGCTGTGTGTGCATGTGGGCGGGCGGCTTGGGCGGGAGCAGCGGCGACGGGTTGATGGGCAGGTGGAGCCCACATGCCAGTGGTGGGTCCACACCAAGTAGGGTGGCGTCCAAGTCGGTAGTGCCTACGAGCGCACCGCCGTCTTCGGAAGCGGCCATATATCGGAAGGACGAGGCCATGGGCAGGCTGCTGGCTCGGGGCTTTGGCGCTGCGGCCCCGGCTGCTGGTCCGGCAGTGCTGGTGGGGGCTGTGGTGGTCGTGACGGCGGTCAGGAACGTGGCCGTGCCGCTGTGGAAGCCTGTGCCGCTGCCGGCGCGGCTGTCGCTGCCGCCCTTGGTGCTGCTAGCATCGCTGTTCGAGTCGCATGTGTCCAAGGTGGTAAGGGCGGAGCGCATCAGGGGTGGTAGGAGGCGGCGGGCGGTGGACCGGGAGGCCTCCAATGTGCCCATGGGTGCGGTTGAAGACGCTGGGCTGCATGATAGGGGGACGTGGGGTGACTCCCCGGTTGCGAAGGCTGGCAGCTCTGCGGATGGGAATGAGGGCTTTCCGGTGTTGTTGCAACTGCTGCCGGCGCGGAAGAGGGGTCGTGGGGCTAGCGGGGAGGCTGCGACGGGGGCCGTGTGGTTAACGCTGGACGGGGTAGCTGGTGCTAAGCCTGGACTGCCTGTGCACGACAGGGAGGTGGGCGCTGTGAAATCAATGGGTACTGCGACGAAGGTGGCTGCGTCCTCGCCGGGGAGCCCCATGGGCACCAGGTGCCCACCGCGCGGCCGTGTTTCCGAAGCCGACCGAGATGAGCTGGGGCTTGCCTGCACAGCAACCAGAACAGCAATGAGATGTGTGAGTTTGCATGCTGCTTTGTGTCCATGGCAGCCTAACACTTCGTGGCATGAGTCATACGCCATGCATACACATGCCAGAAGCGCTTTTGTATCATCATATGGCAACCCTACCGTAGGTGGCAGAATAGCGCCTGGTGGAGGAGGAGCCCTCGCCCGAGGGCGCTGACCCCCGGAGCGAGTAGGGGGTCTGCCATGGTCTTGAAAGCTTACTCCGAAGTCCCGGTCCATATTGCTTTTATATGCTACTACGGTTGCAGATGTCGGGCTGGCGTCAACGCCCGCGTAAGAGAGCGACAGCGGCCAACCGTGCGCGCGGAGCACCAGGGAACATGTCAAGCGTAATATGCCAAATAGTAGTGGGCACTCGTTGTAAGGCTGGGGGCTTGCCGGCTCGCGCTTCGTGTTCGAAGTCGTCCGAGTAAGGCGCGATGTTTCCGTAGCAGAGTATAAGTTCTCATGAATCACCCTGCAGCAGGGATCTGCAATGCTACCAGAGTCGCTTATGCGTAAGACGCACCGCAGTTTTCACCCGGCTGGAGTTCGTGCGAGTTCTAACTGTCAGTTATATCGGTTGTACTGTCGCTTCCCCGAGGATATCTGAGGGTATCAATGCAAAGCTTTTGTCATACTCGGGGGGTGAACATCCCTATCATTCTCTCGGGCTCTGCCGGAGGTGAGGCCGGGTTAGGGCGGTTGGTCGTGGGTGCACCAGGGTGCATCCGTAGTCGCACGGTCCGGGACGTGGGGGTGCATAGCCCAAGCCCACACTGTCACAGGCCACATTCGCGGCTGTGACAGGGCCAATCAGCCCATGATGTGCGGTACCAGACGACACTGGAGAGGAATCTATCAGGCACGTGGCAGACGGCCACAGGTGAGATCGAGTAGCCTGGCTTGGGCAGGGACACTGCCCTGCGTCCCGACCAGGTCCCGACGCTGCCGGCCCGGACCCCCGGATCCCCAGGCCGATACTACTGCCGGCCACAGCCATCAAAGACTCTGGTGTGCAGTGGTACGCGGCGCGAGGGTAACATAACCATCCATTGGGCAGCGAGGGTGCGGCGTGCGGGTGGTTGCTGGTAGAATTGGGTAGAGAAGCCTGAGTGTGTCTGGGGCTGGCACGACCAGGGGCCTGTGCCCAACCTTGCCAGTTCGTCACTCCTTGGGCACTACATTGCACCCTTATAGGCTCTTACGCAACACCCTGGCTGTCGGTTGGTACGGCCATGCCGCGCCAGGCCCAGCCAGGCCCCTGCTGATGTACTACGCCCCACACTCTGCCAAACAACGCCAGCATTCCACGCAGCACCTGACGTGGGCACATATCAACGCTCGCATGCGCTGGCTGCGCACCGGCACGCTGCCACCCTGCTGTCGCGTATACCGCCTCCATCCCGTCCCTTTGCCATCGTGCCCATGCCACTTGCCCTGTTTGCCACGTGCCAACCCTACGCTCGTAACACCCCATCCCAACCCTGGTAAGGAACACGCGGTAAGCCTGCTGTACTGCATGGGGAGTATTGCCGGACGTCTGTGCCGCTCTGACAAGTTGTGCTTGCAGGTAACGTAAGGATGGGATTGTATGTGGACTGAGGCACCCTTTCGCTGTTGGCCCCTCGGTCTCAGGGACTGGCTGAATTGCACAAGCTGGACTCCTCCTTCCCCCTGGCCCGCCCCACCTGGAGGGTCTCATTGCACTGCGCGGTCCGGGACCCGCCCCCTCCCTGTGCGTCATGTCCCCCGCGTGACTGGAACCCCTTGTGCACCCCTTCCCGCCCTCCGCCAGATGGCTCGTCAGATTGGAGTCAGCCCTGAATCTCATACACAGCTTTGAAGGACCCCTCATTGCAGGTACAAACATAGTAATAACATATTTTGGTTATCCTTTCGGTCAGCCCAGTTACATAACGGCCGATGCGGTAGGGATATGGCCACAGCCGCGGCAGGAGCGCCTGTTGCTAAGGACGATGGCGTCAAATTTACCATCACTGTCAACTGCAATGTTGGTGGGGAGAAAAGAGCGGTAAGTGAGCTGGTGCAAACGGCAATGTCAGCAATACCCGGCGGCGACTGAACTCGACCATTTACCGCCCCACCCATGGTGCAGGTGTCCTACACCGTCTTCAAAAGGACGCTGATGAGCCAGGTCTTTGACAGCAGCGTGCAGTTCTTCAAGCTGGACCCTGCACAGGTGTGCAGACGCACGCGCGCTGGGTTTCGGGTTGACTGCCCTAATAAATTGATGCTGGTTCGTAGCTACCAGCTTGTCCCGTATGCAGACACAGCTGGTTTGACCCTGCTGCACTGCCTGTGGGATCTTGTGTTGCGAAGGTCATCCTGGTCGTCAAAAACAAGGTAGCCCTCACGCACAAGTGCGTGGAGGACTATCGGCTGTCTGACAAGAGCATCCTTGATCTCATACACCTGAAGGAGGTAGGTCGGGTGACACGGGAAGCGGGTTGCTAAAGTCACATGAGCATGTAGCACGATACGGTGCGCTGCTTTTCTCTGAACGCCGTCCCGTCGAATGTTGCGTGTGACTTGTCGCTCAGTGGCCCCCCAAAGCGCAACGGAGCTCGTGCTTTCCCCGCGCAGGCGCCCACGATAGACCTGACCCTCGTCGACAGCTGCGGCAACAGCAAAACGCTTACAGCGTCAACCTTCCACCCACTATCGGACGTAGTGAAAGCATTCTGCAAGCACCTAGGCGAGGAGACAGGCTTTTCCGACTTGTACCACGGGGGCATCGCTCTGGACCTGGACGCCTCACCTGCGAGCATTGGCCTAAAGACGGGCGAGCAGCTCTTCTGCTACTGCTACAAAGCCGCCTGCAAACAGTACTGGACGGCCGCGGGCAAGCCAGAGCAGGCAAAGAACCTGCGGTTTATCAAGTTCTACTTCTCAGACTGGAAGTATGGGTACAAAACCTTCCCCATCTTCCGCCATGACATTAACACGCCCATGGAGGTCCTCATCAAAACGTTCTGTGCTTGGAGGGGTTTGGACTACGACCAGACGGGCTTCCTGTACTCGTACACCTACAAGCAGGTGCAGCAGGGGGACACGGCCACCTCCAAAGCCCTGGCGGACGGGGACACCATCCTCGCATACAGCAGACAGGTGCGCTTGAATGATCTTGCCATCAGCAGACCGCCAGGCCACGTGGAGCTGTCCACTTGAGCTGCATGTGTAAGATATCACGCGACGGGCCGCGCTCCACCCGCTCACTCCCCGCCTGTGTGCCACCTCCGCTTTGCGCGAACACACGCAGGAGCTCCAGGGTAGGCTGTGGGACGCCATCCTGGGGGGCACCTGCTCCCAGGTCCTGGACCTCCTGGACCAGGGCGCGGAGCTGACCACCAGCATCGGGCCGGAGGAGTGGGGCAAGCACCCGCTGCACGCGGCGGTCGCCAACGGGCACGTGGAGCTGGTGAAGCTCCTGCTGAACGGGCAGGGGCTGCCCGGGTTCCAGGGGCAGGGGCAAGGGTCCAGCGGCGCCTCCGGGCAGCAGCAGCAGGGGCAGGGGCAGGTAGCGCAGCAGGTGTCGCAGCTGGGTATGAAGCCCGGGATGGGACCAGGGCGGCAGCGCGGGTCGCAGCAGCACCTTGGGGACCACCAGGGACAGCAGCCGGACCACTACGTCCCGGCGGCCGTAGCCCAGGGGCAACAGGAGGGCAGCGAGCGGCAGGCGGCGGGGTGGGCTGGAGGCGTTGGCGGTAGCAGTGCGAGCGGCAGCGGGGATCCAGGGGGCGGCGGGGGAGGCGACGGGGCGTGTGGGAACGGGGGCTGTGACCCCAACCAGCTGGACTATGCCAGCGATCCCCCGCTGTGGCACGCTGTGGAGAACAACCTGGTGGACCTGGTGGGGCTGCTGCTGGCGCATGGGGCCACGGCGGCGGATCTCCCACCCAGGGACGGCCGGCCAAAGGTGGGCAGCAGGGAGGTGTGTTGATGGCCAGTAAGGTGGCTGGCGCAAAAGCCACGTGAGCGGAAAGCACACGCAGGGGCGGCTGGATAGGAGTGCCGGTGCAGCGCTGCTGTAATGTGCATGAGCGGAATGCCACCCCGTGAGCTTACTGCCAGTGCAGCAGCAAATGTTCTGCAGTATTAGGCATATGGCCTCTGTATTGCGAAAGCGTCTGGCAGCCGCAAGGCGAAGGGTCGTTGGCCACCACCGTCGTCATCCGTGTGCTCCCGCCCTTGCTCTCGCTCCCGCTGACGCGCCATGGCAACCCGGCTTTCCCTCCATTCCCCCCACGCCCCCGGCGCAGGACCAGACTGGCTACGCCGCGTGCCCCCATGCCGCGCGCAAGGGCCACGCGGAGACGCTGCGCGTGCTGCTGTCGGCGGGCGCCAACCCCTGGCTGCCCGACGCGGACGGCTACACGGCGTACGACTACGCGCTGGACCACGCCAAGCCGCCCGCCGTGGTGGCGGCGCTGCTGGAGGGGGACTCACGGTTCGCGGAGGTGCAGCGGGGATTCCAGGTGGGTTGGGTTGAAATTGCGTCATACGCCAACAAGCGGAAAGGAGGTGGGAGGCAGCAGGGTGCAGCGGGGCGGTCCGGTGGGTCGGGCGCGGGTGGGCAGGGAAGGCGATGGGTGCAACGTTAGGCGCCAGGGCATACGATGGCAGTTCGGGTGTAGACGGGAAGCTGCTTTTGCAGGAAAATGTGCGTGTGGCCGTCTTAGGCCTCGCATTGGTTGGGCCAAAGCAAATGACTGATGGTGCGGCGGGAATGGGGCGGGAAAGTGGGTGCGGAGGGTTCCACGAGCCGAGCTGACCCGGGTCATGCGGGAAGGACACCTCGTAGCAGTGAGGCGGTGATGGTCTCAAACGGCGCTTCTTACGTTGTCGCATAACCACAGGCGGCATATCAGAAGATGTGCCAGATGCTGAAGCGGACGCAGCGCTACCCGGCGCTGGGCTGCCCCTGCCGCATCTGCAATAGTGTGCTGGAGATACGCGCGCCGGAGACGGAGGCGAGTAGGCAGGTGGGTCTTGAGGCTGTGACATTGGCACCGCGAAACTACACGCGCTAGGTAGATCCAGCCCATCGGCAATACTGGTCACAGCGCCTCCTAAACTGAGCTGCCAACATTGGTAAATCTTCGTCCAGCTTACCTCGCTTCCCTGGTCACCTCGCTAGCGCATTGCACGTTGCGGTGGTCGTGACCTCCCAGTCGCGCCATTTTGATCGCCATGCAGGTCCGGGAGCAGGTGGGGTGCGTGGCGCTGGTGCGCGCGGTACAGGCGGGCGGGCCGCACTGCGTGGAGGTCATGGAGCTGCTGCTCAAACACGGGGCACTTCTGGACGGGCAGGTGAGGGCGCGGGATGTGTCTACACGCATTCCCCACGGGGCGACGGCGGTCACGAGGTTGTGTCGCATGTGGGTCGCGCGTGGGGCCGGATGAAGGGTTGGCGGCGGCAACCACGGGGAGCTAGTCGAACCAGCAGCATTCAGGGACGACGGAGTGCGCTTGCCGGCGGCCGCCTGCACCATCTTCCAGTCCGTGCTGCTGACCTTGTGTGTTGCCGCCGCATGCCTGTCCGCCCGCCAGGATTACGACGGGCGTACGGCGCTGCACCAGGCCATCCGGTACAACCGGCTGGCGGAGGCTGCATGGCTGGTGTCCAAGGGGGCGCACCTGGACGTCCCGGACTTCGAGGGGCTGCTGCCGCTGCACCAGGTGGGCAGCGCGTCCGCAGTTGCATCGGCAGCACCACACGCCGCGGTCACTATCTGCCATGCGCCCCTGACGCGCTTCTCTCCTGCATGCCGGCACCGAGGACCTTCCCTGCACTCGCAGGCTGGCTGCTCGGGCTTCTGCGACATCACCAAGCTGCTGGTGACGGCCGGCGCGCCGCTCAACCTGCACACGATTAAGTACGTGTCGCAGGAGGCGCTGGACGCGCAGGCCAAGAAGCAGGCGGAAGCGCACCCGCCCGGCTCCAAGAAGCAGGCCAAGCGCAAGCAGCAGCAGCTGGACGTGTCGGGGCTCACCACCATCGGGGGGAACAGCCCTCTGGCGCTGGCCATACGGCACGGGCACGGGGCGATCGTGGAGTACCTGCTGTCACAGGTGGGCTTGGCAGCGGGGCCTTCGCAATGTGGCCGGCCTATGGACGCCTGGGTTGGTTAGCGGTGGCTACCCGCCTGGCGCTAGTGCTTGCTGCGGGGCCAAGCAAGGCTCCCCGTTCAATTCATTCAATGTTTGCATCTTGCTTTTGTTTTACACGCAGAACGCTGTGTTCGATCTTAAGAACGCGGCGGATAGCTCCGCCTTCCATGCAGCCTTGGACAAGGGCAGCGCGGCGATCGCGGGTCTGCTGCTGCAGCACATCAACAAAAAGACGAACGGGGGGCCCGGAGCTGCAGCTGCGGGGGCTGGCAGCGGCTCCGCCCTGGCGACCACCTCCAATTCGCGGAGCCCCGGGGCACGGGGCGGGGCTAACCGGGACAAGGACAAGGACGCGAGCAGCAAGGGCAGCAAGAAGGACGCGAAGAAGGAGGGGAGGGACCAGCAGCAGCGGGAAAAGGAAAAAGATATTGGCGGGGCAACAAGCAGCGGCAGTGCTGGCGAATGTGCGGGCACAGGGCAAGGCGGAGGGGCGGGGGCGGCGTCCGGGGTGGAGCCACCGGTGGCGTTCGACGCCGGGGCAGGGCTGCGGGAGATGGTGCTGAAAGAGCGTGAGAGGCTGCGGCAGCAGCTCGGCCTAAGCACGAGCACCACCGCCGGTGCGACGCGGGCCGGTGGCGGGGTTTCCCCGCTGGGGCCGTCGGAGCCGAAACCGGTGCTGTCCATCTTCGCGCGGAGTGGGGCCGCCGGGGCAGGGTCGTCTGCCTCGGCCGCGAAGCCTACCACCGCTCCTCCGCCCGCTCCGCCGCCTGCAGCTGCTGCAGCGCCGAGCACCGCAGTAGCGGCAGCCGCGGGGACAGCGGCCGCGGCAGCAGCTGAGCCTTCCCCTCCAGCTGTTCTACCGGCAGCGTCGGGCGTGGCCATCCAGCCGGCCATCGGGAGAGACAGTGGGGCGGGGAAAGGTGCTCAGGGTTCGGCACCGGCCGGGATAGGCAGCAGCGGGAGCGGCGGCGGGAGCAGCGCGAGTGCGTGCAGCGTAGGCACCCCCCAGGGCAGCTCCCTGGTGGCCACCCCTGCCTCGTCCTCATCGGCCTCGCCTAAGGTGCTTACAGACGAAGAAGGCAATGCGGCGGAGCCCGCCGGGCAGCAGCGACAGCAGCAGAACGGGCCGGTGAGCACGGATGCCAATGGAACACCTGCGGCCGCTGCCGCCCTGGGCGCCAAGGCAGCGCCATCGCCGCCGCCGCCGCTGCCGCAGCAGCCAAACGGGCCAGGGCTGGAGGCGGCGGGCCGGGCGGCAGGGCAACAAGGCAGCGTGCTCACTGCGTCGGCATCTTCGGCACCCGCAACTGCAGCGATACCCGCTGCCTCGGCTGCCAAGGGTAGCCGGCCGGAGGCCCAAGGCAAGCCCCACGCGCCGGTGAAGCCGGCTGCAACCCTCGCGAGCTCAGCAGCAAGTGGTGTCGCTGCCCTGCCGTCGGCTGCAGCAGGAGGGAAAGCAACCCCAAAACCGGGAGTCGACGTGCAAGCGCCGAAGGCTACGGCGGCAGCGCAGCAGGCCGCTCCTGTAGCCGCAAGCAGCGGAAGCGGCAGCAGTGCCCCCTCGACACCGCCGCTCCCTGCATCCGCGGTCGCCAGCCCCATAAAGGTCAAGTTTCGCGCCAAGCCGGCAGACGCTGCACTCCCGTCCCCACCAGGGCTGCCCGCACCCGCTTCCGAGCCCCCAGCGGCACCACCAGCACCAGCCGCTGCCACAGCACCCACCAACAGCTCGCCAGCTCCCCAACCGGCAACCGAAACCACGGTGCCCGCTGCTCTGCCTCCTCCTGCGCCTGCGGCGGCCAATCCCGTGGCAACCAACACTCCCGCCTCCACTGGGCCGCCGGAATCTGGCCCTCCGCATGGCAAGAACCCAAAGCGCGGGGTCAAAGGGGCGGCACAGCCGCAAGCTGCACCAGCTGGCAAGGCCGGGAAGGCGGCCGCTATCACCGCGCGGGGTTCTGCAGCGACTGCGGCCCCTGCGGCGCCTGCCGCTGGCACTGGGGCACTGCCAGCCGCAGCGACGCCAGCTGGGCAGGCCGCTGGCGCACGGCCGGGGGGCGCCGCAATCGGTGCCCGGCACACCGGCAGCAGCAGCACCACCAGCAGCCATGCCGGCCCTCACGGCGCCCCTGCTGCTGGTGCGCCTCCCCAGCCGACGTACCATACAGGGACCGCAAACCCGCCCGTGCCTGCGGGGCCCGCACCCAACGACCAGGCCCCAGCAGCCACCGTTTCTCAGCCGCACCCAGGCACCCCGCTGCACCCCAGCATGCACATGGGCCCTCCGCTCAGCTACCCGCACCCCCACGGCCACCCCCATGCCCGGTCACACATGAGCCTCTCTCCGCCGGGCCCGTCCGCCCACGGCCTTGTGGGCCCACAGTTCCATGGCGCGCCTCCCACCGGCGCACTTCCCCCGCCACCGGGCTTCCCGCCAGGTCGCCCGCCTGGAATGGGCCACGGCCCTCAGCCGCCGCACCCGCACGCTCACCTCAGCTCCTCTCCGCAGCTTTTTGGCGGACTGAGCCATATGGGTCCCGCGGCGTCGGGAGGGCCCTCGTCGCTGGGCCTGGGTGCTCACGACCCCCATGGTGCCGCGGCGGCAGCCGCCGCCGCACTCGCCAGCGAGATGGAGCAGCACCTGGAGTCCTCCCTTGCCTCCACCGTTCTGTCGGTTGTGGACCAAGGCCTAGAGGAGAGCGTGGGGGGCCTGAACGATCGCCTTCTTCTCAGCAACAGCGGCAACACGCCTCCACATACGGCAGGCAGCATGGCCGCAGAGGTCGCCGCCGGGCTGTGGCCCATGCAGTCCGATGTGGGACCCGGCGGTGGAGCGCATACCCAGGCGGACGCGGCTGCCATGGCACACATGATGGCAGCTCACGGACACGGCGGTCCCCTGGGCCAGCCTGTGCCTCCCAGCAGCCAGGCGGCAGCAATGCTCCGGCAGGCTGGCATCCTGACCTCGCCGCCGGGCCCTGGGGGTCACGGCAAGCTGCAGGGCCCGGGGCCCAACCCACAGGGCGGGTACCAGCAGCAGCTGGGCATGGGTGCGGGTGGCATGGGAGGCCTTGCGGGCCTGATGGGCCGGGCGCAGTCGGGGCCGCTGGAGCAGGCGCTTGGGGCCGGGGCCGGCCAGCACAGGCTGCTGGATTTCGACCTGGATGCAGAGCGCTTGATGTCAACATCGGTGTCGTCTCTGGGAGCGGGCCCAGGCGAAATGGGCGGGGCTGGCGCAGACGCTGCCGGCAGCGGCGATGGCATGGGCGCAGACGTTGCTTATGCAGCCGTCGGAGCGGTGCTTGACGATGACGATACCGTGCCTGGCGGCAGGGCTGGCGGCGCGGGCACAGGCGCGCCCGGTGGCCATATGAGCCGTACGGCATCGTACCATGCACTGAGCCGGTACGACAGTGGCACTGGCGGGCCTGGTCTGGAGGCGGCGCCGTCGGAGGGTGCAACGACACTGTCGTACAGCACCGGCCTGGACGGTGGAGCCGGCGTGCGCCACGGTCCGGCTAAGGCGCCAAGCCACGGGGCGTCGCTGGCAGGGCTGTTTTCCGACGTGTGGGGTGCTGACGGGAGCACGAGCGGCATGAAAGGTGCCGGCGCAGGTGCGGGTGATGGGGGTGCGGCCGTGCCCGAGTGGCGCAGTGGAAGCTCGATGAGCAGCCTGGCCCAGCACCCGCAGCAGCAGCACCAGCTGCATCAGAGCAGCGACCAGTGGGCCGCGCTTGCGGAGGCGCAGCAGCTGCAGCTGTCGCAGGCCATGGGTGCGCTCGCATCGGCCGGCAGCATTGGGAGCAGCACAACACAGCTTACGACGCCGCAAAACGCCAGCGCTCATGGCAGCCTAGATGGTACAGCGGGCATTGAGGGGCTTGGTGCTCGTGCGGCTGCGGCCGCGCTACCAGCTGTGCCCATGCCGCCGCCCCAGCCGGCGGCGCTTGAGCCGCTCCCCGTGTTCCCTGCTTCGCTGTTTGATGACGACGAGGGTGACAGCGATTCCAGTTTGCTGGTTGCCATCGCACAGAGCGCTGCGGGTCTGTCTGGCCCTGGCGCATCCGCAGCGGCAGGGACAGGAGCAGCGGCGCGCGGCGGCAACAGCCTGCCACCACGCAGCGGTCCCCCAGCTGGCAGTGCCCATAGCCACCAGGGCGGCAGCGGCAGCGCAGGTGGCGGCGCCAGCAGCAGCTCTAGCCAGCCGCGGCGCACTGGCAGCGGTGCAGGGCTGAACAGCATGGAGCCCCCGCCGCCGCCCCCTGGGTCTGGCGGCGTACGGCCCATGATGTACCCGTCGGGCGGATCGGGGGTCTCTGCTGCCCACGGCCACGGCCACCCGATGGGGTTGGGGGGCGTCGCGCCCAGCGGCGGTGTCATGGGCGGTCAGGTGCCGGGCGCTGCCGTCGGCTCCATGGGGTACGGCGCGCACGGAATGGGCATGTACGGCGGGCCCGCTGGCAATCCCATGGGCGGCCCGGGCGCTCCGTACGGGGCCTATGGGGGCCCTGGAGGCGCTGGCGCGGGATACAATGAGTGGTACGGCGCATCCGCTGCGGCGGGCCCAGCGGCGCCGTACGGTGCAGGTGCAGGCGGTTTCCGGCCGTCCATGCCGATGATGGTACCGCCTGGGGCGATGTACGGCAACCCAGGGGCTGGCGCTGGCATGGGGGCCGGCCGAGGTGGGCCCATGGGTCAGAGCCTGCAGGCGCAGGGGCAGGGCTCGTACAGCGGTGCGGTGGGTGGTGGGGGGCATGGACACGGGCATGGGCATGCGCACGGGCACCAGCAGGGGCACCACGGACACCAGGGGATGGGCCCTGGAGGCGCGCAGGCGGGTGGCTCGACGGGGGCGGCGGGGGGAGGCGGTGCGTGGCGTGGGGGTGGCGCTGCCGTTGCGGCGCGCGGCGGAAGTCAGGAGGGTGCGGCTGCTGCTGGTGGAGGCGGGGGAAGTGGTAACAGCGGGGCGGGCAACAGCGGTGGGGCAGGGGCCCGGCATCATGGGCACCACGGGCATGGCCACGGGCACGGGCACGGCCACTCGCGCGGCGGTGGTGCGAAGGGACGCAGGTGAATGAGCATGCGCGGACATGGGCGAGCCTTGTTTAGGGGGTTGGAGTGCATGTAGATGCCAGGTGGAGGGCAAGCGGATGCTGCATTGGTGGGGAGGGTCGCGCCTGTGTTTTGGTGGGGCATGACTGCATGGTCGTACGAGGACGGCGGAGCGAAAGCCTTGAACCTTATGCTTAAGCAGTAACTGGAATATGCTGCTCAGTACAGCTTACCTGCACTAGTTATGACTTGCGTGGCAATCGCTTGTCACACGAATGACATGGAAAGTGCGCTTTGCAAGCTGGCGTAGCGTGCAGAGGCAACCGTAGTGAACGTCAAAGTGGGAACATGCCATGTACAGTGTCTGGGTGTTAACGCGGCTGACGGTGCAGTGCTCGCATGCGGCTAAATGTTCATCCATGAGTAGGGCAACCCTAAAAACAATCGGTGTGGCAGGGGCTGGCTACCATTTACCAG
>VFQN01001869.1_pt1 | contig 34060 bp, 29 predicted proteins | sample 3512371 | NCBI WGS metagenome assembly VFQN01 (sample SAMN10412370, study PRJNA504923) | tailings metagenome | isolation source: Replicate 2 from Balatoc abandoned mine | place: Philippines: Itogon, Benguet | collected 2017-08-28 | reverse complement strand
ATTTCTACTATCTGTCTCGCGCGGTTCTGGTGAAGGACGAGCGCAACATCGACAAGTTCGACCGCGTGTTCGGACATGTCTTCAAGGGCCTCTCCCTGATTGACGAGGCGCTGAATGCCGAAATCCCCGAGGAATGGCTGAAGAAACTCGCGGACAAATACCTCACCGATGAGGAAAAGAAGCAGATCGAAGCCATGGGCGGGCTCGACAAGCTTCTTGAGACGCTCAAGAAGCGGCTGGAAGAGCAGAAGGGACGCCATCAGGGCGGGTCCAAATGGATCGGCACCGGCGGGACCTCGCCATTCGGAAACTCCGGATACAACCCGGAGGGAATACGGATCGGAGGCGAGAGCACGCATCGGCGCGCGGTTAAGGTGTGGGACAAGCGCGAGTTCAAGGATTTCGACGATGAGGTCGAGATCGGAACACGCAACATCAAGGTGGCGTTGCGCCGCCTGCGTAAATTCGCGCGCACCGGCCTGGCCGACGAACTCGATCTCGATGGAACGATCAGAGGAACCGCGCACAAGGGCTATCTCGACATTCACATGCGGCCCGAGCGGCATAATGCGGTGAAGGTGCTGCTGTTCTTCGACGTCGGCGGCTCGATGGACTGGCACATCAAGGTCACCGAGGAATTGTTCTCGGCGGCGCGTGCCGAGTTCAAGCACATGGAGCATTTCTACTTCCACAATTGTCTCTACGAGCGGGTGTGGAAGGAGAATCATCGACGCTATACGCAAACCACGCCGACCTTCGACGTGATGCACACCTATCCGCACGACTACAAGGTGATCTTCGTTGGCGACGCATCGATGTCGCCATATGAGATCGCAATGCCGGGTGGCTCAGTCGAGCATATGAACGAGGAGCCGGGGCAGGTATGGATGGAGCGGATTACGCGGACCTATCCAGCGGCGGTGTGGCTCAATCCGGTGCCCGAAGCGGAGTGGGACTACACGCAGTCGATCCGCATGATGAAGCAATTGATGGGCGGCCGGATGTATCCGCTGACGCTGGAGGGGCTCGATCGCGCAATGCGGGAGCTGGTTCGGTAGGAGCGCCCCTACGCGGCCAGTTTTGCCAGCGTGATGCGATTGCGCCCCGCTTCCTTGGATGCGTATAGCGCCGTGTCGGCCTTCTCGAGCAAAGCCTTGAGGTCGTCGCCATGCTGCGGATATTCGGCGATTCCAATCGACACCGTCAGGCGCGGCAACGAACCGTCGCCGAACTCGATCCGCAAGGATGAGATTCCGCTGCGAAGTTCCTGAGCCTTCTTTTCCGCGTCGCTGGCACTGGCTTCGGCCAGCAGAAGGACGAATTCCTCGCCGCCATAGCGAAACATCCAGTCGCCTTCGCGCAGGGAGCTTTGCAGATACGAGGCGACCGCGACCAGAACCGCGTCGCCGCTGGAATGCCCGTGGTCGTCGTTGAACCGCTTGAAATGATCGATATCCAGCATGATCAGCGCAAACGACCGCCCGAATCTTCTCGCCTGTGCGAGTTCTTTCTCCGCGACATCGTTGAAATAGCGTCGATTGAATGCACCCGTCAGCGGGTCGCGGATCGACTGGTCCTTCAGCGATTCCCGCAGCTGCAAGTTCGCAAGCGCGAGGCTGAGCTGACGGACGATCATGTTGATCAGTCCGCGTCTTTGACCAGCCTGTAACGTGTTTCCGGCGGGTGCGCTTTCCGCGCCGGACTGGAACAGTGTCAGCAGTCCAAGAGTGTTGCCCTGCGCAACCAGCGGCAGGCACAGTGTCTCGATCTGCTCGGAGCCAGGCAGATGAAAGCATGCAGGAGGCGCAGAATCGCTCGTGTGGTAGTGAGGCTGGCCGCGCCTGAGACCCCAGCAGCCGTCCGACGTCAGGACCGCCGGCATCGGCGCGTTGCCCCAACTCTCTGTCAGGATCAATTCCCCGTTGAGATCCGCATAGAGATAGAGCGCACCTGAATATTCCGGGAGAATGCCCTTGATGAACGGCCCGGTGATCTTACCGACTTCCTCGACCGACGCGCAGCTCTGAACAAAATTTGTGAACTCGTTCAGTGCCGCGATGTCGTTGCGCTCCCGTTGTAAGGTCCTGAGAGACTTGTCGATGGTGGAAACATATTCATGCTGCCTGCGGTCAGATTCCCTGCGTTGCCGCAACTCGCGTCGCATGAACAGAAAAATCGCGCCGAGAAGGAGCAGAACGTTGATGATGAAGATCACCAGGGAGAACAGCGCTGTCTTCTGTTCTTCGAGATAAACCGAGGTGCGCTGATCGAGAAGGCGGTCTTCGACCGTATTGATCGTTTGGAAGAGAGCCCGGATACGATCCATGACCTGCCGGCCATGGTCCTGTTGAACCTGCCGCCGCGATGCGTCGGTCCCCTGCGTAATATGCTTCCTGACGACGGCCTCCATCTCAGCCAGCTTTTCATCGGCCAGGGCCTCAAGCTGGTCCAACCGCTTGCCGTGGTCCGGATTGTCCCTGACGAGGTTTCTCAGTTCGCCGAGTTTTGCCTGAAGCGTCGCAGTCGCTAGATGATACGGCACCAGATAGCGGTGGTCCGATGTGACGAGAAATCCTCGCTGCCCGGTTTCGGCGTCGAGCAGGGCCGTGAACAGGTCGCCTGCAGTTTGGCGGACCTGCAATGTGTGTTTGACCGAGCGAGTCGCCTCGTCGAGATGAGCGAGGCTGCGGTAAAAAATCAGGCTATTCGCCAGCAGGACCACCAATGCAATCAGCAGGATGGCCGGATGAACGAAAGGTCGTAGCTTGGGCATGGCGGATTGCAGACAATCGCCTGGCGGCGGTGGCCGAAGGAGAGTGCTAATGCGTGAGTGGATAACCTTAGGGTAGAACCTGCTAACATCGGCTTTGAGCCGACGCTCCAATTTCGGCGAATGGGGTAAGGATTCATCAAGCCTAACAGGTTGTTCCGACGGGGTGGGCTCAGTGGCGGGCCTTGGCGTCAGATCTGCCACCCTGGCGGGCTTCGCCCAAGGCTCCCGCAGCGCCAGACCGCGGGCAGGCGCCGGGCGCGGGAGAGGATGCTGTATGTCGGATCGTACGCGCGAACCTATCGTCATACTGGTCGATGCCGACGCCTGCCCGGTTAAGGCGGAAGTCTACCGTGTTGCGGAGCGGCACGCGCTGTCGGTGACTGTGGTCGCGAATGCCCCGATCGCGGTCCCGCGCGAGCCCTGGATCCAGCGCGTTGTGGTGCCCGGCGGCATGGATGAGGCCGACCACTGGATCGCGGAGCGGTCCCGGCCGGGAGCCATTGTCGTCACGTCTGATGTCCCATTGGCGAGCCGCAGCGTGAAAGCGGGAGCCACGACGATCGCGCCGAACGGGCGTGTGTATACCGAGGATGCAATCGGGATGGCGCTTGCGACCCGCAATCTCATGGACGGGCTGCGTTCGGCCGGCGAAACGACACGCGGTCCGCCGCCCTTTAGCCCCAAGGATCGCTCAGCTTTCCTTTCGGCGCTGGACCTTGCCGTGGTGCGGCTCAAGCGAGCTGGGTTCGCACCGGCCTGAATGCATCGCACAAATCGATTTGCGATCGACGAACGGGATACGTGTTTCCCGAGCAACAACGGGGAAAAACTCCGGTACCCGCCTCGACACCACGCCGCGTTTATCATTTGATGCCGAATCAGGCTGGGGGAATCGTCTGCCGGCTTACGTGCGACTGACCGGCGACATCCGAAGAAGTCCGGCAGCCAATTGGGGGTGTCTTATGCGAAAGATTGGGTTTGTATTTGCGGCATTGGCTGCCGCGATGCTGTTCACCGGCGGCGCCGCCGAAGCGCAGCAGAAGCGTGCCAAGGTCGTTGTGACTCCTGCGCCGTGGTATGCGCCGTGGTGGGGCTGGTGGTCGACGATGCCCTGGACCGTTCGCGATCCGCAACTTGCTCGGTCGAACTTCGTGGTCGGGGCTGGTGCAACCGGCGCCTATTTCGCCCTTCGGTCCGGCTATCGGACCGGTAGCTGGCTGAGTGGCAAGGGCGGCACGGGCGTACATAGCGCGAGCGGTGCTTTCATTGCGACCAGCGCAGCTTGCGCCGCGGTATCGCCGATTGTCGGGACCATCGTGACGCAGCGTGAACTGACGCAGCGCGAAGTATTCGTGTCCACGGCAAACTGCGTGGTGCCGGTTCTCGGCGGCTGGTGGATGAACTACTGGTTCGACTATTACGGCTGGGACAAGCCGAAGAAGAAGGCCAGGCGCTGAGCGCAGTTCACGGATCAAAACAAAAGCCGGCCCCAAGGCCGGCTTTTTCATTTTCAGGAGGCCTCTTCATTTTCAGATATCGTCTGTTGGAGACGACATCTTTTTTACGAGACGGACTTCGATCAGTCGTCCCATAAACACGACGCCCAGCGTCCGTACCCAAGATCGACCGGGCAGGGAAGGCCTGGTGGCGGTTTGTAAGGCCGGCCATTCTGATCAAAGGACGGATCGGCTGCGCGCCAGCGATACGGTTTCGGCGCTGGCGCTCTCTTCGCGGCCTTTGATTTCTTGCGCGCGCTCGAAGCCGCTTCCGCAACCGAAATAGAGAAGGCAGGGATTGCAAACGAGACGGCTAGGACGATCGTGCCGGCCTTCAAAGTATAAGATAGAGCGGACCGCATACGAATCCTCAATGCGTTGGCGAGTCATATTCGCCTGTGCGATTGCTGAGTCAACGCATTGAGGCAGGCTTGTAAAAGGCTTGGAGGCTCAGCCTCGCGCCGCGCGTTTGGTGCGCTTGACATACGTGCGCTGCCGAGACGCCGGACGGCTTCGCGTGTCAGACTTGCCCCGCGTTGCGTTGGCTTTAGCCGGTGCTGAATTATCGAACAGTCCAAAGGTTGGGATCGATGAGGCGAGGGCGGCGGGCGCAGCCGCCATGGTGCGCCCCAGGTTCCTGAGCGCACCTGCATTCTGCATCGCCTGGCCCAGCAAAACGCCCATCTGAAATGCCGCGGCCGCACTCACGCGGGGGTGTTCTGCGATCGTGTCACTGATGCGACCGATCAAATCCTGCGAACCTGACGATTTCGTGCTGCGGGCCATTTTAATCTCCTGTCCAAGGAACCGATTTCATAAGTCGGCTCACAGCATGCGGTTCCGCGATTAATAGCCGTCCGTGTCATTGACGACCCACCAATTACGGTAAGGCGGGTCATCATCGGTTGTGGGCGGGATGTTCACGAGGTCGGAGCTGTCGAAAGGCGCGCGCCGCTCGTCGCTGCGGTTTCGCTGTTCGGACGTTGGTTCCGGTGTTTCGGGATCGCTCATTGTTCTTACTCTTGATTACTACTGCTAAGCCGGATTTTTCCACCGGCCACTCACTCCTTTTCGGGTGTTGCTCCTCGATAAATGCCCGTCGCGGGATCAAGTTCCATCAGCGCGAGACGACATCTTGGTGAGGAACATCATGCGGGCTGCGACGTTGGCCCGGAGGACGCGACAGCGCGTCTGCCATTCTCACAATCAGACCTTATGGAGCCGCAGATGGGCTTGTTTTCCGCTGACATCAAAACGATGAACGACCTCTACGTCCACCAGCTTCAGGATATTTACTACGCCGAGAAGCAGATCCTGAAGTCGCTGCCGGACATGATCGGCAAGGCCACCGACCGCGACCTGAAGACGGGTTTGCAAAAGCATTTGCAGGAAACGGAAAATCACGTCGCTCGGCTGGAGCAGGTATTCAAGCTGCACGATCTGAAGCCGAAAGCGGTGGATTGCCCGGCTATCGACGGCATCATTGATGAGGCTGAAGAGGTGTCCGGCGAAGTCGAGGACAAGGAAGTGCTGGACGCCGCCATCATCGCGTCGGCGCAGGCGGTCGAACATTACGAGATCACGCGTTACGGGACGCTGATCGCCTGGGCGCACCAGCTTGGCCGCGACGATGCGGCTGCAATTCTCCAGAAGACCCTCGACGAGGAGAAGGCCGCTGACAAGAAGCTGACCACTGTGGCCGAGAGCAAGGTCAACCGAAAGGCTGCCAGCTGATACCCCCAACATATGCGGGATCAGATCAAAGGAGCGCCGGTTTTCGACCGGCGCTCTTTCTTTTTGGTGGCTGGATGTGACGAGGTTGCCGCTTTCTGCGAAAGCGATCAGCAGGCTCCGGCGCCCGATGTAATGCACGGCGTTTGTCCGGGCTGAGTGACGACCGGTGAGCCGCTGATATTCGGCACACTCGGACGAGACGCAGCATTCGGATTGCTGGGACTCACCGCACCAGGAATTCCCTGCCCCGCGGCCGAAGGCGCCGTACCCGTTCGCGGCATGTTCGTGCCGGCCCCAGTGGTGCCTGACGGGCTCGGGCTCGCCGGGGCTATCCCCGGTGCCGGAGCGCCACCCGGCTGGGAGGGGGCCGTGCCTGTTCCGGTCGGCGAGCTTAGCTGGGCGTGGGCGGCCGTCGTAAGGGTTGCTGCGAAGACTGCGGCGACGAGCGCTTTTGCAATAGAGCTCATGTCATCTCCTGTTTGTTTCGTGCTTGATGGCGGATAACGACGATGAACCGGACCCTGTTCCGCGCTCGCCGCGTCGGAGGGGCTGTGCCATGACAAGTCTTGGTGGGGCCTTGTGCCACTGCCGGTCGGCATCGTGCTAAGAGAGCGCGGCGAGGGGGAAGGGCGCATGGATCAGTCGTCGGATCGGGCTGCAAGCGGTGATGACGCCGGCATCGAGTATGCATACAAGGCGTCGCTGATGGGCGGCGCCTGGATTCTGCAACTCGGTCCCGATGCGCTGCATTGGTCGATCGGCACGGCTTCAGGCCTCGTGCCTTACGCGTCAATCCGGCGGATAAGGCTCAGCTTTCGCCCCGTGACGATGCAATCCTACCGGTTCCTCACTGAAATATGGGCGGACAAGAGTCCGAAAATCCCGATTGCTTCGGCGTCATGGAAGTCGCTGATGGAACAGGAGCGACTGGACGACAGCTACACCCGTTTCGTCGTCGCGTTGCATCAGAGGATTGCCGCGGCCGGCGGACAGCCGGAACTCAAGGCGGGCGCCGTTCCGCTTCTGTACTGGCCGGGAGTCGCCATCTTTGTCGGACTCCTGGTCATGGGTGCATCGCTTGCCGTGCAATCGATGTCGCTGGGCGAACGCGCAATCGGTCAGCCGATGGACTGGACGCAGAAAGGCGTAATTCTGGTGCTGGTCGCGATGTTCTTTTGGCTGCTCTGGCAGATGGGAAGTTTCTTCAAACGCAATCGTCCCCGCCGCTATACCCTTGACGCGATCCCGGCGGATCTGTTGCCCCAACCATCGCAATCATCGTCAGAGCACAGGCCCTGACTTAGTCCCGCAGCACCAGCACCGAGCAATTGGCATAGCGTACGACATGCCCTGCATTCGATCCGAGGAAGTAGCTTCGCATATCGGGACGGTGCGAGGTCATGACAATGAGGTCCGCGTCCATCGCTTTGGCCTCCTCGATCACCTCGTGATAGATGCCGCCCTGGCGCACGACACCGGAGACGCGATCGGGCGACAGACCGCATATCCCGGTCAGCGCTTTCATCGAATCCTCGGCCGACTTGCGTTGCTGAGCATCGAAATCCGGCGGCACATATTCCGCGAGCATCACCGGCGTCATCGGCAGCACATGCACGATGCGGATCACTCCATCCGCATTGCGTGCCAGCGTGCACGCTTCCTCAATGGCCGGACGCGCAAGATCCGGCTCGGCCAGGTCCACTGGTACCAAAATCCGCTTGAACATGGTCGCCTCCTCCCCGTTGTTCGGGTCAGTCTAGTCGCATGGCTGGCCGACCGCACGTGGTGTGACAAAATTCGTGAGCCGGCCGCAGCCGGGTCGGATCTCGGTCCAGTCGTCGATCGCAAGGTCGATGACGGCCAGCGCCCCGGTTGGAAATTTCTCCGCCAGGCTATCCCGAAGGTGATTGTCGCCTGACTCAACCAGAAGATTTGCCGTGTCCTGTAATCCCGGATTATGTCCTACGACGAGCAGTGATTGCGCCGAGCCGGGTGTCTCTGCAATCGCAGCCAGAATGTCGCGCGGTGAGGCCTCATAGATGCGGTCTATAAACTCCACTACCGGTAGTGTCGGGAGCATGTCGGCCACAAGCCGCCAGGTTTCCCGGGTCCTCCTCGACGTCGAGACGATGGCATGATCCGGGATCAGGCCATGCGCGGCCATGTAGTGCCCCATTACAGGAGCCGCCATTCGGCCGCGCGGCGCGAGAACGCGGTCGTGGTCGCTTTGTCCCTGCATCGTCCAATCCGACTTGGCATGGCGGAGAAGTATCAGGCGGCGCATGGTTCAGGATCCGGAAGGCAAGGGGTGGTCGGTGGGCGAGACTAGCACGAGCCAGGTCGCGGAAGCGCCGCAGCAGGACGACGCACCGATTGACGGAGCTGCTGCGTATGTCGCCGGCTCGCCTGACGGTATTGGCGCTTACGGTGCGACGTGGTTCGCGTTGCGCGGTGGTCATGTGAAGCCGCGTGCGCCGCTGACGCAAGACGTCGATGTTGATGTCTGTATCGTGGGAGGCGGACTTGCCGGCCTCTCGATCGCGCTCGATGTCGCGCGGCGCGGCTGGTCCGTGGCTGTTCTTGAACAGCAACGCGCGGCCTGGAATGCTTCAAGCCGCAACGCCGGTATTGTGCGCCCGGGCTTCGGTCAGGCCATGCAGGCGCTGGTGGAACGGGTTGGCCCGGACCATGCCCGCGAGATCTGGACGCTGTCCTATGACGGCGTCGAGATGGTGCGACGCAACGCCAACGAGTTGACCGGACGCGCCGTCATTGAAGGCGAAGGGTTTCTGCAGGTTTCAAAAACCGACCGCGCGAGCGAGATATCGGACGAAGCCGACCTGCTGCGCGGTGGTGGCGCGGATATCGAGTTCTGGCCGGCGAACCTCGTCCGGACCAAGCTCAAATCTTCGTACTATTTTCAGGCCATTCATTTTCCGACCGCGTTCAGCCTCGATCCGTACCGGTATGCGATCGGTCTTGCAGAACGCGCTGAAGCAGCGGGTGCGCGCATTTACGAGTCCACGCCGGCGGTCTCGATTGATCCCGCCGGGGTGCGAAAGCGCATCGTCACGCCACAGGGGCGCGTGCGTGCTGCGCACATCGTGCTCGCGGGCAACGTGCATCTCGGTCAGGTGATGGCAGGCGTTCAGGACACGCTGATACCCCTGCACACATTCGCGCTCGTCACCAAGCCGCTTGGTGAGGCGCTAGCGAGCGCCATCGAATATCACGGTGCTGTCGGCGACACGGATTTTGTGGATCATCACTATCGGATCGTCGGCGGCGACCGTTTGTTGTTCGGCGGCCGCATCGCAACACACGACGCCAATCCGCAGCGTTATGCGCGCAGGCTGCGTTCCGATTTGCGGCAGCGGTTTCCGCAACTCGGCGCAGTCGAGATCGAAGCGGCGTGGGGCGGCGCGATCGGGATCACCGTGCATCGTATGCCTCAAATCGGCGAACTTGCGCCGGGTGTTTGGCTTGCGAGCGGCTTTGGCCCTCAGGGCATCAATACCACCGCAATGACAGCGGCGCTCATATCCGGCGCAATAATAGATGGCGACGATCGCGTTCGGCTGTTCGAACCGTTCGAACTGGTCTGGGGCGGCGGCCGGATCGGCCGGCTTGTCGTCAAGCGCATCTATGCCGGGCACCGGCTCTACGAGCAGTGGGCATCGCGCCGCGCGCACAAACGCGAAGTCTGGTTCATCGCCAACGAACCGCGGTTGAAAAAGGAAGAGGAGGAAGCCGCCGAGCGCGCACGCATTCGTGCCGAGGAATATGCGATTGCCGAAGTTGAGAGGGCTGAGCGCAAAAAGATTGAGGCCGAACAGGCGGAACTGCGTCGGATCGAGCGTGAGCGAGTCGCAGCAGAGAAGGCGGAAGCCAAACGCATTCGAAATGAGGAGAAAGCAGCCGCAAAGGCCGAGGCAGCGCGGCTCAAGGAAGAACAGCGTGCTGCCGCTCGCGCGGAGAAGCTGCGCGTAGCGCAGGAGCGGGCCGAACTGAAGCGTCTCGACGAGGAGCGTCGCGCATCGGAAAAGGCGGAAGCCGCGCGTTCTGCTGACGTCGGCTCCGGTCTAGACGCCGCCAAGACTCAGTCCGGCGGCTCCAGCCAGGACAAGGCGTAAACTGATCCTGCTTCGGGCCGAAGGCCGCAATGCACCGGCAAGTCGGCACGGTGCATTGCGGTGATCACGCGGCTTACTTCGGAAGGATGACCGCGTCGATCACATGGATGACGCCGTTATCGGTAGCGATGTCAGCCTTCACCACCTTGGCGTTGTCGACCATGACGCCGCCTTTGGTCGCATCGACCTTCACAGTCTGGCCCTGAACGGTCTTGGCATTCGTCACCTTTCCGGCGAGCGAGGAGCTCATGACCTTCCCGGGAACGACGTGATACGTGAGGATGCCAACGAGCTTGGCCTTGTTTTCCGGCTTGAGCAACGACTCGACGGTGCCGGCCGGAAGCTTCTTGAACGCGTCGTCGGTGGGCGCGAAGACCGTGAACGGTCCGGGGCCTTTCAGGGTGTCGACCAGTCCCGCCGCCTTGAGGGCTGCCGCGAGCGTGTTGAACTGCCCGGCTTTGACCGCGGTGTCGACGATATCGGCTGCGGAGGCGGCGCCAGTGCCGAGTGTGAGGGCGGCGCAGAGTGCTATGACATGACGAGAAGCACGACGATACATTGACTGTTTCCTGTTCTCTGGATGTTGCTCGAGGGCGACTGCTGCAAAATGCTTCGCTGCGATCAATCGTGCGCGCCGGCGATTGATCGAACGAACACACCCATTACGACCGCGCCTGCGTTTCGGTTTTCGTGTTCACAGGAACGTTATCGAGCGACAGCGGGTCGCTCCGGAGCACCGGCGCACCTGTCGCCGGGCAGTCGAGACAGCGCAGGAAGCGAAAAAATCGCTCGCGGAGTGGCGAGCGATTTTCCGATCCTTCTCGTTAAGAGCGAGCCTGGCGGCGTGCGTCTACGTGTTGCTCTCGGAAATCAACGGCCTTCGCGCCGTGTCATGAAGGCAAGCCGTTCGAACAGATGAACGTCCTGCTCATTCTTCAGGAGCGCGCCATGCAGCGGCGGGATCAGGCGCTTAGGGTCGCGTTCGCGTAGCATCTCCGGCCCGATATCCTCGACCATCAGAAGCTTGAGCCAGTCCAGCAATTCCGAAGTCGACGGCTTCTTCTTCAGGCCCGGTACCTCGCGGATCTCATAGAACAGCTTCAACGCCTCCGCGACCAGGCGCTGCTTTATCCCTGGGAAATGGACATCGACGATTGCACGCATGGTGTCGCCGTCGGGGAACCGGATGTAGTGGAAGAAGCAACGGCGCAGGAACGCGTCCGGCAGTTCCTTCTCGTTATTCGACGTGATGATCACGATCGGGCGTTGCCGGGCCTTCACCGTCTCGCCGGTTTCGTAGACAAAAAACTCCATCCGATCGAGCTCCTGCAGGAGATCGTTCGGGAATTCGATGTCGGCCTTGTCGATCTCGTCGATCAGAAGCACTGGGCGTTTGTCGCTGACGAAGGATTCCCAGAGCTTGCCGCGCTTGATGTAATTCTTGATGTCCTTGACGCGCTCGTCGCCGAGTTGGCTGTCACGCAGGCGCGAGACGGCATCATATTCATAGAGGCCTTGCTGGGCCTTCGTGGTGGACTTCACGTGCCACTCGAGAAGATCCGCTCCGACCGCCTTGGCAACCTCCTGCGCGAGCACAGTCTTGCCGGTGCCGGGCTCACCCTTGACCAGTAGCGGCCGCTGCAGGGTGATTGCTGCGTTGACTGCGACCTTCAGATCGTCGGTCGCGACATAGCCTTGAGTGCCTTCGAAACGCATTGGGGTCCCTTATTGTCCGTCCGGGCGACACTAGAGGCTCATTTCGCAGGTGCAAACCACCGTCCGAAAAATTTGCGCATCGGCGGTAGGGAGTGCGAACTCGCGGCAGAACGGTCGTGGCGCTGACCGGTCGCCGGCGCGATATCGGCGGTCAGGCGGAAAATGCCGCTTTATCGCGCAACGGCAGCCTGTTTCGTAACGCCGGGCCGCCAAAAGCCTGAGATTCCAAGTACATAATATGACATATCGGTAAGGTGGAAGAATAAATGGCTGTTGTAGGTCTACCCTCGGCCCGTTATAAGCTCGCCGCCGCGAGGGGGTGACTCGCGCATGGCGGGAGTGATGTGGAATGTCGGCCAAATTGAAGGATTACCGGCCGTCTGACAAAGAGCCGTTCATGAATGAGAAGCAGCGCGAATATTTTCGCGACAAGCTTCTGACCTGGAAAGAAGACATCCTGAAAGAAGCGCGCGAGACGCTTCAGCATCTGCAGGATGAGAACCAGAACCATCCGGACCTTGCGGATCGCGCGTCGTCCGAGACCGACCGCTCGATCGAGCTGCGGGCGCGTGATCGTCAGCGCAAGCTGATCGCCAAGATCGATGCAGCGCTATCCCGCATCGACGACGGCACCTACGGCTATTGTGAGGAAACCGGGGAACCGATTTCGTTGCGCCGTCTTGAAGCGAGGCCGATCGCGACCTTGTCGATCGAAGCACAGGAGCGGCATGAGCGGCGCGAGCGGGTTTACCGGGACGACTGAGGCTGTCGTCGGGTTTCGGCAGCAAGCTGCAGTCCGGGGTTTGGTACCAGGACTGACCGGCCGCGCGTCCGGTTCGCGGATTGACAATCGCTGCCGCCTGCGGGCACGTCACACCTTGACGGCACTTTGAACGGACCAGCATGGCGGCTGCCGAAGCCAATACCGAACTGATCCAGGTTGTCGCGTTGCTCGGCGCGGGTGTCATTGCCGCACCGATTTTCATCCGGCTCGGACTGGGCTCCGTGCTCGGCTACCTGGCTGCCGGCGTTGTCATCGGTCCGTTCGGACTTCAGCTTTTCACAAATCCGCAGGCCATCATTCACGTTGCCGAACTCGGCGTGGTGATGTTCCTGTTCGTGATCGGGCTGGAAATGCAGCCGTCACGGCTATGGGGTCTGAGGCGTCAGATTTTCGGGCTCGGCGCGGCGCAGGTAGCAGTGTGCGGGTTGTTGCTGACCGGTGTCGGAATGGTGTTCGGCCTTGCGCCGAAGGTATCGTTCTTTGCGGCGATGGGCTTTGTGCTGACCTCGACCGCGGTGGTCATGCAGGTGCTCAACGAGCGCGGCGATACCGGCACGCCCGAAGGCCAGCGCATGATCTCGATCCTGCTACTGGAAGATCTGGCCATCGTGCCGCTTCTTGCGCTTGTTGCGCTGCTTGCGCCTGGCGGAGAAACGACGGGAGAGCCTGCTTGGCAGGCCATCCTGATCGCGATCGCTGCGGTGGTGGTGCTGCTTGCGGCCGGGCGCTGGCTCCTGAATCCGTTTTTTGCGCTGCTTGCAGCCGCGCGTGCGCGCGAAGTCATGACGGCGGCCGCGCTTCTTGTCGTCCTTGGTGCCGCGCTGCTGATGCAGTCCGCTGGACTGTCGATGGCCATGGGGGCCTTTGTCGCCGGCGTGATGTTGTCGGAATCCACGTTCCGTCACCAGCTGGAAGCCGACATCGAACCGTTCCGCGGCATCCTGCTGGGCCTGTTTTTTCTCGGCGTGGGAATGGCGCTCGACCTGTCGATTGTCGCGAGCGACTGGCGTTTCCTGATCGCGGGCGTGCTCGCCTATATGTTCGTCAAATCCATAGGGATTTACATCGTCGCCCGGCTCCTGAAGGCGCCGCACAGCGAAGCAATCTATCGCGCGACGCTGTTTTCGCAGGGCGGCGAGTTTGCCTTCGTCCTTTACGCAGCCGCGGCAAATGCCGGGATATTCACCGGCCGCGTCAATGCGCTGATGACCACCGTGGTGATCATTTCCATGGCGCTCACACCGTTCGCTGTCATGGCGCTGCAATGGCTGACGCCGAGGCGGGCGCAATCGATGGATGGCGTCGATGAGCCGCGCGGTCTTTCGAGCAGCGTGCTGATCATCGGGTTCGGACGCTTCGGTCAGGTCGCGAGCCAGTCGCTGCTCGCGCGCGGTTACGATGTCACGATCATCGATAACGACACGGACATGATCCGGAGCGCCGCTGATTTCGGGTTCAAGATATATTATGGAGACGGTGCGCGGCTGGATCTGCTGGAAGCATCGGGCGCGCGCAAGGCGCGGTTGATCGCGGTGTGTGTCGATAGCCGTTACACCGCGACACGGATCGCCGAAATCGTGATGGATGAGTTTCCGCAGGCGAAGCTGATGGTGCGCTCCTTCGATCGCGAACATGCGTTGGAACTCGTTCAAAAGGGAATCGAGACGCAAGTGCGCGAGACATTCGAGTCGGCGATGAAGTTCGGCGAGCTTGCATTGCGCGAACTCGGGGTTCCGGACGGGGAGGCCACGGAGATCGCAGAGGAACTGCGTCGCCGTGATGCAGAGCGTTTTGCGCTGGAAGTTGCCGGTGGATTCGGAGCGGGCCGAGACCTGATGCATGGCAACGTGCCACGGCCGACACCCTTCACCAAGCCGAAGCGAGCCGGTCAGGTTCTCGGCGAACAGCCGCCGTCAGACGAGGTCTGACGACGCCCTGTGGCGAGGCGCACTGCGTGCGCAGGTTCCGGCGCGGAGACTGCGCCAGCCTTGTCGATGTGCGTGCGCTTCGTGCAGTGCTGCCCTAGCTTCGTTGATTGACGAGTCAAACGTCATATTGACGCGACCGAACCGGAGGCGCTCCACTCGCGGCACAAAAATCGGCTCGTCGCTCTGGCGATGCGGCTACGCGGGCAGGAACGACCAATGACAGTCAAGCGTGTTTCGGCGGCGCTTTGCGCGATCTTTCTGACAGTATCCGCGATGCCGGTAGTCGCTGCCGCACAACCATATCCTTCGAGACCGATTACCATCATTGTTCCGTGGCCGCCTGCAGGTTCGGTTGATATCAGCGCACGGGCGCTCGGAAAGGAAATTACCCATGCGCTCGGGCAGAGCGTGGTGATCGACAACCGGGGCGGCGCAGCCGGTTCCATCGGCTCGGCTCTGGGTGCTCGCGCTTCGAACGACGGCTACACGTTGACGTTCGGCAACGCGACGACGCACGCCACCAATGTCGTTACGATGCCCACGCTCGCGTACAACCCATTTACCGACTTCACCCCGATCACCCTGGTTCACAAGAGCACGATGGTGATCGCGGTCTCGAAATCATCACCGGTTTCCACGTTTGCAGAGCTGCTCGCCTACGCGAAGGCCCATCCCGGGCTCACCTTTGGGACGCCGGGTCTGGGAACGCCGCAGCATCTCATTGGGCAGCTTCTGAACCAGAAGGCCGATCTGCAGCTCAGTCACGTTCCCTATCGCGGTGGCGGTCCGGTCGTGAACGATCTGATCGGCGGTCATATCGCAATCGCGATCGGTGTCCTGTCGCAATACATCGCGTTACAGGAACGCGGCGACCTGAAAATTCTGGCGATAGCCGATGAAGCACGCAATCCCTCGATTCCGAATATTCCAACCGTGTCCGAAACCATCGACGGGCTTGTCGTCAGCGGGTGGGGCGCGCTTTACGCGCCGCGCGGCACGAGCCCCGAAGTGGTGAAACTGATCGGCGACGTGTCGCGCAAGGCGCTCGCATCTCCCGATTTTCAGAAGGTCCTGGAGGCCGCCGGCCTGACGCCCGCGGCATCGTCGCCGGAAGAGCTAACCCAGTTGATGCAAAGCGACATCGCGCTCTGGAAAGCCCTGCCGGACAAAGGCATCAAGTTTTCGCAATAACAGCATCGCATCGGCGCACCTGAGTCAGATTGCATGAGCGACATGAAAACGCCGGTTCTGATTATCGGGGCCGGACCGGTCGGCCTTATCGGAGCGCTTGATCTGGCGTGGCGCGGGATTGATGTCCTGATTGTCGAGCAGCGTCATGCAGGCGAGGCGCCGCCCGTGAAATGCAATCACGTATCATCCCGCTCGATGGAAATCCTGCGGCGGCTCGGCGTTGCGGAGGCGGTGCGGGCCGCGGGTCTCCCGCATGATTATCCCAATGATGTGGCTTTCTGCACCACAGTGACCGGCACCGAATTCAGCCGCATCCGGATTCCTTCTGTCGACGAACGCAACAGTCCTCGGTCCTTCGACCATCCGGATGCTGATTGGCCGACCCCCGAGCCGCCACACCGCATCAACCAGCTCTATCTCGAGCCGATCTTGTTTGAGCATGCTGCAAGAGAGCCGCGGATCACCATCCTGAACAGGTGCATCGTCGAGGAGATCGGCCAGACCGAGGATCGCGTCACGGCGCAGGTCCGCAATCTCGAGACCGGCGTCACATTTGCGATCGAGTCATCGTATGCGATCGGCTGCGACGGTGCGCGGTCGACTGTGCGCCGAAGCATCGGCGCAAAGTTTGTCGGCGAGGCGGAGATCGCGCGCAATCTCTCGTCGTTTATCCGTGCGCCGGGTTTGCTGCGAATGATCAGTGAAAAGCGCAAGCCGTCATGGATGAGCCAGGCGATCAATCCGCGGCGTGCCGGAAACGCCATCGCGATCGATGGAAAAGAATTGTGGCTCATCCATTGCCGGGTGAAGGCGCACGAGACTGATTTTGCGATGATCGACCGGGATCGCGCCATTCGTGATGTGCTCGGCGTCGACGATGATTTCGAATATGAATTGCTGGGCAAGGAGGACTGGATTGCGCGTCGGCTCGTTGCTGACCGGATGCGCAAGGGACGCATTTTCCTTTGCGGGGACTCCGCGCATATCTGGATCCCGGTCGCCGGATACGGAATGAATTGCGGGATCGCGGACTCCACCGGGCTGACGTGGATGCTGGCCGCCGTTCTGAACGGCTGGGCCTCACCGTCGATCCTCGATGCGTTCGAACGCGAGCGGCATCCGATCACGGAGCAGGTATCCCGTTTCGTAGCCGAACTGGGTGTGCAACTCGTCCGGCGCCGCAATGAGCCGCCGGCCGGGATCGAGGCCGCGGGCGAGGAGGGAGAGGCCGTTCGGACGCGGTTCGGCGCGGAAATGTACGATATGAATGTCGGACAATATTGCTGCGCCGGGCTGAACTTCGGCTACTTCTATGATGGCTCTCCGCTGATATTCTACGATCACGCTCAGCAACCGCCCTACACGATGGCGTCCTATACGCAGTCGACTGTGCCGGGCTGCCGGCTTCCGCATGCGTGGCTAACCAGCGGTGGGTCGATCTATGACATCCTCGGGCCCGAATACACGCTCCTGCGGTTCGACACGTCATGCGATGTGACATCGCTCGTGGAGGCGGCCGAGACAGCACGATTTCCACTGACGCTCATCGATGCCGATGTGCGGGACGCCTCCGGGATCTACGACTATCCGCTCCTGATCGTGCGCCCGGATCGGCACGTCGCCTGGCGGGGGCATGCCATCGATGCCGATCCAAAGAAGATGATCGGGCGCTTCCGGGGCGACGATATTCGCGGCGAGATGCAACGCGAGGCCGCAGCTTAGAGCGAACTCATTGCCGGCCGGCTGCGACGGAGGTCCATGGCCTAACGGCTTGCAGGACCGTCAGAGTGTCCGAGGCGGTGAGGGTAGGGACTGTGAGAGCTGCGGCTGTCGTCGGCATGCCGGGCGAAAGCCGCAGCGCTCAGATCATTTTCCTGGGGGCCGGCCGAGCAGGCTCGCCATCTCTTCTTCGATGCTGCCGAAGATGTTGTCCGGCTGGCCGGACTTTTCGTCGGCCTTCTTGTCCGGCTCGATCGTCACGATGGGCGCCGAGGCGACAGCGGCCGCGGCGATCGGTTCCTGAGCCACCGGCGGGGCCGGAGGTGCAACCGGAGGAGCGACGACCGGCGCCATCGGCGGCGTTATGGGCGGTGCAACGCGCGTAGCCTCGGTCCGGGGGGCTGGCCGCGGGGCAGGAGCGGCCGGCGCCGGTGCCGGTGGGCGGCGCAAGGCGGCTTCCAGCCGTGAGGCCATGTCGGCGAGATTTTGATCGGCGAGATTCTGATCCGCAGCAGCGCTGGCTGGAGCCGGCTTGGGACGAGCAGCCTCGATCGCAGGCGCCGCCGGACGAGGCGCGACCGCCGGCGCGGCCGTCGCCTCCGAAGGGCTGACAGACAATTCTGCTGCAAGGCCGGCAAGCGTCTCCGCAGACCGCGAACGCTTGGCGGCGACGGTCGGCGCAGGCGCCGCGACTGGGGCCGCAGGCTCCGACGGAAGGGCCCAGTGCGTAGTCTCCTCAAGCGGAGCCGGTCGGCCCGCACGCGACCCGCGCGGCGTCGCCTCAGGTTGAAGCGGCCAGGAGTTGTCGTCGGCGGCGACGGCGCGAGCGAGGCTGTCGGCAGCCGAAGACTGGCGCGTGCCGGGGGTCTCGCGGGCGCTCTGACCCCTGACGATGTTGGCTTCTACGACGATGTCGGTCGGTCCACCGATCATGATGAGATGCTCGGTGTTGTCGCGGCGAATCAGGACCAGCTTTCTACGGCCGTCGACTGCGCCGGCCTCGATTACCGCAAGGCGTGGAGCGCGGCCACGGGCGCCTGCACCGCCGAGCGCGCCGGATCCGAACCGCCGGACCAGCCAGGCGGTCACGCCGATCAGCGCGAACACCACGACGAACGCGATAAAGAAGCGGACCGGAAGCGACGTTCCTTCTCCGAAAAGGGTATCCATCGGACTTACCGGCCTCCCTGATGTGCGGGTGGAACACCGGTCACCACCCCTTCGGTTAAGGTCTCGGCAATCACTGCCGCCCCAGACACTAACGGAATCCTAACGCACTTTAACCGCGTTATAACAATAATAACCCGGTTTTGGAGCGCGACTTCATGAATTGGTAAACCGGGTATCCAAGGCCAAACCATGGCCAGGCACCTTAACCGCGCATTAACCGTAAAGCCGGCCGGGTTCGCTTGGCTGATCAGGCGCGAAGACGCTGCAATGCTCGTCTCCGCCATGCCAATCGCAGCGCCCGGCCGCTGCCGTCCTCGCTCTGTAGGTACAGACGTTCGAATCGGTTCGGCCTTATGGCGCCCGCGGATCTGCGCAAGCCTCTGGCCGGCCAATCATTGCCGGGTGGTGCCCAGCGGATATCGGTTACATCATACGGCGCGCAAAGGACCTGGGTATTGATTCGCTGATGATCTCAGCGGAGCGCAGACTCTGGTCTGCAGCTGGCGGAGGCGGGCGGTTATCGCATCCGGTCGTCGCCTGGCTGCGCGCCGACCTTGCGGATCACCGCGCGGTTGAGGCATCAGGAATCATGGCGTCGACAGATATGGGCGAGATGAAGCTTCAACGGACGCAGCGCAGTGGCAGTATCGGCCTTGTCCTCCTGATCGCGGTGGTGCTTGTCGGCTCCGCGGTGGGTCTCTTGCAGGTCGGACGCGGCAACGCCGCCGTCTACATCCTGATCCTGTTGGCCGTTCTAGGCACGATCGGCGTGTTTTCGCTGTTCGCTCTGGCAGCCGGGATCCTTCGCTTCGCCGGACAAGACAATAATGCCTCGGATTTCAATAGCCTGGTCGATGGCGGCTTCGACGGTATTCTCGTTACCGACGCCGGAGGCCGCGTTCTCTACGCCAACGAGGCCTATCTCAGCCTGATCGGTGCTGCGAGCGCAAAGGACGTCCGGCCGATCGAGCGTGTCTTCATTGGTGATCCGGATGTCTCGGAGGCGGTCTACCGGCTTTTGAAAGCCGCCCGCGAGGGCCGCCGGTTGCAGGAGGAGGTGCGTGTCGGTGGCGCGCGCGGTGAGCCTGGCCGCTGGTTACGTCTGAGGGTTCGCCCAGGCACGCAGGGAGGCAAGTCGCGCACCACGGTGTGGAGTGTCGCGGATGTCACGCGCGAGCGCGAGAAACAGGAGAACGTCTTTCAGGAATTGCAGCATGCGATCGACTATCTCGATCATGCCCCGGCGGGCTTCTTCTCGGCGGATGCCGCGGGAAACGTCGTCTATCTTAATGCAACGCTTGCGAGCTGGCTCGATCAGGACCTTGCCGAAGTTGGTTCGGGGGGACTGAAGCTCGGAGATATCGTGTCGGGTGAAGGTGCGTCCCTTCTCGCGCTTCCACCCGTGCCGGGCGAAGTGAAGACCGAAGTGCTCGATCTCGATTTCAAAACCCGTAGCGGGCGATCGATTCCCGTCCGGCTGTTTCATAAGGTCGCTTTCGGCGCCGACGGAACGCCTGGCCCGTCGCGTACACTCGTTCTCAATCGCGCGCGCGGCGAAACCGAGGATGCACAACGCGCGGCCGAAGTGCGCTTCATGCGCTTCTTCAACAACACGCCGCTTGCGATTGCGACGGTGGACCGTTCGGGACGGATCGTACGATCCAACGCGCTCTTCGCTCGTCTGTTCAAGGGCGCCGATCGCGAGCAAAGCATTCTGTCGAACGTCGCCGAACGCGAGCGACCTGCGCTCGAACAGGCGATTGCCAAGGCGGGACAGGGGCAGGGCGACATCGAGCCGGTCGAGGCAACGCTGTCGGTAGGCGCCGACCGGTCTGCGATGTTCTTCGTTACAGCAATTGACGAGGACAGCGATCGCGATTCCGAATCCGCGATCATCTACGCGCTGGACACCACCGAGCGGCGCGCGCTGGAAAACCAGATCAAGCAGCAGCAAAAGATGGACACTGTCGGCCAGCTGGCCGGTGGCATCGCGCACGATTTCAACAACGTGCTGTCGGCCATCATGATGGCCACGGATTTTCTGCTCGGCGCGCACAAGCCGACCGATCCGTCCTTCGCCGACATTATGCAGATCAAGCAGAACGCGAACCGCGCAGCTTCACTGGTGCGTCAGTTGCTCGCCTTCTCTCGACGGCAGACGTTGCGCCCGCAGGTGCTCGATCTCGGCGAGTCGCTATCGGATCTCACAATCCTGCTACGGCGACTGATCGGGGAAAAGGTGAAGCTCGAGGTCGTTCATGGCCGCGACCTCTGGCCGGTCAAGGCCGACCTTTCTCAGTTCGAACAGGTGATCGTCAACCTCGCGGTCAATGCGCGCGACGCCATGCCGGACGGCGGCAATCTTACGGTTCGCACCGCCAATGTTCATGCCAGCGACCCGCGCATCGCGTCTTACAAGGGTTTGCCGGGAGCGGATTATGTTCTCGTCGAGGTGACGGATAGCGGCACCGGCATGCCGGCCGAAGTGATGGCGCAGATTTTCGAGCCCTTCTTCTCCACCAAGGAAGTCGGCAAGGGCACCGGGCTCGGGCTATCGACCGTCTACGGCATCATCAAGCAGACTGGCGGGTTCGTCTATGTCGATTCCGAAGTCGGCAAGGGGACGACCTTCCGGATATTCCTGCCGCGTCACATCGCGGAAAAGGAGGAGCCCGCGCCGGCCGAAAAGCCGGCCGTCGCAGGCGCCGTCGCAGCATCAGAGGCCGCGCAGGCGGACCTGACCGGACGCGGCACAGTGCTCCTCGTTGAGGATGAGGACGGGCTGCGCGCGCTCAATGCCCGCGGTCTTGCGTCGCGCGGCTACACGGTCCTGACGGCGGCCAACGGAATCGAAGCGCTGGAGGAACTCGAGAAGAACGAAGGCAAGGTCGACCTTGTGGTGTCCGACGTGGTCATGCCGGAAATGGACGGACCGACGTTGCTCAAGGAGATGCGCAAGACCAATCCAGGCCTGAAGATGATCTTCGTGTCGGGTTATGCCGAGGATGCGTTCCAGAAGAACTTGCCGCCAGGCGGTCAGTTCGCGTTCCTGCCCAAGCCTTTCACGCTCAAGCAATTGGTAGAGCAGGTGAAGCAGACGCTCGCGCAGTAACCGCTGCCCTTCAATCGCCGTTATAGGCGGGTCCCCAACGGCCGGCGCGGCGGCAGACGAAGCCGATATAATCGCCGTACCACGGATGCACGCTGGTGATCACCGCGTACTTGCCGTACTGCATGCAGTGAGCCCCCGCGAGTTGAAGCATCTGCTCGTCGGCGCCGGGGCGATACGGAATGATGCCGCCGGTGTCGTTGCCTTTCACACCCCAACCGCCCCAGAAAAAGACCTGGAACACGATCCCCATGGCGAGCGCGCGGATCGCGGGCCGGTTCAGTCGCGGCATCTGCATCGGTAATTCCCCCAGTCGCACGGCTACGTTGCGTGCCTTTGTCGCGCCGCGCACATCCACCGGACTCATTATTATTCGACCGAGGCCCGCGGCTCCAGTGCCGGGCGGCCACGACGGGCACTTATCTTCATCCGTCTGGCTGCCTATATAAGCGCCGCCAATCTTGGTCTGGGAGGACCTAAATGTCGGGTTTGTGGAAATTTCGCTATATTCTGAGCGGACTTGCGGCGGTTGCGCTGCTGGCGGTCACAGTGATCGACGCCGACGCCGCGCGCCGCGGCGGATTTGGTGGATTTGGCAGCCGGGGCAGCAAGACCTACCAGGCGCCGCCTGCGACCCAGACCGCGCCAAATGCGGCTTCGCCGATCAACCGCTCGATCACTCAGCCCCAGGCGCCGCGTCCGGGCACTGTCGGCCAAGCTGGTGCGGCCAAGGGCGGCCTCTTCAATCGCCCGGGCTTCATGGGCGGGTTGATGGCCGGCTTCCTCGGTGCGGGCTTGCTCGGCCTGCTGTTCGGCAACGGTCTGCTCGGCGGTCTGTCGGGGCTCGCCGGTTTTCTCGGTCTTCTGATCCAGGTCGTTCTGGTCGTTGTCGTCGCGCGCCTGCTCTGGACCTGGTGGCAGCGCCGCCAGCAGCCGGGCTATGCCACGGCCTCCGGTCCGTCGCTGCGCGATAACGCGGGGCCTGGCAACGATGCCTACGAGCGGCAGTCCGCACCGCAGCCCGCCTATGCTGGCGGCTCGGGAGGCGGCATGCCGATGTTCGGTGGTGCGACCGAGAATCTCGATCTGACCGCGCAAGACTTCGACGCGTTCGAGAAGCTGCTCTCCGACGTTCAGGCTGCGTACTCGGCCGAGGACATCGCGAAGCTGCGTTCGCTTGCTACCCCGGAGATCGTCAGCTATTTCGCCGAGGAATTGAACGAGAATGCCAGCCGCGGCGTGGTCAACACCGTGGGTGACGTGAAGCTGCTGCAGGGCGACCTCGCGGAAGCCTGGCGCGAGGGTGACAAGGAATACGCTACCGTCGCCATGCGTTACACTTCGCTCGATTACACGACACAGCGTGCAACCGGACAGATCGTGGAGGGTGACAAGCAGCCTTTCGAGCGGATCGAGCTGTGGACCTTCGTGCGTTCCCGCGGTGGTGACTGGTTGCTGTCGGCGATACAGGAAGGCTGATCGTTCGCACATTGCGGGGCAAAGAGCCTGCTGACGAAAGCCCGGTGCATCGCGCCGGGCTTTTGCTTTTTGCTCACGTCGCCGGTTGCGGCAGCTTTGCGGCGACGCGGCGGCATGGTGCCAACGCAGCGACATGAAATCGGCGAACCTGCTTGCTCTCCTCCGGTGTTGTTCCGGGGGGAGAGACATGCTGATCCGTGTTGCAATAGCTGCCGTCTTCATCGCGGGCCTGATCCCGCACGCAGTCGCTGCGCCGCAGCGGCCTGCGGAGTTTTTATCGTCCGACGAAGTGCTGACCTGGATTAACGGCTACCGGCACAGGCCGGAGCCGCAACGGCTGCCGCTGGCGATCAAGGCCACCAGCCGGTTTGGTGGTTTGCGTGATCCGGAAAGCGCGGGTGTCTTCGTCGGCTTCATTGGCGGCGTGCTGGGAAGCAATCCGGATATTGCCGGCGATCTGATCGCGAGAAGCTTCCCGATCAATCCCGAAGACGACTGGGCCATAGCGCGGGCGATAGCGCATTCCGGTCTGCCGGACTGGAAGCATGTCCTCGCCGAACATGCCTACCGCATGCCGTCCCGCAAGGTGATGATCCAGAAGTTCATCGACGGCTCGCTTCCGACGCTCGGTACGACAATCGCGCAGAAGCCGCCGTCGATGACCGATAAGGTGAAGCGCGTCTTCACCCGCGAAAAGCCAAAGGGACCGATGGTCGACTGGGCGCTCGATGCTTCGCCCGAAGTGCTCGACATGCTGTGGGGGCGTTTTTTTGCGACGGGCGATTATGGGCCGGTCCTTCGGATTGTCGGGATTCTGCCCTGGTCCACAGACCGCGACCACGTCGACAAGCTGACGTTAGGTGTGATGGCGAAATACACGCTCGCCAGCAATTCCGCTCGCGATCCGAAACTGCTCGCCATGCTGAAACGCACCGCAAGGCATCAGCCTGAGGACACGGCCAAGATCGTCAAGGAGATCACCGACGCCGCGGACACGATGCAGCTTGCGGCAATCCGCAAGGAGGCGATCGGCGCGATCGAGGACCTCAAGCGCAAAGGACCTGGCTCGAAGCGCGATCTGACGACCGCTGGCCGACTTGGCGAAGGCGCCATCGCGCTCGGCTGTATCGGCGCCGCCGCGACGGGCACAGTGGCGCTCGGACTGCCCTGCGTTATCGGAGGCGCGGTCGCGTCAGCCGCGCTCCGTACATGGTCGGGGCAATAACCGAGGCGTCGTCCTTCCGACCTCGGCCGTCGCTTAACGTTGCTGCGCCCCGAAGCGAGATCGCCTCGGCATGATTGACCTGATCCCGCCGCGATGGTGTGGTCGCGCCATCACCTGACGCGACGGGGGTTGCGTGAAACGTCTCCGGATCATCCATTCGACCGAATACCACTACAGTGAGCCGGTCGTGTTCGGTCCGCATCGGGTGATGATGCGGCCGCGCGAGGGGCACGACGTGCGGATAGTGCTGGGCCGACTGCATGTCGAGCCCGAGGCGACCGTCCGCTGGCTGCGCGACATCTATAACAACTCCATCGCGATCCTGGCCTTCGCCGAACCGTCGAAGTCGCTCATCATCCATGGCGAAGCAGATATCGACTATCTGCGTGACAATCCCATCGAATGCCTCATCGATCCGGCCGCGCGCTTCTTTCCATTTCAATATGCCCCCGAAGAGCAGGTCGAACTGGTGCCGTATCGGCTGCCAAGCTATCCGTATGACGGATCGGCCCTGCAGGAGTGGCTTCTCACGCTGTATCGGCCGGGGCAGGCGCGGCCGGTCGAGACGTTCGACCTTCTGAACGATCTCAACACGCACATCTTCAAGTCGCTGCAATACAACCACCGCGATGAGCCCGGTGTGCAGACGCCCTGTGATACCCTCAGGCGCGGCTCAGGTTCATGCCGAGACTTCGCGGTGCTGATGATGGAGGCGGCGCGGCATTGGGGTTTCGGTGCGCGCTTCGTCAGCGGTTACATCCAGATGGCAGAGGGCCAGCATGGCGCTACCCATGCATGGACCGAGGTCTATATTCCCGGCGCCGGCTGGCACGGCTTCGATCCCACCAACAACAAGATGGCCGGGAGCGAGCATATTGCGGTCGCGGTCGCGCGCGAGCAGGAAAGGGCGGTACCGGTTTCCGGCACATGGGATGGTCCCGGCCATGCGTTCAGTCACATGAACGTCTCGGTGCAGGTCGTGGCGCTTTGATGGGACATCATCATGGCCGAAGGCGTAACGCGTTCATCGCACCGGATTTTTCTCGCGCCTGCCATCGGGATCGTCGGGTATCGATCGGCGCGATGGTGACGCAACGCGTCGCGTTGCTTCGACAGCTATCACCAAGCATTACGGACCCGCTCCGAACGCTTTCATTATCCTGCCGCTGGTGTCCGCTTTCTTTGTCGATCTTGTGAATGTGGCGGCGATTACGCTGTCTTTGTCGTTCTGATCATGGAAGGCGGCCAGTCCGGCTAGCGGAGCGACAAGCCGTGGCTGCCATCGGCGAGATAACCGAGCCGCCGGTTGATTTCCTGCGTTGTCGCGAGGAGATGGGGCAGATGCGCCTTGATTTGCGCCGGCCTGAACCGGCCAATCGGGCCGGAAACCCCGAGTGCGGCGACAACGACGCCGTCGCTTTTTCTGATCGGCGCACAAACACCGCCAACATCCTCGCGCCACTCCGCCTGGGCCGTTGCGTAGCCCTGCGCACGGATGCGATCGAGTTCGGCCCGAAGCTTTGCGCTTGTGGTGATCGTGCGCGCGGTGAACTTTTCAAGCCGCTGCATGACCTCGTTGAGGACATCCTCGGAAGCGTACGCCAGCAGCAACTTTCCCGCAGATGTGCTGTGCATCGGATTGCGTGATCCGAGCGGGGTGTAGGTGCGAAGCGTGCGCGTCCCCTCGATACGATCAAGGACGACGATTTCGCTGCCGTCACGCACCGAGAGGATGACATTCTCGTCCACGCGCTGACGGAGTTCCTGCATCAACGGTTGCGCGACCGTCCGGATATCGCGTCGCGAGACAACCGCGGATCCGAGCTCGAACAGGCGAAGCGTTGCCTCGTATTGTCCGAGCGCGGCGTCATGCCGGACATAGCCGAGTGCGCTGAGCGTTTGCAGCAGGCGGTGGGCATTGCTGCGCGTGAGGCCGAGCGCACGGCCCAGTTCGCTGACACCGCGCGGGCCGTCGCTATGCGCGACGGCTTCCAGCATTTTCAGGCCTTTTGCCAGCGTCGTTTCCATGTCGATCGCCGCCGTTGACTCCGGCCGACGCGCTCCTTACCGTTACAAATAATAATACACTGTATCAAATAATGAGACAGGGAGGAAGTCAATGAAGTGCGGCATTGTCCTTGCGGTCGCGATTTCAGCCGCCGCAATGGCCTCCGGCGCGCATGCGCAGCAATGGCCGACCCGCCCCATCACGGTGATCTCGCCTTACCCTCCCGGTGGTACAAACGACATTGTCGGGCGGCTGTTTACAGACAAGATGGCAGCGAAGCTGGGGCAGCCGATCGTGGTCGAGAACAGGCCGGGTGCCGCCGGCATCGTCGGATCGCTTTCGGTTTCGCGTGCTGCTCCCGATGGTTACACGCTTCTGATTGCCAACAATGGTGCGCTCGTGGTGCAGCCCCTGGTGAGCGCGCAGGCCAAGTACGACGTGCAGACGAGCTTCACACCGATCGCCCGGTTGGCCGTGTCGTATCCCTATCTCGGGGTGAATGCCGAGCTTCCGGCGAAGTCGCTGGCCGAGTTGGTCGAATATGCCAGGAAAAATCCCGGCAAGCTGAATTTCGGGTCGGCGGGCACCGGATCATTCGGCCAGTTCTGTTCCGAGATGCTGCAGCTCCAGTCCGGCATCAAGATGGTTCACGTGCCTTACCGCGGCAGTTCCGCGGCGGTGACTGACCTCGCGGGCGGCCAGATCCAGGTGATGTTCGATCCGCTTGTGCTCAGCCAGAAGGAGAGCGGCCGCGTGCGGGTGTTGGCGATGACAGCACCGAAGCGCTCCGCACGTTACCCCGACATACCGACGACGAAGGAGGCCGGATTCCCGGACCTCGATCCGCTCGGATGGTTCGGTTTCTTTGGCCCTCCCGGCATGCCGAAAGAGATCGTGCAGAAATTCGCCGATGCTGCGGCGGAGGTTGCGAAAGATCCTGACATCGCACAGCGCCTCGAGGCCGCAGGCGTCGACCTTGGTTTCCTGCCGCCGGATGAGTTCGCGGCGACACTCGGACCGTATAAGGCCAAGTTCGAAGACATCGCAAAGCGAGCCAATATTCAGGTCGCGCAATAACAAAGTTCGTTCCGGCAATCGTAGGACGTCAGAAAGATGAGTGAAGGAAATATCCGCTACGAAGCCGCAGACGGTATCGCGATGATCACGATCGACCGTCCGGCCAAGCGGAATGCGCTGACCTCCGCGATGTGCGCTGATCTTTACGCGGCCTGGAAACGCTTCGCGGCCAGCGATGATGTGCGGGTCGCCATTCTCAGAGCGGCCGGTGACGATATCTTCACGGCGGGCGCCGATCTCAACGATCCCCCGCCGCAATTCTGGCAGGCCGTACCCAATATCGGTGTGCCGGTGTCGAAACCGATCATCACGGCGGTGAGCGGGCCAGTGATCGGTGCCGGGGTCGTTATCGTTGCGATGAGCGATCTTTGTGTTGCGTCGGAGACCGCACGTTTCATCTATCCCGAGGCCAAGGTCGGCATCGCCCTCGGTCTCGTGTCATCGATCGCCACGCGAATCCCGCAAAAGGTCGCAATGGAGTTGATGCTGCTGGGTGAGCCGATCGACGCCGCGCGGGCGTATCAGGTCGGAATGGTCAATCGCGTGGTGCCGGCCGGCAAGCAGGTGGAGGCTGCCAGGGATATGGCCCGCGTCCTCGCCTCGAACGCGCCGCTGGTGGTTGGCATGCTCAAGGACATGGCTCTCGAAGCGCTTCCACGCGGCGCGACCGAGGCTATGTATCACAATCAGCGCGCGATCAATCGCGTCCTGCAAAGCGAGGACGCCAAAGAGGGGCCGCTCGCGTTTCGCGAAAAGCGCGCACCGCAATTTCGCGGGCGCTGACGTCGCTCCACCTGTCCCAAGTCTTGCAGAGGTTCGAAATGCCCGCGCCGCACTCCCGCATCCCGGTCGAACGGATCATCAAGCCGCAGTCACTTGCGATCATTGGCGCGTCGGAAGATATCGGCAAGTTCGGCGGACGCTTCATGCACAATGTCGTGCGTCATGGCTACGCGGGCAGATTGCTGCCGATCAATCCTGGCCGCGAGACCATTCTTGGCCGGCCCTGTTTCCCGAATATCGGGGCCGCTCCCGGTCCGATCGACGTTGCGCTGGTAGCGGTCCCGGCTGCTCAGTTGCGGCAGACGATCGAGGAATGCGGCGCTGCCGGCGTTGGTGCCTGTGTCGTGATTACTGCGCAACTCGGCGAATTCAGCGAGGCGGGCGCGGCGCTGCAGGACGAGATCGTGCAGGTCGCCGCGAAATACGGGATGCGGCTGGTGGGCCCGAATTGCCTTGGCATGATCACGCCCACTCATGCGCTGGGGCTGACCTCGTCCCCGACGCTGCAATATGCCGAGACGCTGCCGCGGGGATCGGTTGGTTTCGTCAGCCAGAGCGGCGCGCTGATGGGCACGCTGTTCGTGCTCGGCTACGATCACGGCATCGGTTTCACCAGCATCGTCACGGTCGGCAACCAGGCCGATCTGGAACTATGCGACTTCTTCGAGGTGTTGATCGAGGACGACGAGACCGAAGTCATCTGTCTCTATGTCGAAGCACTCAAGACTCCGATGCGTTTCGTCGAACTCGCTCAGCGCGCCAGAGCGCGCGGCAAGCGCGTTCTCGCGGTAAAGGCCGGACGCACCGAGGCGGGCAGCGCGGCGGCGCGGTCGCATACCGCAAGCCTCGCCGGGTCGTATGCGGCGTTCGAGACGGTGTGCGAGGAAACCGGCGTGCTGCTGATGGACGAGCCGGAGGCGATGATCCTGGCGGCGGGCGTATTGGCGCGAGCGCCGCGGATGGGGCCGGGCGGGATCGGCATGGTGGTATCGTCAGGCGGCGGCGGTGCGGTCACGGCCGATCGCTTCACCGTGGCGGGGTTACCGCTCGCGCAATGGACCGAGGCGACGCGTACCCGTCTCGACACGCATTTCCCGCGCACGCATCAAAACAATCCGGTCGACCTCGGCGCGCATTTCGGCGCGCTCGGCCCGCATATCTTCAAGCACGCGATGGACGCTGTCGCGGACGACGCGAACACGGCTGCCTTCATCTACACCATGACGCCGCAGCCGCTGATGCCGCAGACGGTCGATTTCGTCATTGACGTATGGACGAGGCACACGAAGCCCACGATATTCGTGCTCGACACCTCGCGTTTCGGCGAGGACGTTCGACAGAAGTTGCTGCAGTCCGGCATGCCCTATCTCACGAGGATCGACGACGCGATGCGCGTCCTCGAGTTGCTGGTGCGCGAGCGCGATCATGGTGCGTTGGCAGAGCGTGCCGCGCCGCTGCGGCCGCAAGGCGCGGGGCCGCTTTCCAAGACGCTTCCTTCCGGCTTTCTGACCGAACCCGAAGCCAAGGCGCTGTTCCGCAGCTATGGCATTGCGACGACACAGGACCGGACCGTGAGCACCGCGCAGGATGCGGTGAAGGCGGCGGAGGCGATCGGTTATCCGGTGGTCGCCAAAGGTGTCAGCAGAACCGTTGTGCACAAGAGCGATGTCGGCCTCGTGCGCCTTGGCTTGTCCGATGCCGATGCGGTGACCCAGGCGTTCGACGAGATATCCAGGGCGCTCGCCGCTGCGGGCGACGCCGGCAATCCCACCGTCGTCATTCAGGAGATGGTGCGGGGTGAGGCTGAACTCATCGTGGGAGCGCGCCATGATGAAGGCTTCGGACCGCAGGTTATGGTCGGCTTCGGCGGGGTCATGGTTGAGGTGCTGCGCGATGTCCGTCTTGCCAGCGCGCCACTGGACCATGATCGCGCGAGAGCTTTGCTGCGGAAGCTCAAGCTCTGGCCGATCCTTGATGGCGTGCGAGGTCGGCCAAAGCTGGACGTCGATGCGGTTGCAGACACGCTCGTCCGTCTGTCATGGCTCGCGCACGATCTCGGCCCGCGCTTGCAGGATCTGGAAATCAATCCACTGATCGTTCGTGTTGCCGGAAAGGGCGCTGTCGCGGTCGATGGGCGGGGAACGCTGACCGAACAGGCCTGAGCTACACAGCAACCTTCACGGGGTCATATTCGAACACCCAATCGTAGCGCTGCTTGACCTTGGCCTCTTGCCACTCGGTATCGACGTAGCGCGCAGCGCCTTCCGCGTCGCCCAGTGCAGGATTGTGGAAGCGACTGGCATTGTCATTTGCCGCGCGCACAAGACGCGCGGTGCGCTCGCGGCGCGCGTCTTCGTAAGCCTTCAGCGCGGAAGGCACGTCATGATGCGTCTCCAGGCAGCGTCCGAGCACAACGCCATCCTCGATCGCCATGTTCGCGCCCTGCGCCATCATCGGCAGTGTCGGATGTGCGGCGTCGCCAAGGAGCGTGACCCGCCCGACGGTCCATTGCTCGAGCGGTTCGCGGCCGAGCAAAGCCCATTTGAACGGCGTTTCGATGTTGCGGATCAGTGTCTGCACATCTTCGTTCCAGCCGCGGAAGTCGTTCAGTGCTTCCTCGGTTGTGCCGCGCTCGGTCCAGCTCTCGACGCGCCAGTCGTCGCGCTCCGCCGTGCCGACGAAGTTCATCAGCAAGCCGCCGCGCAACGGATAATGCACCACGTGTCCGCCCGGACCGACCCAGTTGGTGCCGACCTGTCGCCGCAACCGTTCAGGCAGCCGCTCCATCGGGATGAGCCCGCGCCACGCAAGAAGCCCGGTGAAGCGGGCCGGCATTTCGCCGAACAGGGCATTGCGGATGCGGGAATGCACGCCGTCCGCACCGATCAGCGCATCGGCGCTGATGCGGGCTCCGTCCTCGCAGATCACGGTCACGCCGTCCGAATTCTGTTCGAACGAGGTAACCCGCGCGTTCAGGGTGATGGCCTCGGGCGCTGCGGCCTTCACTGCATCAAGCAGGATGCGGTGGAGGTCGGCGCGGTGGATCATGAAATACGGCGCGCCATAGCGCTGACGCGACTCTGCGCCGAGATCGAACAGCTTCCAGGTTTCGCCAGTGCTCCACAGCCGGATTTCCTTGCCGGCCGGTTCACACCAGACGGCCTGCAAGGCAGGCTCGAGACCGAGCGAGAACAGAGCGTGCGCTCCGTTTGCGGATATCTGCACGCCGGCACCTAATTCGGCCAGTTCGCGCGCCTGCTCGAGAATGCTGACGCGGAAGCCGCGTAACAGCAAAGCGAGTGCAGCGGTGAGGCCGCCGATACCGGCGCCTGCGATCAGAATATGAGGGCGAGTGGACATTGTTGACCCGGCAGCTTCAAACGGCGGGAGTTTTCATCTCCACGCAAGTCAGTGCAAGCGCAAATGCCTGACTTGCGCGCCGAAAATCATGCAGGTCTGCTCTGTGCTCAGGTCGAGGTCTTGATCAGAGGCGCATAGGCCGCGCGCAGCCGCTGATTGGTGCCGGGCTCATGGTCGTCGGCGCGCCGCGCCGCGTCGGAGATTTCCTTGAAGGCGCGGCCGACGCTGTCATTGCTTTGAGGGATGGAGGGCGGAATAAGCCGGGTCGGGCCGGGGACGAGATCGATCGGAGGCCGCTTTTTATCGCGCTCCCCGGCGTCGCGGGACGATTCAACGGCTTCGGCCGGAACTGGTGATGGCGCGGCGTCCTGCTCCGCCTGCGGTGGTCGTTGTGCGCCGACCTGAACCTCAGCGGCCGCGCGGGAAGTAGCCACGAACGGCAGGATTTCGACAGACCGCTGTTGCGCCGCAGTCCGCTCCGGAACGCTGTCCGTGCCGCCGGTTCTGACGAGCAACGTGGTAAGCGCGGATATTTCAGCCTTGATCGCTGCAATCTCTTTCTCGGCGCGGGTCAGCGCGAAATCCTTGGCGGTGAGTTCGGCCCGGACCTCGCCGAGATCGTTCTGGGCTGAGCGCAGCGCGGAATCGCGAGCGGCAAGGTCACGTTGCAGCGTCGCGATGTCGTTTTTCGCGGTGTCGAGGATGGTGTCGTTGTCGCGCACGCCGCGCGCTGCTTCGAGCAAATCGTTTCGCGCGGTTTTCTCGCGTTCGGCGCTCTCCTGCAGACGCGCGCTCACAGCCTTGATCTCCGCTTCCGCGACCTGCAACGCAGCCTGCAACGCGCCTTGTTTCCCGGTCTGTTCCTCTTGCGCCGCTGCACGGTTCTTTTCGGCTTCTCGAAGCGCCACGTCCTTCGCGGCCAGTTCGCGCCTGAGTGATGCGATCTCGGCTTCGGCCTCGCCGAGTGTCAGATCCTTGTCCTCGAAGTTGCGCTTGATGTCGCGCAGTTCCTCGCGCGCAGTCTGCGTGCGGCTTTCGCTGTCCCGAAGCGCTGAGGAGAGGGTGTCGATTTCCTGCTTCAGGCGCTCGACGATCTGGTTCTTTTTGGCGAGGTCCGTCGCATGCGCCACCGTTTTCTCGCGCAGCCTGTCAATCTGGAGTTCCAGACCGCGGGTTGCTGCCGCGAAGCCGGCGCGGATTGTATCCTTCTCGGCACGCATTTCCTGGATGGATAGCGGTAGATCGTCGTAGCGCTCGCGGGCCAGCCGGACGGCCCTGTTATGGACAGCGGGCAGCACCATCAGCGCGGTCAGCCATGCGAGGCAGAAGCCGATGCCGCCAAACATCAGATATTCGATAGGGAGGCCAAACACCATCACACGATCCGCCACAGATACAAGGCGCAGCGGTGGCATGCGGCCGGCCCCGCTTCAAGCGCACGCGCAGATTAACCTGAATATCAGGGCGGAAAAGCCGATCCTTAACGCCGGAAAATCGCTATTCTCGCCTTTCGCAGTGATCACCGCAGGCCGGAACCATGCGCTACGAGCTTTACTATTGGCCGCAGATCCAGGGGCGCGGCGAGTTCGTGCGGCTCGCGCTGGAGGAGGCGGACGCGGACTATATCGACGTTGCGCGGATGCCGGGTGGCGAGGACAAGATGATGCGTCTGATGCAGACGCGCGACGTCAAGACGCCGCCCTTTGCGCCGCCGATCCTCAAGGCCGGCCGTCTCGTCATCGGTCAGACGGCCAATATCCTGCTCTATCTCGGGGACCGCCTTGGGCTCGCACCGAAGGCGGAGTCCGGCAGGCTCTGGGTGAATCAGTTGCAGCTTACGATCGCCGATCTCGTTGTCGAAGTGCATGACACCCACCATCCGATCGGATCCGGCCTTTATTACGAAGAGCAGAAGGCGGAGGCGGCGCGGCGCGCCGGCGACTTCCGTGCGCATCGGGCTCCAAAATTCTTCGGTTACTTCGAGCGGCTGCTGAAGGCCTCGGGTGGCCCCTACCTCACCGGACGGCGTGTGACCTATGCGGACCTGTCGCTGTTCCAGATCGTTGACGGCATGCGCTACGCGTTCCCGAATCTCAGCAAGCGCCTCGAGAAGAAACATCCGCGCATGGTGGACCTGCACGCGCGTGTCGGCGCGCGTCCGCATATCGCGGCCTATCTCAAGAGCGAGCGGCGCATTCCGTACAACGAGATGGGCTTGTTTCGCGCCTACGATGAGCTCGATGGCTGAGGCCGGTCCGCGAAAGACGGATTTCCGCGATGGGCCGGGGTGGGCAGCCGGATTGTTGACTAAGCCTTGCCGCTCCAACATTGTCTGCCGCAATCGCACACAACAATCACAGGGACGACGCCCTTGA